>Ga0180223_1000406_pt1 | contig 57304 bp, 56 predicted proteins | sample eDN5th30CKraftOP_FD_151337 | JGI IMG/M metagenome (GOLD analysis project Ga0180223, IMG submission 151337) | Enriched Organic Plus compost microbial communities from Emeryville, California, USA - eDNA 5th pass 30_C Kraft OP (version 2) (version 2) ... | reverse complement strand
CGAGGGCCTGGCGCCGAAGAGCTTGAGCACGGTCAGGAACGAGGCCTCGCCGGCGGAAAGCGTCCGCCGCAGCATCGCCTCGACGGTGCGGCGGGCCTCGGCCATCGGGATGGCGCATTGGAACTGCCGCAGGCCCTGCGGGCCATAGGCGCGATTCCAGTCTCGGATGCGGTCGAGCGGATAGAAGAACGGCCTGTAGGGCACGCGCCGGGGCGCGGCCGCCCGTGGCTGGCTGTGGCGATAGACCCAGTTGAAGGCGCGCATCGTCGCCCGGTTGATCAGCGGGAAGGGCGGCCGCAGCGGAAAGCGCAGGCCGCGGCCCGCCGCCGGCGGCAGGAAGCCGTGATCCGGCGCATGGTTGGCGCGAAAGAAGACGCCCCGGCCGAAATGCCGGCCGCTGGCGAGCGAGTCGACCCAGGCCACGGTGTAGTCATGCGTCGCGTCGGAGGCGGCCGCCAGCGCGAAGAAGCCGTCGAGATCGGCGAAATGCAGGACCTCCTGCTCCATCGCCGCCGAACGGATCGGCATGAGCTGGAGCGTCACCTGCGTCACCAGCCCGGTCAGGCCGAAGCCGCCGATCGTGGCGGCGAAGAGGCCGGGGTTGATGTCGGGGGCGCAGAGCAGGGTCTGCCCGTCGGAGCGCATCAGCTCGAAGGCCCGGACATGGCAGCCGAAGCTGCCCGCGCGGTGATGGTTCTTGCCGTGCACGTCGTTGGCGAGCGCGCCGCCGATCGTCACGAAGGCGGTGCCCGGCGTGACCGGCGGAAACCAGCCGGCCGGCACCACCATGTTGAGCAGGCGGTCGAGCAGCAGGCCCGGCCCGCAGGTCAGCAGGCCGGTTTCCCGGTCGAAGGCGCGGACCTCGTCGAGCGCCTGCGTGTCGATCAGGGCGCCGCCGCTGTTCAGGCAGGAATCGCCGTAGGAGCGGCCGTTGCCATAGGCGAGCGCCGGGCGGCGGTGACCGCCGGGCTGCGCCATCCAGTCCGGCGCCTCGACGATCTCGCTGTCATGCGCCGCGAGGCCGCCCCAGGAGCGATAGGCGTTGAGCGGCACCGTCATGGCAGGATCGTGGCCGCGACCATGATGACGACGACGACGAGGCCCATGAGCTGGCTGCGCCAGTCGCGGATCATGAACACCAGCGGATCGTCCGGCATGCCGCCGCGGCGGGCCATGAACCAGATGCGGGCCATCTGGTAGAGGACGATCGGGCAGAGCAGCCAGATCAGCTCCGGGTGGCGATAGAGCTGCTTGACGTTGGCGCTGTCGACATAGAGCGCCATGATCAGGGCGCAGGTGCAGCCCGAGGCCATGCCGAGCTGCGACAGCGCCTCGATGTCCTCCGCATGATAGCCGCGCCCCGCCTTCTTCAGGCCGGACTGGTCCTCGGTGATGCGCAATTCGGCATAGCGCTTCACCAGGGCGAGGCTGAGGAACAGGAACATCGAGAAGGCCAGCAGCCAGGACGAGATCGGGATGGCCGCCGCGGCATTGCCGACGAGGATGCGCAGCGTGTGCATCGCGGCGAGGCCGAGCACGTCGACCAGCAGCTTGCGCTTGAGGAAGAGCAGATAGGCCAGCGCCAGGAAGAGATAGGCCAGCAGCGCCAGCAGGTAATGCCAGGGCTGCGGCACCAGAAGGACGGTCGAGAAGGCTGCGGCCAGCAGGAGGGGAACGGCGGCATAGGCCTGGCCCGCCGTGATCTCGCCGGCGGCGAGGGGCCGCTTGCACTTGGTCGGGTGCCTGCGGTCGGCCTCGACGTCCTTGATGTCGTTGAGCAGGTAGATCGCCGAGGCGATCAGGCTGAAGGCGACGAAGGCGACCAGGCCGAGCCAGAGGGCGTGGAGATCGAAGACATCGTGGTTGAGCAGGATCGGGACGAAGACCAGCCCGTTCTTGAGCCAGTGATGTGGCCGCATCGCCCTGATCAGTGCGGTCACGGACATGGTCGAGCCTCCCCCAAAACGCTCCTGCGTCTCCACCCGCCCCGCGACGCGGGAGCGGGCGGCCGGTCTGCCGGCGCGAGGGTTGTGGCCGAAAACTCCTAAACGGCGGTGCATGTCCCTGCGGAGCCGCCGCGAATCCGCCACCATGCTTAACGGCAGGCTTCCGCCCGGGCGGGAGCCTGCCGCGGAGCGGCCCGAGGGAGCGCGCCGGAGCTCAGAGCTTCGTGGCGCTCGCGGCGGCGTCGATATTGGCGACGAGCTCCGCATCGAGGCCGAGCGAGCCGGCGAGGCCGGCGAGGAAATCCTTCTCGGCGGCGGTGTCGGGATTGATGGCGAGCCGCGCCGCCGCATAGATCTGCGTGGCGAGCTCCGGCGTTTCGGCCGCCTCGGCGAGCTGGTCGATCGAGGCCGGCTTCGCCATCTCCTGCGCGAGCCAGTCATGTGCGTCGGCCTCGAGCCCGGCCTCCTTGAGCCCGCCGAGAATGGCCTGGCGCTCCTCGGCGTCGATGGTGCCGTCGGCCGCCGCCGCGGCGATCATGGCGCGGATGAAGACGATGGCTGTGGCCTCCGTCGCGGCCTGCGGCTCGAAGCCGGTTCCTGCCGGGGCGGGCTGGATCGGCTGGTGGTTGCCGTCGAGCAGCGGCTTGCCGGCCTGGTAGTTCTGATAGGCCTTGTAGGCGAGGCCGCCGATCAGGGCGAGGCCGCCGAGCTTGGCGGCGGAGGCGGCGACGGAGCGGCCCGTGCCGGTGCCGAAGACGAGCGCGCCGAGTCCGCCGAGGACGGCCGTGGCCAGCGCCGGGTTGCTGTCGAGGGCGCCCTTGGCCTGGGCGAGGAGATCGCCCGCCGTCAGCCCGCCGGTGACGCGCCCGAGCGCGTCGTCGGCGCCCTGTTGCGCGCCGGTCTGGCGCGCGGCCTCTCCGAGCCCCTGCGTCGCCTGGGTGAGGATCTGGCCGGCCAGTCCGCCGAGCCCGCCCGAGCGCTGGACCTGCTCCGCCAGGCCGCCGAGGACGCTGCCGAGGCCGCCCTGCTGGCCGGCCTGCGCAGCGGCCTGGCTGCCGGCGCTCACCAGGGCGTCGAGCAGCGATTTGGCGTTGAACATATCGGTCCTCCTCAGGATGCCGCCGCGGACACGGCGCTTTCCCCGCCATGCCATGCGAGAACGGCACGACGAGGGCGCTGCCTGCATAGCGCCGGGCCGGAGCCGGCGGCAACGGCGAAGCGCCGGCTCCTTCAGAGATGGTTTATGCCGGCGGCCGGGGCCTGCTTCGCCGGCGTCGCGTGCATTTGCGTCAGGGCGCGAGCTTGCGCATCAGGAGTGGCGCCCCCACGGCCGGGTCCTTGCGCCACTGGCCGTTCTCGAAGACGAGCTCGACGCTGTGGCCGCGGCGGGCGACGAGGGAGAGGCGGCCGCCGGCATAGCGCCAGCCGACCGGGTCGAAGATGGTGAGCCCGGTATCCTGGCAGCCGCCGTCGAAGGCGGCCGGCGCCATCTGCCCCGGAGCCGTTCCGGCGGCCGGGGCCGAGAGCAGCAGGCGGCAGGCCTCGCGATCCTGCTGGCGCATCAACCGGTAGCGGCCCGGCAGCGCGTCCGGGGCCGGCGCCTGCGCCGGATCGACCGCGGTCGGGCGGCGGGCGGCCGCCGCGGCCGCGTCGGCGGGCTCCTGCGGCGCGCGCGCCGCGATGCGGGGACGCCCCTTTCCGGAAAGGCGGTAGGTCTTGCCGTCGCTGCCCGCGCCCTCCCAGCCGGTTTCGGCGGAGCCTCCCCGGAACTCGATCAGGACCTTTCCCTCCGCGTCGAGGAGGCGCGGCCGGCCCTCGGCGGAGAGCGTCCAGGCGGCGGCCGTGGCGAGGATGGGCAAGGCGCGCCGGCAGGTCGCCGGGAAGCGGAGCGCGCGGCGGTCGCCGCCGGCTTCGGCGCCGAGCGTGACGGTGCAGCTTCGCGGCGCGCCGGCCAGGGCGAGCTCCCAGGCGCCGAGCCAGGGCCTGACCGGGGCGGGAGCCGTGACGGCGCCGCGCGGCGGCACCGTCTGGGCGGCCGCCGGCAGGGCGCCGGCGGCGAGGATCAGGAGCGGCAGGAACCGCCGGGTCAGGCCTTTTTCCATGGCGTTTCCGACACGGGCGTCAGGGGCCCCTTGCCATCGAACCACGAAACCAGGTTGTCGACCAGCAACTGGCCCATCGCCTGGCGCGTATGGACCGAGGCCGAGCCGACATGGGGCAGCAGCACGGCATGCTCGATCGCGATCAGCTCGGCCGGCACGCGCGGCTCGTCCTCGAAGACGTCGAGGCCGGCGGAGAGGATGGTGCCGTCCTGCAGGGCCTTGATCAGCGCCTTCTCGTCGACCACCGTGCCGCGCCCGACATTGACCAGGATGCCGTTGGGGCCGAGCGCCTCGAGCACCCCGGCATCGATGATGTGATGGGTCGAGGCTCCGCCCGGCGCGACGGAGATCAGCACGTCGACATCGGCGGCCATCTCGACCAGCGAGGGGTAGTAGCGATAGGCGACGTCGTCCTGGCGCGAGCGGCCGTGATAGGAGACCGGCACACCGAAAGCCTCGAGACGATGCGCGACCGCCTTGCCGATGCGGCCGAGGCCGACGATGCCGACCTTGCGCCCGCGCAGCGAGGTGGTCAGCGGATAGTTGCCCTTCAGCCACCTGCCCTCGCGCAGATAGCGGTCGACCTGCGGGAGCTGGCGGACCGTCGCGAGCAGCAGCCCGATGGCGAGGTCGGCGACCTCGTCGGTCAGCACGTCGGGGGTGTTGGTGACGACCAGGCCGCGCCGGCCGGCCTCGGCCGCGTCGACATGGTCGTAGCCGACGCCGAAGCTGGAGACGATCTCGAGCTTCGGCAGCGCGTCGAACAGCGCCGCGTCGACATGGCTGTGCCCGCCGCCGGCCGCGACGCCGCGCACGCGGCCCGAGACCTCGCGCAGCAGCGCGGCCGGGTCCGGCGCGTTCCAGAGTTCGTGAACGGCGAAGCGGGCCTTGAGCTGATCGGCGGCATAGGCCATCAGCGGGCCGGTCATGACGATCTCGGGGCGGTCGGAAGCTGTCATCTCGGGTCTGTCCATATCCGTGATTGCGGTGATTCGGGCTTTGCGAATCGATTGAATTCGGGCGCTGCCGCAGAGGATAGCGCGGCAGCCCGTCCTTGAAACGGCCTGCCCTTCTGCCGCGGCGCTCTCATCATTTAGTATGCTTTATTCGGGCGATTTTGTCGGGCTCGACCTGGCCGACATTCACCGATGCGAGCGTCGTGTTCAAGCTGTCGATGACCAGCCCGGTCATGCGGACCGCGGCGAGATCGCCGTCGCGGTCTATGATCGCGAGCAGGATGTTCTCATGGTCGGGGAGGGAGTCGGCGAAGGCCTCCTCCTCGCCCTTCTTCAGCACCATCGACCATTGCAGCGTGGCGATCACCGCGCTCGCCAGGCATTGCAGCGGCGCGTTCTGGGAGGCGGCGAAGATCGCCTCGTGGAAGGCCAGGTCGCCGCGCACGCAGGCATCCGAATAGGGCGGGTTCTCGGTCATCGCACGCAGGGCCGCCTCGATGCGGGCTATGTCCGCGGCAGTGCGGCGCTGGGCCGCCAGCCGCGCCACGCTGGGCTCGACGAAACGGCGCAACTCGAAGAGATCGCGGATGAATTTCTCGTTCGGGTCGGCCTCGAAATGCCAGGACAGCACATCGGGATCGAGCAGGTTCCAGCGCTCGCGCGGCGCGGCGCGGGTGCCGCTCTTCGGGCGCGCCTCGACCAGGCCCTTGGCGGTGAGGATCTTGACCGCCTCGCGAAAGGCGGTGCGCGAGACCGAGATGTCGGCGCGCAGGGCGTCCTCGTTCGGCAGCAGCGCCCCGGCGCCGATCTCGCCGCTGATGATCGCGACCGCCAGCTTCTGGGCGACCTGGCCGAAGAGGCGGTCCGAATTGAGGGTCGTCGGCGGCGAGAAATCGCGCACCCTGATGGATCGGCCCTTCCTCTCGCCCTGCGGCACCTGCGCGCTTCTCCGGTCCGTGACCCGGGCTGGCCCCTGCTTGACAGGCTTCCGGGTATCGTATGACTTTATCCCAGACGCACGAGGATACAACCGCCGGGATCGTGGCCTCGTCTGCATCAGTCGGTCACAAGAAGCCGATATCAGAACGGTATGCGCGCAGCTTTGGCGCGCATCCGGGGAACGGTCGCAGGGAGGATAAGGATGGCATCTGTCCAGATCGCCGATGTTCGCAAGGCCTATGGTTCGACGCAGGTCATTCACGGCGTCGACATCGACATCGACGACGGCGAGTTCGTGATCCTGGTCGGACCGTCCGGTTGCGGGAAGTCGACGCTGCTGCGGATGATCGCGGGGCTGGAGAACATCTCGGGCGGGGAGATCCGGATCGGGCCGAAGGTGGTGAACGACGTTCCGCCGAAGGAGCGCGACATCGCCATGGTGTTCCAGAACTACGCGCTCTATCCGCATATGACGGTGGCCGACAACATGGCCTTCTCGATGAAGCTCAGGAAGGCGCCGAAGAGCGAGATCGAGGAGCGGGTCGGCAAGGCGGCGCAGATCCTCGGGCTCTCCAACCTGCTGGAGCGCTATCCGCGCCAGCTCTCGGGCGGGCAGCGCCAGCGCGTGGCGATGGGCCGCGCCATCGTGCGCGACCCGCAGGTCTTCCTGTTCGACGAGCCGCTTTCCAATCTCGACGCCAAGCTGCGGGTGCAGATGCGCACCGAGATCAAGGAGCTGCACCAGCGCCTGAAGACGACGACGGTCTATGTCACGCACGACCAGATCGAGGCGATGACCATGGCCGACAAGATCGTCGTCATGCATGACGGTATCGTCGAGCAGATGGGGGCGCCGCTCGATCTCTACGACAATCCGGCGAACCTGTTCGTGGCGGCCTTCATCGGCTCGCCGTCGATGAACCTGCTGAAGGGCCGGATCACGGCGGCGGGGTTCGAGGCGGAGAACCCGAAGGGCGGCGCGCCGCTGGTCTGGCCGATCGGCCAGCGTCCGGCGGGCAGCGAGGGCAAGGCCGCGGTCTACGGGATCCGGCCCGAGCATGTCCGGCTCGACCCTGACGGCATCCAGGCGGAGGTGGCGGTGATCGAGCCGACCGGCTCGGAGACGCAGGTGGTGGTGCGCTGCGGCGGCCAGGAGCTGACCTGCGTCTTCCGCGAGCGCATCACGGCCCAGCCCGGCGAGAGCATCGGCATCGCGCCCGATACCGGCGTGACCCATCTCTTCGACGCGGCCACCGGAAAGCGTCTCTGAACGGCGGCCGCCGCCGGCAAGAGGCTGCGGGCGGCGCCATATTCGCGGCGATAACCATGCATGACGGGGGTCCGAAGCAGGCCCGCGCGGCTTTTACGGAGGAGATGGTGACCATGGGTATTTCCAGACGCGACGTATTGATCGGCGGTGCCGGACTGGCCGCCGGGGCTGCCATGCCGCTCGCGCCGGCGTTCGCGCAGGCCAATATCGAGAAGGGCGCGACGCTGCGCGTGCTGCGTCCGACCAAGTTCGTCGAGCTCGACCAGCAGATCTTCGACGAGAACACCGCCGCCTTCACCAAGGCGACCGGCGTGCAGGTCAAGGTCGACTATGCCGGCTGGGAGGATCTGCGCCCGCAGACGGCGGTCACCGCCAATACCGGCGCCGGCCCCGACGTCGTCGTCGGCTGGGCCGACGATCCGCATATCTTCTCGGACAAGCTGATCGACCTGACCGACCTCGCCGAGGACCTCGGCAAGAACAATGGCGGCTGGTATCCGATCGCCGAGAAATACGGCAAGAAGGACAAGACCAACCAGTGGGTCTCGATCCCGATGGGCGCCTCGGGCGCTCCGGCCGTCTACCGCGAATCCCATGTCAAGGAAGCCGGGTTCGACAGCTTCCCGAAGGATCTCGACGGCTTCCTCAAGCTCTGCCGCAAGCTCAAGGAGCAGGGTCACCCGGCCGGCTTCGCGCTCGGCAACGCCGTCGGCGACGGCAATGCCTACTGCAACTGGCTCATCTGGACCCATGGCGGCTACATGGTCGATGAGAACAACAAGGTCGCGATCAACTCGAAGGAGACGATCGAGGCGCTGAAATACGGCAAGGCGCTCTACGAGACCTTCATCCCGGGCACGCTGTCCTGGCTCGACATCAGCAACAACAAGGCGCTGACGGCCGGTGAGATCTCGGTGACGCAGAACGGCGTCTCGCTCTACTTCTCGATCAAGAACTCCAAGGACGAGAAGACGGCGGCGATCGGCAAGGACCTCAATCACGCCACCATGCCGATCGGTCCGCTCGGGCGTCCCTCGGAGCCGGCGCTGATCATCAACGCCATGGCGTTCAAGCACACCAAGTTCCCGAACGCCGCCAAGGCCTATCTCCGCTTCATGATGGAGCGCGAGAACTACGACAAGTGGCTGACCGGCAGCTCCGGCTACTGGGCTCAGCCGCTGAAGGGCTATGCCGACAGCAAGGTCTGGTCGAGCGACCCCAAGATCACGATCTATCGCGACACCTGGGAGCGCGCGCTCTGGAGCGGCTACAAGGGCTCGATCAACGAGGCGGCCGGCACGGTCAACGCCGAATACGTGACCGTGCAGATGGTGGCTTCCGTCTGCGCCGGCCAGGCCACGCCGGAAGAGGCCGCCGCCGAAGCCGAGCGTCGCGCCAAGCGCTACTACAAGAGCTGATGCCCGCCCGGCATTGACGCGGAAACATGCGGCCGCCGGCAGGTCCGGCGGCCGCACATTGCCGATCCGAACGCGAGGGCGCCATGGCCGTTGCTGCCGCCGAATCGCGAACCGTCCACAGCCTGCAGCAAAGCTGGCTGGTGCGTCTGTTCGACTATAAGCCTTTCCTGATCTTCCTGTGCCTGCTGCCCGCGGCCGGCTTCCTGCTGGTCTTCCTCAGCTATCCGCTGGGGCTCGGCATCTGGCTCGCCTTCACAGACACCCGCATCGGCCGGGTGGGGCAGTTCATCGGCTTCGAGAATTTCGAGTCGCTCTGGTACGACCGGGTCTTCATCACCTCGGTCTGGAACACGCTGCTCTATACGGGGGTGGCGACGGCCGGGAAGTTCGCGCTCGGCCTGTGGCTGGCACTGCTGCTCAACAACCATCTGCCGTTCAAGTCGCTGCTCAGGGCGATCATCCTGGTTCCCTGGATCGTGCCGACCGTGCTCTCGGCCATCGCCTTCTGGTGGATCTACGATCCGCAGTTCTCGATCATCTCCTATGTCCTCGTCGACGTGCTCGGCTGGCGCGATACTTATATCGACTTCCTCGGCCAGGCCTGGCCGGCGCGCTGGTCGCTGATCGCCGCCAACATCTGGCGCGGCATCCCCTTCGTCGCGATCAGCCTGCTCGCCGGGCTGCAGACGATCTCGCCCTCGCTCTACGAGGCCGCGATGCTGGACGGGGCCAATGCCTGGCAGCGCTTCCGGCACGTGACGCTGCCGATGCTGATGCCGATCCTGGCGGTGGTGCTGACCTTCTCGGTGCTGTTCACCTTCACCGATTTCCAGCTCGTCTACGCCATCACCCGCGGCGGGCCGGTCAACGCCACGCATCTGATGGCGACGCTCGCCTTCCAGCGCGGCATTCCCGGCGGCCAGCTCGGCGAGGGCGCGGCGATCGCGGTGGCGATGATCCCGTTCCTCGTGCTGGCGACGCTGTTCAGCTATTTCGGCCTGGCCCGGCGCAAGTGGCAGCAGGGGGAAGACAATGACTGACCAGACCCTGAGCCAGCGCCCGCATCTGACGGACAAGGAAAGCACCGGCGTCATCGACTGGTCGTCCGGCCCCCGGCGCTTCGTCACGCTCTATCTGCCGCTGTCGATCTTCGTCCTGGTGCTGCTGTTCCCGTTCTACTGGATGGCGATCACCGCGATCAAACCGAACGGGGAACTGCTCGACTACAAGAACAACAACCCGTTCTGGGTGAAGTCGCCGACCCTGGAGAACATCAACAAGCTGCTGTTCCAGACCGACTATCCGCAATGGCTCTGGACGACGATGATGGTCGCGGCGGTGGCGACGGCGCTGTCGCTCTTCGCCAGCGTGCTCGCGGCCTATGCGATCCAGCGCCTGAAGTTCAAGGGCTCGCAATATGTCGGTCTCGCGATCTATCTCGCCTATCTGGTGCCGCCCTCGATCCTGTTCATCCCGCTGGCGACGCTGATCTTCCAGCTCGGCCTGTTCGACTCGCCGCTGGCGCTGATCCTGACCTATCCGACCTTCCTGATCCCGTTCTGCACCTGGCTCCTGATCGGCTATTTCAAGTCGATCCCCTACGAGCTCGAGGAATGCGCGATGATGGACGGGGCGACGCGGCTGCAGACCTTGTGGCGCATCACGCTGCCGCTCGCCATGCCGGGGCTGATCTCGGCGGGGATCTTCGCCTTCACCCTGTCCTGGAACGAGTTCATCTATGCGCTCGCCTTCATCCAGTCGGCCGAGAAGAAGACGGTGCCGGTCGCGGTGCTGACCCAGCTCGTAGAGGGCGACGTCTACCATTGGGGCTCGCTGATGGCGGGCGCGCTGCTGGGCTCGATCCCGGTGGCGATCCTCTACTCCTTCTTCGTCGACTACTACGTCGCCTCGCTGACGGGCGCGGTGAAGGAGTGACGCCGCAGCGGCGACGCCGGCTTCTCGGCGCCGCCTGCCTGCACTTCCGGCGTGCCGCGCCGCGGGCCCGGCACGCGTTCCTGCGAAAGCCGCCGACAGATGCCTGACCGTCCGATCTCCACCATCGCCTTCATCGGGCTCGGCGCGATGGGCGCGCCGATGGCCGGGAATCTGGTCCGGCGGCAGTTCCGCGTCACCGGCTTCGACATGCGCGAGGCCGCGCGCGAGGCGCTCGTGGCGGCAGGGGGCGCGGCCGCCGCCAGCGCGGCCGAGGCGGCGGCCGGCGCCGATGCCCTGCTGCTGATGGTGGTCAACGCGGCGCAGGCCCGCGCCGTGCTGTTCGAGGCCGGGGCGCTGGCGGCGCTGGCGCCCGGCGCGACGGTGATCCTGATGGCGACCTGCCCGCCGGACGAGGCCGAGGCCATCGCCACCGAGGTGACGCGGACCGGGCGGCATTTCGTCGATGCGCCGGTCTCCGGCGGCGTCAACGGCGCGCGCGGCGGGACGCTGACCATCATGGCCGGCGCGCCGGCCGAGAGCTTCGCGCGGGCGAAGCCGGTGCTCGACGCGCTCGGCGACAAGGTCTTCCATGTCGGCGAGAAGCCGGGGCAGGGCGCGACGGTGAAGACCGTCAACCAGCTTCTGGCCGGCGTCCATATCGCGGTGGCGGCCGAGGCGCTGTCGCTGGCCGAGAAGGCCGGCATCGACGGGCGCCTGCTGTTCGAGATCATGGGCGGCTCGGCCGCCTCGTCCTGGATGCTGAAGGATCGCGGGCCGCGCATGCAGGAGCCGGACCCGGCGGTCGCCAGCGCCGTCGACATCTTCGTCAAGGATCTCGGCATCGTGCTCGATGCCGGGCGTGCCGCCAGGGCCGCGCTGCCGCTGGCGGCGGCGGCGCATCAGATGTTCCTCGCCGCCTCTGGTCTGGGCCATGGCGCGCGCGACGATTCGCAGGTCGTGCGGGCCTATCGCGCCCTCAACGCCAAGCCTGCGAACGATGCCTAGCGGGTCAGCGGGGCGGGCAGGTCGTCCCGCGCAGCACCAATTCGGGCGTCAGCAGCAGGCGCTTCTGCGGCGCGGCCGGCTCGGCGATGCGCTGGAGCAGGAACTCGGCCGATTTCGCGCCCATCTGGTTCTGGAAATTGTGGATGGTGGTCAGCGCCGGATACCATTGCGCCGCCTCCCTGACGTCGTCGCAGCCGATCAGCGCGAAGTCGGTGCCGGCCTCGCGCCCGCGATGGCGCAGGCCGAGCATGGCGCCGAAGGCGGCGAGGTCGTTCATGCAGACGGCCGCGGTCGGCGGCTCGGCCGCGTCGAGCACCTGCTGGATGCCCTTGAGCCCGTTCTCGCGCGTGCCATAGGAGAAATAGATCAGCGCCGGGTCGATCGGCAGGCCGTGCCGGGTCAGCGCCTCGCGATAGGCATGGTAGCGGTTGCGCCCGGTCGAGATGCCCTCATTGGCGCAGAGGAAGGCGATGCGCCGGTGGCCGAGCCCGATCAGGTGCTCCATCGCTTGCAGGATGCCGTGGCGGTCGTCGGAACCGACGAAATCGAGGCCGAGTTCGGGGATCTCGCGCGAGAGCTGGACGATGGGGATGCCGGTCGCCACGAGATGGCGCAGGCTCTCGGCCGTGCTGCCCCCGGCCGGGCAGAGGATCATGCCGTCGGGCCGGTATTCGGCCAGCGAGTTCAGCACGCGCTCCTGCCGTTGCAGATCCTCGGCATAGGTGCCGAGCAGCAGCGAGCGGCCGAAATCGGCGATGGTCGCCTCGATCGCCGACAGCAACTCGGCGAAATAGGGATTGGTGATGTCGTGGAAGCCGACGCCGATGATGTTGGTGCGGTCAGTGCGCAGGGCGGCGGCGCTGCGGTTGTAGCTGTAGCCCATCTCCCGCGCGATCTCGCGTACCCGCTGGCGCGTCGCCTCCGCCACCAGAGGGGAATCGCGCAGGGCCAGCGAGACCGTCGCGGTCGAGACGGACAGACGGTCGGCGATGATCTGAAGGGTGACGCGGCTGCGGCCGGCAACAGACGCGGAACTGGGCGGGGACGAGTCGCCGGCCGTCATCGCCGGTCCGTGTCGAGGGCGAGCGTCGTCATGCGTCCTGAAGCCATCCGTGCCGGAGAGAACTCTCCCATTCGCATAGTCATACAGACAAGCTGGAGAATATGAAAATGAGCGCTGCCAGGGAATCGATCGGCTTCATCGGCGTCGGATTCATGGGCCGGGGCATGGCCGCCAATCTCGTCGCGAAGGGCTTTCCGCTGACGGTGATGGGGCACCGCAACCGCAAGCCGGTCGAGGAGCTGGTCGCGGCCGGCGCCGTCGAGGCCAAGACCCCGGCCGATCTGGCGCGCCGTTCCAGCATCATCTTTCTCTGCGTCACCGGCTCGGCGCAGGTCGAGGAGGTGCTGAAGGGCGAGAACGGCATCGTCGCCGGGGCGCGGCCGGGGACGGTCGTCGTCGACTGCTCGACCTCGGACCCGACGGTCACCGTCCGGCTCGCCGCGGAGCTCGAAGCCGCGGGGCTGCATCTCGCCGACGCGCCGCTCGGCGGCACGCCGGCGCAAGCCGCGCTGGGCCAGCTCTCGGCGATGATCGGCGCCTCGCCCGAGGTGTTCGCGCGGATCAAGCCGGCCTGCGAGGCCTGGGCGCAGAAGATCGTGCATCTCGGCCCGGTCGGCGACGGCCACAAGATGAAGCTGATCAACAACTTCCTGTCGATGGGCTATGCGGCGATCTATGCCGAGGCGCTGACGCTGGGCCAGAAGATCGGCATCACGCCGCAGACCTTCGACAGCGTCATCCGCGGCAGCCGGATGGATTGCGGCTTCTACCAGACCTTCATGCAATATGTGCTGGAGCGCGACCGCGACGCGCACAAGTTCACGCTGGTCAACGCACTGAAGGACGTGCGCTATCTGGAAGGCGTCGCCAATGCCGCCGGCGTCGCCAACCCGATCGGCAACGCGGTGAAGAACAGCTACGCCACCGCCGTCGCCAGCGGCAGGGGCGGGGACTATGTGCCGATGATCTCGGACTGGATCGCCGGGCTCAACGGCGTCTCGCTGGCCGGGAAGGGCTGATCCCGCCCGATGCGTCGGGGCCCCCGCCGCCGTCCGCACGGACGGGCGCCGCTTACCTGCTCCGGCTGTGGGGAGTATCGTATGGTGCCTGTGGAAGGCGGGGCGGTCGCTCGCATTTTAAGGATTCCCGACGCCCTTTCTTAAGCGGATGCGCCGTTTCAAGGACTGTCTCGCGGTTTGGCAGACGGTTTGAAGATGGATGCATTGGACGAGGCCGGTCTCGATCTCGAGCTGAACGAATTCGGCAAGCGGCTGGATTCGCTCCTGATCTCGCGCGGCTGGCCGCGGCGCCGGCGGGCGGCCGCGCGGAGCGATTTCGAGCTCTTCGTCCAGCGGTGCGGCCCGGATCTGGTGCGCCTGGCCCTCGACATCACCGTTCCCGAAAGCGTCGCCCGGCAGATCATGGCGCTGGTGCTGGAGCATGGCCTGGCGGAGCCGCAAACGAGCCGCGGCGAAGCCGGGCGCGAACGGTCCTGAGAGACGGCGCCGGCCGGCGAGAATCGCCTGCCGGCTCAAGCCCTTCGCGGCTCGGAGGCGGAAGGCGGCTTTTCCGGGTCGACCCGCCCGCTTTCCCGATTCCGTGCCCGCCCGTCACACGGTTCGGGCATCCTGCCTTGCATTAGCGGCCGAAGCCTGCCCCGCTCGGAAGAGGCGGTTCTCTGAAAGCCGCCAGGCGCAGCCGGACAGCCCGGATTGGCGCGCTTATTGATCCTCCCGGCGCAATGTCGAGAGGAACGCGCCGAAATGAAACAATCCAGTCCGGTTCGGAGCCATGAGCAGCCGGGAGGGGCGTGCGGCGAGCGCTGCGCGGCCCGTCGTGGCCTCGAATGCGGCCTTGCTGGCTGCCCCATTCTTGCCTGCCGGCCATTCCCCGCGGCGAGCCTTCGTCGCGCGGCCCGGAGGACCGGGCGATGAAGCGGCCCAATCGTCTTTCCCAGGCGATGCGCCGGGCGACGTCGAAGCGTGAGCAGGCGCGTCGCCGCAAGGAAAGGGAAGCGCGCTTTCCGAAGCCGAAGCTCGTGCCCGATGAAGGCGAGGCGGCGGACAGGGCTGATCAAGCGGAACCGAAGAACACCGCGCCGTCCGGCCTCGGCTGGCATGCGTGCCGAAGCCAGGCTGCGAACCGCTTCATCCGTCGCGTTGAGCACTGCGAAGCAGGCTCTGCACCCTGCACGCCGGCGGGATCGCGATGAAGGTGAGGGAATGGTGCCCCTGGCCGGGATCGAACCAGCACTCCTTGCGGAACTCGATTTTGAGTCGAGCGCGTCTACCAATTCCGCCACAGGGGCCCTTGCAGGCCGGCGGACTATAGCGATCGATCGGGGGCGGTCAATCGGGGGAGCCGGGTGGATGCCGGTTTTCGAGGCTCCTGCGCCGGGGGAGGGAGCGGGCCTGGTGCGGGCGGTTGCGCCGGCGGCCGGCGCGTGCTCTAGAGCCGGATGATGCCGGGCGGGGCCGCGAGGAGGAGCCGCCCGGGATTCCGACCCGTCTCTCACCGAGGAGTGGGGGCAGGCCATGGCGAAGGAGAGGCTTCCGCCTCGTCGCTTCCTGCTTCCGAGCCGCCATGCTGAAGCGCCTCTATGACTGGACCATGTCGCTCGCGGCTAGGCCCCGGGCCACGCTGTGGCTGGCGATCGTCGCCTTCGTCGAAAGCTCCTTCTTCCTGATTCCCGCGGATGTGCTGTTCGTCCCGATGGCGCTGGCGCGGCCGCTGCGGGCCTACCGGCTGGCCCTGGTCGCGACGGTGTTCTCCGTGCTCGGGGGCATCATGGGCTATGCCATCGGCTATTACGCCTTCGAGGCGCTGGCGAAGCCGGTGCTCGCCTTCTACGGCAAGCTCGACGCCTTCGACACCCTGCGCGCCTGCGCCGGGCCGGACACGACGCTGATCCTGCTGACCACATCGGGTCTCGCCCATCTGCCGCCGATCAAGGTGGTGACGATTCTCGCGGGCGCCGTCCATATCGGGCTCGCCTTCTTCGTCGTCTCCTGCGTTCTGGCGCGCGGGGCGCGCTTCTTCGCGCTCGCCTTCCTGCTCAGGCGCTATGGCGACACCATCCGCCATTTCATCGAACGTCGCCTGAAAGTGATCGCCGTCGCCGCCGCGGGCCTGCTGATTCTGCTTTATTTCGGCCTCAAGCTGGTCGCAGGGTCGGGCCAGCTTCTCTCCTGCTGAGCCGGTGCCGATGACGATTTCCGCTTTCGATTCCGCTTCGGGCCGCAACCGGCTGCTCACCCGGCCGAGCCTGATCGGGCTGATCGGGGCCGCCAGCGCGGCGCTGATCGCCGGCGCCTGGTATTTCCAGCTCGTGGTCGGGCTGGTGCCGTGCAAGCTCTGCCTCGAGCAGCGCTGGCCGCACTACGCCGCCATCGGCCTGGCGGCCGCAGCGCTGCTGCTGACGCGCTCGGCCCGGCTGCAATGGCTGGCGCTGGCGGGGCTGGCGGTGCTGATGGCCTGGAGCGCGGGCCTCGGCTTCTACCATTCCGGCGTCGAATGGGGCTGGTTCCTGGGGCCGAGCGATTGCGGCGGCGGCACCGCTGCCGCCGGCGACATCCAGGATTTCATGAAGCAGTTGCAGAGCGTGCGGGTGGTGTCCTGCGGCGAGGCCGCCTGGCGCTTCCTCGGCCTGTCGCTTGCCGGCTGGAACGCCGTCGCGTCGGCCGGGCTGTTCCTGCTGGCGCTCTACGGGCTGACGAGCCGGGCGCGCGCCTGAGCCTCACGGCTCCAGCTCGGAATCCCAGTAGAGATAGTCGAGCCAGCTTTCGTGCAGATAGTTGGGCGGGAAGAGCTTGCCGTTGCGGTGCAGGTCGTTGACCGTCGGCGCATAGGGCGCCTGGGTCGGGAACATCTCGACGATCGCCGGCATCTTGTCGCCCTTGCGCAGGTTGCAGGGCGAGCAGGCGGCGACGACGTTTTCCCAGGTGGTCAGGCCGCCCTTCGAGCGCGGAATGACATGGTCGAAGGTCAGTTCCTCGCGCTGGCCGCAATACTGGCAGGCGAAGCGGTCGCGCAGGAAGACGTTGAAGCGGGTGAAGGCCGGGGTGCGGGAGGGTTTGATGTAGCTTTTGAGCGAGACGACCGAGGGCAGCCGCATGTCGAAGCTCGGGCTGCGGACCACCATGTCGTACTCGGAGACGATGTTGACGCGGTCCATGAAGACCGCCTTGATCGCATCCTGCCAGCTCCAGAGGGAGAGAGGATAGTAGCTCAGGGGCCGAAAATCGGCATTAAGGACGAGAGCCGGGCAGCCGTCCGGCGACGCCATCGGATGCATCACATGCGCCGTCAAACTCGTCGCACCTCCGCTTCGTCGTGCGGAACGAATCCCGCCCAACGATCAATGTAAGCGCGAGACGACAGGAATGTGAAGAAACTTGTTGCGACTGCTGCCATGTCGCTCGCGCCTGCGAGGGCACAGGATCGCCGCACTCCCGGGATAGCTGTCGCAAGCGCCTGCGACGGCCGGCGCGGATCCTGCAAGGAGAATGGCACGTGAAGATCGGTCCCCTCGTCCTGTTCGCTCCCCTGCTACTGGCGGCGCCGGCCGCGGCTGCCGAAATCGCGATCGAGGGGGTGCGGATGTCGCGCGACTTCGCCTGCGCCGAGGGACAGGACGTCGTCGTCTCCGGCGCGGACAACCAGGTCTCGCTCACCGGTCGCTGCGGCGTGGTGAAGCTGCTGGGCAGCGGCCATGGCCTGAGCTTCGAGACCGCCGACGAACTCGTCGTCAGCGGCATCTCCATCGAGGCGCGGGGCCGCGCGGTCGGCAGCCTTGTGGTCGAGGTGGCGAAGAACAGGGTCGCCACGGCGATGGAGCCGGCGGCCGAACCGGCGAAGGTCGACGTCGCGGGGGCGGACCACGAGGTGGAGCTGACGCTCGCCGGTCCGACCCGGATCGAGATGCAGGGCGCCAAGAACCGGTTGCGCTGGCGCGCCGGGCCGGGCGTGGCGCCGCCCGCGGTCTCGGCCTCCGGCGTCGATAACCGGATCAGCCGCTATTGAGGCGGCGGATGCGCCGGCTCAGCGGGTCGGGACCGGCTTCTCGCCGCGATAGTCGTAGAAGCCGCGCTTGGTCTTGCGGCCGAGCCAGCCGGCCTCGACATATTTCACCAGCAGCGGGCAGGGGCGGTACTTGGAATCGGCCAGCCCGTCATGGAGCACCTGCATCACCGAGAGGCAGGTGTCGAGGCCGATGAAGTCGGCGAGCTGGAGCGGGCCCATCGGGTGGTTGGCGCCGAGCCGCATCGCGGTGTCGATCGCCTCGACCGAGCCGACGCCCTCATAGAGCGTGTAGACCGCCTCGTTGATCATCGGCAGCAGGATGCGGTTGACGATGAAGGCCGGGAAATCCTCCGAGACCGAGGCCGTCTTGTGCAGCTTGGCGACGAAATCCTTGGCGAGCTCGAAGGTGCCGTCATCGGTGGCGATGCCGCGAATCAGCTCGACGAGCTGCATCAGCGGCACGGGATTCATGAAATGGATGCCGATGAAATGCTCGGGCCGGTCGGTCGCGGCGGCGAGCCGGGTGATCGAGATCGAGGAGGTGTTGGAGGCGAGGATCGCCTTCGGCTTGAGATGCGGGCAGACGGCGGTGAAGATCTTGCGCTTGACCTCCTCGCTTTCCGTCGCGGCCTCGATCACGAGGTCGCAATCGCCGAGATCGGCGAGCCCGACCGCCGGCGCGATGCGGCCCATGGCGGAGCGGCGCTCCTCGTCGGAGAGGGCGCCCTTCGCGACCTGACGGGCCATGTTGCCGTCGATGGTGGCGAGCGCCGCGTTGATCCGCTCCTCGGCGACGTCGTGCAGCTTGACGTCGAAGCCGGCGGCCGCGGTGACATGGGCGATGCCGTTGCCCATCTGGCCCGCACCGATGATGCCGATCTTCCTGATCGCGTGGTCCGACATGATCCGATCCCGATCGCTTTCCTGCTCCCGCGGGAGCCAACGGGCCGCCCGTCGGGGCGGCCCGGCACATGGAGCCTCAGTGTTACTTGCCAGCCTTCGCCAGTTCGGCGTCGAGCTCGGGCAGGACGGTGAAGAGGTCGCCGACGAGGCCGTAATCGGCGACCTGGAAGATCGGCGCCTCCTCGTCCTTGTTGATGGCGACGATGACCTTCGAGTCCTTCATGCCGGCGAGATGCTGGATCGCGCCGGAGATGCCCACCGCGATGTATAGCTCGGGCGCGACCACCTTGCCGGTCTGGCCGACCTGCCAGTCGTTGGGGGCGTAGCCGGCATCGACCGCGGCGCGCGAGGCGCCCATCGCGGCGCCGAGCTTGTCGGCGACGGGTTCGATCACCTTGCCGAAATTCTCGGCCGAGCCGAGCGCGCGGCCGCCCGAGATGATGATCTTGGCCGAGGCCAGCTCCGGACGGTCGGACTTGGCGACCTCCTCGCCCTTGAAGGACGAGTTGCCGGGGTTGTCGGCGGCGGAGACCGTCTCGACCGCGGCCGAGCCGCCTTCGCCCGCCGCCTGGAAGGAGGCGGTGCGGATGGTGAGCAGCTTCTTCGCGTCGGTCGCCTGCACGGTCTGGATGGCGTTGCCGGCATAGACCGGGCGCTCGAAGGTGTCGGGCGAGACGACCTTCATCACGTCGGAGACCTGCATCACGTCGAGCAGGGCGGCGACGCGCGGCAGCACGTTCTTGCCGGTGGTGGTCGAGGGCGCGACGATGGCGTCGTAGCCGTCGGCGAGCTTGGCGATCAGCGCGGCCAGCGGCTCGGCCAGCGCATGGCCATAGGTCGCATCGTCGGCGAGCAGCACCTTCTCGGCGCCGGCGAGTTTGGCTGCGGCATCGGCGGCGGCTTTGGCGTTCTGGCCGGCGACGAGGATGTGGACGGGGCCGCCGAGCTGGGCGGCGGCGGTCAGCGCCTTGGCGGTGGCGTCCTTGAGCGAGGCGTTGTCGTGTTCGGCGATCAGCAGCGTGGTCATCAGATCACCCCGGCGGTCTTGAGCTTGGAGACGAGTTCGGCGGCGTTGGCGACCTTGACGCCGGCGGAGCGGCCGGCCGGCTCGGCCGTCTTCAGCACCTTGAGGCGGGGCGCGACGTCGACGCCGAGCGCTTCGGCCGAGGTCTCGTCGAGCGGCTTCTTCTTCGCCTTCATGATGTTGGGCAGCGAGGCGTAGCGTGGCTCGTTGAGGCGCAGGTCGGTGGTGACGATCGCAGGCAGCTTCAGCGACACCGTCTGCAGGCCGCCATCGACCTCGCGGGTGACGTCGACGCTCTCCGCGGCCAGCTCGACCTTCGAAGCGAAGGTGCCCTGCGGCCAGCCGAGCAGGGCGGCGAGCATCTGGCCGGTCTGGTTGGCGTCGTCGTCGATCGCCTGCTTGCCGAGGACGACGAGGCCGGGGGCCTCCTGCTCGACCACCTTCTTCAGGATCTTGGCGACGGCCAAAGGCTCGACCGTGCCATCGACCTTGACCAGGATGCCCCGGTCGGCGCCCATGGCGAGGCCGGTGCGGATCGTCTCCGCCGCCTGCGCCGGGCCGATCGAGACCACGATCACTTCGTTCGCCTTGCCGGCTTCCTTCAGCCGCAGCGCCTCTTCCACCGCGATCTCGTCGAACGGGTTCATCGACATCTTCACATTGGCCAGCTCGACGCCCGAGCCGTCCGCCTTCACGCGGATCTTCACGTTGTAATCAACAACCCGCTTCACGGGCACCAAGATCTTCATTGCCAGATCACCGTTCAGAAGAGATGCGCCTTGCGCCGCACCGCCGGGGAGGGCGGAATGGCGGCATCGCGGCCTTCGGCTGGAATGCGGTCGGACCGTAACGACGGGGATTTGCGCTTGTCAACGGCGTCAGGGGGCGCCGTTCCGCCGCAAGAGGGGCCCGGAGCGGTCATCTCAGGGCCGGGCGGTGCGGCGGCCGAACAAGGTGACGCCGCGACGCACGAACAGGGGCGTCAGGACGGCCCCGGTCGCGAGCCCGCCGAGATGGGCCCACCAGCCGATATCGCCCTGTGGATCGAACCAGGCGGAGGCCGCCTGGAAGACGATCCAGCCGCCGAGCGTGTAGACGGCGGGGATGTGGACCGGGATCCATTTGAAGGCGAGGCCCCAGACCCGCACGCGCGGATACAGCATCAGATAGGCGGCGATGACACCGGAGATCGCGCCCGAGGCGCCGACCAGCGGCTGCTCCGAGGCCGGATAGGCCAGCGCATGGGCGAGGGAGCCGCCGAGCCCGCACAGGAAGAAGAAGGCGAGGAAGCGGGCATGACCCATCGCATCCTCGACATTGTCGCCGAAGACCCAGAGGAACAGCAGATTGCCGAGGAGATGGGCGAAGCTGGCGTGGAGCAGGATGTTGCTGAACGGGGTGAGCCAGGCGGGCGCGTGAGCCAGCCCCTCCGGCAGCACCGCGGTCCCGAACAGGACGGAGGGAATCAGCCCGAATCCGGCCATGACGGCGATCTCGCTCTCCTGCTGGGGGCCGAAGCGCAGCAGGAGCTGAACCGCGATGCAGGCCGCGACCAGCCCGTAGGTGATGAAGGCCGAGCGGGTGAAGCGCAGCGGTACGCCGTCATAGATCGGGACGAACACGGCGGCTCAGCGGTTCTGCCCCGGAATCCAGAGCACGTCGCCCCCGGCCTTGGCGTTGAGGAAGCGGGAGGCGACGAACAGGAAATCCGAGAGGCGGTTGATGTATTTCAGCGCCGGCGCGGCGACGGTCTCGCCCTCCGTCGCGGCGAGCTCCGCCATCAGCCGCTCGGCCCGGCGGCTGACGGTGCGGGCGAGATGGAGATGGGTCGCGGCCGGCGTGCCGCCCGGCAGCACGAAGGAACGCAGCGGCGCGAGCGCCGCATTGAGCGTGTCGATCTCGCTCTCCAGCCGGTCGACCTGGGCCTGGACGATGCGCAGCGGCGCGAAAGCGAGGGGCTTGTCCGTCTCGGGCGTCGAGAGGTCGGCGCCGAGATCGAAGAGGTCGTTGCTGATACGTCCCAGCATCGCCTCGACTCCCACATCCTCGGCTGCGGCATGAAGCCGCGCCAGCCCGACGCAGGCATTGGTCTCGTCGACGGTGCCGTAGGCCGCGACCCGCAGATCGTATTTCGGCCGGCGCGGGCCTGACGTCAGCCCGGTCGTGCCGTTGTCGCCGGTGCGGGTGTAGATGCGGTTGAGCTTGACCATGCCTCGCTTATAGCGCGCGCAGGGCCGGGTGGAAGCAGGCTCTTCGCGCCCTGCGACGGGGCAGGGGCCTCAGAAGGTGTAGCCGAGCCGGGCGCCGATATTGGCCGGCCCGCGCGGAGAGGCCGTTCCCGGCTGGCCGGAGCAACTCGCCGTGCTGAAATGCTCGAGCGTCGTGACGAGGTTCCAGCGGTCCGACAGGCGGAAGCCCAGCGCAGCCGCCTCGCGCGTGCCGGCGTTGCAACCGAGGCTGAGCCGGTTCTCCGGGATGATCGCGCCGGTCTTGCCGTCATGCAGCGCCGCGCCGAGGCTGGCCTCGACGAAGACGTCGTGGCTGAGGTCGAAGGTCCAGGTCGCGCCGGCATAGGCGTAGCGCGTGCCGTTGAGATGCAGGCTCGAGCCGAGGTTGAAGCGCGGGATGAAGGCGGCGGCGATACGGTCGCCGAGCGGGACGATCCGCGGCGACAGCACTTCGCCGCTGATCACGGGCAATCCGCTCTCGCGGCCGCCCCCCGGATTGGCGATGCCGGCGCCGAGGCGCGCCTCCCAGCCGGAGGCGATGGAACGGGTGGCGGGGGCATAGCTCGAAACGCCTGCGGGCAGCGACTCCGTTTGCGCCCAGCCCGGGGAGGCGAGCAGGCAACCGGCAAGAACAAACGACGCGAGGCGAACCATGACGACCGACGAGAGAGCGGGGCAGGCGTTAGTGAAGCACACAGACTCGTGTTCGGATTGTGGCGATGCGCCCCGGCGGGCGCCGCGATCCCCATGAAATCTGATCCGAAAAACCAGCGAAATCAGCCTGTTGGGCTCGGGTGCGGTCAGCCGCCGCTGCGCCACCACAGCACGATGACGATGATGACGATGGCGAGGAACTGGAGCTGGACGCGAAGCTGCATCAGCTTCTGCGAGGTGTTGGCGCTGCCGCCGCGCATCATGTTGATCAGGCCGAGCAGCAGCACGATGGCGACGGCGCCGATGGCGATGGGGACGAGCGTGTTCGATAGCGTCATGGCACAGGCTTAAAGCGCTCCCGGATGCATTGCCAGAGGCGGGATCGCCGCAAGGGGGGGCGGCGCTCGGCTAGATCGCGCTCTGGGCCGGGGGGCGCCCGCGCACCGGCGAGGAGAGCTCCTCCGCGAGCGCGCGGCAGATCGCCGGCAGGCCGTCGAGCAGGTCCGGCACGAAAGCCTGGGAGGGCGGCAGCCGCTTCGGCAGGGCGTGCAGCGCGGCGGCCATGACCAGCGGGTCGCGCTCGCTCTCGCCGGTCTGCGAGGGGTCGTAGAGCACGTCGATCAGTCCGAGCTCCTCGGCGCGGCCGGCGCGGATCGCCTGTTCGAGCCGCGGCCTGACGCGCGGCACGATCAGCGCCGGCTTGTCGAAGGAGAGGATCTCGCAAAAGGTGTTGTAACCGCCCATGGCGACGACGCAGTGGGCGCGGTTCATCAGCAGTTCGAGGCGCGGCTCGAAGCCGAGGCCTTCCAGCTTCGGGTTGTGCGCGATGCGCTCGGCGAATTCCTTGCGCTTCTCGCGCGACATGAACGGACCGAAGACGATGAGCGCCGGCAGCGCGATGGTCGGGTCCGCCTCATAGGCCGAGATCACCCAGTCGATCACCCCGGCGCCGTCGCCGCCGCCTCCGGGCGTAACCAGGATGAAGGGCTGCTTGGTGATGCGTGGATAGCGGTTGGGCGGCATCGGGCTCGGCACGGCCCGCTTGAGATAGCCGAGATAGCGCGTCTTGCCGGCGAAGCGATGCTGGTTCGGCAGGCCGGCGAGCGGATTGTAGACGCTCTCCAGCCCGTAGACGAAGATGTCGTCGTAGATGGTGTCGAGGGCGTCGAGCGCGCCGCTATGGCGCCATTCCTCCAGCAGCTTGGCGGGCTCGTCGAGCACGTCGCGCAGGCCGAGCACGATGCGCGCCCCGCGCCGGCGCAGGATGTCGAGCGCCGGCTTCAGTTCGCCGCGCAGGCCGATCGGCTCCTTGTCGACGATCGCGACGTCGGGGTCGAAGGACAGCACCGTCTGCTCGATGATGTCGGTGCGCAGCCGGATCGTGCCGTCGAGGTCGAGATTGAGATGATGCGGGCCGTAATGGCCGTCGCTCTGCTTCTCGACGCCGGGAATGCGGACATAGTCCACGCCGGCCCCGAACTGGAAGCTGGAGATCATCGAGGAGCCCGAGACGATCAGGATCGAGATATGCGGAAAGCTCGCGACCAGCGCGTTGGCGATGGCGCGGCAGCGCCGGATATGGCCGAGCCCGAAGGTGTCGTGGCTGTAGATCAGCACGCGCGGGGCATGCGGGCCGCGCGGGCTCCGCTCGGGGCTCGCCAGGTCGATGACGTTGGACGACATGGGGCGCGGCCTCCGGGACGGATCAGAAGACTTCCTGGCGGGGCCGAGCACACCAGACGACCATGCCGGGGCATGGCTGTACCCGTCTATAACGCGGCGCCGGAACCGTTCCAAGCCTGCCCGGCCGGCGCCGCGAGCGGTTTTTCACGGCGGGTTCTCCGGCCCCAGCAGGTCGCGCGGGTCGGTGAGCGCGATGGCCGGATGCCCCCCCGCGCGGGCCAGAAGCCCGTCGAGGAAAGCCCAGGCGACGGCGTCGTGGTCGCGGTGATGCAGGAGCAGGCCGAGCGTGTCGGGGCCTCGCGGCTGCGTGCGCCACCGCGCCAGCATCCCGGCGATCTCGGCGATCAACTCACCGTGAGCGCGGCCGACCCGCCCGCCATGCCAGTCCATGACGTCGACTTGGGTGTTCAGCAGGCGTGGTCCGCCGGCCGGGCCGTGGCGATGGTCGCGGAAGCAGGACAGGCCGGCGAAGCCGAGCGTCGGCAGGCGGGCGGCGTGGCCGGGGTCGATGCGGTTCCAGGGCGGCACGAAGACCGGCAGGACGCTGTCGCCGAGCAGGTCCCGCAGGCGCAGCCGCGCTTCGGCGATCTCGGCATCGACCTCCTCCGGTGGGCGGTCCGGGCCGAATTCGGACTTCTTCGCGCCCGCCGGCGCGTGGTTGCGGTGCCGGCAGCCATGCTGGCAGGGCAGGAGCAGGGGCTTTTGGCGCAGGGCGCCGGCCAGGGCGGGCTCCGCCAGCAGGGGGATGACGGCGAGCAGAACGGGCGCGCCGAAGCGCTCGGCGCAGGCGGCGAGCCGGTCGAGCGCGGCGCTCGGCGCGATGGCGTCGTCGTCGCGCAGCCAGAGCCGCAGCCTCCGGCCCGTCCCCTGCCAGAGATCGAGTTCCCGAAGGAGCGGGGACCAGAGGGCGCCGCTCACGAGGCCCGGCCTCCGGCCGCGGTCATCCGCCGGGCGGCGTGGTTGCGGCAGGCGATGGCGAGGCCCTCGGCCAGCCTGTCCGCGGCGCGCGCCACGGTGCGCTCGGTCAGGACGAAGCGGCGCGCCGCCTCGCCCATCATGCGCCGGCGGTTTTCGTCGCGCAGCAGGGCCGCGAGGTTCGCGGCGAAAGCCGCCTCGTCGCCTTCGGGCGCCAGCAGCGCCGTCTCGCCGGCCCGGACGGTCGCGGGGACGCCGCCGCTGTCGAAGGCGACGACCGGCAGCCCCGTGGCCTGCGCCTCGAGATAGACCAGCCCGTAAGCCTCGCGCAGGCCCGGCCAGACGAAGAGGTCGTGGGCGGCGAGTTCGGAGAGGGCATATTCGCGGCCGAGCAAGCCGCGCCAGGCGATGCGCTCGGGCGCGAAACCGGCGAAGGCCTGCTCGATCGTGTCGCGCCTGCGGCCGTCGCCGATGATGCTGAGGCTCCAGTCCTTGTCGCGGATGCGGCCGAGGATGCGGGCCAGCGCGAGATAGCTGTTCTGCTTGGTCCCCTCCCGCATCATCGCGATGGTGACGAGGCGCGGCGCCCCGCCATGGCCGCGATGGCGGGGCGGTTCCGCGTCGAAGGCGATGAAGGGCGGCAGCGGCAGCAGGGCCGTGCCGTTCCGGCGCCAGGGTTCGAGGCCTTCCCGGTCGCGCTCGGTGAAATGGAAATGCGCGTCGGCGGCGTCGAGCCCGCGCCGCACGATCGCAGTATGGCGCGCCCATTCGCCCGTGGCGCGCCGCGCCGCGTCGCTGGCCTCGGCGGTGACATAGGGAATGCCGAGCGCGGCCGCGATCTCCGGGCCGAGCAGGTCCGGGGCGCGGTAGTAGTTGTGATAGGTGAACCAGAGCCCGGGCGGCGGCGCGGTGCCGCTCCGCCAGCCTGCGAGGAGGGTGTCACGCAGGCGGGCCGCCTCGGCTTCGAGGCGGGCGAGGGCGGCGGGCTCGGAGCCCGCGAGATAGCCGCGCCCGGCCTGCACCGGCGCGACGGCGTGGCCGAGCGTTTCCAGCGCCGCGACGAGCTGGCGCGCCATGCGGCGGTCGCCGGAGACGCCGGCGTCGTCGAACAGGTTCAGCGGGGTGTGGAATGCGATGCGCAAGGCGAGTCCGCGGGCAGGGCGGTGTTTTCAGCGATAGGGGTCGGCCGCGTCGCGCAGGCCGTCGCCGAGGAAGTTGAAGGCGAGGATGATGACGATCACCGGCACGACCGGATAGAGCAGCCAGGGATAGAGCGCCACCACATTGATGTTCTGCGCCTCGTTCAGCATCACGCCCCAGCTCGTGATCGGGGGCCGGAGGCCGAGGCCGAGGAAGGACAGCGCCGTCTCGCCGAGGATGGTGCGCGGGATGGTGATCGTCGCCGAGGCGATGAGATGGCTCATGAAGCCGGGCACCAGATGCAGCGCGATGATGCGCCGGGGCCTCGCGCCCATGAGCTGGGCCGCGACGACGTAGTCCTCCTCGCGCAGCGACAGCAGCTTCGAGCGCACCGAGCGGGCGAGCCCGGTCCAGTCCATCAGGCCGAGGATGACGGTGATGCCGAAATAGACCAGCAGCGGGCTCCAGGAGGGCGGCATGATCGAGGCCAGCGCCAGCCAGAGTGGGATATGCGGCAGCGACTGCACGATCTCGATGACGCGCTGGACGACGAGGTCGACCCGGCCGCCGTAATAGCCGGCGATGCCGCCGATGATGACGCCGAGCACGAAGGAGATGCTGACGCCGATGAGGCCGATCGAGAGCGAGATGCGCCCGCCATAGAGGATGCGCGAGAACATGTCGCGGCCGAGCCGGTCCGAACCGAGGAAGAAGAAGGTGCCGCCCTCCGGCGGGCAGACGAGATGCAGGCTGCCGGGGATCAGGCCCCAGAAGTCGTAGCTGTCGCCGCGGCAGAAGAAGCGCAGCTTCTGCGGCTGCGTGCGGTCCTCGGCATATTCGCGCTTCAGGTTCTCCATGTTGAGGTGGAGCTTGTAGGGGTAGACGAAGGGGCCGACGAACGCGCCCTCGTGGAACAGCCTGACCTGCTGGCCGGGCGCGCGGATGAAGTCGGTGTTGCGCGTGCTGTAGTGATAGGGCGCGAGGAATTCGGCGAAGGCCGCCATCGCATAGATCACGAAGATGACGACGGCGGAGATCACCGCGAGCCGGTGCTTGCGGAACTTCCACCACATCAACTGCCATTGAGAGGCGAGGTAGACCCGCTCCTGCTCCGGCGTCATCGCCTCGGTGGCGTAGGGCTCGAACGGGGCGGTTGAGGCGGCGTGCGGCAGGGGTGCGCCGTCCGGCGGCAGTCCCTCGAGCGGGTTCTCCTGGAGCGTGTTCGCGGTCACTTCGTTGCAGCCCCCTGCAAGCGAATGCGCGGATCGAGGATGGCCAGCGCGATATCCGAGATCAGCACGCCGATCACGGTGAGGAAGGAGAGGAACATCAGGAAGGAGCCGGCGAGATACATGTCCTGGCTCTGCAGGGCGCGGATCAGCAGCGGGCCGGTGGTCTGGAGCGAAAGCACGATCGCCACGACCTCGGCGCCCGAGACGATCGAGGGCAGGATGTCGCCGATATCCGAGATGAAGAAGTTGAGCGACATGCGCAAGGGGTATTTGCGCAGCGCCTTGCCCGGGGGCAGGCCCTTGGCGCGGGCGGTGACGTAGTACTGCTTCTGCAATTCGTCGAGCAGGTTGGCGCGCAGCGCCCGGATCATGCCGGCGGTGCCGCCGGCGCCGATGATGATGACCGGGATCCAGAGATGCTCCAGCACCGATCTGAGCTTCGCCCAGCTCATCGGCTGGTTGAGATATTGCGGGTCGACGAGGCCGCCGATCGAGATCCCGAACCAGATGTTGGCGAAATACATGAAGACCAGCGCCAGCAGGAAATGCGGCACGGCGAGGCCGATCAGCCCGATGAAGGTCAGCCCGTAATCGCCCCAGCTATATTGATGCGTCGCCGAATAGATCCCGATCGGGAAGGCGACGATCCAGGTGAAGATGATCGTGGCGAAGGAGACGATCATCGTCAGCAGCAGGCGGTCGCCGACGATGTCGCGCACCGGGCGCTGGTATTCGAAGGAATAGCCCATATCGCCCTGGACGAGCCCGGCGACCCACCAGAAATAGCGCTCCAGCGGCGGCTTGTCGAAGCCGTATTCCTTCTTGAGGAACTCGATGCGGCTCATGTCGGCCTTTTCGCCCTGGGCCTGCATCTCGGCCGCCATCGTCTCGAAATAGTCGCCTTCCGGCAGATTGATGACGGTGAAGATCAGCGCGCTGGTGACCAGCAGCGTCGGGATCATGATCAGGATGCGCTTGAGGATATAGCGAAGCAGCACCTTTCAGCCCTCGCCCTCGGTCTTCGCTTCGTCGAACCAGAAGGCGTCCGGCAGGTAGCGCCCGAGGAAGGCGCCCGGCTCGAAGCTGTAGAGCCCGTGATCGGGCACGTTCCGGAGGTCCTTCGAGACCACGATGGGCTGCAGCGTGCCGTTGATGACGCCGATGGTGAAGAGCTGCTCGGCGTTGATGCGCAGCATCTCCCGCCAGATCGCGCGCCGCTGCGCGGTGGTGACGCTCATGCGCCACTCGCCATAGAGCCGGACGAGCTCGTTGGCCTCGGCCAGGGCGGGGCGCTCGCCCTCGCGGCCGTTGCTCTCGACGAACTGGCCCCAGCGCGGCCACTGGAACTGGGAGGAAGAGGTCGGGGCGAGCGCGTCCGGCTCCATCTCGGGCGTCACCAGCGCGTTGTCCATGCCGGCCCAGGCGCACATGATCGTCTGCCCGGCCAGGATGCGCCGGCGGAAGACGTCGCGTTGGGTCGAGCGCGGATAGATCTTGATGCCGACATCGAGGAAGTCCTGCTTCAGCAGGTCGAGGATGTCGGTCTCCTCGGTGTTCTCGCCGGCGGTCTCGATGGTGAATTCCAGCCGCCTTCCGTCGGAGAGCAGGCGCACGCCGTCCTGGTCGCGCCTGGTCAGGCCGATCTCGTCGAGCAGCCGGTTGGCCAGCGCCGGATCGTGCTGGATCCAGAGCGCCGCGAGGGCCGGGTCGTAGAGCGGGCTTTCGGGCAGGGCGGTGTTGCCGCTCTCCTTGGCGAGGCCGAAGAAGATCACCTTGTTGACGTCGGCCCGGTTGATCGCGACCGAGATGGCGCGGCGATAGCGGATGTCGCGGTTGAGGTCGCGCCAGACCGGGTCGATGGCGTTGAGATTGGGCAGCAGGGCGAAATAGGCGCCCTCCGCCCGCTTCCACAGCTTGACCTCGAAATTCATCCGCTTCGAGGCCTCCTTGAGGAAGGTGTAGTTGTCGAAGCGGATATAGCGGGCCTGGAGGTCGGCCTCGCCGGCGGCGGCCTTGGCCGGGATCAGGGCGCTGGTGCCGATCGTCATCGTCGCCTGGTCGGCATAGGGCAGTTGCCGGCCGTTCTCGTCGATGCGGTGGAAATAGGGGTTGCGCTCGAAGACGAACTGCTCCGCCGGCAGGGGGGTGGTGTTGCGCCAGGGTTCGAGGGTCGGCAGCTTCGGGTTCTCGGGACGGTACATGCGCGAATTGCGCTCGTGCAGGGCGCCCCAGTCGCGGACCCGGTTCTCCTTGACCTTCGCGGCCAGCTCGTGCCGGAGCGCGTGGCGCTCGTGGAACTGCCGCAGATAGTGCGAGGGCATGAAGATATAGGTCGGCTGCGCCGCCGCCAGCGCGGGCAGGAAGACGGGGTTCGGCGTCGACCAGCTATAGCGGATCTCGGTCTCGCTCAGCACCTCGAAGGCCGGCGGCTCTCCCGCCGAGAGCAGCGCCTGCGGCGGTCCGCCCGGCGAGAGGCGCTTGTTGTTGGCGACATCCTCCCACCAGTAGCGGAAGTCCTCGCTGGTCAGCGGAGAGCCGTCCGACCAGCAATGGCCGGGCCGCAGGCGCAGCGTGAAGATGCGTCCCTCCTCCACGTCGAAGCCGGCCAGCACGTCGGGGACGAGCTCGAGCGCGTCGTCATAGACGACGAGGCGGGTATAGCCGTAGAGCGTCATCATGCGCAGGTCGCGCTGGTCGCCCATCAGCAGCCGGATATTGCCGCCATGGCGGCCCGGCCTGCGCCCCAGGTCCGCCATGTCCATCACGCGCGGCGCGTCCGGCAGCCGGTCGCCGACCGGCGGCAGGGCGCCAGCCGCCACGCGGTCGGCGAAGAACGGGCTGTCGATCGCGGCGGGAGGCTGCGCGGCGGCGGAGGGCTGGGCGGGAGGCTCCTGCGGGCCCGGCCGGGGCGCGGCCTGCGGGCGGAGCGGCAGGCCGAGGCCGGCGGCGGCGACCGACCCCAGCAGCAGCGCCGAGCGGCGCGTCGGGCGGGAATGGCGCCGGGTCATGGCACCAGCTCCTTGATGTCGGCATTCGGGCGCGCCAGCACATAATGCCCCTCTCCGAGGGCGAGGTGAGTCAATTCGCCGTCATCGGGCCCGATCCTGAAGGCTCTGTTCCAGCCGCTGTCGTCGGAGGCGCCGCCGGGCGCGGCGAGCTTGAAGTCGAGCTTGCGGTCGAGATCGGCGAAGGGCACCGAGCGCAGCAGCGCCCTGGTGTAGGGATGGATCGGCCGGGTGAACAGCGCGTGGCGCGGCGCCAGCTCGACGATGCGGCCATTGGCCATGACCGCGATGCGGTCGGCCATGTAGTTCACCACGGCGAGGTTGTGCGAGATGAACAGGAAGGTCAGACCGCGCTCGGCCTGCAAATCCTTGAGCAGGTTGAGGATCTGCGCCTGGACCGAGACGTCGAGCGCCGAGACCGGCTCGTCGCAGATGACGAGGTCGGGATCGAGCGCGAGCGCGCGGGCGATGCCGATGCGCTGGCGCTGCCCGCCCGAGAAGGAGTGCGGGTAGCGGTTGAGGAAGCGGGTGTCGAGGCCGACATCCTGCATCAGCGCCTTGACGCGCTCCGCCTGCTCCGGCGCCTCGCCGCGCGCGTGGATGACCAGCGGCTCGCGCAGGATGCTCTTCACCGTCATGCGCGGCGAGAGCGACGAGACCGGGTCCTGGAAGATCATCTGGACGCGCGGGCGGAAGGCACGCAGCGCCTCGCCTTCGAGGCCGAGCACGTCGACCCGCTCGCGCCCGTCGTCGAAGATCACCGTGCCGGAATCGGCGGTGACGGCGCGCATCAGGATCTTGCTGACGGTGGTCTTGCCGCAGCCGCTCTCGCCGACGAGGCCGAGACATTCGCCGCGCCGGATGTCGAAGGAGACGTCGTTGACCGCCTTGACCGCGGAGAGGCTGCCCTTGCCGAAGAAGCCGCGCGAGCCGGTGACATAGGTCTTGTGCAGGTTGCGCGCCTGCAGCAGCGGCGCCGCCTCGGCCGCCGGAAGCGGCCTGGCGGCGGCGGGCGGGCGCGGCCGCGCCTCGCGCAGGGCGACGAGGCGCTCGCCCTCCTGCATGTCGAAATGCGGCGAGGCCTTCAGCAGCGCCTTGAGATAGGGATGGCGCGGGCGCCGGAAGATGTCCTCGACCGGGCCGCGCTCCATGATCTCGCCATGGAAGATGACGACGACCTCGTCGGCCATGTTGGCGACGACGCCGAGATCGTGGGTGATCAGCAGGATCGCCATGCCCATCTCGGCCTGGAGGTCGCGCATCAGGTCGAGCACTTGGGCCTGGATGGTGACGTCGAGCGCGGTCGTCGGCTCGTCGGCGATCAGCAGGGCCGGCTGGCAGATCAGCGCCATCGCCAGCATGGCGCGCTGGCGCAGGCCGCCCGACAGCTCGAAAGGATAGAGTCCGAAGGCGCGTTTCGGCTCCTTGAAGCCAACGCGCTGCAGCATGGCCTCGATCAGCTCGCGCGCCTGCGCCTTCGGCATCGGCCGGTGCAGGAGCAGCGCCTCCTCGATCTGGTTGCCGATGGTGTGGACCGGCGAAAGCGAGGACATCGGCTCCTGGAAGATCATGCCGATGCGCCCGCCGCGCAGCGCCCGGATACCGGGGCCTTCGCGGGGCAGGGCGGCGATGTCGGTCACGCTCCCGGGCGCGAGCGGGTCGCGGAACAGGATCTCGCCGCCGGTGACGGAGCCGGCGCGCGGCAGCAGGCCCATGATAGCCTGCGAGATCACGGATTTGCCCGAGCCGGATTCGCCGACGAGCGCGACGGTCTTGCCGGCCGGCACGCGCAGGCTCACGCCCTTCACGACGTCGCGGGACAGTCCGTGGACAGTGAAGCCGATGCGCAGATCGCGGACGCGGAGAATATCCATGAACCGAACTTGTTGTGTCCCCTTGGGAGAGGCTCCGTCCTCCCCTCACGTCACTAGACGTCGAAAGTCGCGTCTTGCCAATGGCTTTCGACAGGCCGGCTCACGGCTCGGCCGGACATTGCCCGACGCGGATGACATCGCTGCAACGCGGGCCGCGGCGGAAATCGTCGTAGCTGACGCTCCAGGGCAGCTTGCCCGAGGCGCGGTAGGGGCCGAACTTGAAATACTGGTTGCGGCCGAGGCCCGGGCCGGTATGGCCGATATGCCCTTTGACCGTGACGATCGGGACGCCGTTGGCCAGGATCTCGATATGGCCGTCGCCGGAGGGCCCCGGCTGCGAGCGGACGACGAAATCGATCCAGCCCGAACCGGCCGGAGGCAGGTCGGCGTGCCGCGTCACCCTGATGGCGGGGGCGCAGGCGTCGAAATAGCCTGGATAGTCCTCCGGCGCCGAGCCGGCCTCGACCGCGACCAGGGCGCGGGTCTGCCGGACCTTCGGGCGGCTGAGGACGCGCGCCTCGCCGGGCAGGCAGCCTTGCGGGCGCTGCGGACCGCCGATCCGGAAGGATTCGACGAAATCGGTCTCGACGGTGAAGCCGAGGCGGCCCCGATAGAGTCTCAGGGCGAGGAAGGGCGAGAAGTCGCCCGGCGCGTCGCGGCGGATCTCGCGCTTCCATTGCGCCATGACGTGCCGGCGGCCGTCCTGCGGCAGCGGCTCCTCCAGCCGCATGGCGAAGCCGTACCAGACCGTTTCGGCATAGGGCACGAGGACCCTCGGGCGCTCCCAGACCTCGGCGCGCTCGCTGCAGCCGCGGGCGTCCGGCGCGCAGGCTGGCATCACCGTCAGGGTCAGCCCGCCGCGCCCGCGCAGCGGAGCCCTCGCGCCGAAGGCGACCTTCCCGGCGCGCTGCTCGGGATTGTTCTTGTAGAAGAGCCCGCCGCCGGGCGCGAACCCGCCCTGCTCGAAGCCGTCGCTCAGGAGGCGGCCGGCCGGGCCGCGGACGGGGTCCGGCGCGGCGGCGGGCGCCGCGCCCGGCAGCAGCATGGCCAGCAGCAGCGTTTGCACGATCCGATGTCTTCCGGCGAGCCGGGCCATGTCGTCTCCGAATAGGGCGGCTCCGGGCGGCCGGCATGCTGGCCGGCCCGGAGGCCGCGGATTGTGCGCTGCCCCGCGCTCACCATATATGGACGCCTACGGGCTGCGGAGCCCCGTTTCAACCGGGTGCGCGGCCGCGCCGAACAGGATCGTCTCCTTTGGAGCCCAACCTTTTCCGCTACATCTGGCAGAAGAGCCGCAGCGAGCAGATCGTCGTCCTGGCGATCATCCTCGTCTCGATCCCGTTCAACTGGGCGTCGTTCGACGTTCCCAAGCGCATCGTCAACGACGCCATCCAGGGCGGGGCCTTCAAGGGCGGGCACAGCACGGCGACGCTGATGGACCTGACGCTGCGGCTGCCCTCCTGGCTGGGGGGAGCCAGCGCCAGGGTGTTCGACGGCATCCAGGTCGGGCAGCTCGGCCTGCTGATCGGGCTTTCCGGCTATTTCCTGGTCCTCGTCCTGATCAACGGCGGCTTCAAATACGTGGTCAACGTGCGCAAGGGCATCCTCGGCGAGCGCATGCTCAGGCGCATGCGCTACGACCTGTTCAGCCAGCTCATGCGTTTCCGGCCGGAGGAGATGCGGGCGGTCAAGCCGGCCGAGATCGCCAGCATGATCAAGGACGAGGTCGAGCCGATCGGCGGCTTCGTCGGCGACGCCTTCATCCAGCCGGTCTTCCTGCTCAGCCAGGCCTTGACGGCGCTGGTCTTCATCATGGCGCAGAGCTTCTGGCTCGGCTCGATCGCGCTTTTGATCGTGCTGGCGCAGGCGATCATCATCCCGATCCTGCGGCGCGAGCAGCTCCGCCTCGGCCGCGAGCGGCAGATCGCCTCGCGCCAGCTCGCCGGCCGGATCGGCGAGATCGTCGACGCCGGGCCGATGATCCAGGGCCATGGCGCCACGGCCTATGTCCAGTCGGACATCGCCGCCCGGCTCGGGCAGCTCTTCGACATCCGCTACGCGCTCTACAAGCGGAAATTCGCGGTCAAGTTCCTGAACAACCTGCTGGCCCAGATCACGCCCTTCTTCTTCTACGCGATAGGCGGCTATTTCGCGCTGCAGGGGCGGCTCGACATCGGCCAGCTCGTCGCGGTGATCGCCGCGTATCGCGACCTGCCCTCGCCGATCAAGGAGCTGATCGACTGGGACCAGCAGCGCAACGACGTCACCATCAAATACGAGCAGGTGATCGCGCAGTTCAACAACGACGACACGCTCGTCCTCGACGAGGACAAGGCGGTGGCGCCGCTGCCGCCGGACGGCGAGATCCAGGTCGAATCCCTGCAGATGCTCGACAATCGCGGCCAGCCGCTGCTGACGCCGCTGTCCTTTCGCGTGTCGCGCCCCGGTCTCGTGGCGGTGATCGGCCCGCAGGGCGGCGGCAAGGACGTGCTCGGGCGCATCCTCGGCCGCCAGGCGACCAACTATGCCGGCCGGGTGCTGATCGACGGAGAGCCGCTCTCGGCCATGTCGGTCGAGCGCGCGAGCCACATCGTCGGCTATGCCGGCGACGAGGCGGAGATCATCGCCGGCTCGATGCGCGACAACATCCTGCTGCCGCTCCAGCGCCATCGGCCGAAGCTGAACGGCGAGGGCACGGTCCCGCCGGGCGAGCAGCGCCGCTTCGTCGAGGCGCTGCGCTCCGGCAACTCGCCCTTTCCCTTCGAGGCCGACTGGACCGACTACGACGGGGCCGGGCTCGACGACCGAGCGGCGCTGGCGCGGCGCGTCCGCGACCTGCTCGACGTGCTCGGCTGCACGGAGGACATCTACAATCTCGGTCTCGGCGGCAAGGTGATGCCCCCGATCAGCGAGGAGGCCGACCGGCGGATCATCGCCGCGCGCCGGGCCGTGGCGCGCGAGCTGGCGCGGACCGATCGCGGCGACCTGGTCGAGCCCTTCGTCGCCGACCGCTACAACGCCAATGCGACGATGGCCGAGAACCTGATCTTCGGCACCTGCGCAACGTCGCGCTTCGACAGCGCCACGCTCTATTTCGAGCCCTATGCCCACGCCATCCTCCAGGCCGAGGCGCTGGTCGAGCCGCTGGCGGAGATGGGCCGCCGGATCGTCGCCACCGTGGTCGAGATTTTCGCCGGCCTGCCGACCGGGCATGCGCTGTTCGAGCGCTACTCCTTCGGCATCGCCTTCGACTTCGAGCGGCTGAACGCGCTGGCCGCGACCCTGGCCAAGCAGGACATGCGCGCGCCGCTCGACCCGGAGACCGAATGCGACCTCGTCGCGCTCGCGCTGGGCTATATCGAGCCCAAGCACCGGCTGAACCTGATCGACCAGCGCCTGCAGCAGCGGATCCTGCGGGCCCGCGCCAGCTTCCGCAAGCACCTGCCCGCCGATGCCGTGGGCGACGTCGCCTTCTACGACCCCGACAAGGTGATGTTCGGCGCCAGCGTGCGCGACAACCTGCTGTTCGGGCGGGTCGGCTACGGCATCGCCGATGCCGGCCAGAAGGTCTCGATGGCGGTCCATGAGGCGCTGTCGCGCGTCGGGCTCGAAGGGACGCTCTACCGCCTCGGCCTCGACACGGAGAGCGGCATCCGCGGGCGCTACTTGCCGGCCCGGCTGCGCCAGGCGGTTCCGTTGATGCAGGCGCTGATCAAGGCGCCGCAGATCGCGGTGCTCGATGTCGGCGCCTTCCTGGCGGTCGCGGAGGATCCGGCCGCGGTCGTCGCGCGGCTGCGCCGCCATTGCAGCGGCATGACACTGTTTCTTCTCATGGGAGATGCTAGTCTGGTCGAGGATGTTCCGTTGCGGGTGGCCTTCCACGGCCCGACCGGCGTCGTCGAGGCCGGCGCCGCGCCGCCGGCCGGGAGCGATGCCCTCGGCCAGACGCCCCGCCTCGAGGACGCTCAGCGGATGGAGGCCCGGTCATGACGCTCGAAGCCGATCTCGCCTGCCTCAGCGGGCTGTCGCTGTTCCGCGACCTGCCGCCCTCGCGCCTCAAGCTCGTCGCGCTGATGGGCGAGCGGCTGCGCTTTCCGGCGGGATCGGTCATCGTCAGTGACCAGGAGCGGCTGCAGGGGGTCTATGTGATCCTGCAGGGCGACGTCGAATTCTCGCAACAGCGCGAGGATGGCGGCGGCCGCCGGTTCCACAAGGAGGCCGGCAGCATCATCGGCGACGTCTCCCTGCTGAGCGGCAAACGCTTCCTCGGCAAGGTCACGGCCGGCACCGACGTGCTGGCCCTCAGGATCCCGAAGGACCTGTTCTTCGAGCTGCTCCAGACCGTGCCGGAATTCAGCCTCGCGGTCAGCCGCGACCTGGCCGAGCGCGTCGCCCGGCTGGCGAACGCGCTGCTGCTCGCCGGCGAAGAGGCCTGATGGAACGGGCCTGCCGATGAGCTTGTCACAGATTGCGGGCGCCGGGGGCGGGGCGACGGGAACGGGTATGGAGCAGGTGTCCTCCTGGAGCCGCAATATCCGCTTCGTCTCCGGCCTCATCCTGCTCGCCTTCGCGACCTCGCATTTCCTCAACCACGCCATGGGCATCTTCGGCGTGCATGCGATGGAGCAGGTGCAGAACTGGCGCTACTGGTTCTGGCATACCTGGCCGGGCACGGTGGCGCTCTACGCCTCCCTGCTGCTGCACCCGCTCTTCGCGCTGCTGCGGGTGGCGCAGCGCCGGACCTTCAAGATGCCGGCGCGCGAGATGCTGCAGATCGCGCTGGGTTTGGCGATCCCGCTCCTGCTGGTCGACCACATCATCGCCACCCGGGTGGCGGGGGCCTATTTCCAGATCGACGAGAGCTACCGGGCCGTGCTGCGGCGGATCTGGCCCAATGCCGCCCTGACGCAGTCGCTGCTCCTGCTCCTGGTCTGGGGGCACGGGATGATCGGCATCCATTTCCTGCTGCGCTCGCGGGACAGCTACCGCCACTGGCGCGACGTCTTCCTGCTCGCGGCGATCCTGGTGCCGCTGCTCGCCCTGATCGGCTTCTTCGTCGCGGCGCGCCAGGCCATTCTGCTAGGGCTGCCGCCGGAGCTGGTGACGCCGGCCCAGGAGGCGATGGTCTCGTTCCAGGTGATCTGGGCGAAGCGGCTGTTCTACGGGCTGGTCGCCGGCTTCATGGTGTTCGTCGCGGCGCGCGAGGTGCGGATGCGCACCGCCCGGCAGATCACCATGCGCTTCGTCGGACACGGCACGCGGCGGCTGGCCCCGGGACCGACCGTGCTGGAGATGTTCCGGCGCTTCGGCATCCCCCATGCGGCGCTCTGCGGCGGCCGGGCGCGCTGCGCCACCTGCCGGGTGCTGGTGATCGACGGTGCCGACCGCCTGCCGCCGCCGGCGGCGAACGAGGCCAGGCTGCTGCGCCGGATCTCGGCGCCGGACCGGGTCAGGCTCGCCTGCCAGATCAGGCCGCGCGACGACCTCCAGGTCCAGATCCTGCTCGCCTCGCGCCTCAACGCCATGCCGGGCCGCAGCCTCGAGCCCGACGCGACCATGGGCCGGCGCGACCTGACCGTGATGGTCGCCGATCTCAGGGCGTTCTCGGCCCTGTCGGAGCGGCAGCTCCCGCAGGAGCTGATCGGCCTGCTCAATCGCTTCTTCGACGAGATGGGCCAGGCGATCACCGCCCATGACGGTCGCATCGACGCCTTCTACGGCGACGGCTTCATGGCGGTGTTCGGCCTCGAGGGCTCGATGGCGAAGGCGGCGCGGGCGGCGATCGCGGCGGCGGCGGACATCGTGCGCGCCGTCGAGGCGCTCAACCGCGAATTCGGCGCGGCGCTGCCGCTGCCGCTGCGGATCGGCATCGGCATCCACACCGGCAACACCATCGTCGGCGCGGTCGAGAACGACCATCTCGGCCGGCGCGAGATCACGGTGGGCGAGACGGTGATGATCGCCAGCCAGCTCGAAGCGGCGACGCGGCGGGTGCTCGCCGACATCGTGGTTTCGGAGGACACGGTCCGCACCGCCGCCCGCAGCTATCCCGACGCGACCGCCCTGAAGGTCGTGATCAAGGGGCGCGAGACGCCTCTCGGCGCCTATGGCTTCGCCCCGGCCCCGGAGACCGCGCGGCGCCGGCGCGGCGGCGAGGAGCCGGTCGCGGCGGCTGCGGAGCCGATCCGGAGCGAGGCCGAAGCCGCCGGCGCCGCGCCGGATCCGCAACGGAAGCCGGAGGGAGCCTGAGGCGGGCGCAGGCTGGCGTTTGCGCGCGAGCCTGCCTATGGTCCGCGGGCTTTTGCCTCAAACCGAACGACCCATGACGCCAGAACCGCCCGTCGAGGCCTTTCACGACCTGTTGCGCGGCATGGCGGCGTTGTCGGGCAATCGCATCGTCGCCGATGTCGCCCGGCTCTACGGCAAGGGCGCGCCGCCGGACCTCTCGATCGCCTGCAACCACAAGCAGATCGCCTCGAAGCAATGGCTGGTCGAGGTGCTGGCCGGGACGCTGCCGCGGCCGGACGGGCCGGTCTGGGTGCTCGGCGCCTGGTACGGCGTGCTGGGCGCCTTGCTGCTCGACGACGACAGGCTCGCCGTGCCGCAGGTCGTCAGCCTCGACATCGATCCGAGCTGCGCGCCCGTGGCCGAAACGCTCAACCACCGCCATGTCGCGGCCGGCCGTTTCCGAGCCGTCACCGCCGATATGACGGAGCTCGATTTCGGGGCGCTCTCGCCGGCGCCGGGGCTCGTCGTCAATACGAGCTGCGAGCATCTCGACGACGTGCCGGGCTGGCTTTCGACCCTGCCGGCCGGCCTGCCGCTGCTGCTGCAGTCGAACGACTATTACCGCGAGCCTGACCATCGCAGTTGCGTGCCCTCGCTCGACGCTTTCCGCGAACAGGCGGGATTGGCGGAGGTCTGGTTCGCCGGGGCGCGGCCGACGAAGAACTATACCCGTTTCATGCTGATCGGCCGGCGATGACATCTCCCGCCTCGCCGCGCGTCGCCATCGCGATGAAGGGCTATCCGCGCCTGTCGGAAACCTTCATCGCGCAGGAACTGCTCGGCTTGCAGCAGCGCGGCCTCGCCTTCGAGATCTGGTCGCTGCGCCATCCCACCGATGCCGACCGGCACCTGATGCACAGGCAGATCACCGCGCCGGTGCGCTATCTGCCGGAATATCTGCATGACGACTGGGGCCGTGTGGCGCGCGGCCTGCTCGGCGCCTTGCGGCGGCCGGGGCTGCTGCGGCTGCTGCCGGTGTTCCTGCGCGATCTCGCCCGCGACCGGACGCGCAACCGCTGGCGCCGCTTCGGCCAGGCCTGCGTCATGGCGCGGGAATTGCCGGCGGGCATCCGGCACCTGCACGTCCATTATCTGCACACCCCGGCCTCGGTGATCCGCTATGCGGCGCTGCTGCGGGGGCTGAGCTGGTCCTTCTCCGCCCATGCCAAGGACATCTGGACGACGCCGGACTGGGAGAAGCGCGAGAAGATCGCAGATTCCGCCTGGGGCGTCACCTGCACGCAGGACGGGCACCGCGCGCTGGAGCGGCTGGCGGAGCGGCCGGACAAGGTCGCATTGCTCTATCACGGGCTCGACCTCGCCCGTTTTCCGGCGCCGGGCCCGCGGCCGGCGCGCGACGGCTCCGACCCGTCCGATCCGGTGCGCTTCGTCACCGTCGGGCGCGCCGTCGCCAAGAAGGGCTTCGACGACCTGCTCGGCGCGCTGGCGCGGTTGCCCTGCGTGCTCAACTGGCGGCTGACGCATATCGGCGGCGGCGAGAGGCTCCAGGCGCTGAAGGCGCAGGCGCGGGCGCTCGGCCTCGCGGACCGGATCCATTGGGCCGGGCCGAAGGCGCAGGCAGAGGTGGTCGCCGCCCTGCGGGAGGCCGACCTCTTCGTACTGCCCTCGAAGCAGGCGGGCGACGGCGACCGCGACGGCCTGCCCAATGTCGTGATGGAGGCGGCGAGCCAGAAGCTGCCGATCATCGCCACCGATTTCGCCGGCATCCCCGAATTCGTGCGCTCGGACGTCGAAGGCGTGCTCGTCCCGCCCGGCGACGTCGAGGCGCTGGCGGCGGCGCTGGCCGATCTCGCCGCCGCGCCGGAGCGGCGTGCCGCGCTGGGCGAGGCGGCGTTCCGGCGATTGACGGGCGCATTCTCGGCCGCGGCCGGGCTCGACCGGATCGCCGCCATGCTGCGGGCCTCGGCGGGCGAGGGCGCATGAACGGAACGGTTCTGATCGTCGTCACGCATCTGCTCGGCAGCGGGCATCTGGTGCGGGCGGCGCATCTGGCCCGGGCTCTGGCGCGAGGCGGCTTCACCGTGACGCTCGCCAGCGGCGGCATGCCGTTGCGGCCGATGGAGGGCGAGCCCTTCGCCTTCGTGCAATTGCCGCCGGTCCGCACGGAAGGCGTCGATTTCCGTAATCTGCTCGACGAGGAAGGGCAGCCGGCGAGGCCCGAGCGGATGGCCGCCCGCATCGCGGCGCTGGAAAAACTGGCGACGGGGCTGCGGCCGGATATCGTCGTCACCGAGCACTTCCCCTTCGGCCGGCGGCAACTGGCGGAAGAATTCCTGGCGACGATCGCCGCGGTCAGGGCGGCCAATCCGGCGGCGCTGGTCCTCGCCTCGGTGCGGGACGTGTTGGTGACGCCCAAGCCCACCCGCATCGCCGAGGCGCAGGATCGCCTCGCCCGGCTGTTCGACGCCGTGCTGGTCCATGGCGAGGCGGATTTCCTGCCGCTCGACCGTTCATGGCCGGTCGATGCCGCGCTGGCCGCGAAGCTGCTCTATACGGGTTATCTGGCCGATGGTGCCGGCGTTGCCTGCCACGGCCCTCATCCTGAGGAGACGAGCGTTCGGTTTGCTCCGCAGGATGAGGGCTCGGGAAGGACGGGCGAGATCGTCGTCTCCGGCGGCGCCTCGGCGGCGGCGCTGCCGCTGTTCCAGCTCGCCCTCGAGGCGGCCCGCCTCGGGCCGGCAGGGCGGCGCTGGCGCATTCTCGTCGGACGCGGCGTGGCGGAGGAGACGTTCCGGCAACTGGCGGTGGCGGTTCCCGGCCATGCCGTCGTCGAGCGGGCGCGGCCGGATTTCCAGGCCCTGCTCGCCGGCTGTGCGCTCTCGGTCAGCCAGGCCGGCTACAACACGGTGCTGGATCTCGTCGCGGCGCGGCGCCCGGCCATCGTCGTGCCCTTCGAGGCCGGCGCCGAGACCGAGCAGGCGGTCCGGGCCGAGGCGCTGGAGCGGGCGGGGCTGGCGGCGTGCCTGCGGCTCTCGGGGCCGCAGCCGCTGACGGCGGCGGCGCTGTGGCGCGCCGCCGTGGCGCGGATCGGGCAGCCGGTGCCGGCGGGCGGGCCCCGCCCAGACGATGGCGGACGCGCTGTCGCGGCGGTGAAACTGCTGCTCGCGGACGGCGTTGATCGGTCGAGACCCTGAGCCGGCATGCCCTTTGCGAGGGCCGGGTTGCAGCTTTGCGAATTGCCGCTTCCGGTCTTTCGCTCTAATGAGGGATGATCCGCCTCCCTCCTCGGTCGGCACTGGGTAACCGGCAAGTTGCCGGCCACGGCCCTGCGCCCGGAGACAAGAAGATGACGACGACGACTGCGCCCGGCCTGCCCGACATGAAGCTGTCGGTGCGCCAGACTTTCGGGATCGACACGGATCTCGAAGTGCCGGCCTATTCCGCAGCCGATCCGCATGTGCCGGATCTCGACCCGGACTACCGTTTCGACCGCGACACCACGATCGCGATCCTCGCCGGCTTCGCGCATAACCGCCGCGTCATGATCTCGGGCTATCACGGCACCGGCAAGTCGACCCATATCGAGCAGGTCGCCGCCCGCCTCAACTGGCCCTGCGTCCGCGTCAACCTCGACAGCCACGTCTCGCGCCTCGACCTCGTCGGCAAGGACGCGATCGTGCTGAAGGAAGGCAAGCAGATCACCGAGTTCCAGGACGGCATCCTGCCCTGGGCGCTGCAGAACAACATCGCGCTCGTCTTCGACGAATACGATGCCGGCCGCCCGGACGTGATGTTCGTGATCCAGCGCGTGCTGGAGCAGTCCGGCAAGCTCACCCTGCTCGACCAGAAGCGCGTCATCCGTCCTCACCCCGCCTTCCGGCTGTTCGCCACCGCCAACACGGTTGGCCTCGGCGACACTTCGGGCCTCTATCACGGCACCCAGCAGATCAACCAGGGCCAGATGGACCGCTGGTCGATCGTCACCACGCTGAACTACCTGCCGCACGACAACGAGGTCGCGATCGTGCTGGCCAAGTCGAAGCACTACCAGAAGAGCCCCGAGGGCAAGGACATCGTCAACAAGATGGTCCGCGTCGCCGATCTCACCCGCAACGCCTTCATGAACGGCGACCTCTCGACCGTGATGAGCCCGCGCACGGTCATCACCTGGGCCGAGAACGCGGCGATCTTCGGCGATGTCGGCTTCGCCTTCCGCGTCACCTTCCTGAACAAGTGCGACGAGATGGAGCGCACGCTGGTGGCCGAGTTCTTCCAGCGCTCCTTCGGCAAGGAGCTGCCGGAGAGCGCGGCGAACGTGGTGCTCAGCTAACGGGAGGGCACGAGCCATGGCGCAGTATCAGGGAAGCTGCCACTGCGGGCGGATCGCCTACGAGGTCGAGGCCGATCTCGGGCGGACGATCACCTGCAACTGCTCCTACTGCCAGCGTCGCGGCTCGATCCTCGCATTCTCGCCCGCCAGCTCGTTCACCCTGACCAAGGGCGCGGACGCGCTGACCCAGTACCGCTTCCACACGCAGAAGATCCAGCATCTGTTCTGCGAGACTTGCGGCATCGAATCCTTCGCGCGCGGGGCGATGCCGGACGGGACGCCGACGGTCGCGGTCAATGTGCGCTGCCTCGCCGGCGTGGAGCCGGGCGACCTCTCGCCGACGATGTTCGACGGGCGGTCGCGCTAGAGCAGGATGCGAAAAGTGGGAACCGGTTTTTCGCGGGTATCCTGCTCTCGCTTGTTGGTGAGAGACGGATTCGGATTTCAGATGGGATCGCTTCGTGATGCCATCTGAAATCATCCGGCTCTAGGAGGGGTTGTGGTCGCGATCACGGTCGAGCCCGAGCAGGAGGAGACGCGCGCCGCCGTGCTGCGGGGCCTCAGCGCCCATAACCAGCTCCGGGTCGGTCCCCGCAACAGTAAACCGCTGACGGTCAGCCTGCGCGACGGCAATGGCGACATCCTCGGCGGGCTGGTCGGCGAACTGAAATGGGAATGGCTCCATGTCGATCTGTTCTGGATCGACGAAAGCCAGCGCGGCACCGGCCGGGGCGCGGCCATGCTGGCGCAGGCGGAGCAAGAGGCGAGGGACCATGGCGCGCGCGGCGTCTATCTCTCGACGATGAGCATCCAGGCGCCGGGCTTCTATCCCCGGCTCGGCTATCGCGAATGCGGCCGCATGGAGGACTATCCGGTGGCCGGTCAAATGCTGCATCATTTCACGAAGGCGCTATGAGCATCTCGAACCGCAAGCCCGGAACGCCGAAGGAAGCCCCGGCCGAGCCGCTGAAGCGGGCGATCTCGGGCGCGATGAAGGCGATCGCGCGCAAGCCGGAAATGGAAATCGTCTTCGCCGCCGACAAGCCCTCGCTGGTCGGCGAGCGGGCGCGCCTGCCCGAGCCGCCGCGCAAGCTGACGGCCGGCGACGTCGCGATCCTGCGCGGCCATGCCGATTCGATGGCGCTGCGCCTCGCCTGCCACGACGCGACGATCCATCGCCGTACCGCGCCGGAAGGCGATGCCGCGCGTGCCGTCTTCGACGCCATCGAGCAGGCGCGCGTCGAGTCGATCGGCGCGCGGCGGATGTCCGGCACGGCCGACAACATCACCGCGATGCTGGAGGACCGCTACCATCGCGGCGGGCGCTACGAGGAGATCACCGACCGCGCCGACGCACCGCTGGAGGACGCCCTGGCGCTGATGGTGCGCGAGCGGCTGACGGGACTGAAGCCGCCCAAGGCGGCCGAGAAGATCGTCGATCTGTGGCGCGAGCAGATCGAGGCCAAGGCCGGCGACGACCTCGACCGCCTGTCGAAGTCGATCGAGGACCAGCGCGGCTTCGCGCGCACGGTGCGCGACATGCTGGCGGCGCTCGACATGGCCGACCAGACGGCGCAGGGCGACGAATCCGAGGAGGACGAGAACAATCAGGACCAGTCCTCCGACGACCAGCAGCAGCAGGACGGCGAGTCCGAGCAGGAAAGCGGCTCCGAGCGCTCCGAGGTCGAGGTCAGCGAGGACGCCACCGAGGAATTGCAGGACGGTGCCTCCGAATCGACCGACGCGCCGGCCGGCGACTGGGAGGAGGAGGACGAGAACTCCGAATCCGAGGAGGCCGGCGAGGCGCCGCGCCCGCGCGAGGGTCGCAACGACGGCCGCCAGGCCACCGACTACAAGGCCTATACGACCAAGTTCGACGAGACCGTCACCGCCGAGGAGCTCTGCGACGCGGAGGAGCTGACGCGCCTGCGCGCCTATCTCGACAAGCAGCTCGCCCATCTCCAGGGCGTGGTGGCGCGGCTCGCCAACCGGCTGCAGCGGCGCCTGATGGCGCAGCAGAACCGCTCCTGGCAGTTCGATCTGGAGGAGGGCGCGCTCGATCCCGCGCGCCTGCCGCGCATCATCATCGACCCGTTCCAGCCTCTCTCCTTTCGGCAGGAATCGGACGTCAACTTCCGCGACACGGTGGTCACCCTGCTGATCGACAATTCCGGCTCGATGCGCGGCCGGCCGATCACGGTCGCGGCGACCTGCGCCGACATCCTGGCGCGGACGCTGGAGCGCTGCGGCGTCAAGGTCGAGCTGCTCGGCTTCACCACCCGCGCCTGGAAGGGCGGGCTGTCGCGCGAATCCTGGCTGCAATCGGGCAAGCCGGCCAATCCCGGCCGCCTCAACGATCTGCGCCACATCATCTACAAGGCGGCGGATGCCCCGTGGCGCCGGGCGCGGAAAAATCTCGGGCTGATGATGCGCGAGGGGCTGCTCAAGGAGAACATCGACGGCGAGGCGCTGGACTGGGCGCATAAGCGCCTGCTGGCCCGGCCCGAGCAGCGCAAGATCCTGATGGTGATCTCGGACGGCGCGCCGGTCGACGATTCCACCCTCTCGGTCAATGCCGGCAACTATCTGGAGCGGCATCTGCGCCATGTCATCGCCGAGATCGAGACGCGCTCGCCGGTCGAGCTGATCGCGATCGGCATCGGTCACGACGTCACGCGCTATTACCGCCGCGCCGTCACCATCGTCGACGCCGAGGAGCTCGGCGGCGTGATGACCGAGAAGCTGGCGGAGCTGTTCGAGGAAGACGGCCCGGCCTCGGGCTCCTCCTCCGGTTCGCGCCGCGCGCATTGATGCGCCTCAGCCGTCGCGGCCTGCTGGCGGGGCTGGGTTCGCTCGCGCTGCCGCGGGCGGCGCAGGCGGTCGAGCAGAACCGTTTCCCGGTCGCGATCGAGGCCCGGCCGATCACGGCCTTCGAGCCGCGCAGCCCCGACAGGCGGCGCTTCGGCGCCTTGCAGTTCCGCGGCGGGCTGGTGCTGTCCTGCGGGCATCCGCGCTTCGGCGGGTTTTCGGGGCTGTGGCGCTCGTCCGACGGGCGCGATCTCGTCGCGATCACCGACCGGGGCTACTGGCTGACGGCGAAGGTCGTCTCGCGGAACGGCCGTCCGGCCGCGCTGGAGGATGCGGCGATGGCGGCGATCCTCGGCGCGTCCGGGCGACCTCTGGCCCGCTCGCGCTCCTTCGACACCGAGAGCCTCGCCATCGCCGGCGGGGTCGCCTATGTCGGCGTCGAGCGCACGCATGAGGTGCTGCGCTTCGACTGGGCCGGCAAGGGCGTCGACGCGCGGGCGCGCGCCGTCCCGGTGCCGTCCGAGGTCAGGCGCCTGCCGCGCAACCGCGGGCTGGAGGCGATCGGCGTGGTGCCGGCGGGGCCGCTCGCCGGCACCGTCGTCGCGGTCGCCGAGCGTTCGGGCCGCGAGGACGAGCCGACGCTCGGCGTGATCCTGAAGCCCGGCCGGCCGGGGCTGTTCGAGGTGGCGCGGCACGACGGCTACGACATCACCGATCTCGCCTTCCTGCCTTCCGGGGACATGCTGCTGCTGGAGCGCTGGTACAAGCCGTGGCGCGGCGTCGGGATGCGGATCCGGCGCATCGCCGGGCGCGACCTCAAGGCCGGGGCCCTGCTCGACGGACCTTATCTGATCGAGGCGAATCTCGGATACGAGATCGACAATATGGAGGGGATGTCGGTCCATCTGGATCAGGGGCGGACGATCCTCACCCTGATCTCGGACGACAATTTCTCGTTCATCCAGCGGACCTTGCTGCTGGAATTCGAGTTACCTGACGGAATGCAATCGTAGATTGCGAATATGCGCTCACTGGTTGTATCTTTGCTTTCCCTTGAGGAAGGGGCCTCGCAACCAGGGAGAGCGACATGACACAAGAAGTAACGACCGAAAACGTGGCCGCGGTCCAGAAGGCGCTCGAGAAAGAAGTGTTGACCGCGCTGCAGCGGGCAGGGCTCCAAGGCTACGATTTGGAGAGCATCATCCTGAAACCGAAGGCGGACAAAGCCGTCAGCGGGCTTTTGCCAGGCTGCGAGCTCGAATGCAGGCTGGTCGGTTTTCCACCAAAGCTCGAATGCCGAGTGGTGTGTGGCTAGAGTATCGGACTGAATACCGCACGCGGCACGGCAACCGCCATTCCGGTTCCGTACGGAACCACCACCGTCATTCCGGGGCATGGCGAAGCCATGAGCCCGGAACCCAGAACCGATGCGCTTTGTCGGGAAGTCGGTCGATCGGGAGATGCCTTCTCGATCCGGGCCATCGGTTCTGGGTTCCGGGCTCGGGCCTTGCGGCCCGCCCCGGAATGATGGTGGCGGATCAAGCGCCGATACCGACAGCCCGGGCGAATCGCGTACGATTTTCAGTCCGGCGTTCTAGGCTGAACCGGTTGGACAACAAAAAAGCGGCCGTAAGGCCGCTTTCCGTAATCGCTCTCGCCTTGAAAAGGCTCAGTTGGCGGCGAGCTTCTTCTCGAGATCGCGCTTCAGCGACAGCGCGCCGACCGAAAGGTCGCCGGCCGCAGCCTTGAGCAGGAAGGCGTCGAGGCCGCCGCGGTGCTCGACCGAGCGCAGGGCGTGGGCCGAAACGCGCAGGCGCACCGAGCGGCCGAGCGCGTCCGACTGCAGCGTCACGTTGACGAGGTTCGGACGGAAGACCGTCTTCGTCTTGCGGTTCGAGTGGCTGACGAGGTGGCCGGTCTGGGTGGCTTTCCCGGTCAGTTCGCAACGGCGGGCCATGGCAATCGTTCCTTGCATCCCCGGAGCGCTCAAATAAAAATGCCGACACGCGACGTGCCGGCCATCGAGCACCGGAAGTCAAATTGAAGTCGCGGTTCCATACCCAAGGCCGGAGCCGGCGTCAAGAAAAACTCCAAAGCGCGCGGCGGCGGCGCGTCAGCGTTAACGGCTCGTAAAGAGCCAGGCCGGATGCTGGTGGGGAATGGCCGCCCACGGACGGCGCAGCAGTCACGATTCGGACCGAATCACACGGCATATCGCGGCAGAATCGTGTCGCCTCGGAGGAACTGGATGAAGCCCGCCGCCGCATCGTCCCTGGCAGGTATGATCCTGGCGATGGCCGGCGCCACCGTGGTCGAGGCGGCGTCGCTCGACGCCAAATACGACGTCTCGCTCCTGGGAATCACCTTCGGCAAGGCGGGCCTGAGCGGCAATATCGACGGCTCGGGCTACAAGCTCGACCTCGTCGCCAAGCTGACCGGCGTGGTCGGCGGCGTCACCGGCGGGCGCGGCTCGGGCGCGGCGACGGGCACGCTGGTCGGCGGCCGGCTTTCGCCCCGGACCTTCGCGGTCAGCTCGGCGAATTCCAGCGAGAGCCGCACGGTCCGGATGGCGCTCGCCGAGAACAGCGTCGCGGGCATCGACATCGAGCCGCCGATCGACGAGAAGCCGGACCGCGTGCCGCTCACCGAGGGCCACAGGCACAACATCGTCGATCCGCTCAGCGCCTTCATCATGCCCGTCAACGGCAAGGGCAGGAGCGGGGCCTGCAACCGCGTGCTGCCGATCTTCGACGGCGCGGCGCGCTACGACATCAAGCTTTCGAGCGCCGGCACGCGCAACGTCAAGCTCGACGGCTATAGCGGGCCGGTCTCGGTCTGCCATGCGCGCTACGTTCCGATCGCCGGCCACAGGGCGCTGAGGCCGAGCACCAAGTTCATGACCGACAACCGGGACATCACCACCTGGCTCGCGCCCGTGGCCGGGACCGATGTGATGGTGCCGGTGCGGATCTCGGTGAAGACGATGATCGGCACGGCGGTGATCGAGGCCTCGAGCTTCAAGGTCGATCCGGGGGTGACCGCCACGGCCGCGCGGAACTGAGGCGTAACGCCGTCATTGCTTCGTCGCTCCGCTCCTCGCGATGACGAAGAGGCATCGCAGCCTTCAATGCGCCGCGGATTTCGAGAACAGGTTGATCACCAGGACGCCGGCGACGATCAGCGCCATGCCGGCGAGCGCCGGCGCGTCGAGCCGTTGGCCGAAGAGCGCGAAGGCGATCAGGCTGATCAATACGATGCCGACGCCGGACCAGATCGCATAGGCGACGCCGACGGGAATCGTCCTCAGCGTGAGCGACAGGCAGTAGAAAGCGCAGAGGAAGGCCGCCGCGGTGATCAGCGACGGCAGGGGCCGCGTGAATTCCTGCGAGGCCTTCAGCGCCGAGGTGCCGATGACCTCGCTGACGATGGCGAAAGCCAGCCAGAGATAGCCGGGCGCGTCCCTCACGCGGCCCTGGCCTGTTCGAGGAAGCGCTTCATCCGCTCCAGCGCCCTCTCGATGTTCTCCAGCGAGTTGGCGTAGGAGAGGCGGATATAGCCCTCGCCGTGGACGCCGAAATCAGGGCCGCCGATGGTGGCGACGCCGGCCTCCTCGAGCAGGGCGGAGGCGAGCTTCTTGGCCTTCCAGCCGGTCTTCGAGACGTTCGGGAAGGCGTAGAAGGCGCCCTTCGGCACGGCGCAGGAGACGTTCGGCAGGGCGTTCAGCCCCTTCACCACGGCCTTCCGGCGGCGGTCGAACTCGGCGACCATGGCGTGGACGGCGTCCTGCGGGCCGGTGAGCGCGGCGAGCCCCGCCCATTGCGCCGGCGCGTTGACGCAGGAATGCGAGTTCACCGCGAGCTTGCGGGCATTGTCGAGCAGCGGCTTCGGCCAGACGGAATAGCCCAGGCGCCAGCCGGTCATGGCATAGGTCTTCGACCAGCCGTTGAGCAGGATCAGCCGGTCGCGGATCTCGGGGTAGCTCAGCAGGCAGACATGTTTCTCGCCGTCATAGACCATCTGGTCGTAGATCTCGTCCGACATGATCGCGACATCGGGGAACTTCGACAGCCCTGCGACGAGCTTGTCGATCTCCGCCTTCGGGGTGACGCCGCCGGTCGGGTTGGCCGGCGAGTTGATGATCAGGAGCCGGGTCTTGGGCGTGATCAGCGCGAGCGTCTCCTCGGCGGAGAAGGCGAAGCCGTTCTCCTCGCGGATCGGCACCGGGATCGGCGTCGCGCCGGTATATTCGATCATCGAGCGGTAGATCGGGAAACCGGGATCGGGATAGAGGATCTCGGCGCCGGGCTCTCCGAACATCAGGATCGCCATGAACATGGTGACCTTGCCGCCGGGCACGATCATCACGCTCTCCGGCGAGACCTCGACCGCGAAGCGCTTGTGCAGATCGGCGGCGACCGCCTCGCGCAGCGGCAGGATGCCGTTGGCGGGAGTGTAGCCGTGATGGCCGTCGCGCAGCGCCTTCACCGCCGCCTCGACGATGTGCTCCGGCGTCGAGAAGTCCGGCTGGCCGATGCCGAGATTGATGATGTCCTTGCCCTGCCGCTGCAATTCGGTGGCCCGCGCCAGCACGGCGAAGGCGTTCTCCTCGCCGATGCGAGCGAAGGAAGGGACGACGTGCAGGGTCATGGCGGCCTCGGGCTTGGTTGTTTCCGCGGGCCGGCTTGCAGGCGGCCTTCGGCCACAGTCTTCGCCGCAAATGGCGCCGCGATGCAAGTCCGCGCAACTTTCCGCGCCTCGACCATGCAAGGCGCGCATGAAAAATAGTATGATTTATCGTGGTGGGCCCCTTGCGGGCAGCGGGGCCGGACCGGATAATCGTCGCATCGTTCTAAAGAAAAGGGCGCCGTCGCAAGGTTCTGGCGAGGGCGTGGGAGAGGAGCGTTCGATGGCGAAGACCCCGGAGAGCAACGCGGCCCCGAAGCGCAGGGCGAAGCGGCGCATCAAGCCCGAGCAACTGCGCTCCAAGGCCTGGTTCGACAATCCCGCCAATGCCGATATGACGGCGCTCTATATCGAGCGCACCATGAACTTCGGCCTGTCGCGCGAGGAATTGCAGTCGGGCCGGCCGATCATCGGCATCGCCCAGACCGGCTCCGACATCGCCCCCTGCAACCGCCATCACCTCGAGCTCGCCCCGCGCATCCGCGACGGCATCCGCGAGATGGGCGGCGTGCCCTTCGAGTTCCCGATCCATCCGATCCAGGAGACCTGCAAGCGGCCGACCGCCTCGCTCGACCGCAACCTGCAATATCTCTCCCTCGTCGAAATCCTCTACGGCTATCCGATCGATGCGGTGGTGCTGACCACTGGCTGCGACAAGACCACCCCGGCGCAGATCATGGCGGCCGCGACAGTCGACATCCCGGCGATCGCGCTCCCAGGCGGGCCGATGCTGAACGGCTCCTTCCGCGGCGAGCGCACCGGCTCGGGCACCATCGTCTGGAAGGCGCGCCAGATGATGGCGGCCGGCGAGATCGACTATAAGGGCTTCGTCGACCTGGTCGCCTCCTCGGCGCCCTCGGCCGGCCACTGCAACACCATGGGCACGGCCTCGACCATGAACGCGCTGGCCGAGGCGATGGGCATGACCCTGCCCGGCGCGGCGGCGATCCCGGCGCCCTATCGCGACCGCTACGAGATGGCCTATCTCACCGGCCGGCGCATCGTCGAGATGGTCTGGGAGGACCTGAAGCCTTCCGACATCCTGACCCGCGAGGCCTTCGAGAACACCATCGTCATCAACTCGGCGATCGGCGGCTCGACCAACGCGCCGATCCACGTCAACGCCATCGCCAAGCATATCGGGGTCAAGCTCGACAACGAGGACTGGACGAAGATCGGCTACGACACGCCGCTGCTGGTCAACATGCAGCCGGCTGGCGAATATCTGGGCGAGGATTACTATCGCGCCGGCGGCCTGCCGGCGGTGATCGCCGAGCTGCTCGCCAAGGGCAAGCTCAAGCCCGCCATCACCGCGAACGGCCGCACCCATGAGGAGAACTGCAAGGGCTTCTTCTCCGGCGACCGCAACGTCATCAAGGCCTATGACGAGCCGATGAAGAAGGAGGCCGGGTTCCTCAACCTCTCCGGCAATTTGTTCGATTCGGCGATCATGAAGACCAGCGTGATCACGCCGGAATTCCGCAAGCGCTATCTGGAGAACCCGAAGGACCCGAACGCCTTCGAGGGCCGCGCCATCGTCTTCGACGGGCCGGAGGATTATCACCACCGCATCGACGATCCGGCGCTCGCCATCGACGAGCACTGCATCCTGTTCATCCGCGGCGTCGGGCCGGTCGGCTATCCGGGCGCGGCGGAGGTGGTGAACATGCGGCCGCCGGACTACCTGATCAAGAAGGGCGTCACCGCGCTCGCCTGCGTCGGCGACGGGCGCCAGTCCGGCACCTCGGGCTCGCCTTCGATCCTCAACGCCTCGCCGGAAGCGGCGACGGGCGGCGGGCTCGCCCTGCTCAGGACCGGTGACAAGGTCCGCATCGACCTGAACAAGCGGACCGCCGACATTCTGATCTCGGATGCGGAACTCGCCGAGCGCCGGACCGCGTTCAAGGCGGCGGGCGGCTACAAATATCCGAAGAGCCAGACGCCCTGGCAGGAGATCCAGCGCAAGATCGTCGACGAGCTGTCCGAGGGCATGGTCCTCAAGCCGGCGGTCAAGTATCAGAAGATCAACAAGAAATTCGGCGTGCCGCGCGATAACCACTGAACGCGGGCGGACGAGGCGCGACCCCGGAAAGCCGCCCGCTGCGGCGTCGGTCCAGGGTCGGCTCCCGCCGCATCCTCCGGGCATCTTTCCCGGGCTCCCCTGGGGCGCCCGGGGTGGCGGCCGCCGGCGATCGGCATTCCTTGCGCGCAACGACCCCAGCCGGCTAATGCGCGCGGATGGGGCTGACAAACGGGCCGGCGACCGACACTATGCCAGCTCGCGGCTCCGGCCGCTTTGAAACGATTTAAAATGAGCTATTCCCCTCGGGTCGAAACCTTCCGCAAGCTGCACGAGACCGGCTGCTTCGTCATGCCGAACCCCTGGGATTTCGGCTCGGCGCGCTGGCTGCGCGGACAGGGCTTCAAGGCGCTGGCCTCGACCAGCGCGGGCTTCGCCTTCACGCAGGGCCGCGCCGACCAGGACGTGCCGCGCGACGCGATGCTCGCCCATATCGCCGAGCTGGTGAAGGCGGTGCCCGACCTGCCCGTCAATGCCGATTTCGAGAACGGCTATGCCGACACGCCGGACGGCGTCGCGGCCAATGTGAAGCTGTGCGTGGCGACCGGCGTCGCCGGGCTCTCGATCGAGGACGCGACGGGACGCGCGCAAGACCCGCTCTACCCGTTCGAGCTCGCGGTCGAGCGGATCAGAGCGGCGCGCAAGGCGGTCGACGAGACCGGCTCCGGCGTGCTGCTGACGGCGCGGGCCGAATGCTTCCTGACCGGCCATCCCGAGCCGCTGAAGGAGGCGGTGCGCCGGATCGAGGCCTATGCGGCCGCCGGCGCCGACGTGCTCTACGCACCGGGACCGAAGACGGCCGAGGAGATCCGCGCGGTCGTGGCGGCGGCCGGCGGCAGGCCGGTCAACGTGCTGGTCTATGGCGATTACGGTCTCGGCGTCGCCGATATCGCGGCGGCCGGCGCGCGGCGCATCTCGATCGGCGGGGCGCTGGCGCGGGCGGCCTGGGCGGCCTTCATCGAGGCGACGCGGCTGATCGCGGAAGAGGGCAGCTTCAGGGGCTTCGCCCATAACGGACCGTCGGCTCCGCTCAATCCCTTCTTCTCGGACGACCTCAAGGCCCGCTCATGAGCGGCGGCTCCGTCCTGATCGCGCCGGAATGGCTCGGCCATAGCGGGCTCTGGCAGTTCGATGCCAAGGGCCGGCGCCGAGCCGTCGATGCCGAGGATATCGGCCTGTCCGAGGCGCTGGCCGACCGGATCGAAGCCTGGATGGACGCCTTCGATGCGATCTATGACGAGGATGACGAGGCGGCCTCCGACTTTCCGAACGCGGTCGAGCGGCTGGCCTGGGAGGCCGAGGGCCTTGCGATCGCCGATGCGGTCGCGGCCGAGCTCGGGCCGGGCTGGGAGGTTCGGCAGGATCTGGCCGGCTGGCGGGGGAAGGGAAAGCCATGACTTTGCTGCAAAATCGACTGCAAGACTGGAAGCCCGCCCCGTTCCCGCCGGCGAAGGTCCTGGAAGGGCGTTATTGCCGGCTGGAGCCGCTCGACGTGGGGCGCCATCTCGACGACATCTGGGCGGCCGCGGCCGGCCACGATGCGATGTGGGACTGGCTGCCCGCCACCCCGCCGAAGAGCAAGGAGGAATACCGCGCTCTGCTCGAGTCGATGGTGACGAAGGCCGGCATCGTGCCGCTCGCGGTGATCGACAAGGCCGACGGCAAGGCCAAGGGCCATCTCTGGATCATGGAGATCCGGCCCGAGCACGGCGTCTTCGAGGTCGGCTGGATCACCTATTCGCCGGCGCTGCAGCGCACCCGGGTGGCGACCGAGGCGATCTATCTCGTCGGCGATTACGGCTTCTCGCTCGGCTATCGCCGCTATGAATGGAAGTGCAACGACCTGAATGAGCCTTCCAAGCGTGCGGCCCTGCGCTTCGGCTTCCGCTACGAGGGGCTGTTCCGCCAGCACATGGTGGTGAAGGGCGCGAACCGGGATACGGCCTGGTTCTCGATCCTCGATTCCGAATGGCCGGCGCAGGCCCGCGCCTTCCAGGCCTGGCTCGCGCCCGAGAATTTCGATGCGCAGGGCCGGCAGAAGGCTTCGCTCGGCGATCTCGCCAAGGCGCAAGGCTGACGATGACGCCGCGCCGCGCCACGCCTGCCGATATCCCGGCCATCGTCGCGCTGACGCAGGCCGCCTATCTGCCGAACGAGGCGATCATCGGCGTGCCCTCGCTGCCGCGCATCGCGGATTACAACGAGGTTCTGGCCAGGCATGAGGTCTGGCTCGTCGACGGCGCAAGCGGCCTCGACGCCGCGCTGGTGCTCGAGACCGGCGCCGCGGACCTCGTCGTCTGGAGCATCGCGGTGGCGCCGCAGGCTGCCGGCCGCGGGCTCGGCGCGGCGCTGATGGCCTTCGCCGAGGAGCGGGGACGGGAGCTCGGTCACGGATCCGTCCGTCTCTACACCCATGCCAGCCTCGCCCGGCGGATCGACTGGTACGAGCGGCTGGGCTTCACCATCACGCATCATGAGGATCTGCCCGACCGGCGGCTGACCCATATGCGCAAGATCTTTTCCAAAGCCGGTTGAAAGAGGACAGGAACATGGCGGGTCGTTTGAAGGGCAAGGTCGCGGTCGTCACCGCAGCAGGGCAGGGCATCGGCCGGGCCATCGCCGAGGCCTTCGTCGCGGAGGGAGCTACGGTCTGGGCGACGGACAAGGACGTCACCCTGCTCGAGGGCATTCCGAAGGCGAAGAAGCGCAAGCTCGACGTGCTCTCGACCAAGGCCGTCAACGCTTTCGCCGAGAAGGTCGGGCCGATCGACATTCTCGTCAACGCGGCCGGCTTCGTCCATCACGGCACCGTGCTCGACACCGACGACAAGGCCTGGGACTTCTCCTTCGACCTCAACGTCAAGGCGATGCACCGCACGATCCAGGCCTTCCTGCCGGGCATGCTGGCCAAGGGCGGGGGCTCGATCGTCAACATCGCCTCGGGCGCCGGCTCGGTGCGCGGCATCCCCAATCGCTACGCCTATGGCGCGACCAAGGCGGCGGTGATCGGCCTGACGAAATCCGTGGCGGCCGACTTCATCAAGAAGGGCATCCGCGCCAACGCGATCTGCCCGGGCACCATCCAGTCGCCCTCGCTCGACCAGCGCATCAAGGACCTCGCCGCCTCGACCGGCGTCACCGAGGCGGCCGCCCGCCAGGCCTTCATCGACCGCCAGCCGATGGGCCGGCTCGGCACGGCCGAGGAAATCGCCTGGCTCGCGGTCTATCTCGGCTCGGACGAGGCGACCTACACCACCGGCCAGATCCATCTCGCCGATGGCGGCTTCGCGCTCTGACGCGGCCGGCCGGAGCTGGAGGGGGCGCTCCGGCCGGCGCGAAGCGCCGTGCCGGAAGCCATGGCCGCGCCTTCTGCGGAAGCGGCTCGGCATCGACCCCGGGCGGAGCCCGGGATGACCAGCGGCCTCGGGCCAATCAGCACGATCTCAGAACTCCAGGGAGGTAAGGATGCATATCCTCGTTCTCGGCGGCGCCGGCATGGTCGGGCGCAAATTCATCGAGCGGCTGGCGCGCGACGGCGGGCTCGGCGGCAAGCCCGTCACCCGCGTGACCGCGCAGGACGTCGTGCCGGCCACGCCGCCGGCGGCCGCGCCCTTCGACTTCGAGTCGCTCGTCTCCGATCTCTCGATCGAAGGCGAGGCCGAGAAGCTGGTCGCGACCCGGCCGGAGGTGATCATCCATCTCGCCGCGGTCGTCTCGGGTGAGGCGGAGGCCGATTTCGACAAGGGCTACCGGATCAATCTCGACGGCACGCGCTATCTCTTCGAGGCGATCCGCAAGGCCGAGGGCTATACGCCGCGCCTCGTCTTCACCTCCTCCGTCGCCGTGTTCGGCGCGCCCTTCCACGAAAAGATCGAGGACGAGTTCTTCACCACGCCGCTGACGAGCTACGGCACGCAGAAGGCGATCGGCGAGCTCCTGCTCTGCGATTACTCGCGGCGCGGCTTCTTCGACGGCGTCGGCATCCGCCTGCCGACGATCTGCGTCCGCCCGGGCAAGCCGAACAAGGCGGCCTCGGGCTTCTTCTCGAACATCATCCGCGAGCCGCTGAACGGCGAGGAGGCGGTGCTTCCGGTTTCCGACCAGGTGCGCCACTGGCATGCCTCGCCGCGCTCGGCCGTGGGTTTCCTCGTCCATGCCGCGACGATGGACACCGCCGCCATCGGCCCGCGCCGGGCGCTGACCATGCCGGGCTATTCCTGCACCGTGGCCGAGCAGATCGAGATGCTGCGCAAGGTCGCCGGCGAGAATGTGGTGAAGCGCATTCGCCGCGAGACCGACCCGATGATCGACAAGATCGTGGCCGGCTGGCCGCGCAACTTCGACCCGCAGCGGGCGCTGGCGCTCGGCTTCAGGGCCGAGTCGAATTTCGAGGAGATCATCCGCGTGCATATCGAGGACGAATTGCACGGGACCTTCGTGAAGTGACGTAGCCTGCCTGCGGGCAGGACGTGTCCCTATGGCACCAAAGAGAAATGCCCGGCGATGAGCCGGGCATTTTTTGGCCGATCGGAGCCGTGAAGGCCGGTTATCCGGGGCTGTCGTTTTCCGACGCGCTCAAGCCGGGCAGGGCTCGCCCTGCATCTGCTGGCGCCGGGGCGGAAGCTCGGGCTCCGGCGCGTCGGAGGCCTCTTCCGCCTGGCCGGGCGCATGCGTCCAGCCGGTGGCGCCCCATCTCTTCAGCGCCGCCCAGGTCGAGCGGTCGAGCCGGAACTGCTCGCAGGGGAACAGCCCGCCGCGCGCCGGCAGCGACTTCAGGAAGGAGCCTTCCGGGCGGAAGCCGGACTTCTCCAGCACCCGCCGCGAGGCCGGGTTGATGACG
>Ga0180223_1000405_pt1 | contig 57488 bp, 52 predicted proteins | sample eDN5th30CKraftOP_FD_151337 | JGI IMG/M metagenome (GOLD analysis project Ga0180223, IMG submission 151337) | Enriched Organic Plus compost microbial communities from Emeryville, California, USA - eDNA 5th pass 30_C Kraft OP (version 2) (version 2) ... | reverse complement strand
AAGCCGGCACCCGGCGTGCTGCTGTCGGTCGCGATCAGCGTGTCGATGTCCGTGGCGACGTCGGCGAGGGTCACCGCGATGGAGTCGTTGTCGGTCGCGCCGGCGCCGACGTGGAAGGTGAGCGAGTCGCCCTTCAACAGGTCGATCCCGTTGAAGTTGGTGCCCTCGGTGACGCGGTAGAGCTCGAGGCTGAGCGCGTCTGCCTCCTTCTGGATGGCTGCCCGCGACTCGGCGTTGTTCGAGTCGTTGCCGCCCTGGACCGCGAGGTCGCGCATGCGGTGCAGGATGCTGTGCACCTCGGTCAGGGCGCCTTCTGCGGCCTGGATGACCGAGATGCCGTCCTGGGCGTTGCGCGCAGCGATCTTCGTGCCGGAGATCTGCGAGCGCAGGCCCTCCGAGATCGCGAGCCCGGCCGCGTCGTCGGCGGCGCGGTTGATGCGCAGACCGCTCGAGAGCTTCTCGAGCGACTTCGACAGGTCGTTCTGCGTGTTGGACAGGTTGCGGTGCGCGTTGAGCGCCGCGACGTTGGTGTTGATCTGCATGCCCATGGTGGTGATCTCTCCTTGATCGTGGGGTGCCGGCCCGTCCGTGGTCCGGCGATGCACACTGTCGGTCGCGGGTGCCCGGCCCGTTAGCGACGCGAGAGCGTCTCGTCTGCGGGGTGCGGGTCCCTGCGCGACGCGTGAGCGGAACGCTCAGGCGACGGTGGCGTCGGAGGCGATGCCGAGGCTCGCGCCGAGGTCATCGAGGTAGCGTCGCGCCCGGCCGGTCGCGGGCGCCGCGAGCGGCAGCTGCTCGGCGTCGTAGTACCCCGACGTGCCGACCCGCATGAGGCGCAAGGCCTCCGAACGCTGCTGCGACACCGCCGAATGCGTGACCCCCAGCTCGGCGGCCAGGTCGGTCACCGTGCGGTCGCCGAAGTAGAGCTGCTCGATGATGTAGCGCATCCGTTCCGGGAGGACGCGGACCGCGTGCCGGACGAACTCGATCCGCTCACGGACGACGAGCTCGGCCTCGGGCAGCGGCAGATCGGACGCCTCGTCGCCGGCGAAGGTCTCGTCGAAGGGGCCGACCCGGCGATGCGCGAGCGCCGCGTGCTCCGCTGCGGTGGCCTGGTCGACGCCGAGCGCACTGGCCAGCTCGGTGGTCGTGGGGCGACGGCCGAGCGCCGACTCGAGTTCGTCCTGCACCGCGAGCGTCTGCTTGATCGTCTGCCGCGTCGATCGCTTGGCCCAGTCTGCGGCACGCATCTCGTCACGGATGGCGCCGAGGATCCGCTCGCGGGCGTACGCACCGAACGGCACCCCGCGCGCCGCGTCGTAGGCGTCCACGGCCTTCACGAGCGCGAGCGCGCCGGCCTGCGCGAGGTCGTCTCGTGAGAGGTGCGTCGCCCCCGCGACGACCCTCGACACCAGGAAGCCGACGAGCGGCAGGTGCTTGATGATGGTGCGGTCTCGTTCTGTGGTGCTCACCGCGGGTCCCCTCACTCTCGGTGCGCGACCAGCCCGCGGGCAGCGTGCAGCGCCTCCGGGGGTCGTCGACCGATACATGCGCGGCAGTCGTCGTCAGGGGGTGGGCGGGCGTCGCGGCCGACCTTCGTCGAGAGTGCGCCGAACGAACCCGCCGTGCCGGTGGATTTCCGGTCGACAGCCGCGTGCGATGAACGCGGTGGAAGCGGACGGTCGGGGTGGCTCCGGCCGAACCCCACCGGCTCGTGAATTCCGCGTCGACACACGGTGACCCCAACCGGCGATCCGGTCGATCCGGGGGATCGGGCCGCCGCACACGGTATGGGTATGCGCACCACCGCCGAGACCCCGCGTGACTGGACCGAGGATCTCGCCGACCCTGCGGCGCCCGGCGCCCGCGTCGCGGCGCACGAACTCGTGGCCGAGGTGACTCGCGCGATCCGCGGGCTGCGCCGACGCGTCGGGCTGACCGACGCGGACCTGCAGGACGCGATCGGCGACACACTGCTCGAGCTCGCGAAGCGACTGCATCGCGGTCAGCCGGTCCCCGGCGCCGTCGTGCAGCGGGTGGCGACCGCGGTGTCGTCCCGGTTCGTGAACGGACCGGTCCGGCACGAGACGGCGAAGGCGCTCCGCCTCCTCAAGCACCGCGTCGCCGCCGAGGAGGCACGACTCGGCACCACCCTCTCGTCGCTCGCGATCGAGCGGCTGGCCGAGGAGGTGCGCACGGGACCGGACTTCAGCCCCCGGCACCGCCCCGTGGAGCGCTTCCACCTCATCGAGGGCTTCTCCAAGCCGACTTCGATCGACCAGTTCGATCACGAGGTCGTCGACCTGCTCCTGCACCGCTCCGGACACGGCGCGGCCCCGGGCTACCCCGGGGCGGCTGGCGCCTGCGACACCATGCTCGACCAGATGGCGCTCGGCCGGCGCAGCAAGCGGGACGCGCACGACGCCCTCTGGACGGTCATCGCCTTCGACGAAGGGCTCCCCGATGCACGCCCGGGGTGGGTGCCGCGCGACGTGGCCGCCGATCTCGCTGCGTATGTCGAGGGGCTTCCCGAGGGCATCGTGACGGCGTGCCGGCACCACCTCGAGGGCCGGGCGACCCGGGCCACGGCGGCGTTGTTCGCGCCCTTCGGGGAGCTGCCCGAGATCGAGGCCGACGCGGTCGCTCGCTACCTCGCCGGCCGGTCGACGTTCGCGACCCGGATCTGGGCGGCCGCGCTGCGGTCGGCGTCGCGGGGCTCCGGCGGGCGTGGGTCAGCTCGGGTGCAGCCCGAGCTCGGCGCACACCAGCCCGGCCACGGCGCGGCATTCGTCGAGGAGGCGTCGCACCTGACGGTGGTCGCGTGAGCTGCGCCGCGCGATCTCGGCGGCCGTCGGGATGGTCGGCGGGTCCGTGAGCGCGCCGCTGAGCCAGAGGTCGGCGACCTCGCCGAGGTCGGCGCCCATGGCCCGGCACAGCTCGAGCGTGCGGTGCACCGCGATTCGGGTCTCGATGCGTCGGTGCACCTCGTCCGCGAACGCGGGGCGTACCGCGAGGTCCTCGGTGAGCGCAACGGTCTCGAGGATGAGGCCTCGTCGGTCGTCGCGGATCAGCGCACCCTGTTTGACGGGGTCGGTACGCGTCGCGAACGCCGAACGATTCACTTCGGCGACCACTTCGGCGGCCGTCGGGGTCCGTCCGAGCGAGGTCGCCAAGGCGCCGGACACGGCTCGCGCGCGGCTCGCGCGCCGCGCCGCCCCGCTCGCCCCGGCGAGACCTGTCCGCGCTGAGCCGTGGAAGTACCGGTCGGCGGCGCGCGTCGCCGCGCGCCGGAGGAACGCGAGCGTCGCCGCGGGCGGCTCGGTCTCGTCCACGTCGCGGCGGAGGATGCCGGCGCACTCCCATCGCATCATGTTCGCCACATCGTCGACGTGCGTGAGCCCGCGGTCGGCGTGCGCGAGGCACGCACTGATCGCCCAGCTCGTGATGCGGGGGTCGAGCTCCCGGAGCCGGCGATCGACGGCCCGCGTGGTCGCCGGGTGCGGCCCGCGCGGGCGCGCGGGCGAGGAGGCGCGTCGCGCCGAGACATCCGTCACTGCTGTGGTTCCCCCCGACGGACCCCGCGGCCCGTCGTGACCATTGTGCACGCCAATGGTTGCCGGATGTGTTTGCATGGTCTCATGCACCACCACAGGTACCGACCTCAGCGCCTCCGCATCGACCGACCGGGCCTCCGGCCCGATGGCCGCTGACCGGTACCCGGCCTGGCTGCATCCCGACCAGCTGGACCCGGCGCAACGTCGCGCCATGTCCTCCCACTTCCGCGACCGGCGCCCGGCCGGCATGGTGGGGCAGGGCGAGCGCAACGACGAGTTCTACCGGTCGCTGACCGTGCGGTCCTGCGGCGGCTTCGTCGTGACCGACCTCGAGCCGTGGGGCATCCTCGAATCGATCGAGCACGGCGCGGTCGTCGTGCCGCACGTGGTCGTGTCGGCGAGCGATCTGCCGCCGCTGCCGCCCGCGCTGCGCCGCCTTGCGGCGCGCGTGGGCCCGGTCTCACGCCGTCTGCAGCTCGCGCAGGAGGCGTGCGATGCGCGGCCGACGGTGCTCCGGCTCAGGCAGCGTTTCCTCGCCGCCGCGGTCGCGCACGCCGACCTGCACCGGCGTCTGGAGTCGTGGTCCGTCTCGCCGGTCGCGTGAGAGGGCGGGGGTGCGGGTTAGACCGCCGCGAGTTCTTCTCGGATGCCGCCGACGAACGCGTCGATGTCGGCTTCGGTCGTGTCGAACGAGCACATCCAACGCACCTCGCCCCTCGACGCATCCCAGTCGTAGAACCGGAAGCCGCGTGCGCGAAGCCGGTCGGCCACGCCCATGGGGAGGGTCGCGAACACGCCGTTCGACTGGGTGCGCTGCGTGAAGCCGATCCCGCGCAGCTCGCCCGCCTCGATCCCGGCGTCGAGCGCGTCGCGCAGGCGTCGCGCCATGGCGTTCGCGTGCGACGCGCTGCGCAGCCAGAGGTCGCCCTCGAGCAGCGCGATGAGCTGGGCGGAGACGAACCGCATCTTGCTGGCCAGTTGCATGTTCAGCTTGCGCAGGTAGCTGAGCCCCTCGGATGCCTCGGGGTTCAGGACGACGATCGCCTCGGCGCCGAGCGCCCCGTTCTTGGTCCCGCCGAAGCTCAGCAGGTCGACGCCGGCGTCGCGCGTGAAGGCGCGGAGCGGCAGGTCGAGCGAGGCGGCCGCATTCGCGAGGCGGGCCCCGTCGACGTGCACGCGCATGCCGAGCCCGTGCGCGTGTTCGGCGATGGCCCGGATCTCGTCGGCGGAGTAGGCGGTGCCGAGCTCGGTGGTCTGCGTGATCGAGACCACGAGTGGCTGGGCGCGGTGCTCGTCGCCCCATCCCCACGCCTCGCGGTCGATGAGCTCGGGCGTGAGCTTGCCGTCGGGGGTGGGCACGGTGAGCAGCTTGATGCCGGCCACCCGCTCGGGCGCCCCGCCCTCGTCGGTGTTGATATGCGCGGTGCTCGGCGCGACCACCGCGCCCCAGCGGGGCAGCATCGACTGCAGCGCGGTCACGTTGGCTCCCGTGCCGTTGAACACGGGGAACGCCTCGACGCCCTCGCCGAAGTGGCGGGCGAAGACCTCTTGGAGACGCACGGTGTAGGCGTCCTCGCCGTACGCGACCTGGTGGCCGTCGTTCGCCGCGGCGATGGCCGCGAGCACCTCGGGGTGCACACCCGAGTAGTTGTCTGAGGCGAAGCCACGGAAGGCTGGATCATGCAGCTGCGAGGTCACCGCACCATCCTGCCACCCACGCCGCCCGTTCGTCCGAGCGGTGTGAGTGGCCGGGCCGGCGATGCCGGCAGGTCAACCCTTCCAGGCGTACGCCGGGTTGCTGGTGCAGACCATCTCGACGTACACACCGGGGTCGTCGAGGGCGGTGACGCGGAGGTCCATGCCGCTCGCTGCCTTCCCGTCGGGGTGGGTCTTGTAGCGGAGGACGCCGGTTCTCAGGAACGCCGTGCTCCAGTGGTCGGTGGCGACGATGAAGCCCTGGCCCACGTATCTCCCGTCGGTGCCCGCGCGGACGTCGAGGTACATGCCGCCGGGGCAGTCCCCGCCCACGATCCGGTTGTCGGGGAGGGCCATGTAGTTGCTGTCGTTGAGGATGACGTGGTAGCTGCCGAGCTCGTCCCACCAGGAGTTGCGGACCTCGATGGGCATCGTGAACGAGGTGACCACTGAGGGTCGGTCGTCTGCGCTCGCCGTGATCTCGACGGTCACGGGGAACGTCCCGCCCTTCGGTGCCTTCGCTCTCCCGGTGATGAGGCCGTCGCGCGTCATCGAGAGCCCCTCGGGCAGCCCGCGCGCGGTGAACGACAGGACGGGGCGCGCGGCCGGAGCGGTCGCCGGGACCTGGTAGGAGTACGGACGGTCGTGGATGGTGGCGGGCAGGCCAGGATCCGTGAGTACCGGACGCTCGACCTCGACCGCGAGCGGCCACGTCACCGAGCTGGTCACCGGCGCCCGGCCGGGAGAGAGTCGGTGTGCGGTCGCGGTGATCGTGACGGGGTGGCTCCCGAGCTTCGCGTGGCGATCGCCGGTGATGAGACCGTCCGGTGTCATCGAGAAGCCCTCCGGGAGTCCGCTCGCTGCGAAGGTGACCGACGTGTCAGCCGGCGCGGTCGCCTGCACCTGATACGTATAGGTCTCGTCGAAGTTCGCCGGCGGCAGCGCTCCGATGAACACCGGCTTCTCGGGTTCGGCCACGACGAGGGTCTGCGTGACGGAGCTCGACACCGGCACCATGCCCGGGAGCTGCGGCTGCGTGGTCGCCGTGATCGCGACGTCGTACCTTCCGGGGCTCGCGTCGAACGCGCCGCTGACCACACCGCCGGGGCTGATCGTGTAGCCGTCCGGCAAGCCGCTCGCGCTGTACGTGACCGAGGTGTTGGCGGGCACGGTCCCGTGAACCTGGTGGAGGTACTCCGCGTCGGCGCTCGCGGGCGGGAGCGTGTTCGTGATGACCGGCCGCTCAGGCTCGGCCACCGGGAGCGGCACCCACTGGTCGATCTGCTGCTCGGAGCCCCAGTCGTACGCCGAGAGCAGGATCTTGCTGTCGGAGCTCGCGACCGTCGGGATGCCCGTGAGCAGGCCCGAGAAATCCACACGCAGCCCTGCGGGCACGTGGGAAGCCGCGATCGCCATCGCGTCGCCGTTGAACCTGAACTGGTAGTGGATCGGCACGTTCACCTGCGCCGGCGGCGGGTCGGCGACGAACCAGCCCGAGGTGGTCGCAACGGACTCTGCCGCGGGTGTCGGCTCCGCCTCGGCCGCCTGCGCCGCGACCGGAGCCGCCAGGCTCATGATCGCGACGACGCCGATCGCCGCCAACAGTCGTCCAGTTCGCATGAATCCCATTCAGGCCTTCCTCATTTCCCCGCTCGGAGCCGAGCGCTATATCAGGATACCACACTGATATATCGGGATGTGCGAGGGGAGCTGGACAGACGTCGGCCCCACCCGTCACCGGGTGGGGCCGACGTGATGCGCCGAACCGAGGCTCAGCCGCGCAGTGCCTGCATGAACGGCACGCGCGCACCCGTGCGCAGCAGCGAGTTGCGGTAGACGCGCTCGCCGACCAGCACCGCGAGGGCTGCGGTCGCTGCGAGGATCACGAGCGACAGGATGGGCTCCCACCACTCCGCCTGCTCGAGGAACACCCGCACCGGCATGCCCACCGGCGCCGAGAACGGCACGTAGCTCATGATCGTGAGCACGGTGGGGTTGTCGTTGAAGAAGATGATCAGGAAGTACGGGATCATGACCAGCATCGTCACGGGTGTGGTCACACCGCCGACATCCTCCGAGCGCGAGACCGTCGCCGCCGTCGCCGCGAACAGCGCCGCGAGCATGACGAACCCGACGATGAAGAACGCCACGAACCAGAGCACCGACGGGCCGAGACCGCCGAGCAGGATCCGCTGCCCCGTCACCGCGAGCCCGACGATCGCGAGCGCCGCGATCGCGATGATCTGCCCGAACGCGAGGATGCTGTTCCCGAGGACCTTCCCGGTGAGCAGCTGACGCGCCGACACGGTCGACAGCAGGATCTCGACGATGCGGGTCTGCTTCTCCTCGACGACGGATGCGGCGATCGTGCTGCCGAACGTGATCGCGGCGAAGAAGAAGACGATGCCGAAGCCGAACGCGACGAAGTACGCCAGCAGCGGGTCGGCCGGTGCCGGGTCGATGATCGCCGTCGGCGGCTGGATCGCGAGTGCGCTCGCGATCGAGCCGGGCGCCTGGTCGAGTCCGATGACGGTCACGTCGAGTCCAGCGGATGCCGCGCCGGCGCTGCCGGGCGCCGCAGCCGTGAAGCCCGCGTCCGCGACCGACTCGGTCGGCGCGACGATCGCGTCGACCTCCCCATCGCGGAGCAGCTGCTCGGCCGCGGCGAGGTCGTCCGCGGGCACGGACTCGAGGCCGGAAGGCTCCGTCACGACACTCGACGCGGCGCCGACCACCGCGACCTTCGTCGGCCCTGACGCGGTGCCGCCCAGAACCGAGCTCAGGATCACGGTCACGAGGACCGAGAGCATGAGTAGGCCGGTGGTGATCAGGAACGCTTTGCTGCGCAGTCTCGTCGAGACCTCGCGCCCCGCGACGAGCCCGGCGCCGTGACCGAATCCCGGCTCGCGCCAGTCGCTCGTCGCGCGGGTACGCTCGGTGGGCTGGTTCAGGGTGCTCATTGCACGACCTCCCGGAAGATCTGAGCGAGCGTGGTCTGCTCGCGCGTGAAGCTGACGACCTCGCCGCGGCGCACCGCTTCGGCGAGCACGGCCTGCCGCGAGGCATCCGTCTCGGTCTCGAAGAGCGCCCAGCCACCGTCGAAGCTGACCACCGTGACGCCCGGGACGTCGCGCACCCAACCGGCATCACCGGCCGTGAGCAGCTCCCAGCGGTTGGAGCCGTGCTGCTCGCGCAGCGCGTCGCGCGAGCCGGCGGCGCGGATGCGGCCGCCCGCGATGATCACGAGGTCGTCGCACAGCCGCTCGACGACGTCGAGCTGATGCGACGAGAACAGCACGGGCGCGCCCTTCGCCGCCTCGTCGGCGAGCACCGCCTGCACGGTGTCGACCGCCATCGGGTCGAGGCCCGAGAACGGCTCGTCGAGCACGAGCACCTCCGGCCGGTGGACGAGTGCCGCGGCGATCTGCGCGCGCTGCTGGTTGCCGAGTGAGAGCGACTCGACCGCGTCGTTCAGGCGCTCGCCGAGGCCGAGCCGCTCGAGCAGGTCGATCGCGTTGCGTCGTGCCGCGGCAGGCGTCCAGCCGTGCAGCCGCGCGAGGTACACGGTCTGCTCCAGCACCTTCATCTTCGGATAGAGTCCACGCTCCTCCGGCATGTACCCGAAGCGGCGCCGATCGGCCGCGGTGATCGGCTGTCCGTCGAGTCGGACGCTGCCGCCGTCGGAGGAGAGCACGCCCAGCGCGATGCGCATCGTCGTGGTCTTGCCCGCGCCGTTGCCGCCGACGAAGCCCGTGAGCCGCCCGTCGCCGACGGTGAAGCTCACGTCGTCGAGCGCGAGTCGGTCGCCGTAGCGCTTGGTGAGATGGTCGAGTTCCAGCATGGTGCCCACGCTACGGATGCCTCGCAGTCGGTGGCATCCGCCGCGCGACGGGTTTCGGGGCCGGAGCGGGCGGTTCGGCGCCGTCGTCGTGCTCCGCCATGCGGGGGAGGCGGCCGAGGTGAACGAGCTGGGAGGCGGCAGCCCAGTAGATCTTCGACGGCGTATATTAACCTTTATGAATATCACACTCCAGCGAGCACGTCGCGCACGGTTCGCGGCGGCCGCGTCGGTTGCACTCATCCTCGGGGTCGGGCTGGCGAGTTCGCCGGCGCCGGCGGAAGCGGCGGTGGGCGACTCCTGGATCATCGGCGACAGTTACCACCGAGTCTTGTTCCAGGGCGATGTCTACGGTTTCGAAACGGAACACTGGCAAGCGATCTGTCCGAGCGCCTACCCCTACCTCGATCGGCGAGCAGGGACTGACGGCAGGGGCGTCGGGAAGGGCATCATCGCGAGCGAGACCGACTGGGGCGTGGTGATTGTCGAGGGCAGTGGCATCCTCGGCGTTGCCGACCCCAACAAGCGCACGTGGCGAATCCAGCCCAACGGCGACTACATCTACACGGGCAACTCCGGTGTCGCGACGAACACACGACTCGCGACCCCGCGCGGGGCGTACGTCGAGATGGTTTGCACGAGCAACGCCTACTGGGCCTGGACACGCCTCGCTCCCCGATGACGTGAGTGAGGTGGGCCGACCTTCCGGATGTCGGGGGGTGTGGGTAACGTCGCACGCGTGACTGAGGAAGCCTCGAACATGGCTGCGGCCGACGCGGCGCCCGATTCGGCTGCGGGCGCGGCGCCAGGTGCGCCGCAGGGGGCCGACGCAGCTGTGGCGCCGCCGCCGAACGGCATGCGCACGTTCCTGCAGATCCTCGCGAACACCATGGTCGCGAACGTCACGACGAGCTTCCTGTGGTTCGCACTGACCTTCTGGGTGTACCTCGAGACGCGCTCGGTGCTCGCGACCGGCATCATCGGCGGGGCGTACATGCTGCTCGTGGCGTTCTTCGCGATGATCTTCGGCACCATCGTCGACCGGCACCGCAAGCTCGGCGTGATGGTCTTCTCGAGCATCGTGACGCTCGCGGCGTTCGGCATCGCGGGAGCGCTCTACCTCGTGCAGCCCGAGGCCGCATTGCTCGACCTCGGCGGGCCGTGGTTCTGGGCGTTCTCCGGCATCATCCTCTTCGGCTCGGTCATCGAGCACATGCGCAACATCGCCCTGTCCACGACGGTGACGCTGCTCGTGCCGGTCGACCGGCACGCGAACGCCAACGGCCTCGTGGGCACCGTGCAGGGGCTCGCCTTCCTCGTGACGAGCGTGTTCAGCGGGCTCTCGATCGGCCTGCTCGGCATGGGCTGGACCCTCGTGATCGCCATCGCGCTGACCCTCGTCACGCTCGTGCACCTGCTCACACTCCGCGTGCCCGAGGCGCAGCCGGTCGCCGAAGACGGCCGGGCACCCGCAATCGACCTGCGCGGCAGCATCGCCGCCCTCCGGGCTGCCCCGGGGCTGTTCGCGCTCATCCTGTTCTCGACGTTCAACAACCTCATCGGCGGCGTCTACATGGCGCTCATGGACCCGTACGGCCTGACGCTCTTCCCGGTCGAGATCTGGGGCATCGTCCTCGGCGTCACGTCGAGCGGTTTCATCCTCGGCGGACTCGCGGTCGCGAAGTTCGGCCTCGGGAAGAACCCGATCCGCACGATGTTGTACGCCGTCATGGTGATGGGACTGCTCGGCGCAGTGTTCACCATCCGCGAGTGGTGGTGGCTCTACGCCGCCGGCATCCTCCTCTACATGGCGATCATCCCGCTCGTCGAGGCGGCCGAGCAGACCGTGATCCAGCGGGTCGTCACGTTCCGGCGGCAGGGCCGGGTGTTCGGGCTCGCCGCGGCGGTGGAGTCGGCGGCGGCGCCCATCACGGCCTTCCTGATCGCCCCGATCGCGCAGTTCTGGATCATCCCGTTCATGGAGTCCGATGCGGGCGCCGACACGTGGGGATGGCTGCTCGGCGACGGCGATGCGCGTGGCATCGCGCTGGTCTTCGTCTTCGCGGGTCTCGCGATGGTCGTGCTCGCCGTGCTCGCGTTCACGAGCCGGGCCTACCGGCTGCTCTCCGCCGAGTACCAGCGTGCGCCGGGTGACGGGCCGCCCGTGCCCGACAGCGGCCCCGAACCCGACGGGAATCCGACCTGATCTCGCCGTGGCCGCCGACCCGTCACCCCGACGTCTGCCGCTGACCGGGTGGTTCGGCGGCGGCTCCACCTTCGTGCAGTCGGTAGGTGAGGCTGAGATGCCCGCTCGCCATCGGCACGGCATGCTGCAGCTCGAGGCGGCGCTCGCCGAGGTGTTCGGGCGTGAACGACCGACCGGCGCCGAGCAGAGCCGGCACGACGCGAAGCCGTAGGGTGTCGACGAGATCGGCCGTGAAGAGCGCGTCGGTGAGGGTCAGACTGCCCCACACGATGATGTGGTCGAATCGCCTCTTGAGCTCCGCGACCGAGTCACGCGCGTCGCCGCGGAGGACCGCGATCGATCCAGATCCCCACGGGGCATCCGTCAGCGTCTTGGAGGCGACGAATTTCGGGAGCCGGTTGATTCGTTCAGCCACCACCTCGATCGCCGGGTCGGCGGCCGGCCAGTAGTCGGCGAACATCCGATACGTGTTCGCCCCCAGCACGATCGCATCGACGGTCCCCAGAAACTCGAGCTGGTCGGCATCATCGCCCGCGGCCGCCGCGCTCACGAATCGCATACCGCCATCGGGTTCCGCGGCATACCCGTCCACGCTCACGATCTGCTCGACCGTCAGCCGACCCGCCATGTCTGCACCTCCGCGTCTCGTGGAGTGCCCAGACTCGCCCCCGCAGGTGGTCAGCGTCAAGCGTCTCCGCGCTGGCACGTCCAGGCCAGCCATCCGGTCAGGCCCGCGGGCGGACGACGCCGTGTTCGTAGGCGTAGACCACAGCGTGCACACGGTCACGCAGGCCGAGCTTCATGAGCACCTTCGAGACGTGGGTCTTGACCGTCGCCTCGCCCACGAACAGCCGCTCGGCGATCTCGGCGTTCGAGATGCCCTCGGCGAGGAGCTCGAGCACCTCACGCTCGCGCTCCGTGAGTGTCGCGAGTTCGCCGGAGGCATCCGTCGTCGCCTCGTCGACCGCGGGCTGCGCTCGCGCGTCCGGCTCGGATGCGCCGCCGGTCGCCGACTCCGGACGCCCCGCGGGATGTGACCCGGCCAGCGCCTCGATCACACGCCGCGTCACGTCGGGAGAGAGCAGCGCATCGCCTCGAGCGACCACCTGCACGGCCTCGATCAGGTGCTCAGGACTCGAATTCTTCAGCAAGAAGCCGCTGGCACCGGCCTCGAGCGCCTGGAACAGGTAGTCCTCGCGGTTGAACGTGGTGAGGACGAGCACGGCGGGCCGGTCGGCTCCCGACGCCACGATCCGGCGCGTGGCTTCGAGTCCATCCATGCCGGGCATCTGCACATCCATGCACACGACGTCCGGGTCCAGCTCGGCGACGGCGGCGATCGCCGCCCGGCCGTCTGCGGCCTCACCCACGACCTCGAGCCCGGGCTCGGAATCCAGGATCGTGCGGAAGCCTCCGCGCACGAGCGCCTGGTCATCGACGACGAGGACACGGATCGTCACGCGCTGCGTCCGTTCTGTTCGGGCGAGATGGGCGACGCGGGCGGGGTGGGCGAGGTGGGCGAGGCGGGCGACGCCGTCGGACCGGCGGAGCCGGCCGTCTCGGCGCGTCGGCTCACACGTCGCGCCGGCAGCGTCGCGCGCACGAGATATCCGCCGCGTGCGCGCGGACCCAGCTCGATCGACCCGCCGACGGCCGCGACCCGCTCACGCATGCCGAGCTGCCCGAGCCCTGCGGTGCCCACCTCGCCCGCGGTGCCCACCGCCCCCGCCGCGGGACGGCCGATGCCGGTGTCGGCGACCTCGACCTCGAGCGCGTCCTCGGACCATCGCAGCCGGACCTCGGCCGTCGCCGCGGGGCCGCCGTGTTTGCGCACGTTCGTCAGCGCCTCCTGCACCAGCCGGTATGCCGTCACCTCGACGAGCGCGCTCGTCTCCCCCGGCTCGCCCACCACGGTCAGCCGCGCCGGCACGCCGCTCGACGCGGACTCCTCGATCAACCCGTCCATCTCGGCGAGGCCGTGGGGCGCGGAGGCCTCGACCGAGGCATCCACTGCGACCGCGCCGGAACCGTCGCGCGTGTGCCGCAGGGTGCCGAGCAGCCCATGCAGCTCGGCGACCGCGTCACGTGTGCTCTCCTCGATGGCCGACAGCGATTCCGCCGCCCGCTCCGGGTCGCCCGCGAGCACCCGACGTGCGGCGCCGGCCTGCACGCCGATCACCGAGACGTGGTGCGCCACGACGTCGTGCAGCTCGCGCGCGATGCGCAGCCGTTCGAGGGCGACCGCCTGCTCGCGCGAGCGCTCACGCTCGGCGGCGAGCTCCGTCGTGCGCTGCTCGAGCGCGGCCCGGCTCCGCGCCGAGCGATACGCACTGTCGCCGAAGTACCAGGCCCCGCCGAAGAAGAGCACGTTGGTGAGCACGTTGATCAGGGCGTACGCGACGTACGGCGAGAGCGGGCCGCCACTGTCGCGGGGCAGATCCGGCGCGAAGGCGGCCGCGTTCGAGGAGATGATGAGCCCCCAGAGCAGCCACGCGAACATGGCGAGCACGATCGCTCCGCGCACGATCCGGGCGATCAGACGGCTCCTCCCCCAAGCGCCGACCGTATACACCGCGATGAACAGGCAGATGTTGTAGAGCAGCAACTCCGAGATGCCAGCCGTCGCGCCCACCACGAGCGCGACGCTGCAGGTCACGGCGACGACCTCGGGCGCGACCCGGCGGAAGGTCAGCGGAAGCGCCATGGTCGCCGCCCAGATCAGCTGATGCCAGTACGGCGCCTCGTCGCCGAAGCCCGCGGTGCGGTACAGCAGGCAGCTGACCAGTGTCCCGGCGAACAGCACGAGGGCCAGCCAGAGATCGTTGCGGCGCTGCGCCGCCGTCGGTCCGGGGCGGACCCACTCGACGCCGTCGAGGACCGGGGGCGTCGCCGAGGCGGTGGCCGAGGAGACGGCAGCCGAGGACACGGAGGAGCTCACCCGTTCACGCTAGCCGCGTGCGCCCGCCGAGACATCCGCCGCGCGACGGAGGCGCGGCCCCCTGCCCGATCTTGGTCGCCGAACGCGCGCCGACCCGACCAAGATCGCACACTCGGCGGAGTGGACGCGAGGCATCCGTTGCCGCGCCCCGCCGACCGGAGCACGATGAGCGCGTGACCGGGCGAGGGTGGTTCGGGTGAGCGACGCGACGGGGTTCCCCGACGGACCCGACGGACCCGACGGACCCGCCGGCGCTGAGCCGGGCGGCGTGCGGGAGACCGCGCGCCGTGTGCAGGGCGTCTACTTCACGCTCCTCATCGGCAACACCCTCGCCGCTTCGTTCATCTGGGGCGTCAACACCCTGTTCCTGCTCGACGCGGGGCTGTCGAATCTCGAAGCATTCGCGGCGAACGCGTTCTTCTCCGTCGGCATGCTCGTGTTTGAGGTGCCCACCGGTGTCGTCGCCGACACGATGGGGCGACGCGTCTCCTACCTGCTCGGCACCCTCATGCTCGCGACGACCACGGTGCTCTACTACCTGCTCTGGGTGTTGTCGGCGCCGTTCTGGGCGTGGGCGCTCGTGTCGGTGCTGCTCGGGCTCGGGTTCACGTTCTTCTCCGGGGCCGTGGAGGCGTGGCTCGTCGACGCGCTCACCGCGACGGGGTACGAGGGCGACCTCGAGCGCGTGTTCGGGCGGGGGCTCGCCCTGTCGGGAGCGGCGATGTTCGTGGGCTCGCTCCTCGGTGGGGTCGTCGCTCAGGCGACCGACCTGGGCGTGCCGTTCCTGATCCGGGCCGGCATCCTCGTGGTGATGTTCCTCGTCGCCGCGCTCGTCATGCGCGACCTCGGCTTCACGCCGGCCGGGCGGGCGCACCCCGTCGAGGCCACCAAACAGGTCATGCGTGCGTCGCTCAGGTATGGGCTCGGGCGGCCGTCGGTGCGCTACGTCATGCTCGCGTCCTTCTTCACCACGGGTGTCGGCTTCTACGTGTTCTACGCCCTCCAGCCGTACCTCGTGCAGCTGTGGGGCGACGAGCGCGCGTACACGATCGCCGGTCTCGCGGCGGCGATCCTGTCGGGCTCGCAGGTGATCGGCGGTTGGCTCTCGCCGTGGGTGCGTCGCCGATTCCGCCGACGCACGACGACGATCCTGGCGAGTCTCGTCGTGGGCAGCGTGGTGCTCGTCGCGCTCGGCGTGTTCCAGAACTTCTGGGTCGCGCTCGGGCTCCTCATCGTGTGGGGGCTCGTCGATGCGGCGGCCGGCCCGGTGCAGCAGGCGTACCTGAACGGCATGATCCCGTCGCAGCAGCGGGCCACGGTGCTCTCGTTCGACTCGTTGCTCGGCAGCGCGGGCGGGGCCCTCGTGCAACCCGTGCTGGGCCGGTCGGCCGACATCTGGGGGTACGCGGGCTCGCTCGTGTTGAGCGGCGCGATCCAAGTGCTCGCGGTGCCCTTCATGTGGCTGAGTCGCCGGCAGGGGGCCCCGGCGGACGTCGCGTCGGGCATGGGCTCCGACGCCGAAGCGGATGCCTCGCTGCCGCCGGATGCCTCGCGATGACACGGCACGCGACCCTGGGAATGCCCGGTGCACCCCTTGCATGGACGATATCCTCCGCTTAGTGTGGCCGGGATGCCCGACACCTCTCAAACCGGCCGGCGGACACCTCCGCGGCGGTTTCGTGACGGCCGCCGCACGACGTCGAAACGGCCCGCCGCCGTCGCGTTGATCGTCGGTCTCGTCGCGCTGTGCGCGGCCGGGGTCGGATTCGGCGCCTACGCGGCCATCGGCGATGGTGCCGGCCCCGCGGCGATCGGTGGGCACATCGGCATCAAGCCTCCGGCGCCCTCCGGGCCCGATGTCGTCGCGGAGGGCGAACACGAAGCGGGCGAGGTCGACGGCACGCCCGTGACCACACCGCCACCCGCGGGAAGCGCACCTCCCGCGGCACCGCCGCCGTCGGTGCCGCCCACGACGGCGCCGAGTCCGTCACCGGCGCCTCCGCCGTCGTCCGAGCCGCCGGCCGTCGACCCGTCAGACCCGATGTCGCCCGAGTACAACCCGTACCTCACACCGGGGGACCCCGCGTATGTCCCCGAGGAGGAACGTGCGGCCTGGCTCGGCCGGCAGGAGCTGATCCGCCAGTGCATGCGCGAGGCCGGCCACGAGTATCTGGAGTGGCAGTGGTGGGAGGGCGGCAGCCCCATGCCCGTCGGCCTCGATGCCGATGCCGAGGCCGCATGGATGGCCGCGCTCCGTGGTGCCGAGCCGGTCGATCCGGCGGTCGGCTGGGAAGGGGCGGGGTGTGAAGGCGCCGCCCAGCACGCCGCCGACGAGTCCGCGCAGGCGGGCTCGCCCGTGACCGCGCCGCTGCCCATGCGCGACCCTGCGGCGCCGACCGAGCGCGAGCGTTGGCTCGCATTCCAGGACGCCGTCCGCGCCTGCATGACGGCGCAGGGGTTCGCGTACGAGTACTGGGAGTACTGGAACCCCGAGGATCAGCAGCCGGGGGCGTCGGCGGCCATGCCGGACGGCCTCAGTGCCGACGAGCGTGCGGCGTGGAACACGGCCGCCTTCGGTTCCGCAGACGCGACGGGTGCCGAGCAGCCGCTCGATGGCGGTGGCTGCTGGACCGTCGGCGCCGACGCGGTCGACTACCGCGAGTTCCAGTAGCAGCGGTGCTGGTCGCTCGTCGCCAGTCGTGGGCGAGGCCTACTCCGCGAGCGCGTGCGTCGCCCCGTCGCGGGTTGCGGCGTTGAGCTCGCGCGCGTCCAGCGTCGGGTCCCAGAGTGCGGTGACGGATGCGGCGAGCCGCCCCTCGAGCCCTGCGAGCGAGCTGACCCGGTAGATCACGGCCGCTGCCGGGGCATCCGCCTTCGCAAAACCCTGCGCGACCGCGCGCAGCCAGGACTCGCTCGCGGCCTTGACGGCCGTGTAGTTCGCACCACCGGGGCTGGGGCGGGCGACCGTCGTCGACGACACGATCGCGATGCGCCCGGCGGGCGAGCCGATCAGGTCGTCCCAGAAGACGCGGCTCACGTGCCGCAGGGCGGTGAACGACCCCTCGAGGGCGCGGTAGTCGTCGTCGGACTGGTCGGGGATCCCGCCGCCGCCGCGCCAGCCGCCGACGAGGTGGATCACGCCGTCGATCGCGCCCACGCTCGAGTGCACGCGCATCGCGAGCTCGAGCACCTCGTCGAGGTCGCCGAGGTCGGCGACCTCCGCGGTCACACCGGGCACCTCGTCGGCCAGGACGCGGACTCTGCGTGCATCGCGGCCGACCGCGACGACGCGGGCGCCCGTCGCGGTCAGGGCCTCGGCGACGGCCCGACCGGACGTGCTCGTCGCGCCGGCGACGAGCACGGTCCGGCCGGAGTGCCGAGTCGGTTGGTCAGTCATCCGTCCGCCCGGTGATGCCCACCGTCGACTCGATGACCGGCTTCATCTTCTTGTCGAGTGCCTCGTAGAACATGGACAGCGGAAACTCGTCGTCCATGACGAGGTCGGTGTAGCCCTTGGGTGGGCCCGCGAGCACCTCGCGCGGTAGCCCGTCGGCCCAGACCGACGCCGGGTTCGGCGTGAGCACGCCGCGGACGAGGTCGTAGGCGGCGAGCCAGTGCGCCGTCTTCGGCCGGTCGATCGACTTCCAGTACAGCTCGTCGATCGCATCGCCGAGCGCGACCACTGCGTCGGGCACGGCCGCCCAGTCGAAGCTCAACGAGACATCTGTCCACTCGAGCACTCGCCGCTGGTGCAACCAGGCGAAGAGGAGCTGCCCGCCGAGCCCGTCGTAGTTGCGCACGCGGGAACCGGTGATGGCGAATCGGAAGATCCGGTCGAAGATCACCGCGTACTGCACGAGCCCGGCGTGTTCGAGCAGCTGCTTGTCGACGGCCGACAGCGGGTCGCCGGCCTCGACGCGAGCGCGCAGCCGGCGTTCGATCGTGACCGATTCACGGAACGCGGTGAGGTCGCAGCGCAGCTCTTCCAGCGAGTACAGGAAGTAGGGCATGCGCTGCTTGATCATGAACGGGTCGAATGGCAGGTCGCCGCGCATGTGCGTGCGGTCGTGGATGATGTCCCACATCACGAACGTGCGCTCCGCGAGGTCCTGATCGTCCAGCAGCCGGGCGGCCTCGTCGGGCAGCTCGAGCTTCGTGATCTCGGCGGCCGCGCGCACGACGCGCCGGTAGCGGGCCGCCTCGCGATCCTGGAAGATCGCACCCCACGTGAACGGCGGGATCTCTCGCATCGCGACCGTCTCCGGGAACAGGACCGCCGAGTTCGTGTCGTAGCCGGGGGTGAAGTCCACGAGCCGGAGGCTCACGAACAGGGCGTTGCCGTAGTCGCCGGCCTCGAGCGCTGCGATGAACTCCGGCCAGATCGTCTCCACGATGAGCGCTTCGACGTGTCGGTCGGGTGAGCCGTTCTGCGTGTACATGGGGAACACGACCAGGTGACGGAGCCCGTCGACGCGGTGCCGCTGGGGCTGGAACGCGACGAGCGAGTCGAGAAAGTCGGGCACACCGAACCGCTCGTCGCGCCACCGACGGACGTCGCGCACCGCGGCGGCGAGATAGTCGGCCTCGTGCGGGAATCGCGGCGCGAGCGCCTCGAGGGCGATCACGATCTCCTCGACCAGGGCGGATGCCTCGGGCTGGTCGTCGGCTTCGGCGACGGAGCCGTCCTTCGCCTGCAGCGCCTGCAGGGCGGTCGCGGCCGTCTTGAGCCGTACCCAGGCCGGGTCATGTTCGACGCCGTCCGCGAGGGCGATGAGCCGCGCTTCGTCTTCGAGGACCTCGGGTTCGCCCACGATCGCGGCCATGCTGGTCTGTGACATCGGAACCTCCGTCCTCGGATCGATGCGTTCGGTCTCCCGCTGTTCGGAGGAAGACCGCCTGATATACAGCGGATTCCGCCGTCTGGACCAGGCTAGGTGCGATGTCGCGGTGATTGGTTGCCGTCCGACGCGGGAATCTTGCGCATACGCAAGATTTCGTCGCGATTTTCGCCAGCGTGCGCCGTCTCGTGCCGGTCACGCCAGGTCTCATGGTGGAGCGCATGCGCAGGAAAGGCATAGCGTGGGCATAGGCCGCCTCCGTACGGTCGTACGACACCACAACGAAACGAGGCCGTCCCATGTCCGCATCCCGCCCCTCCACCGCGGTGAAGCTGTTCGTTCCCGTGATCGCGCTTGTGCTCTCCGTGGTCGCCCTGGTCATCGGCGCACTCTGGACCTCCTCGGCCAACAGCACGCTCGCCACGGCGCTCACGAGCCAGGAAGGCACGGCGGCCGACGTCTACGGCAGTCAGTCGGCCATCGTCGTGTCGTCGGCGCTGCTGTCGGCCGGCATCATCGGGATCGTGGTCTCGTTGGCCGCGCTCGGTATCCTCATCGCGCTCGGCGCGTTCTCCACCCGCACCGACGACGGCACCGCCCTCGACGGCGTCGACGACGCGGGCGAGTTCGAAGATGCCGAAGACGCCGTGCCCGCCGGTGCGGTGCCGGCCGCCGCGGCGCCCGCGACCCAGGCCGCGGCGCCCGTGTCGAGCACGCCGACCACCGCCCGACCGGCGGGATCGGCCGAGGCCGCCGCGGCCGACGTGGCCGCCGCCGAGGCGCCTGGCCCCGCGTCTGACGCTGATCGCCAGGTCTGAGCCGAGGCGGGGGTGGCTGGCCGGGTGATGGCCAGGTGATACCCCAGAGGAAATGCGCCACCCGCCGAAGATCCGGATGACCGGCGTCGGGTAGCTTCGCCACCATGTGCACACGAGTTGTATGGCCCGATGCCAACGGATCGGTCATCGTCGGCCGGAACATGGACTTCCACATGGATCTCCTCACGAATCTCTGGAAATACCCCCGAGGCATCGAGCGGACCGACGGCGTCGAGGGCAACCTCCGCTGGACGTCGAAGTACGGCAGCATCGTCGCGACGGCGTTCGACCTCATCGCGACCGACGGGATGAACGAAGCGGGCTTCGCCGGACACATCCTGTGGCTCGCCGAGTCCGACTACGGCAAGCCCGAGGCGACCGCGACCCAGCTGAGCCAGGCGGTCTGGCTGCAGTACTACCTCGACAACTTCGCCACCGTCGCCGAGGCGGTCGAGTGGACCACCTCGTCGCAGGTCCAGATCGCGCAGCTCTTCGACCCGACCGGTCACCTGGTGCCGACGCTGCACCTCGCGATCAACGACGCCACGGGCGACTCGGCCATCATCGAGTACACCGATGGCACGCCGAAGGTCTACCACAACCGTGACTACCGGGTCATGACCAATTCGCCGACCTACGACCAGCAGCTCGAGCTTGTCAAGGTCTACAAGGGCCTCGGCGGTGACCAGCCGCTTCCCGGCTCGACCCTCGCGAGCGACCGCTTCGCCCGCGCGCTGTTCTACGCGGAGAATCAGGTCCAGCCGAAGACCCAGGTCGACGCGATCGCGGCCATGTTCAGCATCATCCGGAATGCGGCGCAGCCGTTCCGTACCCCGGAGCCGGGCAAGCCCGACGCGTCGCAGACGATCTGGCAGGTCGTGCTCGACCTGACCAACAAGCGGTATGTCTTCGAGTCGACGACCCGCCCTGGCATGGTCTGGGTGGACCTCGACGAGGTCAGCTTCAACGAGGGCACCAAGACCCTGCGCCTCGACCTCGTGAGCCGACTTGCCCTCGAGGGTGGGCTCGCGGGTGACTGCAGCCACAAGTTCACCGACGTTGGCGAGCTCGCGACCGAGGTGCTCGCGACCGGGGTGGAAGCCCTCGAGTACGTGGCCAAGAAGCAGGACGAGTTCACGGCGATCAAGAACGCCGTCCAGGAGCTCGTCGGCAAGAAGAAGCCGGAGCCGGTCGCGGCCAGCTGACGCGCTGACGCACGGACACGAGAATGGGCACCCCGCGTGGGTGCCCATTCTCAGTGCATCGGGTGCGGCGGGGCGACCGGCCCGCGCCGCACGCCCCCGCCGGTCACCGGGCGATGAGTTCGGCGATGTGCCCGGGCACCGTCTCATCCTGCAGCGAGGTGGTGTCGCCCAGCGCACGGCCCTCGGCGAGGTCGACGAGCAGGCGCCGCATGATCTTGCCCGACCGTGTCTTCGGCAGGTCGCGCACGAAGATCACGTCGCGCGGCTTGGCGATGGGGCCGATGGCGGCGGCGACATGCGCGCGCAGGGCTGTGGAACGTGCGGATGCCTCGGGCGAGGCGTCGACGCGACCGAGCACGCCCGGCGTGACGATGAAGGCCGCGATCGCCTCGCCGGTCGTCTCGTCCGAGACGCCGACGACTCCGGCTTCGGTCACCTGCGGGTGGGCGACCAGCGCCGACTCGATCTCGATCGTCGAGAGCCGGTGGCCTGAGACGTTGATGACGTCGTCGACGCGGCCGAGGATCCACACATCGCCGTCGGCGTCGACCCGCGCGCCATCACCGACGAAGAAGTAGCCGCGATCGGCGAAGCGGGCCCAGTACGAGTCCCGGTACCGCTCGGGGTCGCCCCACACCGTGCGCGCCATGCCGGGCCAGGTGCCGTCGATCACGAGGTAGCCGCCCTTGCCGAGCGGCACGTCGTCACCGGCTTCGTCGACGACGCGCGTGCGCAGCCCCGGGATGGCGGTGAGCGCCGAGCCCGGCTTCAACGTGGAGACGCCCGGCAGCGGCGCCATGACGCCCGCGCCGGTCTCGGACTGCCACCACGTGTCGACGATGGGCGCGTGACCGCCGCCGATCTGCTCGCGAAACCACACCCAGGCCTCGGGGTTGATCGCCTCGCCGACCGAGCCGAGCAGGCGAATGCTCGACCGGTCGTACTCGTCCGGCAGGCCGTCGGGGAACCAGCTCATGAGCGAGCGGATCAGCGTGGGTGCGGTGTAGTACGTGGTGACGCCGTAGCGTTCGATGATCTCGAAGTGCCGCCCGGGGTGCGGCGTGTTCGGAGTGCCCTCGTAGATCACGCTCGTGATGCCGTTGAGCAGCGGCCCGTAGAGTTCGTACGAGTGCGCGGTCACCCACGCGAGATCGGCCGTGCACCAGTAGACGTCGTCGGGTTTGGCGTCGAAGATCGCCCAGTGCGAGTACGCCGTGTGCGTCAGGTAGCCGCCCGTCGTGTGCACGAGGCCTTTGGGCTTGCCCGTGGTGCCCGACGTGTAGATGATGAACAGCGGTGTCTCGGCGTCGAAGAAGGTCGGCTCGTGCACATCGGGTTGGCGGTCGACCAGGTCGTGCCACCACACGTCGCGGCCCACGGTCCATGGGAGGTCGGGGGTCTCATCGCCGGTGCGCCGGAGCACGAGCACGTGCTCGATCGACGGCACGCCCGCGACCGCGGCATCCGCCGCCGCCTTGACGGGGACCGCCGCGCCGCGCCGGAACTGACCGTCGGTGGTGACGAGCAGTTTCGCGCGGGTGTCCTCGACCCGGAAGCGCAGCGCGTCGGCCGAGAAGCCCCCGAACACGAGCGAGTGGATCGCGCCGATGCGGGCGACCGCGAGGGTGATGATGATCGTCTCGAGCAGGACCGGCAGGTAGATGACCACCCGGTCGCCCTGCTCGATGCCCAGTTCGATCAGCGCGTTCGCGGCCTTCGCGACCTCGCGCTGCAGCTCGGCGTAGGTGAGGGTCCGGCGGTCGCCGCGTTCGCCTTCGAAGTGGAACGCGACCTTGTCGCCCCGGCCCGCGTCGACGTGCCGGTCCACGCAGTTGACCGCGGCGTTGAGCCGCCCGCCCGCGAACCAGCTGGCGCCGACGGGGCTCTCCGCGCCCGCCCCCGTCACCGGGTGCGACCAGGTGTGCGCCGTGTGCCAGCGCTCGGCCCAGTCGAGCCGCTCGGCCTGGGCTTCCCAGAACGCGACAGGATCGGCCTCGGCGGCGGCATACAGTTCCGCGGCGTCGGCGGGCGTGACGTTCGCCCGTGCCGTGAACGTGGCGGGCGCGGGGTAGCGGCGCTGCTCGTCGAGCAGGGTGTCGATCGTCATGTGCTGTCTTCCTTCGCCGTCCGGCTCGCGGCGTCGTCGGCGCGGAGCATCCGTCTCTTCGACGCTAGGCGACGCGCCCGCCCGCTCCCATTCGCGCCGTCATGTCCGGTAACGCGAGCGTTCGCGCGCGTGGCGGGGCGGCCACGAACCGGGAGGGCGTGGCCGAAATGCGAATGCCAGTTCCGCCTCAACTGAGGCGGAACTGGCATACGAAATGTGGGTCCCCCTGCGCCCGTGCGGCCGCTCGGCGCGCACCGCTCGGCGCGCACCGCTCGGCGCGCAACCGCTCGGCGTGCATCGCCCGGCGCGCACCCGCATGGGCAGCCGGGTCACGTCCGGCGCATCACGCCCAGCGTTTGACGGCCCAGCGTTCGAACAGCCCGAGGACGGCGTCGCTGAGCTTGCCGAGGACTGCGAGCAGGATGATCGCGAGGAAGATCCGGTCGATCCGGCCGTTGTTGCCCGAGTCGACGAGCAGGAAGCCGAGGCCCATCGAGCTCGCGATGAGCTCGGCGGCCACGAGGAACAGCCACGCCTGCGCGAGCGCGAGCCGCAACGCCGACACCACGGATGGCACGACCGCCGGAAGCTGCACGGCGCCGAACAGCCGCACCCCGCGCAGCCCGAACGTCCGCCCAGCCTCGAGCAGCTGCCGGTCGACATGCCGCAGCGCCGACGCGACGATCGTGTAGACGGGGAAGAAGGCGCCGATCGCGATGAGGATGAGCTTCGACTCCTCGCCGATCTTGAACCACAGGATGAGCAGCGGCACCCAGGCGAGCGACGGCACCGCGCGGATCGCCCCGAGCGTCGGCGAGAGCAGGATGTCCCCGAGCTTCGAGAGGCCGACGACGGCGCCCACGATGAGTCCGATGGCCGCGCCGATCGCGAAGCCGATGAAGACCCGCTGGGTCGAGATCGCGATGTAGAGGCCGAGCAGACCGCGCTCCGCGAGGTCGACCGCCGCGAGCCACACCATCTCGGGGCTCGGCAGCATCGACAGCGGCACGAGCCCGCTCGTCGACACGAACTGCCACGCCGCGAGCAGGACGACCGGGATGATCGCACCCCCGACGATGCGGAACCAGCGGCGGTCTCCGAGTCGCGTCCGGCTCGCGGGTCCCTGGCTCCCAGGGGCGGCGACGGATGCCTCGGTCGAAGGCTCGCTCGGGCGCCGGTCAACGCCGGACGACCCGATGGTGCCCGCTGCGGCGACCGCGAGGCCGTCCCGCGTCACGGGCGACGCGAAGTGCCCATCCGCCGAGGTTGCGCTCCCCGCCGGTCGGGGAGCGCCCGATGACGGCGGACGCGTCTGGAGACCCGCATTCGCGCCCGAAACATCCGTGCGCCCCGAAGCATCCGTCACTGTGGTGTCCTTCCCTGAGGGGTGTGTCGCGCTTACTCGAAGCGCGACGCGTCCGCCTTGGTGATGAACTCGTCGTTGATGATGGTGTCGAGCGCCTCGTCGACCTGCTGCTGGGTCGCGACGTCTCCGAGCGAGACGAAGATCGGGCCGATCTTCTCGAGGACCGTGATCTGCGCCGTGCCGGGGACCGGGTCGACGTCGAGGTTGGAGCGCTCGGTGATCACGCGGGTCGCGACGGGGAGGTCGAGCCCGGCCACGTCGGCGAGGATCTGCGCGGTCTCCTCGGGGTTCTCGTCAGCCCAGACGCGTGCTCGCTCGTAGGCGTCGACGACGGCCTGCGCGACCTCGGGCTTGCTCTCGAGGAAGTCCTCGCGGGCGTTCAGGAAACCGTAGCTGTTGAAGTCGACGTTGCGGTAGAAGAGCGTCGCGCCCGACTCCTCGGCGCCGGCCATGATCGGGTCGAGGCCCGCCCACGCGTCGACCGAGCCGTTCTGCAGGGCGGCCCAGCCGTCGGCGTGCTGCAGGTTCTGCACGGTGATGTCCTCGGGAGCGAGTCCGGCTTCTTCGAGCGACTGCAGGAGGAAGAAGTAGGGGTCGGTGCCCTTGGTCGCGGCGACCTGCTTGCCCTTGAGGTCCTCGACGTCGGTGATGCCCGTGCCCTCGACGGTCACGAGGGCCGCCCACTCGGGCTGCGAGTAGAGGCCGATGACCTGGATCGGCGAGCCGTTCGCGCGTGCGAGCAGCGCGGCCGAGCCCGCCGTCGAGCCGACCTCGACGGCGCCGGCGCGGAGCGCCTCGTTGGCCTTGTTCGACCCCGCCGACTGCACCCAGGTCACGTCGAGCCCGGCGTCCTCGAGCCATCCCTGCTCCTTGATGACGAGGCTCAGCGGGTTGTAGGTCGCGAAGTCGATCGCGAGGGTCTGGCCCTCGAGCGACGCGGCCTCGGTCGAGGTGTTCGTCTCCGGTTCGGCGGCCGTGCTGCCCTCACCGGCGACGCAGCCGGAGAGCAGGAGCGCGCTCGCGGCGGCCGCGCCGATCAGGGCGGTGATGGTCTTCAAGCGGGTCATTCGTGGGCTCCTCATGGTGTGGCTGCGGGTCTCGGATGGTGCGGTGGCTGGTGGCTGGTGGCTGGTGGCTGCGGGTCAGTAGGGGAAGGCGGGGATGGTGGTCGTCGACGGGATGCCGCGGGCGGCGCCGTGCCGGTCGATGCCCAATCCGTCCAGCAGACGGCCGCGCAGTTCGGCGAGCTCGGCCGAACCGCGATCGCGCGGGCGGGTGCCGGGGACCACGACGGTCTGTTGGATGACCGCGCCGGGCTGGGCGAGCGCGCCCTCGTCGGACTCGTCGGTTCCGAGCAGGATGATGCGGTCGGCCAGCTGCAGCGCCTCATCGACATCGTGCGTCACGAGGAGCACGGTCGTGGGCTCTGCGGCGTGCACATCGAGCAGGAGATCCTGCATCTTGAGTCGCGTGAGGGCGTCGAGTGCGCCGAACGGCTCGTCGAGCAGGAGGACCGAGGGGTTCCTGGCGAGTGCTCGCGCGAGTGAGGCGCGCTGCGCCATGCCGCCCGAGATCTCGCGCGGTCGGTGGCCGGCGAAGTCGGCCAGCCCGACGAGGTCGAGCAGCCGGGCGACGTGTTCGCGGCCGGCTGAGCGCGCCGTGCCGCGGGGCAGACCGAGGGCGACGTTCTGCGCGACGGACCGCCACGGCAGGAGTCGGGGTTCCTGGAATCCGACCGCGCAGCGCGTGTCGTACGGCTGCACCGCGACCCCGTCGATGGTGACGGTGCCTGCGGTCTGGTGGTCGAGGCCGCCCGCGATGCGCAGCAGCGTGGATTTGCCGCATCCGCTCGGACCGAGGATGGCGAGGATCTCGCCCGCCTCGACGACGAGGTCGAGATCGCGGAGTACCGGGCGCGAGCCTTCGGCCGCGGCGAACGCGCGTCCGAGTCCAGCGAACTCGACCGGCAGCGCTGAGCCGCCCGCGGTGGGGCGGGGCGTGGTCGGGGTGGCGGTCATGTTCGCTCCGGGCGTGATTCGGCGCAGTTCGGGGGACGTGCCCGACGGTACCGAGGCGCGCTCCTGGTGTCAGCCCACGACGACCTATGACGTAACACAGCGCGGTTGTCACACCGTACGGGGAATACTCCGGAACAGTGAATACTGGAACGCTACAATCGACCGGGGTTCGGGCACGCGCGGCGCGTCTGAGGCAGCATGAGGAGGGCACGTGGTGAGGTCTCAGCGGGGTACGGCCGGCAGCGACCGTCGAGGAGCACGGGCGTTCAGGGGTCCGACGAACCGAGTTTCGAGGAACGGAGCTCCGACGTTCTGGGCTCCCACGTTCTGGGCTCCGGTGCTCGGGGTGGTCGTCTGTGTCGGGCTCACGGCCGGGCCGGTCTCGCCGTCGTGGGCGGCCGAGCCGCCAGCCGCGGTCTCGGGCAACGCCGCGGTGGCCGGCGCGTTCGGGCTCGGAAGCGGGCTCCAGGGCGAGATCGACCCGCGGTCCGGGGGGTTCTCGGTCGACCTCCCGCTGGGCGGGGTCTCCCTGAGCTGGGACTCGACCGTCGGCGACAACCGGTTCGGGTACGGGCAGGGCTGGTCGATATCCGGTCTGGGACACGTCGACACCCGCGGCGGGGTGCGCGTCTTTGTCGCCCGGGGCACGCAGGGCGTGTATCAGGCATCGGAGACCGCGGCGTCGGGGCTCGCGGGCTATGAGGGCGACGAGGTGCGGTTCGCGCAGTCGCCGGGTGTGCTGCCCGCCAGGGCGGACGGCCTCGTGGGCGAGCGGCCGTACGCGTTCGTCCTGCGTGAGCTGGGCGGGATGGTGTCCTTCTTCGATGCGGAGGGCAATCCGATCACCAAGATGGACGCGCATGAGCGCCGGGCGGACTGGGAGTGGGGTCCCGAACACCAGCTGCTGCGGGTCGTCGCCGAAGACGGCGTGACGACGTCCCTCGATTGGCAGGACCCGGGGTCGGTGGTCGTGTCGGTGCAGGCTGGGCACACGGGCCCGGTGCGGCCGGTCGGCACGGTCGAGCTCAGTGGTGGCCGGCTCACGGCGGTCGCGGATGCCACGGGCGCGCGGACGTCCGTGAACACCGCGTCATCCGGGCTGATCACACGGATCTCCGCCGCCAGTGGTGCGGTGACCGACGTGACCTGGCAGGCGCTCGACGACACGACGACGGCGGTCGATCGAGTGGCGGTCGTCGACCCCATGACCGGCGAACGGCTCGTCGAGCGCTCGTGGGAAGCCGCCGCAGGGCTGGCGTCGGGCTGGCCGGTCTCCGGCCAGGCAGCCGGCACTGCCACCGCCCAGCCGTACCGCACGATGCTGTCGGACGGGGTGAGCCGGGTCGTCACGGAGTACACCGGTGACCACGCGATGCGCACGCGCGACCTTTCGATCTCGACGCCCTCGGGCGAACACACGCTGAAGCAGGAGTCGTTCACCTACCCCGACGGCGACGGCTCCGAGGCGGCACGGGCGGGGCGGCCGACCGGGCTGGAGCTGACCCACACCGATGCCTCCGGCGCGGCGAAGACGGTTTCGGAGGGCTTCGTGTTCGACGTGTACGGGAGGGTCACGCTCGCGGCGGACGGCACCCGGTACGCGTACGACGCCGCCAACCGACAGGTCCAGGAGGTCACCGCGAGCGGCGAGACGCTCCGCACGGGATACTGGGCCGACGGTGACCGGGCGAGCCTTCGCGTCGCCGGCGCGACGGGCGAGCAGATCACCGGGTTCTACTGGGACGCCGGCCGGCTCGTGACCGACCGGCACACGGTGGCCGGGGCCGTGACGACCGCGAGCTATCTGCTCGGCGCGGCGACGCGCGAGGCGCGAACCCTCGAGGGCGGCGGGGGCACGCCGGCGACCGTGTATGCCGTCCACGATCGCCATGGCAACACCACCGAGCTGACCGACCTCGCGGGCACGACCACCACGAGGTATGTGCACACCGACTACGGCGTCACGACCACGATCGGCTTCGCAGCGGCCGCCGCGGCCCCGGCGGCGGCCGCGTCGCCGACCGCCGACGAGGCATCCCGCTACCCGTTCCTGTACGCCGGCGAGTACACCAACCCGACCGGCAGCCAGCACCTGGCCGTGCGCACCTACGCGCCCGCGCAGTTCGGGTTCACGACCCCCGACACGCTGCCGCTGCAGACCAGGTACGGGTACGGCGACGCCAATCCGATCACGAACGTCGACCCCTCGGGGCGCATCTCCACGGCGGACATCATCAACGGGGTGATGATCGGTGTGGGCTTCGTCTTCTCGTGGGTCACGGCGGGCAGCACGCTCGGCATGACCTTCGCCGCGGGGGCGGGCCTCGCGGGCGCCATCACCGCGAACGCGGCATCCCTCGCGCTCGGCGGGATCAGCCTGCTCGCCGGCGTCGCCGGATCCACGATCGCGACGCTGCGGTACATCGACGACCACGCCCAGAAGTTCCTCGACGAGACGATCGACCAGCACCTCGAGTACGCCGAGTACGCCCTCATGGGCCTCGATGTGGCCGCGTCTCTCGGTGGCGTCCTCGTTGCGCCGGAGGTGCGGAAGGCGATCTCCGCGGCCGTGTCCGGCGGCGCCCCTGAGCGCGTTCAACGGTATGCCTCAGAGCTGGACCTGCTCACCCAAGTCCATGTGTACGCCGGCAATCGAGCGACGGCGTTCAAGAACGTCACAGCCACCCCGGCGTACTCCCACCACAACTTCGTCAAGCCCACCACCGCGATCACGACGAAGATCGCCGAGGGAAAAAAGCTCGCGCAGGATCTGGTGCACAAGGTGACGAAAGCCCGCGCGGGCGACCCACTGAACCTCGACGAGGTCAGAGAGGACGTGCTGACCCTCGAGCAGTATGTCAGCGACGTGCGGATGGAGGTGCTCTCCATCCATCAGACCGACGGCAACCTCGCCCAGTTCAATCAGACGTTCCGAAGCTTCGTCACGTACCAGAACGCCGACGACTTTCCCGACATCCTCGCCATGCTCAGGCCGAAGCCCACGCCGCTCATCGGGCCGAAGACGGATGCCCTGTGAGCCGCCGGTCGGTGCAGCTGGTGGCGCCTCGCGGGCGTCGCTCAGAGACCCCGTTCGGCGAGCCAGTCGAGCACGACGTGCGCGAACTCGGCCGGGTGCTCGAGGTTCGGCAGGTGCGCCGCATCCTGGAAACAGAAGCCCGTCGCGTCGGGGAGGGCCTCGAGCAGGTGCGCGTACTGCGCGCGAGCAGGGCTCAGGTCATACTCGCCGACCATGACGAGCGCGGGTACGGCGAGCTCGCCGAGCCGGTCGACGGCGGGCGGCTGCAGCGGTTCGGCCGTGCCGACGCCGTCCGGCTGGCCGGCGTTCGCCGCCGCGAGCTCGTGCGCGAAGGCCACGACGTCGGGGTCCAGATCGGACTCGAGTCGGTGGGCTCCGGCGACCCAGAGGCCCGTCTCCAGGCGGAGAAGGGAGTGCCGATCGCCGGCTTCCGCTGCGGCATCGAGCTGGTCGAATCTCCGGTGCTCATCCTCGGTGAGCGCTGACGTGGCGAACCCGCTCGGACCGCCGCCGACCAGCACCAGGCCATCGACCCGATCGGGTGACTCGAGGGCGAGGTCGAGTGCGATGGTCGCCCCGCGCCCGGCGCCGACGATCGTCGCCGACGGCACCGCGAGGTGATCCATGACCGCGCGTACATCGGCGCGGTTGGAGTACGGCACGTCCTCATGCGTGGTCGCGCCGAATCCGCGCAGATCGAGCCGGATGACTCGGTGCTTCCGAGCGAGCTCGGGGAGCTGCGGGTCCCACATCCGCATCGTCGCGACGCCCGAGTGCAGCAGCACGAGCGTGGGCGCCGACACTGGGCCGACAGCGTCGTAGGCGAGTTCGGCACCGGGGACCGCGAGCAGGGGCATCCTCCGAGCGTAGGCCGCCGCGGTCGCCGGTGCATCGGTGCTCACTCGCCGCCCCCGCCCGGACGACCCTTCGGGCCGCCGGGGCCGGTGTCCTTGTCCTTGCCGGGGCCCTTCTCCTTGTCCTTCCCCTTCCCCTTCCCGTTCCCGTTCTCGTCGGCGCCGCCGGAGTCGCGCTGAGCGGCTTCCTCAGCGGCAGCCTGTTCGGCGGCGATCCTTGCGGCTTCTGCGGCGGCGGCCTGTTCCGCCTGTTCGGCGGCCTCCCGAGCCGCCTGCTCGGCGGCCTGCTGCGCGGCGATCTGCGCGTCCAGGTCGCTGCGCACCGCCGCGAGGGCTCCGGTGATCCGCGCGGCTCGGTCATCACCGAGCGCGCCGGCCTTGACCGCCTCGCCGACGGCGGTCTCGAGCAAGGCCAGCTCCGCGGTGGCGCCGGCGTAGTCGCCCGCGAGTGAGCGCTCGGCGACCGCCGCGACACGTTCGCGGAACGCTGCGGCGTCGTCGGCCGTCAGGTCGGGCTGCGCGGCGCACCCGGCGAGCACGACGGCGGTCGCAGCGACGACGACCGCCCGTCGTGCGAAGGCGGTGCGCCACCCGCCCATGCGTGCGTGCCTCGATCCGCCGGGCGCTCGCGAGGTCTCGTCTCGGGTGATCACGGGGTCACCGCCTCCTCCAGCTCCTCGAGATGCACGCCCAGCTGGCCCGGCACGCTCGGCACGGGCGCGGGGGTCGGGTCGGCTGCACCGCCGCCATCCCCGCCCAGCAGGGGGAGCAGCAGCGCCGCCGCCACCGCGACCGCCGCGAGCATGGCGAGCACTCCGGCCGGCACCAGCCAGCCGCGAGTACGCCGCCCGCCGGGCCGATCGTGCCGCCGCCCGCCGGCCTCTGCGCCAGCTCGTGCGTCGTACGCCGGTTGGGCTGGCGCAGCGCCGTCCGAACTGGCGCCGAGCGCGCCCGGGCCGGCAGCTCCGAGCAGCCTTGTCGGCGCGGCTCCGAACTCGTCGAGCTCGTGCGCCGAGACCATCGCCGTCGCGACCGGCTCCGGCTCGTGCTCCACGGCCGCACCCGCATCGGCCACCGACCGCGCACCCGCATCGGCCACCGACCGCGCACCCGCATCGGCCACCGACCGCGCACCCGCATCGGCCACATCCGGCCCGAGCGCGGCGGCCGCGACCGCCACCTCGAGCGCCGTCGGGCGGTCGCCGGGGTCGCGCGCCAGCATGGCCGCGACCAGCTCGCGCCAATCGGAGCCGAGGAAGGCCGGAAGCTCGGGGTCGCGCGTGAGCCGTGCGCCGGCGGCCTCGAGGGCGGGTCCGGGGAACACGGCGCGACCCGTGCGGGATTCGAGCAGCAGCAGGCCGAGCGCATAGACGTCGGACGCGGCGCACGCCCCATGCCCGCGCACCTGCTCGGGCGCAAGGTAGGCGGGCGTGCCGATGAGCCCGCCGGTCGCGGTCAGTCGTGCATCGTCGACGAGGCGCGCGATGCCGAAATCCGCGAGCTTCGCGTGCCAGGGGCGAGTCGGCACCGGCGAGGGGGCGAGCAGCACGTTCGCGGGTTTCACGTCGCGGTGCACGATGCCGCGCGCGTGGATCACGTGCAGGGCCTCGCTGAGCTCCACGACCATCGCGGCCGCCTCGTCGGCGCCGAGCGGGCCCTTCGCGTGCACCCGTTCGTGCAGGTTCGGCCCCTCGACGAGCTCCATGACGAGGAACTCACGCCCGGTCTCCGGCTCGCGGACGGCATCGTGCAGCATCACGAGCGACGGATGCGCGAGGCTCGCGAGCAGGGCGGTCTCCGAGCGGCGGCGTTCCGGGTCGTCGAGGCCTTCCGCGCCGCGGAACACTTTCACCGCGACCTCTCGGCCGAGTGCCGTGTCGGTCGCCCGGTACACCGACGCGACCCCGCCGCGGCCGAGCAGATCGCCGACGAGGTAGCGGGCGCCGAGCAGCGCGCCGACGAGTGAGTCGTCGACGGCCGGGCGCGAGGGCACTGCGGTCACGCCCTGAGGCTAGACCGCCGATATGGGCATGCGCCCGGGGTTGCATCATCGGAATCGGCTGGAGTACCCGAAACGGAGGGTTCTCGCAGCTCTCGTCACCCGAAGACGCGTGTCACCCGAAGATCATCGGCAGATCGCCCTCGTCCTCACCGTGGTCGAGGTCGACGAGGACGGGCACATGATCGCTCGGGGCATCCCCTTTGCGCTCGTTGCGGTGGATCGAGGCATCCGTCACCGACTGCGCGAAGGCGGCCGACCCGAGGATGAAGTCGATGCGCATGCCCTCGTTGCGCGGGAACTTGAGCTGCTTGTAATCCCAGTAGGTGTAGAGGCCCTCGGGCACGTGCGCGCGCACCACGTCGGTCACACCCGCGTTCTCCAGCGTGAAGAATGCGTCGCGCTCGGCGGGTGAGACGTGCGTGGTGACACCCTCGACGACCGCCGGGTCGCCGTTGTCGATGTCGAGCGGGGCGATGTTGAAGTCGCCCATGAGCGCGAGCGGCTGCTCGGGGCGCGCCGTCGTCTCGGCGCGCGTGTACTCGGTGAGCGCCGCCAGCCAGTCGAGCTTGTACGTGTAGTGCGGGTCGCCGAGCGATCGGCCGTTCGGCACGTACAGGCTCCAGAGTCGCACGCCCTCGACGGTCGCGCCGAGCGCACGCGCCTCGAGCGGCAGGTCAGGGCCGTCGTGGCCCTTCAGGAATCCGGGCTGGCCGGGGAAGTGCGTCTCGACCTCGGTGATCGGATGCCGCGACGCGATCGCCACCCCGTTCCACTGGTTCAGGCCGTGCGCGACGACCTCGTACCCGGCTTCCTCGAACGGTGCGAACGGGAACTGCTCGGGCGTGCACTTAATCTCCTGCATCGCGAGCACGTCGACGTCTTCGCGCACGAGCCAGTCGACGACGCGGGCGGATCGGGTGCGGATGGAGTTGACGTTCCACGTGGCGATGCGCATCCTCTCAGCGTAGAAGCATCCGCCGACGCGGCCGCGCCTCACGACGGCATTGCTCGGTGGCCGACCCGCGGCACGACGGTCCAGAACACGAGCAGCACGGCGACCGCGACGCCGAGTGCGATGAACCCGGCTGTCCGGCTGACGACGACATCGAAGATCAGACTCGTGACGCCCGCGGCCAGGGTCGACACGACCACGAGCAACGCGATCAGCAGCCCGTTCGCCGCACGAACGAGGCGCTCCTTCTGTCGCAGCCCGAACAGCTGGCGGTGCATGATCACGGGCGCGAGCCCGAGCACCGTCGCGAACCCCGCGAGCACCACGAGCACGAGGTAGAGGCCTTTCTCATACGGTTCCAGGTCTTCGAACCGCGGTTGGAACGCGACGGCGAGCAGGAACCCCGTGATGATCGTCGTGCCGGTCTGTACGGCGCGCAGCTCCTGCAGGATGTCGCCCCAGTTGCGGTCGGCCTTCTCGAGCGGGGTCTCGTCGCGGCCGTCGTCGGCGCGGTGGGCTGGCGCACTCATGGATGGATGCTACTGCCGCCCCGGTTGCCACGTGCGTGTCTGAAGCCGCGGCTCCGCGCGACGGCAAGCGACTGCCATGATGGTCGGCGGGGCCTGTGCGGACGAGGAGGAACGTGGCATGAGATTCAGCGTCGAGGGCGTCGAAGGCATCGGCGAGATCGAGCCGGGCGCCGACCTCGCCGGGATCCTCGCCGGGGCGACCCGCTTGGAGGACGGTGACATCCTCGTCGTGACCTCGAAGATCGTCTCGAAAGCCGAGGGACGCATGGTGCCTGGGGCTGACCGGGAGGCCGCGATCACCACCGAGACCGTCCGACTCGTGGCGGCCCGCGAGTATCCGGGTGGCGTGACGCGGATCGTCGAGAACCGTCAGGGCATCGTCGCCGCCGCCGCGGGCGTCGACGCCTCGAACGCGCCGGACGGGATCATCCTGCTGCTGCCCGAGGACCCCGACGCCTCGGCACGCGAGTTGGCGGCCGGGCTTCGCGCCCTCACGGGCGCGTCGGTCGGCGTGATCCTGTCCGACACGGTCGGCCGACCGTGGCGCGAGGGGCAGACAGACATCGCGATCGGCGCGGCGGGCGTGCAGGTCTTCGACGATCTGCGCGGCACGGCGGATGCCTCGGGCAAGCCGCTCTCGGTCACCATGCCGTGCGTGGCCGACGAACTCGCCGGCGCCGCCGAGCTGGTGAAGGGGAAGTCCGCGGGCATCCCGGTCGCGGTCGTCCGCGGGCTCGGCCGGCTCGTGGGCTCGCTCGATCTGCCCGGCGCGCGGAGCATCCAGCGTCCCGCGGAGCGAGATCTCTTCCGCCAGGGCGCCGACGAGGCGTACGACGACGGGTACCGCGCGGGCTTCGACGAAGCGCAGGCGGAGTCCCGCCGGGATCCCACCGACTGACGAGCCCTCCCGCTGGTCGAGGAGCGCCGACACGACGTGGCGACGCGCCTCGAGACCCCCCGCGACCCTCGCCCCCGGCATGATGAGAACTATGCCCCTGCACATCGGTTATGCCGCGATGCTCGAACGGTTCCCACCGGCGGAGGCGGTCGAGCTGGCCGCGCTCGCCGAGCGGCACGGCTTCTCGGGGACGATGGCGAGTGATCATTTCCAGCCGTGGCTGCCCTCGCACGGCGAGTCGTCGTTCGTCTGGAGCGTGCTCGCCGCGATCGGAGCCCGAACCCGGGGCGACCTCGGCCCGGGTGTGACGACGCCGGGCTTCCGTATGCATCCGGCGGTCGTGGCGCAGGCCAGCGCCACCATCGCGGCGATGTATCCGGGCCGGCATTGGTTGGGCCTTGGTTCGGGCGAGGCGGTGAACGAGCACGTCGTGGGGCAGTACTGGCCCGAGGCGCCTGAGCGCATTGCGCGCATGTTCGAGGCGGTCGACCTCATCAAGCGGCTGTTCCAGGCTTCGGCGGCGGGCCGGGACGTGCGGTTCAAGGGGCAGTACTTCACGATGGAGTCCTCGCGGCTTTGGACCATGCCCGCGGTGCCGCCGGACGTGCTGGTCGCCGCGAGCGGTCCCGTGACGGCCCGCCGGGCGGGCCGCACCGCGGACGGCCTCATCACGGTCGCCGCGCCGGACGATCGGCTCGCCGTGCTGCTCCGACGGTTCGCGGACGGCGCGCGCGAGGCCGGTCGCGACCCCGAGCGGATGCCTCGGGTGCTGCAGTTGCACCTCTCGTGGGCGCCGACCGATGAGGAGGCGATGCGGAGCGCCCTGCAGGAGTGGCCCATCGCGGGGCTCCGCGCTCCGCGCGGTGATCTGCGGTCGCCGTACGACGTGGACCATTTCGCTCGGACGGTCCGTCCGGAGGACTTCGCGGGCCGGCTCGTCGTGAGCGCCGATCCCGACCGGCACCGTGCGGCGATCCAGCGAGCGATCGATCTGGGGTTCGACCGCGTGTACCTGCACAACGCCGGACGCGATCAGGCGACGTTCCTCGAGGTGTTCGGGCGCGAGGTGCTGCCCGGCTTGCGCGCATGAGCCAGCCGCGGGCGGGAGCCGCGCACACGGCGTCGTGGACGGTGGTGATCCCCGCGAAAGCGCCGGCCCGCGCGAAGACCCGGCTCGCGCCGCACATCGACGATGCGTCGCGGATCGCGCTCGCGCGCGCGTTCGCCGCCGACACGGTCGAGGCCGCGCGTGCCGCAGCGTCGGTGTCCCGCGTGCTCGTGGTCGGCGACGACCCGACCCTCGCCGGAGCGGCGGAGTTCCTCGACGAGCGGCGGCCGGCCGGCGCGGCGGGCGCCGCCGGCGGTGGGCTCACGGCGGCGATCGCGCTCGGCATCGCGCACGCCCGAGCGACCGGCGCCGGCGACGTCGCTGTGCTGCTCGGTGATCTGCCCTGCCTTCGGCCGGACGACCTCGATGTGGCGCTCGCGCGTGCCGCGAGGCATCCGCTCGCGTTCGTGGTGGATGCCGACGGCACCGGCACGAGTCTCGCGACCGCCCTCGCGGGCACGCCGTTCACGCCGAGGTTCGGGCGCGACTCGGCGGACCGCCACCGGCGGTCGGGTTTCGTCGCGATTGAGGCATCCGCCCGGCTCCGCCGTGACGTCGACACGCTCGCCGCACTCGAGGACGCGATCGCGCTCGGCACCGGCGCGCACACGGCGCACGTCGTTGCCGCGCTTGCCGACCGTCCCGCCGCGCCGAGCTGACCTCCTCCACCACCACCAGCAGTCCTTCCTCAGGAACTCCCGCCGCGCCGAGCTGACTCCCCCCCCCACCAGCAGTCCTTCCTCAGGAACTCGCGGTGCCGCGTCGGCGTGTCGGCCCGCGACACGCCGACGCGGCGTCCGGCCTTCCTGAACACCGATTCGGTGCCGCCGGTGCCGCCGGTGCCGTCGGTGCCGTCGGTGTCGCCAGTGTCGCCAGGACCGCCGCGAACAGGGCCGTTATGCCAGGATCGGGCGTATGACCCTCACCCTCGGTTACAAAGCCTCCGCCGAGCAGTTCGGCCCCCGCGAACTCGTGGAACTCGCCGTCGCGGCGGAGGGGCACGGCTTCGAATCGGTCTGGACCAGCGACCACTTCCAGCCGTGGCGGCACCAAGGCGGCCACGCGCCGTTCTCGCTCACCTGGATGGCCGCGGTCGGCGAGCGTACGTCGTCGGTGCGCATCGGCACGAGCGTGATGACGCCGACCTTCCGCTACAACCCGGCGGTGCTCGCGCAGGCGTTCGCGTCGCTCGGCGTGATGTATCCGGGACGGGTCATCGCGGGCTTCGGCACGGGTGAGGCGCTCAACGAGATCGCGACCGGATTCCGCGGCGCCGGCGCCCAAGACTGGCCCGACTTCAAGGAGCGGTTCGCTCGGCTGCGCGAGGCGGTGCGCCTCATGCGCGCCCTCTGGACGGACGCCGATCAGGTCAGTTTCGAGGGCGAGTACTACTCGACGCACGGCGCGTCGATCTACGACCGGCCGGATGCTCCGGTACCGATCTACATCGCGGCGGGCGGCCCGACCGTGGCCAGGTACGCCGGCCGCGCCGGCGACGGGTTCATCTGCACGTCGGGGAAGGGCGAATCGCTCTACGTCGACGACTTGATCCCGGCGGTCAAGGCCGGCAGTGAGGCGGCCGGGCGCTCGTACGACGCACTCGACCGCATGATCGAGATCAAGCTGTCCTACGAGGAGACCGAGGACGCCGCCCTCGAGAACACTCGATTCTGGTCGCCGCTGTCCCTCTCCAAAGAGCAGAAGCACGACATCACCGACCCGGTCGAGATGGAGCGCGCGGCCGATGCGCTGCCGATCGAACAGATCGCGAAGCGCTGGATCGTGGGCACCGACCCCGACGCGGTCGTCGCCGACATCGGCCGTTACGTCGACTGGGGGTTCACACACCTCGTGTTCCACGCGCCGGGTCACGACCAGCGCCGCTTCATGGAGTTGTTCGAGCGCGACCTCGCGCCGCGTCTGCGAGCACTCGGCTGAGCGGCATCCGCCGGACGATCTGAGGGGCATCCGCCGGCCACACCTGTGGGTTTGCTCAGCAGGCGCGTCTGCGGGCCGTCACGCGCGTACGCTGAGCGCATGAGCCCACGTGCTTCCGGGCCGTCACGTGTTCGTGCCCGCGTCCTGATTCCCGCCATCGGCGTGCCGGTGGCCATCGCGGCCGCGGTGTTCGTGCCGCTTCAGGCGACTGCGGCGGTCGACCTGCCCGACAAGACGCCGCAGCAACTGCTCGAGTTCGCGGCGGCGAGCGAGGTCGACGCGTTCAGCGGCACCATCGCGCAGCGCACCGAGCTCGGCCTGCCCGATCTGTCAGGTCTCACCGGCGGAGCCGGTGGCGACGACGAGGCACCCGGCGCCGCAGAACCGGGTATCGGTGATCTCCTCGAGCTCACGACCGGCAACTGGGACGCGCGCGTGTATCTCGACGGCGACCGGGCCAGATTGCAGGTGCTCGACCGGCTCGCCGAGCGCAACGTCTACGTCGGCCCCGAAGACGCCTGGTTCGTCGACTCCGAGACGGCGACCGCGACGCGGCTCGTGGTGCCCACCGACGCCGACGTCGAGCGTCTGCACGACGACCTCGAGGCCACGTTCCCCGAGGCGGCCGACGCGAAGCGCGATCCGGCGTCCGAGCTGCCCTCACCGCAGCAGCTCTTCGACCAGGCGCTGACCCGGCTCGATGAGACCACCGAGGTCTCGGTCGGCAACGACGCCCGCGTCGCCGGTCGTGAGGCCTACGAGCTCGTGCTCCAGCCGCGCACCGACGAGACGCTTGTCGGCGCAGTGCGCTTCGCGATCGACGGTGAGACGGGTGTGCCGCTCTCTGCGGCGGTGATCGCTCGAGGTGCCGACGAGCCGGCCTATTCGGTCGGGTTCTCCGAGGTGTCGTTCTCCGCACCCGAGGCATCCGCCCTTGTGTTCGAACCTGCCGATGACGTGAGCGTCACCGAGCATGCGCTGCCGCTGCCGACCGCCGACGAACTCGCACGATGGAAGGCCGCGGCCGAGGCGCGCGCGTCGGAAGCCCCGGCGCAGCAGACCGGGCCCGAGCCGATCGTGCACGGCGAAGGCTGGTCGACTGTGGTCGAACTCGCGATTCCCGAGACCTCGGCCGATGCGCAAGGCGAGGCGCCGAACGACGCCGCACCCGGCGGATCCGATGTGCTCGGGCCATTGCTCGGGCTCATGCGGCCCGTCGACGCCGGTCGCGCACTGCAGACCTCCCTGATCTCGGTGCTCGTGACCGACGACGGTCGCGTGCTCGCAGGGTCGGTGCCGGTCGAGCGTCTGGTCGAGCTCGCCGGCGCCGGAAGCTGACGGGCGGACCGGGCAGCGTGACCGACCTGGCGATCGAGACGCAGGGGCTCACGAAGCGTTTCGGCGCGCAGACCGCGGTCGACGGCATCGACCTGGCCGTGCCGCGGGGCGCGGTGTATGGGTTCCTCGGGCCGAACGGCTCGGGTAAGACCACGACGATCCGGATGTTGCTCGGGTTGGTGCGTCCGACGTCGGGTGCGGCGCGCGTGCTCGGCACCGAGATGCCGCGCGGGCTCGAAGCGGTACTGCCCCGCGTCGGCGCGCTTGTCGAGGGGCCTGCGTTCGCACCGTTCCTCTCTGGGGAGGCGAATCTCCGACGTTTCGACTCGGCCGACCGGCACGCATCACCGTCGACACGCGGTGCACGGGTCGATGAAGCGCTCGAGCGGGTCGGCCTCGCGCACGCCGCGCACAAGAAGGCCGGGGCGTACTCGCTCGGTATGAAGCAGCGCCTCGGGCTCGCGAACGCCCTGCTCATGCCGCGCGACCTGCTGGTGCTCGACGAGCCCACCAACGGCCTCGATCCGCAGGGGACCCGGGAGGTGCGTTCGCTCGTTCGTACGTTCGCGGCCGACGGCACGACGGTCTTCGTGTCGAGCCATCTGCTCGCCGAGATCGAGCAGCTCTGCACGCACGTCGGGGTGATGAGCGCGGGGCGGCTCGTCGCGCAGGGCACGCTCGACGAGTTCCGGAACGCCGGTGCCGCGCGGGTCGAGCTGCGGACGCCGGATGTCGCGCGGGCGCGCGAGGTCCTGGAACGCCTGGGGCTGCGAACTGAGGCGGAGGCGTCGGTGATTGACGCGACGGATGCCTCGGGCGAGGGGCCGGCTCCCGACGAGATCGTTGCCGCCCTGGTGGCCGCCGGCGTGCGGGTGCACGGATTCACCGTGCGTGAGGAGAGCCTCGAGGAACGTTTCGTCGAGCTGACCGGCGAGGGCTTCGATGTCGTCGCCTGATCCCACTCACACGCCTCAACCCGCCCCGCTCACGCCCGCCCCGCTCACGCCCGCCTCACCTCCGCCGAGTGATACCGATCCCGCTCGAGTGAGCAACCAATCCGGCCACAGTCAAGCCGGATCGGTATCACTCGGCGAGGCAGCGCGGGCCGGGCGGGCGGCGCGGGCCGGGCGGGCGGGGGGCATCCATTCGCTGCTGGCGACGGAGCTCGCCATGCTGTTCCGCCGCTGGCGCACGTGGGCGATGCTCGCGGCGCTCGCCCTCATCCCGATGCTCATCGCGATCGCGATCAGAATCGCGGGGAGCAGCTCGCCGGGGCGAGGGCCGGGCTTCCTCGATCAGATCGCGGGGAACGGGCTGTTCGTCGGCATGACCGCCCTCGTCGTCGCGATGCCGCTGTTCTTGCCGCTCACCATCGCGGTGGTCGCGGGCGACACGATCGCCGGCGAGGCGAGTCTCGGCACGCTGCGCTACCTGCTCATCGCGCCGGCCGGCCGGCTTCGATTGCTCGTCGTGAAGTTCGCCGGTGCGGCGGTGTTCTGCCTCGTCGCGGCGCTCACGGTGGTGATCGTCGGCACCCTGATCGGCTGGGCGCTGTTCCCCATCGGACCGGTGACGTTGTTGTCGGGCGGACAGGTGTCCGTCGGGGAGGGCCTCCTGCGGTTCCTGGCCATCGCGGCGTACGTGTGCGTGTCGCTCCTCGGTCTGTCGGCCATCGGTCTCTGCCTCTCGACGCTCACGACCGTGCCGGTGGGGGCGATGGCGGCCACCGCGATCCTGGCGGTCAGCGCGCAGATCGCGGGTGCGATTCCGCAGCTCGAGTGGCTGCATCCATGGTTGTTCACCGACCGGTGGTTCGATTTCGCCGACCTCTTACGGTCGCCGCCATCGTGGGCGTCATTCGGGGAGAACCTGCTCCTCCAGGGGGCCTACCTCCTGGTGTTCGGGGGGCTCGCCGCGTGGCGGATGGTGACGAAGGACGTGCTCTCCTAAGAGATATTCTCGACGCGGTATGTGTTGCGTTTCGTGTCCGGCCGGACGAGAGTAGGCCGCACATGACCGCATGGGCCTGACGGGGGGAGGGGCACACGTGGCACTCCGACTTACCTTCGGTTCACCGATCTGCGCTTGGGCGCTGCCGCCCACGTGATCGCATGCGCGTCCAGCTCGAGCGGGTGGGCAAGGCGGAGCGTATTCATGCGTTGCCGGTCGTCACGCTGCGGTTCGAAAGCGGACGTGTGACGTTCGGATTCGCGGAGACCGAGCAACGTCCCACGGTGCTCGGGTTGCTGGCCAGCGGACGGATGCACCCCGACGAGGGCCAGGTGCTCATCGACGGCGAGGCCGATGCGGCCGCGCTCCGGCGTCGCGTCGCGCTCGTGGATGCCCCGGATGTCTCGTCGCCCGAGCCGAACGTCTCGGTCTCGGGGGTCGTCGCCGAAGAGCTCATGTTCGCGGGTCATCGTGCGACGCCGCTCGCCGCGCGGCAGTGGCTCGAAGAGCACGGGCTCCGCGAGGCCGGCCGGCTGCCCATGAGCAACCTGCAGCCGGCGCAGCGGGTGCGTGTGTTGTGCGAGCTCGCCGCGCTCCGCGACGACGTCGAGGGCATCGTCCTCGTCGCGCCGGATCGGCACGGCGGCGACCCGCGCGTGTGGTGGGACCTCGCCGCAGGGTTCGCCGAACGCGGGTATGCGGTGCTCGTCATCGCCGGCGAGGCGGCGCGTCTCGTGCTGAACCCGGTGCTCGCGCCGACCGATGCGCCCGCGCCCCCAGATGTGCCCGCGACCACCCCCACCGCTCGGGTGGGGCCGGGCGAGAGCCAGACCGGCGAGGGTGCGCCGTGAAGATCTCGCACATGATCGCCGCCGAGTTCAGGAGGATCGTTTCCACACCGCTGTCCGCGGTGGCGCTGCTCGCCCTGCTGTGTGTGCCGGTGCTCTACGGCGGCTTCTATCTCTGGGCCAACCAGAACCCCTACGACCGGCTGGCCGACATCCCGGCCGCCGTGGTCGTACGGGACACCGGCGCCGACATCCAGGGCACGCAGCGGAACCTCGGGGAGGAGATCGCGCGCGAGCTGCTCGAGAGCAACACGTTCGACTGGAGTGATGTCGGCCCGTCGACCGCGGAGGCCGGACTCGCCGACGGCCGGTATGACTTCGCGATCGTCATCCCCCCGAACTTCTCGGCCGCGATCGCCTCGATCAACAGCGACGATCCACAGGCGGCATCGATCGAACTGCGCAACAACGATGCGAACAACTACCTCGCGTCGACGATCGGAACGCAAGCCGTGCAACGGATCGAGGGGATCATCTCGCGCAAGGTGATCGATACGGTCGGGCTCGCCCTTCTCGGGGGGCTCGCGGAGATCCGCAGCAAGCTCGTCGAAGCGGAGTCCGGTGCGACGAGCCTCGCCGACGGGCTGTCGTCCGCCGTGACCGGCGCCGATCGGCTGCAGGAGGGCACCCAGTCGCTGGTCGACGGTGCCGCCGAGCTGCAGTCGGGTGCCGACCGGCTGGCAGCGGGTTCACAGGAGGTCGCGTCCGGGGTCGGCGAACTCGACGCCGTGGCGCGGGACGTCGGTCGCGTCGCCGCCGATGCGGCCGCGCTCGTCCCGCAGGCGCGAGCAGACCTCGCGCAGGGGCTCGCCGAGGCGGGGCTCACCCAGGCGCAGATCACTGAGGTGCTCACCGCGCTCGATCCGGTGGGGCAGGGCATCGACGCGATCAACGGGCGTGTCCAGACGACGGTCGATCAGATCAACGAGCTCTCGGCCGGCGCGAACGAGGTGGCGAGCGGGGCCGGCGAGCTCTCGTCCGGACTCGGCACCGCATCGACGGGCGCCGGCGAGTTGCTCGCCGGGACGGCTGAGCTGCGCAGCGGGCTCGGGGAGCTGCAGTCCGGCGCGGGCGAGCTCGCGTCGGGGCTGGCCGACGGCGTCGCGCAGCTCCCCGACGACGACGAGGCCACGCGCCGGGCGCAGAGCGCGACGCTCGCCGAACCGGTCAGGGTCGACACGGACACGCTCGCGCAAGCCCAGAATTACGGCGCGGGGCTCGCGCCGTTCTTCGCTGCCCTCGCCGCGTGGATCGGGATCTACGCACTGTTCCTGATCGTCAAACCCGTGTCCCGGCGTGCCTTGACAGCGATGTTCGCGCCCGTCAGGGTCACGCTCGCCGGCTGGCTCACCCCCGCCATCCTCGGCGCCGTACAGATGCTCGGCCTGTTCGGCGTGCTCTCCCTCGCACTGCGGTTCGACTTCGCTCAGCCGCTCGCGACATTCGGCGTGCTGGTGTTCGCGTCGATCAGCTACACCTGGATCATCCTCGCGCTCAACGTCTGGCTGGGTGCGGTGGGGCAGTTTCTCGGGCTCGTGCTCATGGTGCTGCAGCTGGTGACCGCGGGCGGCACCTTCCCGTGGCAGACCCTGCCGACCCCGCTGGCCGCGTTGCACGGGGTGCTGCCGATGGGCTACGTCGTCGATGCGCTCCGGCAGGTCATGTATGGCGGCGATCTGGCGAGGGTGGTGACTGACCTCGCCGTGGTCGCCACCTGGGCTGCGATCGCCGCCCTGGTGACCTTCGCTGGTGTGTCGCGGATGACCCGATCGCTGACGCTGCGCGATTTGCAGCCGAGCATCCTGCAGTGACCGGAAATGCCTCAGGTCACGGTTCGGGGTCCCAGCGTGAGGGAATCTGGATGGCTTGGCGTGCGTCTGGCGTGCATGTGAGGTCGAGCGGCACCGATCGCGGTTCGAGATTCCAGTTCGTCACGCTGCCGTCGATGCGGGTCGCCGGCTCACCTGAGGTGCTGACGGGGACGAACGAAAGTGCCGGGGCGTGCGCCGCCCCGGCACTTTCGGTGGGATGGGTCAGTACATCGGCAGTGCCTGCTCCGGGTCGGACGTGCACTTCAGATCGAATGACAGGTAGGGCTTGCTCGCGTTGGTCCAGTTGAAGAACGCGCCACGAAGCTTCGTCGCCTTGCTGTACGGCGGCAGCGAGGTCTCTGCAGTGTGGGTGAGGGTGACACCTTCCGGGAGCTCTCCCCGGAGCATGTCTTTATGCACGTAGATGTGGGACGTCGGGCATTTCGTCTCGTAGTTGAGGACGTAGGAAAGGCCGATGTTCTCGCGTACGACCGGCTCCCAGTGGATGTTCGATGCGCTCGTCGTGGCGGACAGGGGGCTGAACAGGCTGGCGGCCAGTGCGCCGGCCGCGAGTGCTGAAGTGATCATACCAATATACTAGCACGGTCGAGACTGAGTTTTCCCTGTATGCTGCCGGCCGGCCCTGCCGCTCAGCGCCGCCCGCCGTCGCCGGCACTCGGCGGGATGCGGCAATAGTCGTAGAAGTACCGCGTCGGCGAGTCCTCGTCGCTCGCGTCGACGATGACATCGGCGGCCGCGTGCGGCATGGCGTTGTCCACGAGGACCCAGACCCGGAAATGCCACATGCCGTGGATCGGCTGATCGAGCAGTCCCCGGCCGTCGACGACCAGGATGGTCGATGGCGACTCCGCGCCCGGCAGGCGGCCTTCCCGGAACGGTTCGATCGTGCCTGAGCGCAGTGTCGTCTCGTCGGCAGCGCCCGCGGATGCGCGCGCGGTGAGCTGGTCGTGTGCGATCAGGCTGGCCGCGAGGTCGTCCGCGAAGCGGGCCGCCAGCTCGGGTGACGAGCCGTCGACCGCAAGCAGCCGACGCCCCGATCGGGAGTTGTGCAGAAACTCCTCGACGATCGAGTCGAGCTGCTCGCGCCGTGCGTCGGTCATCTCCGCCATGCGCCCAGGCTACGCCCGCGCGAGGTGCGCGTAGCCGGTTCGGGAGGCCGGTTCGCGAGGCCAAGGGCGGTCGCGCGGCTCGGCGGGACTCTTGCGGCCCGGCGGTCGGGGTCAGAATGGTGGCACGATCGCTGCCTGGCTCTCGTCGGACGTGCACGTCAGGTCGAGTGAGACGTATCGCTTCTCGGTGTTCCAGTTCGTGACGTACCCCACGAGGCGCTGGGCGGCAGTGAGCGGCTTGCCGGCATCCGCGTGCACGAAGGTCACATGTTCCGGAAGTGAGCCCGTCCAGCGTTCGACATGGACGTACGGATGCGAGTCGGGGCACGCCTGGCTGACGACCAGTGTGTACGAGCCCCCCAGCTCCTCACGGACGAGCGGGATGCTGGTCGTCGTGGAGTCTTCCGCGACGGCGATGGGCGACGGGCTCAGGATGGACGAGGCGAGCGCGGCGCTCGCGATCAGTTCAGGCAACATGTGCGGTATAATAGAATATTGCCCGGATCATTGTCAACGCTGCAGGTCGCGCAGGCGGTGACACGGATGAGGGCTGCACTTGACGGTGACCGCCCACGCGAGCCGCCCGCGACGAGCCGGCCGTGACGCCGGCCACCGGTGTCATGGCGTCGTGGGGACGATCACGGCCTTGTTCGGATTGGAGGTGCAGGCCAGGTCGATCGAGACGTACCGCTTCTCCACGGCGTTCCAGTTGGTCATGAGCCCGACGAGCACCGTGCCGCGTTGCCCCTTGCTCGGGCCGGGCGACGCGCCGAAGCTGACCCAGCTCGGCAGCGACCCCACCCACTCGTCGGTGTGCACGTAGGGGAAGTCAGCCGGGCAGTCCTGCGACACCGAGAGGGTGTACAGCTGGCCCAGTTCTTCACGGACCAACGGGATCAGGATGGTATCCGCGGCGGCCGCGTACGTGGGTTCGGCCGTGGTGTCACCTGCCGGCGCAGCCATGGGGGAAGCGATGGGAGACGCGAGCAGCGAGGCGGCGAGGGCGGTACCGGACACGAGCGGGAGCAGCATCACAATATACTAGCATGACGCGAGCGCTTCGCACGCATCGCCTCCTCGTCGGCTGTCCGGTCCTCCGGTCGTCGGGTCGTGCTCGCCAGTTCCGCGGCGAGGTCGAGCGCGTCGCCCGCGAGCGCGGCGGAGGAATCGGCATCGCGCATCCAGAGCGGCACGGCCCCGGCCCGAAACCCGTCGGCGGTGAGCGCGACGGCGGCCGAGGCATCCGTCTCGTCGACGAGCCAGCCATCGAGGAGACCGCCGGCCGCCCGCCGCCCGTAGTGCCGCGCGACCGCGCCCGCATCGGTCTCGACGCCGATGACCGGCAGGCACGCATCGGCCATGCCGCGCACGACGGCGCCGCCGATGATGGGCGAGACGCCGACGATCGGCGCGTGCGTCTCGACGAGTGCCTCGCGGATGCACGGGATCGCGACGATAGTGCCGATCGACACGACCGGGTTCGACGGGGCGAACAGCACGACGTCGGCGCCGACGATCGCCTCGACCACGCCCGGCGCCGGACGCGCGGCCGCGAGCCCCTGTTGCCGGAACGCGATCGCGGGCAGGGTGGCGCGGTGGCGCGTCCACCACTCCTGGAAGTGCATGGTGCGGGTGCCGTCGAGTTCGTCGGGATCGGCGACCTCCACGTGCAGGTCGACCTCGGTGTCGGTCGCCGGGATGAGTCGCACTCCGAGTTCCCAGCGCTGCTGCAGACGCGCCGTGACCTGTGAGGGGGTGAGCCCGTCGCGCAGCCACGCGGTGCGGGCGAGGTGCGTCCCGAGGTCGAGGTCGCCGAGGGTGAACCACGGCCAGCCGACGCCCCATTCGCGGAGCTCGTGCGCCACCCGCTCGCTGTCGCCCGCCCGGCCCCAGCCGCGTTCGGTGTCGTTCACGCCCGCGAGAGCGTAGAGGAGCGTGTCGAAGTCGGGCATGAGCCGCACGCCCGAGAGCCAGATGTCGTCGCCCGTGTTCACGACGACGGTGACGTCGGTCGCGCCGGCTGCGAGACGGCCGGATGCCTCGCGGCGCCGTAGCTCGTCGCGCAGGCCGAGTACGAAGCGTGATCCGCCGACCCCGCCCGCGAGCACCGTGATCTGCATTCGGCCAGCCTACGGGGCCTGAGTCGCGAGGCTGGTGGCAGGAACGGGACGGAACAGTGCGGATACTGATATCCTGAGCCGCATGAGTGTCATCGGAATCAGCGCGCTCGCTGCCGCGCTCGCCTTCTCGTCGCCGCTCGCGGCGCCGCCCGCCCAGAGCGAACCGGTTGCCGAGGTCGGCGCCGCGACCGACGTGGTCCTCACGATCGGCCCCAAGCACCTCTCTGGTTTCTGGGACTCCGTGCAGCTCCCGCTGACGGCCTGCCCGCCTGAGGCGCGCTACCTCGACACCGTGGAGTACCACCCGGGGAGCGGGTACATCATTCCGCGAGGAGTCGAGATCGTACTCGGCGACCCCGATGCGTCCGTCCAGGTCAGCATGACCGGAAAGGGGCTCGGGGTGTACACGGGCATCGTGTCCGGATGGATCGTGTCGTGGAGTGCTGCGACGGACACCGACGTCACCGTGAAGCTGCACTGCACCGACCAGAGGTAACTCCACCAGACGCGAGCGACCACCCCGAGCCGTGCCGCTCGGGGTGGTCGCCGGCACGTCTGGGGAAAGCAAGGAAAGCATTGCCCCGGGCGCCCGTGCGGGCCAAGATGAGTGAACCACGGCACTCAGTGAGCGTCGCTCCAGCATCACCCCCGCACGGCAGGAGGCACCATGACGACCGTTCGAGCGGCCATCACCCAGACGACCTGGACCGGCGACAAGGAGTCCATGCTCGCCAAGCATGAGCAGTTCGCTCGCGATGCGGCGGCGCAGGGTGCGCAGGTCATCTGCTTCCAAGAGCTGTTCTACGGTCCGTACTTCGGGATCACCGAAGACGCGAAGTACTACGACTACGCGGAACCGGCCGACGGGCCGATCGTGCAGCGATTCGCGGCGCTCGCGAAAGAGCTCGGAATCGTCATGGTCCTGCCGATCTACGAGGAGGATCAGCCCGGCGTCTACTACAACACCGCAGTCGTGGTGGACGCCGACGGCACGATCCTCGGCAAGTACCGCAAGCACCATCTGCCGAACCTCGACAAGTTCTGGGAGAAGTTCTACTTCCGGCCGGGCAACCTCGGCTACCCCGTCTTCCAGACCGCGGTCGGGCCCATCGGGGTGTACATCTGCTACGACCGGCACTTCCCCGAGGGCTGGCGCGAGCTCGGGCTGAACGGCGCGCAGATCGTGTTCAACCCGAACGCGACCAAGCCGGCGCTGTCGAACCGGCTCTGGGAGATCGAGCAGCCCGCCGCCGCGGCGGCGAACGGCTACTTCATCGCCGCACCGAACCGGGTCGGCACCGAGGACAACGAGTACGGCGACCTCGCGGTCACGTTCTACGGCAAGAGCCAGTTCGTCGACCCGCGCGGCAATCTCGTCGGTGAGTACGGCTCCGACGAGCACGAGGAGATCGTCATCCGCGACCTCGATCTCGACCTCATCCGCGAGGTCCGCAACAGCTGGCAGTTCTACCGCGATCGCCGCCCCGATTCGTACACGTCGATCCCCAAGCCATAGGCCTCGTTGCCCGAGGAGCGAGCAACACCGCGACGCGGGATCGGTCTCGAGAGGCCGCGGGCGCCGCGATCGGCGATCCGCTCCGCTCCATCTCTCGGTTCAGCGCCCGCCCGTGACCAGTCTCGACCGTGACCAGTCTCGACCGTGAACAGTGAGGAGCCTCGAATGCCCACCACCCTCATCACCGGAGGCACCGTCGTCAGCGCGACAGGCCGCAGCGCGGCCGACGTCCTGGTCGACGGCGAGCGGATCGTCGCGGTGCTCGCGCCCGGCAGCGAGCTGCTCGGCACGGATGTCGCGGCTGCGGTCGACCGCGTGATCGACGCGACCGGCAAGTACGTGATCCCCGGCGGCATCGACGCGCACACGCACATGCAGCTGCCATTCGGTGGCACCGAGGCATCCGACACGTTCGAAACGGGGACCCGCGCGGCCGCGTGGGGCGGCACGACGACGATCATCGACTTCGCGGTGCAGACGTACGGGCAGCACATCGAGGACGGCCTGGCGGCCTGGCATGAGAAGGCGGCGGGCAACTGCGCGATCGATTACGGCTTCCATCAGATCGTCGGCGATGTGACCGATGCCTCGCTCGAGGCCATGCGGAGACTGCCGGACGAGGGGGTGTCGAGTTTCAAGCTGTTCATGGCGTACCCGGGCGTCTTCTACTCGGACGACGCGCAGATCCTCAAGGCCATGCAGGTGTCGCGCGACACCGGGATGCTCACCATGATGCACGCGGAGAACGGCCCCGCGATCGACGTGCTCGCACAGCAGTTGGTCGAGCAGGGCAAGACCGACCCGTATTACCACGGCATCGCACGGGCCTGGGAGATGGAGGAGGAGGCGACGCACCGGGCCATCATGCTCGCGAAGCTCACGGGCGCGCCCCTGTACGTCGTGCACGTGTCGGCCAGGCAGGCCGTCGAGCAGCTGGCCTGGGCACGTGACAAGGGCCAGCACGTGTTCGGCGAGACCTGTCCGCAGTACCTCTATCTCTCGCTCGAGGAGCAGCTCGGTGCGGAGAGCGAGCAGTGGGGGCACTTCGAGGGCGCCAAATGGGTGTGCTCGACGCCGCTCCGCAGCCGCGAGGAGCGACACCAGGACGCCATGTGGCAGGCGCTGCGCACGAACGATCTGCAGATGGTCTCGACCGACCACTGCCCGTTCTGCATGAAGGACCAGAAGGAGCTCGGTCTCGGGGATTTCCGCAAGATTCCGAACGGGATCGGGTCGATCGAGCACCGCATGGATCTCATGTACCAGGGCGTCGTCACCGGCGAGATCACGCTCGAGCGCTGGGTCGAACTCACCAGCACCACACCCGCCCGGATGTTCGGTCTGTACGGCCGAAAGGGGGTCATCCAACCGGGCGCCGACGCAGACATCGTGGTCTACGATCCGAATGGGCACACGTCGATCGGACTCGAGAAGACGCACCACATGAACATGGACTACTCGGCGTGGGAGGGCTTCGAGATCGACGGGCACGTCGACACGGTGCTCTCGCGCGGCAAGGTCGTCGTCGACGGCGGCGAATACCTCGGCGCCAAGGGCGACGGGAGATTCGTCAAGCGCGGTCTCAGCCAGTACCTGAGCTAACACGAAACGGAGCCCCATGGATTTCGGCGTCGTCCTGCAGACCAACCCGCCCGCGTCGCGCACGGTGCACCTCGCCACGCTCGCCGAGCAGTTCGGTTTCAGCACCGCGTGGACGTTCGACTCGCACTTGCTGTGGGAGGAGCCGTACGTCATCCACAGTCAGATCCTCGCGCAGACGCATCGGATCAAGGTCGGGCCGTTCGTGACCAATCCGGCCACCCGGGACTGGACCGTGACGGCGTCGGTCTTCGCGACGCTGAATGAGATGTACGGCAACCGCACGATCTGCGGCATCGGGCGTGGCGACTCCGCGGTGCGCGTGACGAACGGGAAGCCGACGACGCTGCGTGAGCTGCGGGACGCCATCCACGTGATCCGCGAGCTCGGGAACTCCCGCGCGGTCGAGTACCGCGGGGTGCAGTTGCAGTTCCCGTGGTCGCGCGGATCCGAGCTGGAGGTGTGGGTCGCGGCCTACGGTCCGATGGCACTGACGCTCGCGGGTGAAGTCGGCGACGGCTTCATCCTGCAACTGGCGGACCTCGACATCACGGCCTGGATGATCCGGCACGTGCGGAATGCGGCCGCGGCTGTCGGTCGAGACCCGGACGCGCTGACGTTCTGCGTCGCCGCACCCATGTACATCGGCGACGACTGGAGCCACATGCGCGACCAGTCTCGGTGGTTCGGCGGCATGGTCGGCAATCACGTGGCCGACATCGTGGCGAAGTACGGGACGGGGGCAGATGGCTCGGCGGGGGCGGTGCCGAAGGCGCTCACGGAGTACATCGCGGGCCGCGAGGGCTACGACTACAACGAGCATGGCCGGGCGGGGAACACCCACGCCGAGTTCGTCCCCGATGAGATCGTCGACCGGTTCTGCGTCCTCGGCACCGCCGAGGAGCACATCGAGAAGTTGACGGCGCTCGCGGACCTCGGGGTCGATCACTTCGCCGGTTACCTCCAGCACGACAACAAGGAGGAGACACTGCGGGTCTACGGCGAAACCGTCATCCCGGCGCTGACCGAGCACCGGACGGCAAAGGTCTGAACATGCGCCGGCGCACCGCCTCGATCTGGCTGTGGGGTCTCGCCGGCATCCTGCTCATCGCCCTGCTCTGGGAGGGATACAAGGCTCTCGGGCCGACGGACGGCGTCGTCGTCGGCGGCGCCCGCGTGCTTCCGCGGACGACCGACCTCGCGATGCCGCACATCTGGGACATGGCGAGCCGACTCGCCGAGCCGGTGACGCGCTCCGCGTCGGCGCAGCCGCTCTGGCTCGTCGTCGCGCTCGCCGCACTCACCACGCTCGGTATCGCGGCGGCCGGCTGGGTCGTCGGGCTGGTCGTCGGGGTGGGGCTCGCGCTCGTCATGCAGCGCTGGCGTCTCGCCGAATGGGGGCTGCTGCCCTGGATCGTGCTCAGTCAGACGGTGCCGCTCATCGCGTTCGCGCCGGTCGTGAAGAGTTGGGGGTCCCGGGTGGAGATCGGCGCGTTCGAGTGGCAGGACTGGATGTCGGTCGCGCTCATCGCGAGCTATCTGGCGTTCTTCCCCATCGCCGTCGGGGCATTGCGCGGCCTCCAGTCTCCGGATCGGATCCACGAGGAGCTCATGCACGCCTACGCGGCGGGCTACTGGCGCACCCTGTGGAAGCTCCGGTTGCCCGCGGCGGTGCCCTACCTCCTGCCCGCGCTGCGGCTCGGTGCGGCGAACGCCGTCATCGGCGCGGTGGTCGCCGAGGTGTCGACCGGGTTGCAGGGCGGGATCGGCCGCATCCTCATCCAGTTCGCCGGGCAGGCGTCGGGTGACCCGGCGAAGGCGTGGGGTCCGATCTTCGGCGCGATCGTGCTCGGGCTCGCCGCCGCAGGGTCGGTCGCGGTGCTCGGCGTCCTGCTCAGGAACTATCGACGCAACGAGGAGACCGCATGACCGAGGCCCGGGCCACGAGACGCACACGCCCGACGAAGCACGGTGAGCCGGGCGACGAGGCGCAGACCGCGGGTGCGCCCGACGTCGCGGCGGTCGAGGTGCGTGGGGTGGACAAGGTGTTCCAGACCCGCGACGGCGAGTTGCGCGCGCTCGACGCGGTCGACCTCAGGGTCGCGGCCGGCGAGTTCGTGTCGCTCATCGGCCCGAGCGGATGCGGCAAGTCGACGCTCATGCGGCTCATCGCCGACCTCGACGAGCCGACCGCGGGCGAGATCGCCGTCTTCGGCAAGACCCCTGCCCGGGCTCGGCTGGACCAGGAGTACGGCATCGCGTTCCAGCAGGCGGGGCTGTTGCCGTGGCGAACGGTCGCCGCGAATGTGGCGCTGCCGCTCGAACTGCACGGCGAAGCATCCGGCGCGCGCACGGCGCGTGTGACCGAGCTGCTCGACATGGTGGGCCTCGACGAGTTCGCCGACCGGTACCCCGACCAGCTCTCAGGCGGAATGCAGCAGCGCGTCGCGATCGCCCGAGCGCTCGCCGAACGCCCTCGGCTGCTGCTCATGGACGAACCGTTCGGGGCGCTCGACGAGATGACCCGCGAGAAGATGCAGGCCGAGCTCGTGCGCATCGCCGCCGAGACCGGGGCCGCGGTCGTGTTCGTCACGCATTCGATCCCCGAGGCGGTGTTCCTCTCCGACCGCGTCGTGGTCATGTCACCCCGTCCGGGACGCATCCGCGACATCATCCCGATGCGGCTCGGGGGCGACGCCGGTCGCGCCGAACGCACCGAGGCGCTCCGCGAGGAGCGCGGGTTCTTCGAGATGGTCACTGCCGTGCGCGAGGCCCTGCACGGCGGCGCCCAGCCCGGAACCTCGGCCCGAGGCCTGGAGACGCGGTGATGCAGTCCGCCGGCACGGTCGCGAGCACCGGGCTCGGCCCGCGCGCCGAGACCACGCTGCGCATCGTCGCGCCCGTCGCCGTCGGGCTCATCGTGCTCGGGGTGTGGCAGTTCCTGGTGAGCGTCGTCGGCGTCTCCGACTATCTGCTGCCGAGCCCGGCGGCCATCGTCGAGGCGTTCATCGCCTCCTGGGCGTCGATCGTGCAGGCCACCCTCGTGACCGGGACCAACGCGCTGATCGGCCTCGTGCTCGGGTCGCTGCTCGGCATCGCGCTCGCCGCACTCGCCGCCCGCTGGAGCGCCATCGACCGGATGAGCGCGCCGGTCGTGGCCGCACTCGCCGTGGTGCCGATCGTCGCCCTCGCCCCGGTGCTGAACTCCATGTTCGGCGCCGACAGCCAGTTCGGACGGCAGGCGATCGCGACGCTCGCCTCATTCGTGCCCGTCTTCCTCAACACGCTGCGCGGCTTCCGGCAGACCACACCCGTGCATCGCGAGCTCATGCGCGCCTACGCGGCCACCCCTCGGCAGGTGCTGCGCAGCCTCACCCTGCCGACGGCGCGTCCGTTCATCCTCACCGGCATCCGCATCGCATCGTCGCTCGCGGTCATCTCAGCGCTCGTCGCCGAGTACTTCGGCGGGCCGCGCGGCGGGCTCGGCAGCCTCATCTCAACCTCGGCCGCATCGAGCGCGTACGCCCGGGCCTGGGCGTACGTCGTGGCATCCATCGCCCTTGGACTCGTCTTCTACCTGGTGACGCTCGGCCTCGAGCGCCTCCTGCAACCTCACGCCCCCACGCGCCGCAGGCACCGGTAACCGAAAGGAACGATCATGAACCACAGCAGACGTCGTCTCATGACGATCGGCGGCTTCGCCGCCGCGGCCGTGCTCGCCCTCACCGCCTGTTCGGGCGGCGGCGGGAACGCCGATCCGAGCACGGAAGCGGCCGGCGACCTCACTCCCGTGAAGCTGCAGCTCCAGTGGCTGCCCCAGGGGCAGTTCGCGGGCTACTTCGCCGCCCAGGAGCTCGGGTACTTCGAGGAGGAGGGCCTCGACGTCGAGATCATCCCCTCAGGCGGTGACATCGTGCCGCAGGACGCGCTCGCCAATGGCGACGTGGACTACGCGATCGCCTGGGTTCCCAAGGTGCTCGGCTCGATCGAGCAGGGCGCGAACCTCACCGACATCGCGCAGATCTTCCAGCGCTCGGGGACCCTGCAGGTGTCGTGGGCGGACTCGGGCATCACCTCGGTTGCCGACTTCGAGGGCAAGAAGATCGGCTCCTGGGGGTTCGGCAACGAGTGGGAGATCTTCGCAGCCATGGCCGACGAGGGGCTGGACGCCTCGACCGTGCAGATCATCACGCAGGACTTCAACATGAACGCGTTCCTGCAGGGCGACATCGACGCGGCGCAGGCGATGACGTACAACGAGTACGCGCAACTGCTCGAGACTCCGAACCCCGACACCGGCGAGCTCTACCAGCCCGAGGACTTCAACGTCATCAGCTATGAAGAGACCGCGGGTGCCATGCTGCAGGACGCTATCTGGGCCGACACCGAGCGGCTCGAGAGCGACGAGGCGTATCAGGACATGACCGTCAAGTTCCTCAAGGCGGTCATCAAGGGTTGGGTGTACGCGGCGGAGAACCCCGAGAAGGCGTCCGAGATCACGCTCGCGGCGGGCTCCGGGTGGGGACCGAGTCATGAGCTCTGGATGGTCAACGAGACGAACAAGCTGATCTGGCCGTCGCCCGCGGGCATCGGCATCGTCGACGAGGCCGCGTGGCAGAAGACCGTGGACGGAGCGCTCGCCGCCGTCAACGAGGCCGGTGACCGGCTCATCACGGAGGAGCCGCCGTCGACCGCCTGGTCGAACGAGTGGATCCAGCAGGCGCTCGACGAGCTCGAGAGCGAAGGGCTCGACCTCACCGGCGAGAACTTCGCGCCCATCGAGGTCACCCTCGAGGAAGGCGGCAACTGATCATGACCGACGAACCCACCGACGACCTCGACCGCGTCGCGGTCGAACTCGATCGCGCGCACGTCTTCCATTCGTGGTCGGCGCAGGCGCACGTCGGCTCGCTCGTCATCGCGTCAGGCCGTGGTGCGCGCGTGTGGGACCACGCAGGCACCGAGTACCTCGACTTCTCGAGCCAGCTCGTGAACGTCAACATCGGTCACCAGCATCCAGCGGTCGTCGCCGCCATCCGACAGCAGGCCGACCTGCTTGCGACGGTCGCGCCCGCGACCGTGAACCTCGCGCGCGGCGAGGCCGCGAAACGGATCGTCGACCATGCCCCAGACGGATTCCAGCGGGTGTTCTTCACGAACGGCGGCGCCGACGCCAACGAGAACGCCATCCGGCTCGCGCGGCTCGCGACCGGGCGCGACAAGGTCCTCTCGACGTATCGGTCGTACCACGGCAACACCGGGGCGGCGATCGTGTCGACGGGGGATTGGCGGCGAGTGCCGAACGAATACGCCCGGGGGCACGTGCACTTCTTCGGCCCGTATCTCTATCGCTCGGAGTTCTGGGCCGAGACGCCCGAGCAGGAGTCGGAGCGCGCGCTGCACCACCTGCGCCGCGTGATCGAGGCTGAGGGGCCGTCGTCGATCGCGGCCGTCCTGCTCGAGACCGTGCCGGGCACGGCGGGCGTCCTGGTGCCGCCACCGGGGTACCTGGCGGGCGTGCGCGAGCTGTGCGACCGGCACGGCATCCTGCTCATCCTCGACGAGGTCATGGCCGGCTTCGGGCGCACCGGGCGCTGGTTCGCGTTCGACGGCTACGACGTGCGACCCGACCTCATCACGTTCGCGAAGGGCGTGAACTCCGGGTACGTGCCGGTCGGCGGCGTCATCATCGACGAACCGATCGCCGCGCAGTTCGACGAGCGCGTGTTCCCGGGCGGCCTCACGTATTCGGGGCATCCGCTCGCCATGGCGTCGATCGTCGCATCGATCGACGCGATGTCGTCCGAAGGCATCGTCGAGCATGCTCGCGCGATCGGCGAGACCGCGATCGGTCCCGGGCTCGCCGAGCTCGCGGGCCGCCACGCCGTCATCGGCGAGGTGCGCGGTGAAGGCGTGTTCTGGGCGGTCGAACTCGTCGCCGACCGAGACACCCGCGAACCGCTCGCGGCCGCCGCCATGGGACGCATCAAGGCGGGGCTGCTCGACCGCGGCCTGCTGCCGTTCGTGCAGGACAACCGCATCCATGTCGTGCCCCCGTGCGTGGTCACCGAGGAGGAGGTGGCCGACGCCATGGCGATCTACGATGAAGTCCTGAGCACCGCACTCGAAGGAGAGGGCTGACTCATGAGCCAGACGACGACCGGAACACCGACCGAGACCGCCGGCGCACAGCCGGGCGAGACGCCGATGGTCGAGCATTGGATCGACGGCGCATCCGTCGCGGGACGCGGCGAACGCACCGGCCCCGTGTACGACCCGGCGCGCGGCATCGTGCAGAAACGGGTGAGGTTCGCCGACGTGGCCGACGTCGCGACGGCGGTCGAGGCCGCCGCGCGAGCGTTCGAGACCTGGCGCGACGTCTCGATCGCGAAGCGACAGCAGGTCATGTTCGCGTTCCGGGAGCTGCTCAACGCGCGGTCGGGCGAGCTCGCGGCGATCCTCACGAGCGAGCACGGCAAGGTCCTCGCGGATGCGCAGGGCGAGATCGCGCGGGGGCTCGAGGTCGTCGAGCTCGCGTGCGCGATGCCGGGATACACGAAGGGCGAGTACTCGGAGAACGTCTCGACCGGCATCGACGTGTATACGCTGCGACAGCCGCTCGGGGTCGTCGGGATCATCAGCCCGTTCAACTTCCCGGCGATGGTGCCGCTCTGGTTCTTCCCCATCGCGATCGCGGCCGGCAACACGGTCGTCCTGAAGCCGAGTGAGAAGGACCCGAGCGCGTCGGTCTGGCTCGCCGAGCTCATGCAGGAAGCCGGTCTCCCGGACGGCGTGCTCAACGTCGTCCACGGTGACCGGGTCGCCGTCGACGCGCTGCTCGAGCACCCGACCGTGCGCGCAATCTCGTTCGTCGGCTCGACGCCCATCGCAAAGCACATCTACGAGACGGCGTCGGCGAACGGCAAGCGCGTGCAGGCGCTCGGGGGCGCGAAGAACCACATGCTGGTGCTGCCCGACGCCGACCTCGACCTCGCGGCCGACGCCGCCGTGAACGCCGGCTTCGGCTCGGCGGGCGAACGCTGCATGGCGGTGTCGGTGGTGCTGGCGGTCGACACCGTCGCCGACGAGCTGGTCGCCAAGGTCCGCGATCGGATGTCCCGGCTCACGACCGGCGACGGCACCCGCGGCACCGACATGGGGCCGCTGATCACCCGCGAGCACCGCGACCGGGTCGCGGGATACGTCGACGTGGCGACCGCCGACGGCGCCACGGTCGTCGTCGACGGCCGCGACGTCGAGGTCGACGGCGAACC
>Ga0180223_1000404_pt1 | contig 57550 bp, 39 predicted proteins | sample eDN5th30CKraftOP_FD_151337 | JGI IMG/M metagenome (GOLD analysis project Ga0180223, IMG submission 151337) | Enriched Organic Plus compost microbial communities from Emeryville, California, USA - eDNA 5th pass 30_C Kraft OP (version 2) (version 2) ... | reverse complement strand
ACGTCAACGCCGACCACGAGAAGACCGTCGTCGCCGAGCTCGAGCGGCTGCTGCCGGGCGTCTCGGTCGTCGCCAGCCACACGGTGGCGCCCGAGTGGCGCGAGTACGAGCGCACCTCGACCACCGTGATGAGCGCGTACATCACCCCGATCATGCGGAAGTACCTCGAGAACCTCGAGCGCACCCTCCGCGAGGCCGGCCTCCAGGTGCCGGTCTACATCAACGAGTCCAACGGCGGCGCCATGGTCGCCCGCCTCGCCGCCGAGAACGCCGTCGGCACGCTGCTGTCCGGTCCGGTCGGCGGCGTCATCGGCACGACCGCGCTGGCCGACCTGCTCGGCGAGCCCGACATGATCTCGGCGGACGTCGGCGGTACGTCGTTCGACGTCTCGATCGTCAAGGACGGCCGGCCGTCACTGCGGTCCGAGTTCGAGATGAGCGGCCTGCCCGTGCTGTCGCCCTCGGTCGAGGTGCACACGATCGGCGCCGGCGGCGGCAGCCTCATCAGCGCCGACGCCAACGGCCGGCTCCGGGTCGGGCCCGAGTCCGCCGGCGCGGTGCCCGGTCCCGCCGCATACGGCCGCGGAGGCATCCTGCCGGCCGTGACCGACGCGCACGTGGTGCTCGGCCACCTGCCGCTCTCCCAGCACCTCGCCGGCAACCTGCAGATGGACGGCGAGGCGGCCGGCGTCGCCATGGCCCGGGTCGCCGAGCAGCTCGGCCTCGACGCGGTCGAGCTCGCCGAGCAGTCGCTGCAGATCGTGAACTTCCGGATGGCCGAGGCCATCCGCGAGCTCACCATCGAGCGCGGCCTCGACCCGCGCAGCTTCGTGCTCGCCTTCTTCGGCGGTGCCGGCGGCCTGCACGCCGCCGACGTCGCGGACGAGCTCGAGATCACCCGGGTCGTCATCCCCGCACTGCCCGGTTCGTTCTCGGCCGTCGGCATGCTCAAGGGCGGCATCCGCCACGACATCGTGCGTTCGTTCTTCCGCTCGCAGGAGGATGCGGCGGCCGAGATCGACCAGGCGCTCGAAGGCCTGCGCACCTCCGCGATCGACGTGCTCACCGAGGAAGGCATCCCGGTCGAGGAGGCGTTCATCGAGTTCGCCGCCGACGTCCGGTACGTCGGCCAGGAGTACTCGATGACCGTCGCGGTCGCACCCGGCGCCGACTTCACCGCCGTGATCGACACCTTCCAGGACGCGTACCACGGCCGCTACGGCCACTCGAGCCCCGGCGCGGGCATCGAGCTGGTCGCGCTGCGCTGCTCGCTCGGCCGGCCGTTCGACCAGCGTGCGCACTCGGTCGAGCAGTCCGAGAACCAGCCGCCGCTCGGCGAGCAGTCGACGTACTTCGACGGCGAGGCCGTGACGGTTCCCGTCTACCACCGCGACGGCGTCGTCGAGCTCCAGGGTCCCGCGCTGATCCTCGAGAAGACGAGCACGACCGTCGTTCCCCCCGGCTGGTCGGTCAAGCGCCTCCCGGGCAACCACCTGATGATGCAGAAAGAGGAAGCGCGATGACCGCGAGCACCCGCCTCCAGGCCGACCCCAGCCCCGCGACGGTCGAAGTCGTCCAGCACGCCTTCATGTCCGGAGCCGAGCAGATGCGGCGGAACCTCTACCGCTCCGCGTTCAGCCCCGTCATCTACGAGGCCAAGGACTGCTCGGTCGGCATCTACAACGCCGACGGGTTCCTGCTCGGCCAGGCGCCCGGTCTGCCGTTCTTCCTCGGCAGCCTGAGCGGCACGCTCCAGGCGATCATCCAGATCAAGGGCAAGGACGCGTTCACCGAGGGCGACATCTGGGTCGTCAACGACTCCGCGGTCTGCGGCAGCCACCTGAACGATGTCAGCGTGTTCCGGCCGATCTTCGTCGACGGCGTGCTGCGCGGCTTCAGTGGCGCGAAGGCGCACTGGAACGACGTCGGCGCCAAGGAGTCGGGCTACGTGGCCGACTCGGTCGACATCTTCCAGGAGGGCCTGCGCATCGGTCCCACGCGCCTCTGGCACGCGGGTGTGCTCGACGAGCAGATCCTCGACATCATGCGCCTCAACACCCGGTTCCCGGACGCCCTCGTCGGCGACCTGATGGCCGAGGTCGCGGCCTGCCGCACGGGTGAGGAGCGCTTCCACGCGATCGTCAACCGGTACGGCTGGCCGACGGTCGAGCGCGCCATCGAGATCTACTTCGAGCACGCCGAGCTCGACGACCGCCGGTCGGTCGCCGAGATCCCCGACGGCGTCTACACGGCGTCCGGCTTCCTCGACGGCGACGGGATCAACGAGGACGTGCCCGTGCACGTCGTCGTCACGGTCACGATCGCCGGCGACACCATGACGGTCGACCTCACCGGGTCGAGCCAGCAGTCGCGCGGCAGCATCAACTCGGGCGTGGTGCAGACCCGCTCGGCGATCCAGCAGGCGTTCAAGTTCCTCGTGAACCCGCAGAACCCGGCTTCGGGCGGCGCGTTCCGCAACCTGAACATCGTGGTCCCCCAGGGCAGCTGCTTCGACCCGGACCCCGAGGCCGCGCACCTGCACTACGGCCCGCACCTGATGCTCGCGATGGACCTGGTCGTGAAGGCCCTCAGCGACGCGGTGCCCGAGCGCGCTGCGGCCGGCCACGTCGGCGACTCCTGGAACATCAGCTTCATGAACGCCCTCGGTGAGCCCTCCTACCTCTCCGGCGAGTCGCTCGTCGGCGGCTGGGGCGGCTGGGAAGGCGGCGACGGCGAGAGCGCCCTTATCCACTCGGCCGCCGGCGACTTCAAGAACGTGCCGGTCGAGACGATCGAGCAGCGGTACCCCGTCCGGCTCACCCGGCACGCGCTCCGCGAGGGCAGCGGCGGCGCCGGTACCTACCGCGGCGGGCTCGGCATCGAGCGCTCCTACGAGGTGCTCGAGGACGCCCGGCTCACGCTGTGGTTCGAGCGTGCGAAGAACCCGTCCTGGGGTCTGCGCGGCGGCGAGGCGGGGGCCCCGCCCGCCGTGTACGTCACCCGACCCGGCGAAGAGCGGCGACTCGTGCTCAAGACCAACGCCATGGAGGTCCCGGCCGGGACCACGTTCGAGGTGCTGACCGGCGGTGGCGGAGGCTGGGGCGACCCGGCCGCGCGCGACCCGAAGGCCGTCGCCGAGGACCGGCGCCTGGGCCTGGCGTAGAGCTGTGAGCGCTGGACGTGCCCGGGATTCCGGCACGTCCAGCGCTCCCTGGGCGGATCCCGCGTCCCGTCGCGAGTGAACCGCCCGCACCACACTTGGTACCCCTTCCCTGCAACACCCCCCTCACAGTGAAAGGAAGTCCGCCATGTCATCCGACAGCAGATGGCTCCGCCGTGCGGGCCTCGGAGCGCTTGCGATGTTCGCAACCGCGACCTTGGTCACCGCGTGTGCGAGCGACAGCACCTCCAACGAAGACTCCGACTCCGGCTCGGGCGAAGACCGCACCCTCGTCGTCGGGATCGGTGGCGACCCGGCCAACCTCGACCCGCAGGCCGGTTCGAACGCGGTCGACAACGAGATCTCGATGAACACCTACCTCCAGTGGCTGCAGTATGCGCTGCCCGAGGTGACCGGTGACGAGATCGGCGTCACCGATGTGTCGCAGGTCGTCGGCGAGGGCGTCGAGATCGAGACCTCCGAGGACGGCCTGGTCTCGACCTTCACGATCCGTGACGGCCTTGTGTTCCCGAGCGGCAACCCGGTGACGAGCGAGGACTTCCGCTACACCATCGACCGTTCGCTCACGGAGTCGATGGGCTCGGCGTTCATCTTCCAGACCGCCGGTGTCACCGACGTCGCGCAGTTCGAGGCGATCAGCGACACCGAGTTCACGCTGACGGTGCCGGAGCCCAGCCCGCTGATGCTCCCGCTGTTCCGCGACCAGTCGATCTCGGTGCTCGACTCGGTCGAGCTCGAGAAGCACGCGACCCCGGATGACCCGTGGGCGAAGGAATGGCTGACGCAGAACAGCCTCGGCGGCGGTGCCTACACCCTCGCCACCTACGAGCCGGGCAACCAGATCGTCCTCGAGCTCAACGCCGAGTACCCCGGTGCCGAGGACATCTACTTCGAGAAGGTCATCCTGCAGATCATCCCGGCCGAGGACCAGCGAGCGCAGCTCCTCGCGTCCGGCACGCTGGACATCGCGCAGGGCCTGTCGGTCGACTCGGCCGAGAGCCTCAAGGGCACCGACGGCGTGCGCATCGAGGGTCTGCCGACCCGCGCCCAGGACATCATGGGCTTCGTGCAGACGTTCGAGCCGTTCCAGGACGTCCGCGTCCGTGAAGCGGTTGCCGCTGCGGTCGACTACGCCGGCCTCGCCGAGTTCGTCGGCAAGGGCTACGCCGACCAGCCGATGGGCATGTGGCCGCAGAACTCGTACTACTTCGACGCGGATCTGGACAACAACCCGCTCGTCACCGACCTCGACCGGGCGCGTCAGCTGCTCGCCGAGGCGGGCTACGCCGACGGCTTCACCTTCGACATCGCCGTGAGCACGGCGGAGGCGGGCGCCCAGGCGCAGGCCGTCGCGGTGCAGAGCGCGCTCGCCGAGGTCGGCGTGACCGTCACGATCACCCAGCTCGCGCCCGCCGCGTTCTCGGAGCAGCTCGCGGCCGACAGCGGCCAGGCGTTCATCCGTACGGCCAGCTCGTACGTGGACGACCCGTACTACTCGATGTTCCTCTTCTACACCACTGACGCGGTGCTGAACTGGTGGGCGATGGACAACGCCGACATCAACGCGGTCGCGGAGCAGATGCGCACCGAGATCGACCCGGAGAAGCGTATGGCCCTCGCGAGCCAGGCGCAGGAGCTGCTGAACGCCGAGGTGCCGCACCTGGTGCTGGCCGAGCCGTACTACATCTTCGCCGCTGGCGACGACATCCAGGGCTTCGTCCAGAGCCCGGACGGCCTGATCCGGTACGCGACGCTCACCCGAGCCGAATAACAACGAAGGTCCAGAAATGAGTACGACCCTGAGCAGGGTGCAACGAGTCGAGACGGTCACGCGCGGAGCGACATTCGTCCTCCGTCGGCTGATCACTGCCGTCATCACCCTGCTCGGGGTCACCCTCATCGTCTTCTTCCTCACCCGCGGCGTCGGCGACCCGGTGTACATCCTCCAGGGGTCGACGCCCATGACGCCGGAGCAGCTCGATCTGCTCCGGCAGCAGTACGGGCTCGACCGGCCCCTGTGGGAGCAGTACCTCGATTACCTCGGCGGACTCGTCCAGGGTGATCTGGGTACCTCGCTCTACACCAAGAAGCCCGTCACCGCCGAGCTGGCGATCTACTTCCCGGCGACGCTGTCGCTGTCGGTCGCGGCGCTGATCCTCGGTGTCATCATCACCGTCCCGCTCGGCGTCGCCTCGGCGATCAAGCCCGGGTCGTTCTGGAACCGACTCTCGATCGGGTTCACGCGGTTCGGCGTCGCGATGCCGTCGTTCTGGTTCGGTCTGCTGCTGGTGTACGTCTTCGTCTATGTGCTGAAGATCGCGCCGGCGCCGACCGGGCAGCTGCCGATCGGCATGGCGGCTCCGCCACGCGTCACGGGCCTGATCCCCATCGACGCCCTCCTTGCCGGGGAATGGAACGTCTTCGGCGCCGCGATGGGACAGCTCGCCCTTCCCGTGCTCGCCCTCGCGCTCACCTCCTTCCCCGCGCTGCTCGCGCTGACCGAGAGCGTCACCGCGCGGGTGCTCCGCAGCGACTACATGCGCACGGCGAGAGCCACGGGCCTGCCGCCGTCGATGGCCTACGGCCGCTATGCGGCGCGCAACATCGCCTCGCCGATCGTCACCCAGATCGCGATGACGTTCGGCTTCCTGCTCGGCGGCACCGTGCTGGTGGAGTTCGTGTTCTCCTGGCCGGGCATCGGTCAGTACGCGGTGCTCAGCATGCAGCGCCTCGATTTCGCGCCCGTGATCGGGATCGCCCTGCTGACCTCCACCATCTATCTGGTGCTGTACTTCATCTCCGACCTGGTCTCTCTGGCCCTCGACCCCCGGATCCGCCATGACAGCTGAGCAGACTCTCCCGGCGAAGGCGGGTGCCGAGCGAGGCATCCTGCGCGTCATTCGCCACCCGTTGCTGGTGAACGGGTCGACCATCACGTTCGCCATCCTCATCCTCCTGGCGATCCTCGCGCCGGTCATCACGCCGTACGACCCGGTGAAGGTCGACCTGAGCCAGATCTCCAAGCCGCCGTCGCTCGAGCACTGGTTCGGCACCGACGTGCGCGGCATGGACATCTTCACGCGCGTGCTCTACGGCGCGCGGATCGACCTGACGCTGTCGATCGGCGGCATCATGATTGCGCTGATCATCGGCCTCGTGCTGGGGAGCGCCGCGGCCTACTTCGGCAAGATCGTCGACGACGTCATCTCGCGGTTCGCCGAGATGCTGCAGTCGATCCCGATGTTCCTGTTCGCCTTCCTGATCGTCGCGGTGCTCGGCAGCGGCGGGCCGACGCTGCTCATCGTGATCGCGCTCTGCTACTGGCCGGCGTTCTTCAAGATCACCCGTTCGATCGCCGCGCCGCTGATGCGCACCGACTACGTCGCGGTCGCGCAGACCGCCGGCCGCAGCGGCATGGGCATCGTGCTCGGGCACATCGCGCCGAACACGGTCATCCCGGTGCTGTCGCAGGCGACGGTGAACATCGGGTTCGCCATCCAGGTGATCGCGGGCCTCAGCTTCCTCGGTCTGGGCGTGCCGGTTCCCGAGCCCGAGTGGGGCGCCATGATCAGCGTCGGCGCGCCTCGGATCGCCTATGGCGAATGGTGGATGGCGGTGTTCCCGGGCCTCGCGCTGCTGGTCACCGTGATCGCGCTCGACGGCATGAGCCGCCGGCTCGCGAAGGCAGAGGGGTACTGATGGTTGACACATTCCTCGCGATCGAGGACCTGACGGTGGCCTCGGGCCCGGATGCCTCGCTCCGCACGATCCTCGCCGGGCTCAGCCTGCAGATCGAGGAGGGGCGCCGGATCGGCCTGGTCGGCGAGTCGGGCTCTGGCAAGACCATGGCCGCGGGGTCGATCGTGGGCCTGCTGCCCACTGGCGTGCGCGCGGTCGACGGTTCGGTGAAGCTCGACGGCCGTGAGCTGCTCGGCATGACCGAGGCGCAGCTGCGGACGGTGCGTGGCCGCGAGATCGCGGTCATCTACCAGAACGCCCTGAGCTCGTTGAACCCGGTCATCCCGGTTGGTCGGCAGATCGCCGACGTGGGCCGGGTGCACCTCGGGCTGACAAAGGCCCAGGCGATGGAGCGTGCCGTCCAGCTGATGGGCGTCATGGGCATCCCCGACCCGGAGCGGCGCGCGCTGGACTACCCGCATCAGTTCTCCGGCGGGATGGCGCAGCGGGTGTCGATCGCGATGGCGCTGATCGCCCATCCGCGGCTCATCATCGCCGACGAGCCGACGACGGGGCTCGATGCGACGATCCAGGCGCAGGTGCTCGAGACCATCGCGCAGAGTGTGGCCGAGACCGGCGCGGCCCTGCTGCTCATCTCGCACGACCTCGTGGTGGTCGAGTCGATGACCGACGAGATCGTGGTGCTGTACGCGGGCGTCGTGCTCGAGCACGGCCCGACCGGCGAGGTGATGGCCGACCCGCTCAGTCCGTACACGCGGGGCCTGGTGGCGTCGGTCGTGCAGGCCGGCGGGCAGGTCAGCTACATCCCGGGCCGGATCCCCGAGCCGGGGACCGTCCCGGTGAACAGCTGCCCGTTCGCGGCGCGTTGCCCGCTGGTGACCGCCCGCTGCCGTGAGGAGCGCCCGGTGCTGCGTGAACTTCGACCCGGCAGGCGCGTCGCCTGCCACAACGTGGAGGCATGATGTCCGCGGTGACGACGCAGGTCCCGACGCAGGTCCCGGCCCTCTCGGTGCGCGGGGTGCGCAAGGAGTTCGTGATCCGCGGCAAGGCCGGCTCCGGCCGGAAGAAGGTCGTGCCGGTCAACGATGTCTCGTTCGACATCATGCCGGGGCGCACGATGGCCCTGGTCGGTGAGTCCGGGTCCGGCAAGTCGACGCTCTCGCGGCTCATCATGCGGCTGTACCGGCCCGAGCAGGGCTCGATCGCCGTCAACGGCGTCGAGATCCAGGACCTCGGGCGGCGGCAGCTGCGCGCGCTCCGCAACGAGTTCCAGATGGTGTTCCAGAACCCGCTGCTGTCGTTCGACCCGGCGATGACGATCGGCGACTCGATCGCCGAGGTGCTGCGCCTGGCCGGACCGCTGTCGCGCGCGGAGCGCGTGCAGCGCATCGGCGAGCTGCTGACCGACGTCGGGCTCTCGCCCGCGTTCGCGCGACTGCGCCCGCGCGGGGTGAGCGGTGGCGAGCTGCAGCGTGCGGCGCTCGCCCGTGCGATCAGCGCGAATCCGAAGCTGCTGGTGCTCGACGAGCCGACGTCGGCGCTCGACGTCTCGATCCAGGGCCAGGTGCTGGCGTTGCTCGAGCGGCTGCAGCGCGAGCGCGGCATCGCCTACCTGTTCGCCACCCACGACCTGCGGGTGGTTCGGATGACCAGCCACGACGTCATGGTCGTGTACCGCGGGCAGGTGATGGAGAAGGCGTCGACCGCCGAGATCTTCGAGGGTGCGAGGCATCCGTACACGCTCAGCCTGTTCGCCGCCGAGGGTGTGACGTCGCCCGACGTGGCGACGGCGCCCGGGGTCGACGAGTGCGTGTTCGGGGCAGCGGACTGCCCGGAGGGCGGGCACCTCGTCGAGCTCACCCCGACGCACATCGTCCGGTGCTGGCGCGAGTACGCCGGGCCGGGCAAGCCCGGCGCCTGAACGGTTCGGCGTCTCCGGCGAAAGACCGGCGTGTGGCCCTCGCGGGCCGCACGCCGGTCTTTCGTGTTCGGGGGTCGCGGTTACGCGGTCTCCTCGTGGTTGTGGATGAGTCGCCAGCCCTCGTCGAACCGGCGCCAGATGCCCGTGTTCCGGATGAGCTTGTCGGGGACGTCCTCGACGTAGACCACGCGCGCATTGTGACGGGCGATGGCGATCTCGCCATAGACCTCGATCACCGGGTCGAGCGCGGTGAGCGATTCAACGGTCGGCTGGTCCGGGCCCGTGGGGCGAGCCGCGCGGATGACCTCCAGGCCCTCGACACCCCGCATCATGTCCCAGTAGCCCGAGTCCCAGAGGGTCGCGGTCTCGTGGATGTGCTGGTCGGTGCGGGCCTTGGTTCCGGCTTCGAACCCGGCGTACATCTCTTGCTGGGCCGCCCAGATCACGGCGGCCTCTCCTTGGGGAGCCATCTTGTCCTGTCGTCGTGGGTGAAAAAGGGGGCGCGCGCCCCGCTCCATCCATATTCGCTCTTCGCACTATCGTGCGTCAAGCGGATAGAATCAGGGTTCGGCTCGCATTCGCGGGCCGTGATCCGAGGAGGCGTATCCGTGACCGTCAGCCAGCCCGCACCCGACGCGCAGGAGTGTTCCGAAGGAGCCGGGTCCGACCGGTCCCAGGGCCGGTTCAGCGGCCGGGTCGCCTACGTCACCGGCGCCGCGTCCGGCATCGGCGCGGCGATCGTCGACGGACTCATCCGGGACGGGGCCCGCGTCGCGGGCGCCGACGTCGCCGATCAGTCCGCGCTCATCGAGCGCCATGGCGACGCGTACCTCCCGTTGACCGCCGACGTCACGTCGGAGGAGGCGATCGCGAGCTCGATCGCCGCCACGGTCGCGGCGTTCGGCCCGATCGACCTCGCGTTCCCGGTCGCCGGCGCGCACCGCGGCGGCCCGATCGAGACCATGGACCGCACCAGCTGGGACTTCACGCTCGGCCTCGTGCTGACCGGCGTCTTCCTCACGGTCAAGCACGCCGCGGGCGCCATGCGCGACGGCGGCGCGATCACCACCATCGGCTCGATCAACGGCCGCGTACCCATGCGCGGCGGCGCCGCGTACGTCGCTGCGAAGGCCGGCGTCGAGGCGTTCACCCGTACTGCCGCGCTCGAGCTCGGCGAACGCGGCATCCGCGTGAACTGCGTGATGCCCGGGCTCATCGAGACCCCGCTCACGGCAACGTTCCGCGGGATCCCGGCCGTGCACGAAGCCTTCTCCAACAAGATCGTGCTCGGCCGCCCCGGCCGTCCCGAGGAGATCGTGCAGCCGGTCCTCTTCCTCGCGAGCGACGACGCGTCCTACGTCACCGGAGCATCGCTCATGGTCGACGGTGGCTGGGACGTCGCGAACTACCCCGACCTGCGCGGCCTGGTCGAGGTGCCGCGCGCCTGAGCCGGCGAAGGCCGGTCGCGGGCGGCTCCCGCCACCCGCGACCGGCCTCCGTCCGTTCGCATTCCGCCCGTCTGGGCGACACTTGGCCCCGTTCAGTCCGGGGCGGCGATCACCGAGATCGCCGTCGGCTTCACCGGGGCCTGGGGCGCGAACCCCGAGCGCTCGGCGATCGCCTCGTCCCGAAGGCGCGCCGAGCGCTCGAGCATGACGGGCCCGCAGTAGCGGCCCTGGCACTTGCCCATGCCGGCGCGGGTCACACGCTTGACCGCTCCCGGCGCCGACGCCAGCTCGCTGCTCTGGCCGTCGATCTCGGCGAGCCGCACGCGCTCGCAGCGGCACACGACGGTCGACGGCTCCGCGAGCTGATCGGTGAGCACCGGCGCGGCATACGCGTGGTTCACCGCGCGCTGGAAGCGCAGGTTGCGGGCCATCCGCCGCTCAGCCTTGGCAATCGGCGTGCGCAGCTCGGCCGGGACGGTGCCCGCGAGCTCGGCGACGACCGCGGCGCCGGCGAGCACGCCGGCGGCCTGCGCGACCTTGGCGCCGTTCACGCGTGCCGAGTCGCCGATCACCCGGACGCCGGCGACCGAGGTCTGCCCGGCCTCGTCGGCGTCGACCACGAGCGTCTTGAGGCGCTCGTCCCATCGGTGCCGGCAGCCGAGCAAGCGGGAGAGCTCGTTCGACGGCAGGAACCCGTACCCGAGGCAGACGGCGTCGACCTCGAAATCGCGCTCGGTTCCCGGCACCGGCCGGCCGGTTGCGTCCAGCTTGGCGATCCGCGCCGACCTGACGCCGCCGGCGTCGCCCTCGGCGCGCACCACCGCGGACCCGGTGATCACGGGCACCTTGGCGCGCACGAGCGCCGCCGTGTACCGCGCCGCATCTCGAATGAGGCTTGGCGCGCTGACGGCCATCACGGGTCCACGCAGCACCGACCCGAACCGGACGGGGCGGCCCAGCTCGACCAGGGCCACGACCTCGGCTCCCGCGGCCGCGAGCTCGGCTGCGACCTGCATGTTGAGTGGGCCGTTGCCCGCGACGAGCACGCGATCGCCGGGGGAGACCTGGTACGAGCGGGACAGCGTCTGCGCGGCGCCCGTGGTCATGACGCCCGGGAGCGTCCACCCTGGGAACGGCACGCCGCGTTCGTAGGCGCCGGCGGCGAGCACGAGCCGCTTCGGATGGATCTCCCAGCGCTCCTGCGCATTGGCGGCGAAGAGTCGGTCGGCCGACGGGGCGCCCCACAGCCGTGCGCCGTGCAGCACGCGCACTCCGGCCGTGACCGCTCGCGAGATGAGCGCGCGTCCGGCGCGGTACTGCAGGTCGATCTGCGACTCATCGACCGTGAAACCCGAGGACGGCTGCTTGTAGTACTGGCCGCCGAGCTTCCCTCGTTCGTCGAGCACCACGACCGCAAGGCCGTGCTCGGCGGCGGTGGCCGCCGCCGCCAGTCCCGCCGGGCCCCCGCCGACCACGAGCAGGTCGGGGGTGAGCACGCTCTCGGGAAGCGTGGGGTCCGGCGCGACACCGGCCAGATCGAGCCGTGGCGGGGCGGGGCGGGCACGCATGCCCGCCTCGACCGGGGTCATGCACGCGAGCCGTTCGCCCGCGCCTTCCACCTGGACCGTGCACTCGTGGCACACGCCCATGCCGCAGAAGAGGCCGCGCGAGTCATCGGGACCGGCATCCCGACAGGCCTGGCGGCCGCTCGCGATGAGGGCCGCGGCAACGGTGTCGCCACGCTGCGCCTGCACGGGCTCGCCGTTCCAGCTGAGCTCGACGGACTCGGGTTCCGGCCCGAACCCCTTCGAATGGATGCGCATGTCAGCCCTTCTGCTGCTTCCGCAGGGAGGAACGCCAGGTCGTGGCCCAGCGTGCGGGGTCGTCCAGTCCGGAGCCGTCCACCCGCGCGACCGCCTGGTTGTGCGGGGCGGTGCGGACCAGCTCGGGCGTCTCGTACGCCTCGTCGATCACGTGCGCGAGCACATCGATCCAGTAGTCGATGTCCTCGAGCGACCAGCCCTCGCCGGCCTCCGGGGTGAACGGCTCGGGCACGATCCACGGTTCATGGCTCATCCAGAACGCGTCGATGCCGAAGTCGGTCATCCGGTTCTGGATGTCGGCCACGGTCACGCCGGTGTCGGCGGCGACCGTCTCCAGGCTGAACCGGGTCATCTCGAGGCGGCGCATGCCCATCTGCGGGAACGCCTTGGTCACGCCGCGCACCTGCAGCAGCCGGTGCTCCATGTAGTTGTTCGCGAGCACCGAGAGGTCGGCGGCCTCGCGCATCCCGTCGGCGCCCATCGCGGTGATCCAGGCGTGGGCCGCGACGATCTGCGGCACATTGCCGAGGTACTCGCGGACGCGTCCGATGCCGCCGACGGGGTCGACGAGCGTGAACCCGTCGTCCGACCGCTCGACGCGCGGACCGGGCAGGAACGGCGTGAGCTGCTCGGAGCATCCGTACGCGCCCACCGCGGGCCCGCCGCCGCCCTTCGCGCCGCCGAACGTCTTGTGCAGCATGAACATGCACGCGTCGAAGCCGAGCTCGGCCGCGCGGAGCCGGGTCATGACGCCGTTGAAGTTCGCGTGGTCGTAGAAGCACAGGCCGCCCGCCTCGTGGACGATCTCGACCCACTCCTTGATGTGCGGGTTGTAGATGCCCATGTCGTCGGGGTTGTTCACCATGAGTGCCGCGGTGCGGTCGCTCACCGCGGCGCGGAGCGCGTCGACCGACGGGTAGCCGTCGGCCTCGACCGGGAGCGTGATGATCTCGTACCCGGCGGCGTGCGCGGTCGACGGGCTCGATGGATGCGACTGGGCGGTCGTGATGATCTGGGTGCGCTGCTCGCCCTCGCCGCGGGCCGCGTGGTAGGCGCGGGTCACGCACGCGTGCGTGAACGCCGCGGCCGCCCCGCCGCCGGGCTGGAAGGTGAACGCGGCCATCCCGGACAGGGCCGACAGTTGCTGCTCGAGGGCGTGGATGACGCCAAGCACGCCCTGCATGGTGCTCGGGTCCTGCAACGGATGCACCTCGGCGAGGTAGGGTCGCGCCACGACCCGCTCGACGATCCGCGGGTTGTACTTCATCGTGCAGGTGCCGAACAGGCTGATGCCGATCATGCCGAGCGTCTCCTGCGACAGCCGAAGGTAGTGCCGCTGCACCTCGGGCTCAGCCAGCTCGGGCAGCTCGGGCGCGGTGGTCCGGCGCAGCGCTGCTGGGATGAGCGACGAGGCATCCGTGTCGGACCAGCTCGCGGGCGGCACCGTGCCTCGGCGGCCGGGGCCGCCGAGCTCGAACAGCACCGGTTCGTTCCATCGCGCCGAGTGATAGGGGCGCACCGGTCGGCGGGTCATGCGGACACCGCCGTCCGCAGCGCGCGGACGAGTCGATCGACATCGCCCTCGGTGTGCACCTCGGTCACGCAGTACAGCGCGCTCTGTCCGAGATCCGCAAAGTCGTCACTGAGGTCCACTCCGCCGAAGATCCCTTCTGCTCTCAGCCGTGCATTGATGTCGGCCACGGTCTTGCCGGTCGCCGTGAAGTCGACGACGAACTCCTTGAAGAACCCGTCGGGGAAGCGCACCGAGACGCCGTCGATCTCGGCGATCCGCCGGGCTGCGGCGTGCGCGTTGCCGAGGATGGTGTGCCCGATCTCCTGGAAGCCCTGCGGACCCATGAGCGCCATATAGACGGTGTTGCGGATCATCGACAGGTAGACCGAGTTCCCGGTCCAGTCGTTGCCGTCCTCGCGCGAGCCGTACGAGGACTGCTCGAAGAGGGTGAACCCGAACGCGCGCTCGCCGGGCGTCGACGTGCCGGTCAGGCTCACCTGCAGCGTCGGGAACTCGCGGGCGTAGCGCTCCTCGTCGCGGGTAGCGAGGAATCCGCCGACGCCGCCGCCCGCACTGACCGGGACGCCGAGAGGCTGCACCGAACCGACCACGATGTCGGCGCCGTAGCTCGAGGGGGGCGCGATGACCCCGAGGCTGAGCGGGTCCACGCCGACGATGACCTCGGCGCCGACGGCGTGCGTGAGCTCGGCGATCCGGGCCGCGTCGCTCTCGAAGACGCCGAGGTGGTTGGGGCAGTCGAGGTACACGGCCGCGACGGTGCCGTCGAGGAGGCCCTCGAAGGCGACGAGGTCGATCCGGCCGGTGATCCGGTCGTAGGGGAGCGTGACCAGTTCGATGGCGCGTTCGGCGCCCGGCAGGCCCGCGTAGGTCTGCATCACCCGGCGCCGCTCGGGGTCGGTCGACTCGGCGACGAGCACGCGCGTTCGGCCGGTGAGCCGGGCGGCCATCCGGATGGCGTTGCCGCCGGCCGAGCCCCAGCTGTAGACCGGCAGGCCCACGAAGTCCATCTCCACGAGCGCGCCGAGCTGCGACGCGAACTCGAACCAGGCCTGGATCCGGCCGAGGTCCGACGAGGGCGTGCCCCACACCGAGGTCACGAACTCGTTGCGCCCGGCGATCTCGTCGCACACGGCCGGGATGTGGTGCGGCCAGAGCCCGGCGCCGAGGAAGCTCAGGTCGGTGTCGGCATTCCGGTTGACGCGGAGCAGATCGTCGAGGCGTCGTTCGAGTTCGGCTTCCGAGCGCACGCCGTCGGGCAGGTCGATGACCTGGCGGGCGCGGTGCGAGGCCGGGATCTGCTCGAACAGTTCCTCGACGTCGGCGACGCCGACCGCGGCGCGCATGCGGTCGCGCGCGTCGTCGGTCGAGCTGGGCATATATGGATGGGGCGCGTACGTGCTCATACCGGCTCTCCTGTGTGGATGGGCTCGTCCTCGATCCGCAGCATGGTGCTGCGGGCCGGGGCGGTTCGGACGGTGCGGTAGCCGCGAAGGCTGGGCGGCCGGGCGGTGAGGCCGAGATCGACGTGCAGCACCGGCGGCTGCAACGCGTGGATCTTGTCCTCGGCCGCCACGATGATGAGGTCTTCGGGGGCGATGTGCTCGAGCACCGTGGCACTGAGCTGCTGGTTGCCGCGGCCGAGCAGGAAGCCCTGGCCGCCGACGACGCCCAGGACGAGCACGGGGCGGGGGTGCCGACGCACGAGTCCGAGCAGGTCGGGTTCGGCGGCGTCGAGCGCCACGATCCGGCCGTCGATCACGGCGTCCACGCCGTTGCGGGTCCCGGCGAGGCCGAGCGCGTCGAGCACCGCGCCGGCCGAGCGGCCGGGCCCGATGAGGTAGAGCCGGCCCGGTTCCATCGACTCGGCGAGGCGTCGGCCGAGCGCTCGCACCCCGGCGTCTCCGGCCGCGGAGGCGGCTTTGGGGTTCTGGATCCCCGCGATCCGCGGGACGAGGGCGTGTTCGATGGTGCGCGGGCTCTGCTCGCCGGCAGGCACGTCGACGACCTCGGCCTCGCGGGTCGGCCGCGGCGGCTCGGCGTGCAGGTAGGCGGCTGCGATGCGGCCGGCGCGTTCGGGATCGATCGCGAAGACGCCCGAGTGCATCTTGACGCCGCTCGGGACGCCGAGCAGGACCGCCTTCCCGCCGACGACCTGGGCGAGGTCGGTGGCGGTGCCGTCGCCGCCGGCGAACATGAGCACGTCGACCCCCGCGTCGACCGCGTCACGCGCCGCCCGCCGGGTGTCGTCGGCGGTCGTGGTGGTGGCGGACGCCGGCGCGGTGAACTGCGCGGTCACGGTGAGCCCGGCGGCGACGGCCGCATCCGCGCCCATGCTGCCGGGAGCGGCGAAGATCTCCAGCGGCCCCGGGTGGCGACGCCGCAGGCTCTCCAGGGCCGCGCGCATGCGCAGCCCTGCGGTCGGGAGCGCACCGAGCGCGGCGGCCGCTGCCGCCGCGCCGCCGTCGGTGCCGTGCAGCGCGAGCGGCCCGCCCATGCCGGCAACCGGATTGACGAGGATGCCGAGACGGGCGTCTCTAGCCAACTTCGCCATCTTCGCGGGCGACGTCCGCGAGCCCCTGCCGGACACCGGCGACCATGGCGTCGATCTCCGCCTCGGTGGTGGTGAAGGGCGGTGAGAAGGAGACCGTGTCGGCGGCGGGGAGGGCCCGCGTGATGACGCCGTGCGCGAGGCTCCGCTTGGTGACGCGGGCGGCGATCTGACGCGTGGAGTCGAACGCGGTAACCGGATCGGTCGATGCGGCGAACTCGACGGCGGCCATGAGCCCGCGGCCACGGATCTCGGCCACCCACGGGTGGCCGTCGAATGCCTCGTGCAGACGCGTCTGCAGGTAGGCCCCGAGCTCGCCGGCTCGTGCGATGAGCCCGTCGCGCTCAAGGATGTCGAGGTTCGTGAGTGCCGCAGCCGCAGCGAGCGGGTGCGCCGAGTAGGTGTACCCATGGCCGAAGCCGCCGTACTTCTGCTCGCCGGCCTTGATGACATCCCAGACCTTCGGGGTGACCAGGCACGCCGAGAGCGGCACGTACGCCGAGGTGATGCCCTTGGCGACGGTGATCAGGTCGGGGCGGATGCCGAGCGCTCCGCTGCCGAAGGGCTCGCCGAGTCGGCCGAATCCGGTGACGACCTCGTCGGCGATCAGCAGCACGTCGTGCCGGTCGAGGACCTCTTGGATGGCCTGGAAGTAGCCGTCCGGCGGCACGATCACGCCACCGGCGGCCTGCACCGGCTCGGCGATGAACGCGGCGACCGTCTCCGGCCCCTCGCTGATGATGAACTCGTCGAGTTCGCGGGCGAGCGTGGCGACGAACTCGGCGTCGGTCATGCCGGGCTCGCGTTCCCAGAGGCGGTGCGGGGGGCGGACGTGGCGGATCATCGGCAGCGGCAGGTCGAAGCCGTCGTGCAGGTTGGTGAGGCCGGTGAGGCCGCCGCTCAGCACGGTGACGCCGTGGTACCCGCGGGTCCGGGCGATGATCTTCTTCTTCTGGGGCAGGCCGCGGACGTTGTTGTAGTACCAGACGAGCTTGGCCTGGGTGTCGTTCGCGTCGGAGCCGGAGTTGCCGAAGAACACCCGCGCGATCGGCACCGGGGCCATGTCGGCGACGCGCTCGGCGAGGCGTGCGGGCAGGTCGGTGCCCATGCCGGAGAAGGCGTGGTAGTAGGGCAGCGTGCGCGCCTGGCGTTCGATCGCCGCGGCCATGTCCGGGTGGGAGTACCCGACGTTCACGCACCAGAGGCCGGCCATGGCATCGAGGTAGCGCGCGCCGGTCGAGTCGACGAGGGTCGAGCCCTCGCCGCTGACGATCGTGACCGCCGGGCCGGTGCGGTCGAACGTATCGAGCGCCGTGAAGGGGTGGAACAGGTGCTGGCGGTCGATCTCGGCGATCGTCTGGGTCTTGCTCATGACACGGACACCTCGGTGTTTGCTACTGTCCAGGAAAGTGGTGCGTTATGTGAACTTCTGTTCGTTCAATGAACCTATCAAATCTCATCCGGGAATTCGACAGCCCGGAACGTCAGCGTGAGGAGCGCCATGAGCCGGCGACTTGAAGACAAGACCATCTTGGTGACCGGGGCGTCACGGGGCATCGGGGCCGAAACGGCCCGGATCCTCAGCGAGCGGGGCGCCTCGGTCATCGCGCAGTACAACACGACTCAGGCCGGAGCCGAGGCCGCGACGGCCGCCGCATCGGAACGGCTGCTGCTGCGCGCGGACTTCGCCGACCCGACGGCACCCGATGCGCTGTGGGAGGAGGCCGTTGCCTGGAAGGGACGGATCGACGCGGTCGTGTGCAACGCCGCGATCCTGCCGTCGGTGGCGTTCGACGCACCCGCGGCCGAGTGGGAGGAAACCTGGCAGCGCGCGCTGCGGGTCAACACGCTCGCCCCGTCGACCCTGCTGCGCCGGGCCGTGCTGCACCACCTCGAGCACGGCGGCGGCATCGTCGTCGGCATCTCGAGCTGGGCCGCGCAGCGCGGATCCGCCAACCCGGGGCTCGCGGCGTACTCGGCCTCGAAGGCCGCATTCGCGGCGGCCCTCAAGACCGCGGCGACGGCGTACGCGGCCAGCGGCCTGCTCGCCTACCTGATCGCGCCCGGCGTGGTCGACACCGAGATGTCGGAGGCCGCTGCGCTCGCCGCCGGCGGTGCCGAGGCCGTCAGCGCCAAGCTCGCCATGCGTGAGTGGGTGCCGCCGCAGGACATCGCCGAGCTCGTCGCGGTGCTCTGTGAAGGACGCATCCGCCACCTCACCGGCGCGACGCTGGACGTGAACGGTGCGAGCTACATCCGCTGAGCCGGAGACGACGAAAGGGGGCGGGCGCCGATCGGCGCCCGCCCCCTTCACGTCTGTGCGGACAGCGGTCAGACGTCCGCGGGCACCGCGGGCAGGTCGCCCCGTCGGCGCATCACCTCGAGCGCGATGAGCCCGCTCTCGCGCCTGAGTACGTTCTCGTCCCACTCCTCGCCCGGCAGGATCTCCTGCATGTCGGCCACGATCCGGGCGACGGTCTCGGGCGACCACGGGTCTGCCGAGCCGCGGTCGCGGCCGATCCGGGCGTAGACCGAGCCGATGAGCTCGGCATGCCGGGCAGTGCCGCCGCGGGTGTTGAGCTCGCTCGTCGCGAACGGTCCGGTGATCGACCATCGCCGGCCGAGCCCCTCGCGGACAATCAGGTCGACCTCGCGCGGGCTGACGACGCCGTCGCGGACGAGGAAGTACGCCTCGCGGAGCAGCGCGCCCTGCAGCCGGTTGAAGACGAAGCCTTCGAGTTCGGCGCGAACGACCACGGGCTGCATCGCGACCGAGCGCAGGAGCGCCACGGTGGTCTCGACGATCTCCGGTGCGGTGTCGGGTGACGGGACCACCTCGGCGACGTGCATGAGGTAGGGCGGGTTCGCCGGATGTACCACGAGGCACCGGTGGCGACCGGGCAGGTCGTGTGTGAACCGCGAGCTCGGAATGGTCGACGTGGAGCTCGCGAGTGCGGCGTGCGGCGGGGCGAGGCGGTCGAGCTCGCGGAAGAGCTCGCGCTTGATCTCGATCGACTCGGAGACGTTCTCCTGCACGTGACCGACGCCGTCCACCGCCGACGCCAGCCGATCGTGCGGTTCGGCACGGGCGATGATGGCTTCGGGGTCCTCATCGAGGAGCCCGGCGGCGTCGAGTTTGCCGAGGCGCAGGCGCATCCCGTCGTGGAACCGGGCGAGCATCGACGCATCGCGGTCGTAGACCCGAACGGGGCGGCCCGCGGTCGTGAAGACGATCGCCCAGCCGATGCCGATGGTGCCTGCCCCGACCAGGGCGATCGGGGCAGGCTCCGGGGATCGCGGCTCAGCGGTGTGCGGACTCACAGTCCGAGCTGCTTGGCGAGGGCGGTGACCTCGTCCATGATCGGGACGATCTTGGCGACCCGCTCTTCGCCCTCGGCGCCGAGCTGGGCGAACGAGGTGAGCGGGGGACGCACGGTTCCGACCGGGTAGCCGGCGCGGGCGGCAAGCTCCTTGGAGTACGCCTGGTGACCGTACGTGGGGTGCCCCTCGGCGATGATGTGATCGAGCCGATCGATGAGTCGCTGGATCGAGCGGGCGTCGTCGATGCGGCCCGCCGCGGCGAGCTCGGCGATACCGGCCGAGGCCCGCGGGATGTAGTTGCCGTACGGGTTGACGTAGCCGATGGCGCCGAGCAGGTAGGAGTCGACGACCCGCTCACCCGCGTAGACGTTCATGAGGCCGTCGCTGGCCTCGATCACGTCGCGCACGCGGGCGATGTCCTGGCTCGATTCCTTGATGTAGCGGACGTTGTCGAACGCCTTCGCCATGCGCGCGACGAGCGCCGCGCTCATGTCGACGTTGGAGGTCACCGGGTTGTTGTAGAGCATGATGGGGACCTGAACGGCTTCGCTGATCGCCTGGAAGTGGCGGAAGATCTCGTCGTCGGTCGGGGTGTAGTAGAACGGCGGCAGGATCATGAGGCCGTCGGCGCCGAGCTCCTCGGCTTCGACGCTGCGGCGCACGGCTTCCTTGGTGCTCGCTGCCATCGATCCCGCGAGGACGGGGATCCGGCCGTCGATGTGCCGGACGGTGGTCTCGATGATCTCTCGGCGTTCCTCGTCGGAGACCGCCACGAACTCACCGGTCGTGCCGAGCATGATGATGCCGGGAACGCCCTCTTCCAGCTGCCAGTCGAGGAACCGCTTCAGCGCCGGAACGTCGACCGCCGATCCATCCGGCGTGAAAGGAGTGACCGCTACGGTGTAGCTGCCGCGAAACTGGGGAGCCATTTGTTCCTCTCTGCGCACGATCGTGCGACTAATGAACACAAGTAAATCATATTCCCCGGAATCTGTCCGGAGAAGGCGGTGGAGAGTAGATTGATCGGTTGAAGATTTCCGCGATGCGGACAGGTGGGCGGCATCACTCGGTGTGCTAGCTTTCAGCAAACAATCAGAGGGGAATGCGCAGTGAGCGACGAACAGGATGCGACGGCGGCAGACGGCACCGGCGGAAACCCTGACTTCGTGCAATCCCTCGAACGTGGGCTCCGCGTGATCAAGGCCTTCGCCGGCCGGCGCGACCGGCTGTCCATGGCTGAGGTCGCCAGGGCGACCAACCAGAGTCGCGCGGCGACCCGGCGCTTCCTGCTCACCCTCGAGTCCCTCGGCTACCTCGGCGTCGAGGACAAGCGGTACTACCTCCGCCCCCGTGTGCTCGAGCTCGGCTACGCCTACCTCACGTCGTCGAGCGCGGTGGAGATCACGCAGGACTACCTCGAAGAGCTGAGCAAAGAGCTGCGCGAGTCCTGCTCGGCCGTCGCCTACGACCGCGGCGAGATCGTGTACGTCGCGCGCGCCGCCGCCGACCGCATCATGACGGTCAACATCCGTATCGGACGCCGGCTCCCCGCGTTCGCGACGTCCACCGGCAGGGTGCTGCTCTCAGGCATGACCGAGGAGCAGCTCGACGACTTCTTCGCCAGTTACCCTCGGGAGCCGTTGACCAGCCGCACGGTCACCGACGAGACGCAGCTGCGCGCGATCATCGACGAGGTGCGCGAGCAGGGCTGGGCGACCATCGACGAGGAGTTCGAGCTCGGCGTGCGGTCCGTGGCCGCCCCCCTCCGCGACGCCGAAGGTCGCATGTGGGCGGCGGCCAACATCTCGGTCCCGGCATCCCGGGCGAGCATCAAAGACCTCGAGACGCGCTTTCTGCCCCGCCTCCTGGAGACGACGGAGCAGATCGCGCGCGACGTCAACCGCTAGTCGGCGTCGAGCTGGTCGACCGCCGAGCGGTCGCCGAGCAGCTCCCACCGCTGCAGCGAATACGGCACATTGCCGTTCGCCCAGACGTAGTCGTGGAACGCCCGCAACGAGAACGCCTCGCCCTGGCGGACCACCGCGTCGGTCAGCAGTGCGAGCAGCTGCATCTTGCCGACGTGGTACGACATCGCCAGGCCCGGTACGGCGAGATACATGGCGGACTCGTTGGTCGCCGTCTCGTCATCCATCGGCACGAGCTGGGTGAAGTGCTCGACCGCCTGTTCGAGCGTGAACGCCCCGGTCGCGAGGTTCACGTCGGCGACGACCCGGAGGCTGCGCAGCCGGTTGAAATTGTGCACCACGGGCTCGGACGCGGGGTGGTCGGCGAAGAGGCCGGCCAGCAGCATGAGCTCCTCGTTGTAGAACGCGATGCCCTCGTTGGCCACTGAGTCGTAGTAGCGGCGGCGGATCGGGTTCGGGTTCGCCCAGGAGAGGGCGAGCTGCTTGTAATGGGCGCCCTCGTGGATGATCCCGAGCCGCGGGTCCATGGCGTTCGCCACGTAGAAGTACGGCAGATCCTCCGAGGGCGTCGGGCAGTACGACACGCCGTCCTGGTCGAGCCGGCTGTCCGAGGTGAGGTCGTCGGTCACCGCGAGCGTGGCGAGGGGCGCCAGGTAGGGCGGCATCGGCGCGATGTGGTAACGCCCGAGCGTCTCGGGCTGGCTGAGGATCGATTCGCGCTCGGAGAACTCGCGCACCTGCAGCTCCTGCGCCGCCTGGCCGGCGACCTGCTCCTCGGCAGTGGCGAACGAGATGCTCCGGTCGGCGTCGCGCCAGCGGTTCGAGCTCACGAGCTCGGACATCACCGCACGGCGGTAGTCCTGCTCGGCCGCGCGGACGAGTTCCTCGGGAGCCTCCGGGATTAGGGCGACGTTGCGGAGGAACCAGACGAAGGCCTCACGGCCGACGGGCGTGCTCTCGGCCATGGCCGGGATCGCGGCTTCGAGCCGCGCGCCAAAGGCGGCCAGGGCCGCCGCGGCGCGCGGCGCGTCGGCGCGCAGCGCCGTCATCGTGTCCTCGCTGACGAAGCCGTCGAGGCCCTCGACCGAGGCGAGGAAGCGCGCCTCGATGTCCTCGAGGAAGCGAACGGCGACGCGCGCCAGCGCGGCGACACCGGCTCGCTCCAGGTGGGACCAGGCGAGGTCGAGCCGCTCGGGGATGGAGCGGCACACGGTGACGAGTCCCTGCTGCCGCGCCTCGGCGAACGGCGGCAGCTGCACCAGCAGGTCGAACCACGGCCCGAGTACCTGCCCGGTCAGGAAGACGGCGTTCTTCTCCCAGTTGCGGAGGGTGTCGGTCTCCCAGAGCACCCGGTTGATGGCCGAGCCGATCAGCCGGTGGTCGACCTGCGCCGGGATCGGCAGATCGGTCACGTCGAGCTCGGCCCAGCGGCGCCGGAACTCCTCGGCGCGGGCGCGCCGGGCATCGATCGAGTCGATGCTGAAGTCGGGCAGCCAGTCGGGGGCGTGGTCGAGGCGCGGGATGTCGTCGCTCGTCCAGAAGCTCGTGTCGATTCTCCAGGTCCAGAACTCGTCGGCCAGGGTCCGCAGCGCGGCGTCGCTCATCAGGGGGTTCTCGCTTTCAGTGTGGGGGGAGCGTAATAGTTCGCACACGTGTGCGTTCAGCGCACGTCGTCGGTGAAGGCGCGCTCCTCGTTGACCGTGAGGGCGATGTACTTCGGCTCCAGGAAGTCCATCAGCGCCTCGTGGCCGCCCTCGCGGCCGAGGCCGGAGGACTTGATGCCGCCGAACGGCGCGGACGGCTCGGCCATGATGCCGCGGTTCACGCCCACCATGCCGAACTCGAGCCGCTCGGCCATGGCCACCGCGCGCGAGATGTCGCTCGTGAACACGTACGCCGCGAGGCCGTACGTCGTGTCGTTCGCGACCTCCAGAGCCTCACGCGCCGAGCCGGCCCGGTAGATCGCAGCGACCGGCCCGAAGATCTCCTCGTTGCACCACTCGTGGTCGGCGCGCTCGAACGCGAGCACCGTGGGCTCGAAGAAGTAGCCGTCACCGGCCGCAGCCTGGCCGCCGGTGAGCAGCTCGGCGTAGCCGGAATCCTGGAACTTGCGAACGAGGTCGACGACCCGCTCACGCTGCGCCGCCGAGATCATCGGGCCGACCACGTTCGCCGGGTCGAACCCGTCGCCCATCGACAGGCTGCGCGCACCCTCGACGAACTTCGCGGTGAACTCGTCGGCGATCGCCTCGTGCAGGATGATCCGATTGGCGGCCACGCATGCCTGGCCGGCGTTGCGGAACTTGCAGACCAGCGCCTGCTCGACCGCGAGATCGACGTCGGCGTCGTCGAGCACGATGAACGGGCCATCCCCGCCGAGCTCCATCGAGCTGTTGGTGATGTTGGCCGCGGCCTGTCCGAGCAGGATCGAGCCCACGCGCGTCGACCCCGTGAAGCTCACCTTGCGCAGGCGCCGGTCGGCGATCAGCGGTGCGGTGACCGCGGGGGAGTTGTTCGTGTGCACGAGGTTCACCACGCCGGGCGGGAAGCCCGCGTCCTCGAGCGTCTTGACGAACAGTGCGGCCGTGAACGGCGTCTCCTTCGCCGACTTCAGCACCACAGTGCATCCGGCCGCCAGTGCCGCGCCCCCCTTGCGCGCGTTCATGAGCATCGGGAAGTTCCACGGCGTGATCAGCAGCGTCGGGCCGACCGGCTGCAGGGTCGTGATCACCCGGAACCCGCCGTTGCCCGCGGGCGCGTAGCTGCCGTGCACGTGCGCGATCTGCTCGGCGAACCACTGGAAGAAGCCCAGAGAGAGGGCGAACTCGCCCGCCGACTCGCTGCGTGGCTTCCCGCTCTCGAGCGTCATCAGGTCGGCGAACGCCTCGGCGCGCTCGGCGAGCAGGCGGTGCGCGGCGTGGAACAGGTCGGCGCGCGCCCGCGCCGGCATCGCGGCCCAGGACTCACGGGCGGCCACGGCCGCGTCGAGGGCACGGATCGCGTCGGCGGGCTGCGCGTCGGCGACCGTGCCGAGGCTCGCCCCGGTGGCCGGATTCACGACGTCGACGGCGGTCGACGTCGGCTCCCACCGGCCGCCGATGAAGAGGCCCGTGGGAATCTCGTGTCCGCGCAGCGTGATCGTCGGCGGGTTCGCGGTGGCGTGGGGCATCGGATGCTCTGCTTTCTGGTACTGGTGGCCGGTCCTGCGTGCGTTCAATTATCCGCTTGACGCACGAGAGTGCGAGAAGCGAATATTCAGCAGAATAGACTCCCAACGGGCGTTCGTGCAGTCGCCGGCCCGTAATCACCCTCGTACCCGGTAGGAGCAGCAGTGGCAGACAGGCGTGCCGACGTCGTGATCATCGGAGGCGGGATCACCGGATGTGCCGCGGCCTACCATCTGGCCGGCGAGGGCGCCGACGTGCTGCTCGTCGCCGCGGACGACCTCAACACCGATGCATCCGGCCGGAACGCGGGCAGCCTGCATGGCCAGATCCAGCACCCCTCGTTCCGAGAGTTCGGCGAAGGCTGGGCCCGGAACTTCCTGCCGGCACTGGCCATCCTCGACGAATCGCTCGCGATGTGGGACGGGCTGTCCGACGAGCTCGGTGTCGACCTCGAGGTCAGCCGCAAGGGCGGCCTGCTCATCGGTGAGACCGACGAGCAGATGGCCGCGATCGCGCGGAAGGTCGCGATCGAGCAGGAGGCCGGATACCCGTCGCGGATCCTCGACCGCGCCGAGCTCGCCGAGATGGCGCCGTGGGTCGCCCCCGACATGGCCGGCGCGGCCTACATGCCGACCGAGGGCAAGGCCAACCCGCTGCTCGCCGCGCACGCGTTCGGACGGGCGGCCGCGCGGCGCGGCGCGACGTTCGCCCTCGGGGCCGCCGTGACGCGGATCACCCGGGCCGACGACGAGTACGAGCTGCAGGTCGGCCAGGACGTCATCCGCGCCGGATCCCTCGTGCTCGCCGCCGGTGACGGCCTGCCCGAGCTCGGTGCGCAGCTCGGCCTCGACATCCCGGTCACGGCCGAGCCGGTGCAGGTGAGCGTCACGCAGGCCGTCGAGCCGATCGTGCAGCATCTGGTCTACTACGCCGGTGACAAGCTCACGCTGAAGCAATCGAAGTCCGGGTCGCTGCTGATCGGCGGAGGCTGGCCGGCCCGCCAGAACGAGCACGGCGAATGGGTGGTCGACCCCGACTCGCTGCGGTCGAATCTCCGCGTGGCGATGCGGGTCGCACCCGCGATCGGGTCAGCGCAGATCCTGCGTTCCTGGGCCGGGATCGGCAACGCGACCCCGGACCTCATCCCGCTCCTCGGGACCTATCCCGGACACGACCGGCTGTTCATCGGGATGTACCCGCATATGGGCTTCACGGCTGGCCCCCTCATGGGCCGGATCCTGGCCGACCTCGTGCTCGGACGGCCGACCGGCCGCGACCTGCGTCCCTTCGACCCCACCCGGTTCGACCGGGCCTGACGCCGGCGGCGCTGCTTACAGGTAGCCGCGGCGATGCTGCGGCGCGCACCAGTCCCGCACGAGCGCGTCGTCGACCTGCAGCTCGCGCGCGAATCGGAGTGCGGTGTGCGGATCGCGGAGGAACTCGCGGCCGAGCATCACCGCGTCGGCCTGGCCGGACTCGACGATCTCTGCCGCGTGCCGCGCGTCGGTGATGAGGCCGACCGCGGCCGTCGGGATGCCGGTTCGGGCCTTCAGCTCCGCGGCGAACCGGACCTGATAGCCGGGGCCGGTCGGGATCCGCGCGGGCACGTTGCCGCCGGTCGAGACATCGATCAGGTCGGCGCCGGCGGCGCGGACCAACTCGGCCGCGATGATCGTCTGCTCGAGGTCCCAGCCATCGTCCACCCAGTCGGTGGCCGAGAACCGCACCATGATCGGCAGTGCCGTGCGCTCGCGCATGCGGCGCACCACCTCGACCGTGAGCCGGGCGCGATGCTCGAGCGGCCCACCCCAGCGGTCGTCGCGGTGGTTGGAGCGTGGCGAGAGGAACTGGTGGAGCAGGTACCCGTGCGCGGCGTGCACCTCGATCACGTCGAAGCCGGCACGCTCCGCCCGCACCGCGGACTCGGCGAACTGCTCGATGAGTTCCTCGATCTCGGGGTCGGTGAGGGCTCGGGGGTCCGCCAGCCCGTCGTACGCGACCGCCGACGGGGCGACGGTCTCCCAGCCGCCCTCCGACGCCGGGACCGTGCCGCGCTGCCGTTCCGAGCCCCAGAGCGGGTAGGTCGAGGCCTTTCGGCCGGCGTGGGCGAGCTGGATGCCGGCCAGGGCGCCCTGGGCCCGGATGAGTCGGGTGATCCGGCTCCACTCCTGCTCCTGCCGGTCGTTCCAGAGTCCGGTGTCGCGCGGGCTGATCCGCCCGTCCGGCCGGATCGCCGTCGCCTCTGCGACCACGAGTCCGGCGCCCCCGGCGGCCATGCTGCCGAGGTGCGCCAGCTGCCAGTCGCCCGGGACGCCGTCCTCGTCGAGCACCGAGTACTGGCACATGGGTGAGACCCAGATACGGTTCCTCGCGGTGACCGAGCCGATGCTGAGGGGCGAGAAGAGCGCTGGCGGCATGGCTGCCTTTCGATGAGGGGCGGTCGAATGTTCGCTGGGCGAACGCCGATTCGCGCCGCCCTCCCAAGTATCCGGCATCAGGGCGCAGCAGCAAGCCGAGCTCGCTCGAACGGCTCGCGCCTGCCGCGGTCGGCTGTGATTAGAATGGGCGCTATGCGAATTGATGTTCGTAAAGCGAACGGTGGTGTCTGCAGTGATCGATAAGACGGTTCGCACCGCTGCAGCGGCCGTCGACGATATCGCCGACGGCGCGACGATCATGGTCGGCGGCTTCGGCCGCGCCGGCCAGCCCATCGAGCTCATCGACGCACTCGTCGAGCACGGCGCCAGCGGTCTGACCATCGTCAGCAACAACGCCGGCGGCGGCGAGGAGGGCCTTGCCCGCCTGATCGCCGAGGGCCGTGTGGCGAAGGTGATCTGTTCCTTCCCTCGACAGCACGACTCGTGGATCTTCGACCGCGCCTACCTCGCAGGCGAGCTCGAGCTCGAACTCGTTCCGCAGGGCAATCTCGCCGAACGCATCCGAGCGGCCGGGGCAGGCATCGGCGCGTTCTACACCCCGACCGGTGTCGGCACGATGCTCGCCGACGGCAAGGAACGCCGCAGCATCGACGGCCGCGAGTACGTGCTCGAGTACCCGATCCACGCCGACGTCGCGCTCGTCAGCGCGTTCAAAGCCGATCGCTGGGGCAACGCTGTCTACCGGAAGACCGCGCGGAACTTCGGCCCGATCATGGCCACCGCGGCGCGCACCACGATCGTGCAGGTGGACGAGATCGTCGAACTGGGTGCGCTCGACCCCGAAGCGGTGCACACCCCCGGGATCTTCGTCGACCGCGTCGTGCCGGTCGGATCGCGACGCTGGCTCCGCGACGGCGCGTTCGTCGGCGGCGTCGACGTCGGCGGACATCCGATCGAACCGGCGCACGACGAACAGGAGGGCGCACAATGACCGGACGCATCACCCGCGACGAACTGGCTCGCCGGATCGCGGCTGACATCCCCGAGGGCGCCTACGTCAATCTCGGCATCGGCGCCCCGACGCTGGTCGCCGACCACCTGCCGCCGGACCACGAGATCGTCATGCACACCGAGAACGGGCTGCTCGGCATGGGGCCCGCGCCCGATGCATCCGGTGTCGACCCCGACCTCATCAATGCCGGGAAGCAACCGGTGACCGAGCTCCCCGGAGCCGCATACTTCCACCACGCCGACTCGTTCGCCATGATGCGCGGCGGGCACATCGACCTCTGTGTGCTCGGCGCGTATCAGGTCTCGCAGACCGGCGACCTTGCGAACTGGTCCACCGGCGCGCCCGGCGCGATCCCCGCGGTCGGCGGTGCGATGGACCTCGCGATCGGTGCCAAGCAGGTCTACGTGATGACCGACCTGTTCACGAAGCAGGGCGAGTGCAAGCTCGTCGAGCGGTGCACCTACCCGCTGACCGGCGTCGGATGCGTGACCCGCGTCTATACCGACCACGCGGTCTTCGATCTGACTCCCGAGGGCTTCCGGCTGCGCGAGCTGTTCGCGGGCAACACCGTGGCGGAGCTCGAGGCACGAACCGGCCTGGTGCTCACCGCACCGCACGAGCGCTCGGTACCGCACGAGTGCCCGGTGCCGTCGCTGCAGTTCGATCGATCCGGACGGCTGGGGGCCACGCGATGACCGGAAGCTTTCTCTTCGACGCCGTGCGCACTCCGTTCGGACGGAGCGGGGGCGCGTTGTCCGGCGTGCGGCCGGACGATCTGGCCGCAACGGTCATGGCGGCGACGGTCGCGCGCAGTGGCGTCGATCCCGCGCGCATCGACGATGTCGTGTTCGGTGATGCCAACCAGGCCGGCGAGGACAACCGAAACGTCGCGAGATTCGGAGCGCTGCTCGCGGGGTTCCCCACCACCGTGACCGGGGTGACGGTCAACCGCCTGTGCGGGTCGTCGCTCGAAGCCGTGATCCAAGGGGCGCGAGCGATCGAGAGCGGCGACGCCGACCTCATTCTGGCTGGTGGCGTGGAGTCCATGAGCCGGGCACCATACGTGGTCGAGAAGTCCGGCCGGCCATGGCCGTCGGTCGGCAATCAGACGTTGTGGAACACCGCGATCGGCTGGCGGATGACCAACCCCGCCCTGCGACGCGAGTGGACCATCTCGAACGGCGAATCCGCGGAGCGGCTCGCCGAGATCTACGGCATCAACCGGGAGGACCAGGACCGGTTCGCACTCCGCAGTCACGAGCTCGCGGCGGCCGCGTGGGCCGCCGGGGTCTACGACCCGGAGGTGGTCCAGGTCGAGGGACATGAGCTCCCACGGGACGAGGGCATTCGCGACGGCGTCACGCTCGAGACGCTCGGCGATCTCAGAGCGCTGTTCGCCCGTGACGGAACCGTCACGGCGGGCAATTCCTCGTCGATCAACGACGGCGCGTCCGCGGTGCTGCTCGGCGCCGAGGGGGCGGTCGAGGCCGAGCCGCTCGCACGAATCGCGGGGCGGGCGGCGTTCGGCAACGATCCGGACGTGTTCGGGGTGGCCCCCGTCGAGGCGGCGAATCGGGCCCTTCGCCGCGCCGGCCGGCGGTGGCAGGACGTGGACGTCGTCGAGCTCAACGAGGCGTTCGCATCGCAGAGTCTGGCGTGCATCCGCTTGTGGCCGGATCTGGATCCCGATCGGGTGAACATCCATGGCGGCGCGATCGCGATCGGCCACCCGCTCGGAGCATCCGGAGGCCGGATCATCGGTCACGCGGCGCACGAACTCGCTCGCCGGGGTGGGGGTGTCGCCGTCGTCGCGCTGTGCATCGGCGTCGGACAGGGCCTCGCGGTCGTGCTCGAGCGCTGAGCGGGCGCTCGCCCCGCCCCGCGCCGAGCGCCCGCGCCCCGCGCCCCGCGCTCTCGGCGCCTACCGGGGCGTCACGCGCGCGCGTCGAGCGCGGAGACGCGCGACGAGGTGTCCAGCACCACGACCGAACGCGCCGGCAGCACGAGCGCCTCGGCCTCGGTGGGCGGCCCAGACGGGGACTCGTGGTCGGTCAGCGCCCCCGAGTGCAGCAGCACCCGGCCGCCGAGCGTGGTCGCCGCGCCCGCCCGCCCGAGGTTGACCGCGATCGCGATGGCCTCGCGGTGCACGATCACGGTTTGGTTCGCCTCGTCGACCTCGACCGTCGTCATCGTGAGCCGGGGATCGGTGATCTCGGGTCGCGCCTTGCGCAGCGCGATCAGCGACCGGTACCACTCGAGCATGCGCGTGTGCGGCGAACCCGCCGTCGCATCGCCCGCGTCCGCGCCCGGATAGGGCTCTCGCCAGTCGAGCTTCGAGCGGCGGAACGTCTCGGGGTCCTGCGGGTCGGGCACCGCCTCGGGATCCCAGCCCATCCGGGCGAACTCCGCGATGCGTCCCTCGGCGGTCGCCTTCCCGAGCTCCGGTTCGGGATGCGACGTGAAGAACTGCCACGGCGTCGACGCCGCCCATTCCTCGCCCATGAACAGCATGGGCGTGAACGGCGAGAGCAGCGTGAGCGCCGACGCGATCGCGAGGCCGCCTTCGTCGACGGATGCTCCGAGGCGGTCGCCGGTCGCCCGGTTGCCGATCTGGTCGTGGTCCTGGTCGAAGACCACGAGCCGCCAGGCGGGCGTGCGTTCGAGGTCGAGCGGTCGGCCGTGCCCGCGGCCGCGGAACGTGGAGGTCGTCCGCGCGTGGAAGAACCCGCGCTCGAACACGGCGCGGAGCGCCTCGAGCGGAGCGAAATCCTCGTAGTAGCCGACGGTCTCGCCCGAGACCGCAACATGCACGGCGTGGTGGAAGTCGTCGCTCCACTGCGCCGTGATGCCGTACCCGTTCGCCTCACGCGACCGCACCATGCGGGGGTCGTTCAGGTCGCTCTCGGCGATGAGCGTGAGCGGCCGGCCGACGTGCGCCGACAGGGCGTCGACCCGTTCGGCGAGCTCTTCCAGCACGTGCACGGCCCGGTGGTCGACGAGCGCGTGCACGGCGTCGAGCCGCAGGCCGTCGACGCGGTAGTCGCGCAACCACATGAGCGCGTTCTCGATGATGAACTCGCGCACCTCGTCCGAGTCGGGCCCGTCGAGGTTGATGGACGAGCCCCACGTGTTCGCTCGCCCCTCATGCAGGTACGGTCCGAACTCCGGCAGGTAATTGCCGCTCGGCCCGAGGTGGTTGTAGACCACGTCCTGGATCACGCCGAGGCCGCGGGTATGACAGGCGTCGACGAACCGCTGGTAGCCGGCCGGTCCGCCGTACGACTCCTGCACGGCGTACCAGAGCACCCCGTCGTAGCCCCAGTTCCACTCGCCGTTGAAGGCGTTGACGGGCAGCAGCTCCACGAGGTCCACGCCGAGCTCGACGAGGTGGTCGAGTCGCTCGATCGCGGCGTCGAACGTGCCCTCCGCGGTGAACGTGCCGACGTGCAGTTCGTAGATCACGGCGCCCGCGAGCTGGCGGCCGGTCCACGCGCCGTCCTGCCAGTGGTACTCGGCAGGATCGAACACGCGCGACAGTCCGTGCACGCCGTCCGGTTGCCACCGCGAGCGCGGGTCAGGGCGCGGAGTCTCGGCGTCGTCGATGAGGAAGCCGTAGTCGCGCCCATCGCCGGTCGCGCGCCACCAGCCCCCGCCGGCGGCTTCCATCGGATGCCTCTCGCCGTCGAGCTGCAGCGTCATGCGCTGCGCCTGCGGCGCCCACACGCGGAAGTCGGTCATCCCTCCCCCTTGCCTTCGACCTCGACGAGCAGCGCGACCGGGTAGCGGTCGAGCACGTCGGCGAGCCGGAGCGCGCCGCCCTGGTGATGGCGACCCGTGAGCGCGTCGATGACCGGTGCGCTGCCCACGTCGACGACGGTGTCGCGCCAGCCGCCGCGTGCGGCGAGGCCGACGGGCAGCCGGGTCGCGAGGGTGATCGCGCCGCCGCGGTCGAACGCCACGAGATGGTCCGTCGCCGGCCCAGATGCCGCGAGCGGCATATAGTCGGTGAACAGCTCGGGCCGGTCGCGGCGCAGGCGCAGCGCGCGGCTCGTGACGAGTAGCTTCGCGGCGCCGTCGACGTCGACCGGCGGCAGCGAGCCGGCGTCGAGCTCGGCGAGCATGCGCCGCCGCAGGTCGAAGTCGACGGCGCGACGGTTGTCGGGGTCGACGAGCGACTGCTCCCAGAGTTCGCTGCCCTGATACACGTCGGGCACGCCCGGCGCGGTCAACTGGATGAGCTTGGCCGCGAGCGCGTTCGACCAGCCCGGCGCCTCGAGCAGCGTGACCGCCTGTGCGACGAGAGCGCTGACCCGGGGGTCGTCGAAGGCCGCGTCGATCGCGGCGTGCATGCGCTCCTCGAACACCTCGTCGGGACGGGTCCAGGCAGTCGAGTTCCCGGCCTCACGCGCCGCCTTCTCGGCATACGCGTGCAGGCGCTCGCGGCTCGCTGGCCAGGCGCCGACGACGGCCTGCCAGAGCAGGTGCTCGAACGGTCCGTCGCCGAGCGGTGCGAGCTCGTGCAGCTCTTGGACGATCGCGCCCCACTCGGCGGGGACCTCCGCGATGACGTCGAGGCGCGCCCGGACGTCCTCGCCTCGTTTGGTGTCGTGGGTGGAGAGGGTGGTCATCGACCGGGGCATCCGCTCGAATCGTCTGCGCGAGCGGGCGTGGAACTCGTCGACATCGATCGCGAACTCTGCCGGGTCGGCACCCACCTCGGTGAGGCTCGTGAGTCGTGTGTAGCGATAGAACGCGGTGTCTTCGACGCCTTTGGCCATGACCATGCCGCTGGTCTGCTGGAAGCGTTGGGCGGCCGGATGCGCCGGGTCCGCGAGGATCGGCAGCAGCCGCTCGACCACGCCCGCGAGATCCGGGCGGTGCGCGACCGTGCGCTCGGCGGCCGCGCGCAGGTGCTCCTCGCCGAACGGCAGGTACGAGCGGTAGACGGGGAACCAGGCCAGCAGCTCTGCGACGGCGTCGGCGATCGCGCCGGGCGCATCGGGAGCCTCGGTGTCGGATGCCTCGTCGGCGAGCATCCGGTCGAGCCTCCGCACCTCCGAGTGCAGGATGCCGTCGGCGATGGCGCGCTTGGTGCCGTGGATCATGGTCGCCCAGACCGCGGGGGTGCCGCCCCGGAGGGCGGTGTCGAGTTCGGTGAGCGGGCGTTCGCCCGCAGGATCGACGAGGAGCCGATCGACGTCGGCGAGGGCGTCGTACCCGGTGGTGCCCTCGGCCGCCCACTCGTCGGGGAGGCGTTCGTCGCCCTCGAGGATCTTCTCGACGAGGACGTACGCGCCCCCGGTCTCGGCGGCGAGTCGGTCGAGGTAGCCGCCCGGGTCGAGCAGGCCGTCGGGGTGGTCGATGCGCAGGCCGTCGGCGAGCCCGTCGCGCATCCAGCGCAGCACCTCGACATGGCTCTCGTCGAACACCCACGGGACCTCGACACGCACGGCGGCGAGCGTGTTCACCGCGAAGAACCGGCGGTAGTTCAGGTCGTGGTCGGCGCGCCGCCAGTCCATGAGCTCGTAGTGCTGACGATCGTGGACGGCGGCCGGGTCGTCGCCCGCGTTCGCGGTTCCGGATGCCACGGGGAAGCGGTGATCGAAGTACCGGAGCTCGAAGCCCCCGTCGACCTCGACGAGTTCGAGCTTCGCGAGGTCGTCGGCGCTGCCGAGCACGGGGAGGCGGAGCCGGCCGTCGCCGGCGTCCCAGTCGATGTCGAAGGCGTCGGCGTACCGGGAGGCGCGGCCGTGCGCGAGCACGTCCCACCACCACGCCATCGCGGCGGGTGTCGCCACGCCGACGTGGTTCGGGACGAGGTCCACGAGCACGCCGAGGCCGTGCTCGCGCGCCGCGGCGGAGGCCCGCGCGAGCCCGTCGTCCCCGCCGCGCGCCGGGTCGACGCGCGAGTGGTCGACGACGTCGTACCCGTGATCAGAGCCGCGCTCGGCCTCGAGCAGCGGCGAGAGGTAGATCCAATCGGCGCCGAGGTCGTGCAGGTAGTCCGTGATCGCGGCGACCGCGTCCAGGTCGAATGACGCCCTGACCTGGAGGCGGTAGGTCGAGACCGGGGTCTTCATCGGATCGCTCATCGCGCCGGCGTGGTGATCGCGCCGGTCGCGGGCTCCGAGATCGCCGTCCGCCCCGCGAGCGACGCCGCCACGGAGTGGTCGGGTTCCACCTCGGGCTCCCGGTGGGCGCGCAGCACCACCATGGAACGGCTCTCGAGCTCGATCGAGTCGCCGGCGCGTTTCGGCTCGCTGTCGGCGCTTCGCCCGGCGGTGTCGATGACGATGTCCCACGTCTGCGGTGAGCGCTTGGGAACGGTGAACGTGGTGGGCTCGGGTGCGGCGTTGTAGAACAGCAGGAAGTCGACGTCGGTGATCGGCTCGCCGCGTGGGTCGCGCTGCCGGATGCCGTTGCCGTTCAGGAAGACCCCGACGGACCGCCCGAGCGGCGCGTCCCAGTCCTGGGACCGCATGGGGCTGCCGTTCGGCCGCAGCCAGACGATGTCGGGCAGTGGCCGCCCCTCGGACTCCACGCCCTCTTCGGGCTCGACGGGCCGGCCGTCGAAGAACCGGCTCCGCCGGAAGGTGGGGTGGTCGTGCCGCAGCTGCAGGACGGCCGCGGTGAACTCGATGAGCGGCCGATCGGCGGTGTCCCAGTGCACCCAGCTCAGCTCGTTGTCCTGCGCGTACGTGTTGTTGTTGCCCAGCTGGGTCCGGCCCAGCTCGTCGCCGTGCAGCAGCATCGGCACGCCTTGGGAGAGCAGCAGCGTGGCGATGAAGTTGCGTTGCTGGCGGGCGCGCAGCTGCAGCACCTGCGGATCGTCGGTCTCGCCTTCGGCGCCGGAGTTCCACGATCGGTTGTGCGATTCGCCGTCGTTGTTGTCCTCGCCGTTCGCCTCATTGTGCTTCTCGTTGTACGAGACGAGGTCGCGGAGCGTGAAACCGTCGTGGGCGGTCACGAAGTTGATGGAGGCGACCGGCCGGCGCCCGTCGCTCTCGTACAGATCCGCCGAGCCCGTGATCCGAGCCGCGAACTCGCCGAGCGTCGACGGCTCGCCGCGCCAGAAGTCGCGGACGACATCGCGGTACTTGCCGTTCCACTCGGTCCACTGCGGCGGGAAGTTGCCGACCTGGTAGCCGCCCGGCCCGATGTCCCACGGCTCGGCGATGAGTTTGACCTGCGAGACCACGGGGTCCTGCTGGACGAGCTCGAAGAAGCTCGAGAGGCGGTCGACGTCGTAGAACTCTCGCGCGAGCGTCGCCGCGAGGTCGAACCGGAACCCGTCGACACGCATCTCGGTGACCCAGTAGCGCAGGCTGTCCATGATGAGCTGCAACGAGTGCGGGCTTCGCACGTTCAGCGAGTTGCCCGTCCCCGTGTAGTCGGTGTAGTACCGCTTGTCGTCCTCTTCCAGCCGGTAGTACGCCGAGTTGTCGATGCCGCGGAACGCGATCGTGGGTCCGAGGTGGTTGCCCTCGGCCGTGTGGTTGTAGACGACGTCGAGGATGACCTCGATGCCTGCGTCGTGCATGGCCCGCACCATGCCCTTGAACTCCTGCACCTGCTGGCCGAGTTCGCCGGTCGCGGCGTACTCGTTGTGCGGTGCGAAGAAGCCGATGGTGTTGTAGCCCCAGTAGTTGCGCAGACCCTTGTCGAGCAGCGTCGAGTCCTGCACGAACTGGTGCACCGGCATGAGTTCGATCGCCGTGACACCGAGCTTCCTCAGGTGCTCGATGATGGCCGGGTGTGCGAGACCCGCGTACGTGCCGCGCTGCTCCTCCGGGATGTCGGGGTGCAGCTCGGTGAGGCCCTTCACGTGCGCCTCGTAGATGACCGTCTCCGAGTACGGGGTGTTCGGGTGCCGGTCGCCCGCCCAGTCGAAGAACGGATTGACCACCACGGAGTGCATGACGTGTGCGGCCGAGTCGTCGTCGTTCCGTGAGTCGGGATCGCCGAAGTCGTAGCCGAAGAGTGACTGGTCCCATTCGAAGCCGCCGGCCATGGCCTTCGCATACGGGTCGAGCAGCACCTTGTTCGGATTGTGCCGCTGCCCGTTCGCCGGGTCGTACGGCCCGTGCACGCGGTAGCCGTAGCGCTGACCCGGCTGCACCTGCGGCAGGTACGCGTGCCAGACGAAGGCGTCGACGTCCTGCAGCTCGACCCGGGTCTCCGTCCCGTCCTCTGCGAAGAGGCACAGCTCGATGCGCTCGGCCGATTCGCTGAAGATCGCGAAGTTCGTGCCGCTCCCGTCGAACGTCGCGCCGAGCGGGTAGGCGGTGCCGGGCCAAGCTTCCATCGGGCTCCCTCGTGGTCGGTCGTGCCGGGTGACGCTCATCATCATCGGCGGTCGCCGTCGGCCCGCGGACCGGGTTGCGCAACGGCCCGGCGCCGTGCGATGGGCTCAGCCGAGGGCGTCGCTCACGATGCGCTGCGCCTCGGCCTGCACCTGTGCGAGGTGCTCAGGGCCGCGGAACGACTCGGCGTAGATCTTGTACACGTTCTCGGTGCCGCTCGGTCGGGCCGCGAACCAGGCATCCGCCGTCTGCACCTTGACGCCGCCCACTGCGGCGCCGTTGCCCGGCGCGTGCGAGAGCTTCGCCGTGATCTCGTCGCCGGCGAGCTCGGTGGCGGTGATCGCCTCGCCGTCGAGCTTGCCGAGCGCCGCCTTCTGTGCGGGGCTCGCCGGGGCATCCGTTCGCTCGTATGCGGGGTCGCCGTAGCGCGCGACCAGCTCGCGGTAGAGCTCGGACGGCGACCTGCCCGTCACGGCGCGGATCTCGGACGCGAGCAGGCACAGCAGGATGCCGTCCTTGTCGGTGGTCCACACGCTGCCGTCGAAGCGCAGGAACGAGGCCCCCGCGCTCTCCTCGCCGCCGAAGCCCACCGAGCCGTCGATGAGCCCGGGCACGAACCACTTGAAGCCGACCGGCACCTCCCACAGGTGGCGGTCGAGCCCCGCGGCCACCCGGTCGATCATCGAGCTGGACACGAGGGTCTTGCCGATGGCGGCGTCGGCCCGCCAGCCGTCGCGATGCGTGAAGAGGTACTCGATCGCGACCGCCAGATAGTGGTTCGGGTTCATGAGCCCGCCGTCGGGGGTCACGATGCCGTGCCGGTCGGCGTCGGCATCGTTTCCGGTGAGGATGTCGAATTCGCCGGCGTGCTCGAGCACCGAGGCCATGGCGTTCTGGCTCGACGGATCCATGCGGATCTTGCCGTCCCAGTCGAGGGTCATGAACGACCAGGTCGGGTCGACGCGCTCGTTCACGACGGTGAGGTCGAGCCCGTAGCGGTCGCGGATCGCCTCCCAGTAGTGCACGGACGCGCCGCCCAAGGGGTCGGCGCCGATCGTGATGCCGGCCCGCCGGATCGCGTCGAAGTCGATGACGTTCGCGAGGTCGTCGACGTAGGCGGCGCGGAAGTCGTACGACTCGACGCCGCTCGGTTCGGCCTGGTTCACGTCGCGCAGCCCGTCGGCGATGAGCTCGTTGGCCCGGTTCGCGATCCACCTCGTCGCGTCGGAGTCCGCAGGCCCGCCGTGCGGCGGGTTGTACTTGAAGCCGCCGTCCTGAGGGGGGTTGTGGGACGGTGTGATGACGATGCCGTCGGCCTCGCCTTCGGCGCGCCGTTCGGGGTCGTTGTTCCAGGTCAGGATCGCGTGCGACAGCGCGGGCGTCGGCACGTAGTCGTCGAACGCGTCGGTGAGCACACGCACGTTGTTCGCGACCAGGACGTCGAGCGCCGTCGTCTGCGCGGGCGCTGAGAGCGCGTGCGTGTCCGACCCGATGAAGAGCGGCCCGGTGATGCCCTGCTGCGTGCGGTACTCGACGATCGCCTGGGTGATGGCGAGGATGTGATGCTCGTTGAAGCTCGTCGACAGCGACGAGCCGCGGTGCCCCGAGGTGCCGAAGGCCACTCGCTGCTCCGGCACCGACGGGTCGGGCTGCAGCTCGTAGTACGCCCGGACGAGCGCCTCCACGTCGATGAGGTCGGACTGGGTCGCCGGGGTTCCCGCTCGCTCGTGCATGGCACCAGTCTGCCCGCCGCGCGTCGGAGCCTCCACCCCCCTGGACAGCGGCGCGGTTCCGCCCTACGCGACGAGCGCGTGCACGCCGGACGCGATGGTGAAGATGACCAGCCCGGCGAGGGCGCCCACGACCGTGCCGTTGATGCGGATGAACTGCAGATCCCGCCCGACCTGCACCTCGATCTTCTCGGTCGCCTCGCGCGGGTCCCACCGCTCGACGGTCTCGCTGATCACCCCGGCGATGTCGTGCCGGTAGGTGCGCACGAGGTAGGCCGCGGCGTCGGTCATCCAGGTGTCGGCTTTGGCCTGCAGCGTCTCGTCGTCGGCGAGTCGGGCGCCGATCTCGAGCACCGCCTGCCTGAGCCCGTCGCGGAGCGCGCTCGCCGGGTCGTCGAGCGCCTCTTCGAGGCTCGCCTTCAGCGACGTCCACGCCTCGGTCGCGAACTCACGCACCCGAGGGCTGTCGAGGAGGTCCAGTTTCAGATCCTCCACGCGTCGGATCATGCCCGGGTCGTGCTGCAGGCGGTCGGTCAGCTCGGTCAGGTACTGGTCGACCGCGATCCGAAGCGGATGCCCCGGGTCGTCGCGGACCGCGCGGATGAAGCCGAGCGCCTCGCGCTGGGCACGGTCGTCGACGAAGCGGTCCACGATGCCCGGGAGCCAGCGGGGGAGTCGGGTCGAGACCATGCGTCCGAGGGCGTCGGGGTTGGCCTGGAGCCAGGCCTCGGCTTGCTCGACGAACGCGTCGACGGCGTGCCGGTGCTGGCCGGCCGCGACGAGCTCTGCGCCGAGCCGGCCGATGGTGGGGCCCCAGTCGGGCTCGAACAGGTGCCGGCGCGCGAGCCGTTCGATGACCTGCTCGACGTCCTCGTCACCGAGCAGCGTGAGCGCGGCCCGACCCGCGACGGCGGCCTCCTCGGTGAGCCGGTCGGCGTTCGCCGGTTCCCGCAGCCACTCGCCGAGCCGACGCGCGACGCCGAGCGAGCGCAGTTTGTCGATGACGACGTCGTCGGAGAGGAACTCGAGTTCGACGAACTCGCCGAGGCTTCGGCCGATCTCGTCCTTGCGGGTCGGGATGATCGCGGTGTGGGGGATGCGCAGCCCGAGGGGGTGCCGGAACAGGGCGGTGACCGCGAACCAGTCGGCGATCGCCCCGACCATGGCGCCCTCGGCGGCCGCCCGGACATAGCCCAGCCAGGCGTAGCGGTCCTGGAGCGCGAACGCGATCGCGAAGACGATCGCCGCGAGCACGAGCAGGCCGGTGGCGAGCCGTTTCATCCGGCGAAGGGCGGCGAGCCGCTCGGCGTCGGGGATCCAGGTGGCGGCTGGGGGCCGCGTCTCCTCGAGCGTGGTCATGGGCGGACCTCCTTCGCGCTGCTTCACGGTACCCGGGGTGTCCGCGGCCACCGTACCGCTCGTCGGAGCGCGCTTCAGTAGGCTTGCGGGCATGACGGAAGCCGTGCCACGCCCTTCGGAGACCTACTCCTATCTCGGGCCGGCCGGCACCTTCACCGAGGCGGCGCTGAAGCAGGTCCCCGAGGCGGCCGGCAAACCGTGGCGCTCGGTGAACAACGTCGGCGAGGCGCTCGCCGACGTGACCAGCGGCCGGAGCGTGGCCGCGATGATCGCGATCGAGAACTCCATCGAGGGCGGCGTCTCGGCGACGCAGGATGCGCTCGCGACGGTCCCGGGCCTCCGGATCATCCGCGAGGTGCTCGTCCCGGTGAACTTCGTGCTCGTCGCGCGGCGGGGAACGACCCTCGCGGACGTCCGGATCGTCAACGCGCACCCGGTCGCGTACGCGCAGTCGCGGGGATGGCTCGAGCGCACGCTGCCCGACCACGGGCACATCCCCGCCTCGAGCAATGTGCGGGCGGCGGCGGCGCTCTTCGACCCGGACAGCAACGCGGACGCGGCGGTCGCGCCGCCCGGAATCGTCGACCAGCTCGACGTCGACGTGCTCGCCGAGGACATCGGCGACAACCCCAACGCCGTGACGCGGTTCGTGCTCGTCAGCAGGTCGCGGCGGATCTCGCCGCGCACGGGTGCGGACAAGACCAGCCTCATCGTGGAGCTCCCCGACGACGAGCCGGGCTCGCTGCTCGCCATGCTCGAGCAGTTCTCGACCCGCGGCGTGAACATGTCGCTCATCGAATCCCGCCCGATCGGCGATGAGCTCGGCCGGTATCGCTTCGTGATCGATCTGGACGGGCATGTGCACGATGAGCGGGTCGCTGACGCGTTGCTCGGTCTCCGGCGGTTCAGCCCGCAGGTGATCTTCCTGGGGTCGTATCCGCGCGCCGACCGGCGCGAGGTCGAGTATCACTCGAAGTACGGCGACGACATCTTCATCGAGGCGCGTGACTGGTTGCGGGGCATTCTCAGCGGCGAACCCGACGAGCGCTGACGGCGGGCGGCGGCTGGGGGCTGGGGGCGGATGCCGGCGGTGGCGGATGCCTCGGGGCCGCGCACACGCGGCGTCAGCGTTTGGCGCGTCCGACGGTCGCCGCACGCGCAACCTCGCGCGCGATCGCCTCGACGTCGCGCGTGATCATGGCGGTCGACACCCGGATGTGCGGCGTGTCGGCGGCCACTTGGAACGCGCTGCCCGGCGCCACGCCGATGCCTTTCGATGCGAGGTAGACGAGCGCGTCGGCCTCCGATCGCACCGGTATCCAGACGTTGAACCCGCCGCCGCTCGGCACGCTGATGCCGTGCGCCGCGAGCACCGCGAGGAACTCGCGCTGTCGTCGGCTGTACTCGGTGCGGATGGTGGCGAGGCGGTCGCCCCGCTCGGGGTCCGTGAGCATCAGGCGCAGCAGGTCCTGGTTGATCCGACTCACGTCGAAGCCGCCGATCCGACGCCGATGGGCCTCCCGGATCAGCCGCGGCGCGCCGATCATCACGGCCACCCGGATGTCCGGGTGCACGTCCTTCGAGAACGCCTTCATGTGCAGGGTGTGGTCGGGCGCCCACTCCGCCGCGCTCATGCGAGGAGCCGGCAGCAGCTCGCCATAGAAGTCGCCCTCGAAGATCCAGACGTCGGCTGCCGCGCACCGCTCGGCGATGGCGTTGAGCCGGGGGCGCGAGGTGACGACGCCGGACGGGTTGTGGACGCGCGGTTGCAGGATGATGGCCTTCGCGCCGGCCTCGATCGCGGCGGTGACATCCGAGAGGGATGGGCCCTCCGCGTCGAGCCGCACCGGCACCGGCTCGAGGCGGAAGCGTTCGAGCAGGTCGAGGTAGGGCGCGAACTCGGGCTGGGCGACGATCACCCTGGTCGACGGCGGTCCGATGACCGGGAAGATCTCGGCGAGCGCGCCGAGCACGTGCGTGGCGAGCAGCGTGTTCTCGACGGTGGGGGTGAAGGGCAGGATGGGCGCGAGCGCCTCGGCGAGGCGCGGGTCGAGTTCGGTCTCGGGGTATCCCGTGAACCGGGGGCCGTCGGCGAGCCGGCGCAGGAAGGGCCTGATGTCGGTGAGCAGGTGGGGGTCCGGAAACCCGGTCGAGAGGTCGACGGGAAGGTGGGCACCGACGACGCCGCGGAACTGCCGCCACGGCGTCGCTGTCTCCGGGTCGACGACGAACGTCCCGCGTCGGCCCTGCGTCTCCAGCACGCCGTCGGCGACGAGCAGCTTCCAGGCGTCGCTGATCGACCCCGCGCTGACGCCGAGCCGGGAGGCGAGCGCGCGGGTCGTGGGCATGCGGTCGAGCGGCTGCAGCTCGCCGTCGGCGACGAGCTCGGCGACCCGCTTCGCGATGCCCCGCGCCGAGGTGTCGTCGACGACGCCGGCGATGCGCTCGAGGGGTTCCATGGGTCCATCGTGGCCGAAACACGCCGAGCTCGGCACGCGGACACGCCGTTTTGATCACGCCAATTCTGAAAATGATCATTGACAGGACGCAAGAGGGATCGCTTGACTCGACCCATTGCGAGGAGCGCCGCCCCGCGCGGACTCCGGTCGGCCCCGAACGCCCTCTGAAAGGACAGCCCATGTCACACGAGTTCACCGTCGCCAAGAGCCCTTGGGGTGCCGATGATGAGATCGGCGCGCTCAACCTGATCACGCCGCAGTCCCGGATCGATGTGCTCGCGCGCGTCGACGGCTCGCGGGTCTTCGATCTGTCGTGCGAGTATTTCGTCGGTATGCCGACCTGGAGCTCGTTGGGTGACCCGGCGTACCAGATCTACAAGACGCACGACCCGGCCGGGGATGTGATCACCAACCCGCTCGGCCTCGACGACGAGGCCAACCAGCTGACCAGCTACACCGGCGATGCGATCGCGATGTACACGCACAGCGGCACGCACATCGACGCGCTGAACCACTTCGGCTGTCACGGCGAGATCTACAACGGGTACCACGCGCACGAGCACATGGGCAACCGCACCTGGGACAAGTGCGGTGTGGACACCATTCCGCCGATCATCGCGCGCGGCGTGCTGCTGGACGTGGCCGGGGCCAAGGGGCTCGACCAGCTCCCGCCGTCGTACGGCATCGGCAGCGACGACCTCAAGGCCGCGGCCGAGCGGCAGGGCATCGAGATCCAGCGCGGTGACGTGGTGCTCATCCGCACCGGCCGGTACCGGGAGTGGCCCGACGCGGCGGCGTTCTTGTCCGACGAGCCCGGGCTGAACCTGGACGGTGCGAAGTGGCTCGTCGAGCAGGGCGCGATGCTCATCGGTTCGGACAACGTCGCGATCGAGCAGCTGCCGACGCCCGAGACCAACACTTGGATCCCGGTGCACATGTACCTGTTCAACGAGGCCGGCGTGACCGTGATCGAGGTCGTCAACTGCGAGGAGCTCGCGGCCGAGCAGGTCTACGAGTTCGCCTTCATCGGCCTGCCCCTCAAGCTGCGCGGCGCCTCGGCATCCCCCATCCGCTGCATCGCACTGCCCCTCAACCCGGCCCGATGACCGGGATGCACGTCGACCCGGACCGCCTTCAGGGGTGGCTCGACCGGCTGTCCTCGGCCGACGTGGGCGGCACCGAGGCCGGCGGGGTGTCACGCCCCGCCGCCTCGGCGGCGGACGGTGCCGCGCGCGACCGGTTCGCCGGGTTCTGCCGCGACCTCGGGCTCACCGTCCGCGTCGACGACGGCGGCAGCATGTACGCGGTCCGGGAGGGCACTGACGCGGACGCGCTCCCGGTCGTCATCGGCTCGCATCTGGACACCGTCGTGCCCGGTGGTCGCTTCGACGGCATCCTCGGCATCGCCTCGGCGCTCGAGACGGTCGCCATGCTCAACGACGCCGGAATCCGGACCCGTCGCCCGATCGTGGTCGTGAACTGGACGGGCGAGGAGGGCGCACGCTTCCCTCCCGCGATGCTCGGCTCGGGCCTGGTCACGGGCGTGTGGGACGCCGACTACGTCCACTCCCGCACCGACGCCGAGGGGAACACGCTCGGTGATGAGCTCGCCGCGATCGGGTATCTCGGCACGGCCGAGCACCGGCTCGGCGACTTCTTCGCCTCACTCGAAGTGCACATCGAGCAGGGCACGCAACTCGAGGAGGCCGACGCCGACGTCGGCATCGTGCCCGCGATCGAGCCCGTGCGCTGGTGCACGGTGCGCGTGAACGGGCGCGGAGGGCACGCGGGCGGACCCGGGCCGCTGGGGCGCACCGAGGCGCTCGTCGCCGCGGCGCGCATGGTGGTGGCTGCCCGCGACGACGCGGTCGCCGCCGGCGACTTCAAGACCACCGTCGGTCGGATCGGCGTCGAGCCCGGCTCGAACAATGTGATCCCCCACGTCGCGACGTTCGCCCTCGACGTGCGCAGCGCCGACGACGAGCGCGTCGACGCGAGGGTCGCCCACCTCGCGGGACGGTTCGCCGAGATCGCCGACGAGGAAGGCGTCGAGGTCGTGGTCGAGCAGAACTGGGCGATGACCAGCGCACCATTCGACGCCCGGATCCGCGGGCTGCTCTCGGCCGTCGCCACCGCTCAGGGGGTGAGCTGGCGGGAGACCCGTGGGCACATCGGCCACGACAGCCTCTACCTCGCGGCAAAGGGGCCGACGGCCATGCTGTTCACGCGCACCCAGGGCGGGGTCTCGCACGCCGAGTCCGAGTTCGCGCCGTGGTCGTCGATCGTCGCCACGGTGGGGGTCTTCGCTGAGGCCGCGCGTCGGCTCGCCGACGCCGACGGCCTCGACGCCGTGTCCGCGTAAGCGTCGGCGTCGGCCGCGGTCGCGAGGGGCGTCGGCCGCGGTCGCGAGGGGCGTCGGCCGCGGGAGCGTGGGGCGTCGGCCGCGGGCGCGGTCGGCGTCAGCCGCGGGAGCGACGTTCGCCTGCGTGGGGCGTGGCCGGCCGTCGCATCGCCTCGCCCGGGCGCGGGCGAGGCGATGCGGGGGAGAGTGAGGCTCAGAAGTCGGCGTTGCGGAGGAGCAGCGGGGACTCCTCCGGGTCGGCACCACTCCTGGGAAGCAAGGGCGAGTTCTCCGGCGTACGAACTGGGCTCTTGACGGGCGTCGGTGGTCTGAACAGCGCGTCGATCTCCTTGTACATCCGCTGGACACTGGGAAGTGCGTCGCGCGCCGCTTCTGTGCCCGCGAGCCCGGACTGTGCCGGTGCGATGAGTCGTGACTCGGCGATGCCGAGGTACGCGCGGGCAGCTTTGAGGTCGTAGACGAGGGACTTGTATACCGCTTTGAGCGCCCGGTGCGTCTGTGCGGCCACTCCGCTGCTGAAGTCGCGCGCCACCTTCGCCTCCTTCGCGGCCAACGCTTTCGCGAACTGCAGATGCTTTACCGCGGACGCGACGCTGGACTTCACCTCAGCGTCGGCGACATTCGCGACCGCGGAGGTGATCCCGTCAACATCGGCGGCCGCCAGCCAGGTGTCCCAGCGGCGGATCTGCTGGTGCATTCCGAACGCGTCCAGCGTCGGCGTGGGGTTCTTCACGAGCGTCCGCTCGACGCCGCTCGCGAGGCGGCGCAGTCCGCCGTTCGCGCAGTCCATGAGCTCGAAGCAGGCCGTCGCGGCTTTGCTGCCACCCCGGGTGGCCCACTTGACGGTGGCACCGGCGAAGCCGATGGCCACACTCGCGCCGAGGAGCGCCCAGGAGGCGGCGTCGAACGCGCCATCATCGTGAAGATCGAGGCCGAACTGTGACTCGAGGGCCTGCACTGCGGCAAGCACGGCGTCGGCGACCGAGATCGCGATGCCGAGTATGCCGGAGACCGTGAACAGCGGGCCCGGCGTGGTGAGCAGGAGCAGCCCTCCGACGAGTGCCGCCACGAAGGCGACCGCGCTGGCGAACGTGTGCTGATGATCCGTCTCCTTGTTGCGGCCGGTCGGATCGACGTTGGTGATGGGATTCAGGTCACCGAACGCGTACAGGTTTCCGAGCGGTGCATCGTCTTCGCTCGTGAACCGCGCCTGCACGGGGTCGTAGAGACGCGGACCGAGCGGTTGGGTCCCGTCCGGATACGTGTACTCGCCGGCGTATTGGAACGGGTTGTATCCGAGGTCGCCGACGCCGCCGGGCATCGTCGATTCCGTGCCGGCGCCTCGCGCACTTGGCACCCCGTAGTCGGTATACCCGTACCGGGCCGTGACGGATCCGTTCTCGTCGGTGAGGTCGGTGATGTTCCCGTGCCGGTCGGCGCCGTAGTACGTCGTCCTCGCGTGCCCGTCGGCCGGATGCACACTGCGGGCGAGGCGGTGCGTGCCGACGAGATAGCTCGCGGTGCCCTGTTCGCCATCGGCTCTCTCGTGTGCTTCGTTGAGGAGCCGTTCACCGTCCCAGTAGTACCGGGTCGCCGCGGTGTCGGTGGCGCGCTCGCGCCGGTGCCCGTCCGCCCAATACGCGATGCTGATGCGTTCGCCTTCGGCGGTGGTGTGCGTCACCTCGCGACCGAACCCGTCGTACTCCGTCGTGGTCGCGGGAACCTCCATCCCGTCCGCGCGAGATCCGGATGTCCCGATGACCCGACCCGACGTGTCGAGCAGGGCGGAGGTCGTCACCTCTGCGTCGGCGAGGTCGCCGGTCGTGCTCAGACCCGAGGTCGCCGTCCCGGCCACGTCGTCGAACTCCGCGAGCTGCACGACTCCGTTCGGCAGGGTCACGCGCTCGGTCCGGCCGAACACGTCCTGCTCGGTCGTCGTGACGGCGCCCCACGCATCGGTCACGCGTTCCACGCCCGGCGTGCCGAACTCGTGCGTCTCGATGACCCGCTCGTACCCGGCCTCTGCGTGCCCCGACGGGGCGATGTTGTCGGCCTTCTTCGTCAGCCGCCCGAGCACGTCGCGGGTCTCCGTCACGGCGACTCCGGTGGCCGCATCCCTCGTCGTCATCGCGTTGGTTCCGTCGGTCTGCCGCGTCGCATATTCATGCGTCACGGCGCGACCGGCCGCGGCCAGGGCGATCCGCCGTCCTGCTTCGTCGTACCGTGCAGAGGACCGGTTGCCGAGCGCATCCGTCTCCGAGAGGGTTGCCCCGTGCACGATCGATGACACCGAGCTCGTCGACGACTCCATGGCCGAACCGGCGGCGCTGGTCCGCGTGACGGTGCTCGTGCCACGACGCAGGTCGACCGCTTCCGACCATCTGGTCACCATCGGCTCCGCGGCCGGGTCGCCTCCTGGGAATACCCGCTCCTCGACCACGAGCCCGTGGTCGACCGTGGATTCGACCCGCTCGGTTCGGGCGAGTTCGGCACCAGCGTGCCCCGACCAGTGCTCGGTCGCCACGATCGCCGTGCGGTCGTCGCTGAGCTCCGATCTCGTCGAGGTCACCGACCCGTCGGGCGCTGTCTTCGTCGTCTCGAGGAGGTGCCCCACCGGCAGTGCCCGTCCGGGCTGGACCACGTCATCGAAGACCGAGCGCACGTCGGTGCCGTCGGCGGTCGTACGCCGCACCATCCGCCCGAACCGGTCGAAGTCGTACGTCTCCGTGGTGGAACGTGTGCCGCCATGTTCGTTCCGGTACGTCGTCGTCGCCGTCGTCGGCAGCGGCGCGGCCGGCGTGCCGGGCGCCCCCTCGAGCGGCGCGTACTCGAACTCCTGGCTCTGCACGAGGCGCTCGCCCGAGCTCGAGGTCACCATGACGCCGCGGTCGGTCACCCGCCCGAATCCATCGACGGTCGACGTCACCTGCGTCTTGCCGTCGGAGACCCAGGTGTCGAAGGGCGCGGCGCCGTCGCCCGAGAATGGTCCTGCGGCGCCGGCGGCCGCATCGAAGAGGGGCCACCCGCTGGGTGTGACCTCCCCGGCCGCACCCCAGTGCCGCACACCGAGCTCAGCGCCGGTGGCGTCGTCGACCACCCGGACCGTGTCGACCCTGGCCACGCCATCAGTAGCTGCGCGCCATCGAACGGTCGTCGATGCGCCGGACGGAGCGCTCACGCGCTGCACCAGTCCAGCGCCGTCGTACGCGATGCGTGTGCGTCCCCCGACGGGATCTGACACCGCCGCGACCCGCTTGCCGTCGAATTCGACCTGCCAGCGCCCACCGACACCCGAGCCGTCCATCGGATCCGTGACGTTGCTGCCCGGCGTGATCACGAGTCGCGCGGGATCCGACCAGTCCAGGGTCGTGATCGAACCATCCGAGGTCACGACCGAGTGCAATCGCCCGGTGCCTGGCTCCCAGCGCCAGTCGATTCGCTCCCCGTCGAGGGAGAGTTTGGTGATCGGGTGCCCCGCTGGGTCGAAGTAGGTCGAGACACCGCCGAGCGCGTGCAGCACGAAGGCGGCCTCGCGATCTTCGACCGCCCCGTCGTCCCTGGCAGGTACCACCGTGTCGCCGGGGGACAGGGCCTCGAACCGTACATCCGTCCGGGGATACCCGGCAAGACCGGTCGACGCCGTGGCGTCGAACGGGTAAGCCCCACCGGACGGCGGTGTGATCCAGATGCCGCCGGTGACCCGAAGCTTCGTCAGTCCGAACGACCAGCCGCCACCGAGGCCAGCCGGGTCGGACCCGGCGCTTCGCGAATCCCAGGCCAGCTGGACGCCGCCCGCCGAGAGCGCGAACCCGAACGAGCCGTCAAGCTCCCCGATCGTGCTCTCGAGCGCGTCGCCCAGGGAGAACGAACCCAGCTCCACTTCGCTGCCGCCGTGCTCGGGCGACGCCGCCCACACGGGCGACACCAGCCCGCAGACGAGCGCCGCACTCACCACCGTTCCGGCCCCGACGGCGACGGCTCGCGTGCCGCCCCACACTCGCGCGCTCCGCCCATGACCGACTCGTCTTCCTCGCATAGCTTGCCCCCCATTGCCGCGTGTGGGATATTAATATCCCGAAAGTTCCCATACGGCAACCCTCATGACGTCGCGACAGTGTTCGAATCGTCCCGACGGTGTTCGATTCGTCGCGTCTGGGTCGTCAGTTCGGTGACTCGACGCAGGTCGAGGTGGAGGTCCGGAACACCGACGCCAGCATGATGACGGCGCTGCCCGCGTGCGCGCGCGTGACCCTCGGCGGCCGGACGATCATCGAGCACCGACTCGAGCGCCGACTGGACTCCGCAGGGACGACGGACTCAGGCGGGGACGCGGACGACGAGCGAGCGCGGCTCGATGTGGAAGTCGGCCGAGACGATCGAGCCGAACTCGTCGCCGTCGATCTCGAACTCCTGCGGCTCGCCCTCGATCGTGATCGCGACGCGGCGCCCACGGCCGTAGACGACTTCGCTGCGCCGGTTGCCGCCCGTGAGGTCGATGATCTGCCGGCCGATGGTCGACTTCCGGAGCACCCGGTTGTCGACCATGATCTTCCGCCAGACGAACACCCAGCCGAACGCATTCCGCGGCTGCAGGACGATCACGTCGAGCTGCCCGTCGTCCATCTCGGCATCCGGGATCAGCTCGATGTTGCCGGGCAGATACCCGAGGTTGGCCACGAGCAGGCTGCTCGCCTTCGGTCGGTGCAGCCGGCCCGAGTCGACCCGCCAGGTCGCTCGGAACGGGATCGAGGCGGGCAGCGAGCGCAGTCCCGCGTCGACGTAGGCGAGCCAGCCCACGCGCCTCTTCAGGTCGGGGTTCGTGTTCGCGATCATGGTCGCGTCGATGCCGATCCCCGCCATCACGAGCGAGGTGTGCGACTCCCGGGCGCCGTCGGGCCGTTGCACGTCGGCGACGAGCACATCGACCTCCCGGTCGACGCCCGCGAACGCCACGACGATCGCATCGTCCTGGTCGTTCACGGGGATGTCGAGGTTCCGGGCGAAGAGGTTGCCGGTGCCGAGCGGAACGAGCCCCATCGGCACGCCGGACCCCTTCAACCCCGCCGCCACCGACCGGATCGTCCCGTCGCCGCCCGCGGCGACCACGAGGTCGACCCCGGCATCGACCGCCTCACGTGCTTGGCCGGTACCCGGGTCCTCGACCGTCGTCTCGAGCCAGAGGCTCGGCGCGTAGTGCTGGCGCTCCTCGGCCTGCGCGACCGCGGCACGCAGCTCGTCGATGCCCTGCTTGCTCGGGTTCGCGATGATCGCCGCGCGCGGCTGATCCGTCACGACCGGCTTCGCCGTCGAGGCATCCGTCATCTCACGCTCTTGATCGCCCACGATCGCAACGGTACCGTCTCCCGGCCGCCGATCAGCGGTGCACAGGCCGCGACTAGACTGGCCTGCGTGATCGACCCCGTGCTGCTCCGCGAGAACCCCGACCTCGTCAAGCGCTCGCAAGAGCTCCGCGGCGAGTCCACCGCCCTCGTCGACGAGGCGGTCGAAGCGGATGCGTCGCGGCGCGCCGCGATCACCGCGTTCGAACAGCTCCGCGCCGAGCAGAACGCCTTCGGCAAGCAGGTCGCGAAGGCGCCGAAGGAGGACAAGCCCGCGTTGGTCGCTCAGGCCCAGACGCTCGCCGCCGCCGTGAAAGACGCCAACCAGCGCGCGACCGAGGCGGAAGCGGCCTTCACCCAGGCCGTGCAACGGCTCGGCAACATCGTGCTCGACGGCGTCCCCGCCGGCGGCGAAGACGACTACATCGTGCTGCGCGAGGTGGGCGAGATCCCGGCGTTCGGCTTCGAACCCCGCGACCACCTCGAGATCGGTGAGCTCCTCGGCGCGATCGACATGCCCCGAGGGGCGAAGGTGTCCGGCGCGCGATTCCACTATCTCAAGGGCGTCGGCGCGCGCCTCGAGCTCGCGCTCATGAACATGGCGCTCGACCGTGCGCTCGCCGAGGGCTTCACGCCGCTCATCACCCCGACGCTCGTGCGACCCGAGATCATGCAGGGCACGGGATTCCTGGGCGCGCACGCCGAAGAGATCTACTACCTCCCCGACGACGAGCTCTACCTGACCGGCACGAGCGAGGTCGCGCTCGCCGGGTACCACGCCGACGAGATCGTCGATGTGTCGAACGGCCCGTTGCGGTACGCCGGGTGGTCGACCTGCTACCGCCGTGAGGCGGGCAGCCACGGCAAAGACACGCGGGGCATCATCCGCGTGCATCAGTTCAACAAGCTCGAGATGTTCAGCTACATCGATCCGGCCGATGCCGAGGCCGAGCACGAGCGCATGCTCGGCTGGCAGGAGGGCATGCTGCAGTCGCTCGGACTCGCGTACCGGGTCATCGACACGGCCGCGGGCGACCTGGGCTCCAGCGCCGCGCGCAAATACGACGTCGAGGCGTGGGTGCCGACGCAGCAGGCCTATCGCGAGCTCACGTCCACGTCGAACTGCACGACGTTCCAGGCACGCCGACTCGACATCCGGCACCGGGTCGAGGGCGGCAAGACGCAGCCCGTCGCCACCCTGAACGGCACCCTGGCGACCACGAGGTGGATCGTCGCGATCCTCGAGACGCACCAGCAGGAGGACGGCTCGGTCGTCGTGCCCGAGGCGCTTCGCCCGTACCTCGGCGGCCTCGAGGTGCTCGAGCCGCTCGGATGACCGACGCACCCTGGCTCGTCGCCCTCGACGTCGACGGCACCGTGATGCACGAGGACGAGTCGATCGACCGTGCCGTGGTCGACGCCGTCGCATCCGCCCGCGATCGCGGGCATCTCGTGACGCTCGCCACCGGGAGGTCGTGGGCGACGACCGCGCCCGTGCTCGATCGCCTCGGGCTCACGCCCGACTACGTCGTCTGTGCGAACGGCGCTATCACCATGGGCCGCGACGACCAGGAGCCGAGCGGCTACGCGCGCGTGCACGTCGAGACGTTCGATCCGACGCCCGTGCTCGAGCGCATCCGCGGGTTCCTCCCCGCGGGCAAGTTCATGGTGGAGCTGCCCGACGGCTTCCGGCTGTACACCGAGGGCATGACCGACTGGGATCTCGCGAACGCCCGCGAGGTGCGCTTCGACGAGCTGCTCGACCAGCGGGCGACGCGCGTGGTCGTCACGAGTCTCGAGCACGACCTCGACGAGTTCCTCGTGCTGGTCGACCAGATGGGGCTGCACCATGTGAGCTATGCCATCGGGTGGACCGCGTGGCTCGACATCGCCCCCGATGGGGTGAACAAGGCGACCGCGCTCGAACGCGTGCGCGGCTGGCTCGACGTGCCGATCGAGCGGTTGCTCGCCGTCGGCGACGGCCGCAACGACATCGAGATGTTCGCGTGGGCGGGGACGGCCGGGCGGGCGGTGGCCATGGGCCAGGCGCCCGACGAGGTCAAGGCGGCTGCGACCGAGGTCACGGGAAGCATCCAGGAGGCCGGGCTCGCGTCGGCGCTGGGGGCATTGCCCTAGGCGGGCCGGTTTCCCGCTGCCACGGCGGAGCGCCTGCCGACCCCGCGTCAGTGGGCGATCAGGAGGGCGATGGCGGCGAAGTCCTTGGATGCGCTGAGGTCGGGCATGAGGTCATTGAACACCTGGAGGTCGGCCTCGGTCCCGGCGAACCCGATGGTCCCCAACTTCTGGCGGTACGCGGGGATGACGGCGTTGCGGACGGTGTTGATCGACGATTCCACGTAGGTGATCAGGTCCTTGTTCTCCATCAGGAACTCCCGGAGCTCCTCTCCGAACAGGTTCCCGTTCGCTCGCCCCATCGACAAGGCCTTGACGTCGTACATGCGCAGCATGCGCAAGAGCGCAACGTCCGAGCCGTCCATCATGAGACCGAAGCCCTGAGGATCACCCGGATGGTCGTTCATCCAGTCCTCGTAGACGACGTTGCGACGCCCGAAGCCGGTCGCGTTCGTGCGTTTGGCCACCCACTTGCGGAAGTTGAACGTCTTCACCGCCTGATCGAGCGGAGTCGTCATCTCCGGCTCGAGGATGACGGTCGGTACGGGGGCGCGCTGCGCCGCGAACATCGTCCGCAGCTTCGGCGCGGCGACGGCGGCGGCGGTGACGAGGCCGACTCCCAACAGCGCATACTCTGCGATCGTGAAGCGCGCGCGGGTGTTCTCGTCGAGCAGGTCGGGTTTCTGATCGTCGACGAAGCTGAGGATCGCCAGGGTCGCGCCTCCGAGGTTCGCGAGGACGCCCACGGACGAGGCCGCCCCCATGAGGAACACGACCGTCGGGGGCAGAGCCGCGAGGCTCATGCCGAGCGTGCCCCACGCGGTGATCAGCGTGAAGAGCGTGCTCGCGACGACGATCCCGCCGTTCACGACGTCGGCCCAGGCGACGTGCCCGGTCGGGTCGACGTTCGTGATGGGGTTCGCATTGGCGTAGCCGTAGCGGTTCTGCAGCGCGACCGTGTCGAGCGTGGTGAAGCTCAGGCGATCGGGCGCGTAGGTGCGGGCTGAGAGGTGCTGTGTGCCGGTCGGGTCGGTGTACTCGCCCGCGAAGCGGAACGGGAAGCTGGACGCCTCGCCGAGGGCGGCCGAGGCCGAGGTCTCGGTCGTGGGCGGCGGGGCGGCCGGTTCGCCAGCGGGCTCTGCGGGGGCATCGGTCGGGACGGGGCCGCCGGAGGAGGCGGGGGCACCGTAGTCGCTGTACGCGAAGCGCGCGCTCGTCGCGCCGGCGGCATCGGTGAGCTCGGTCGTGCTGCCGTGCCGGTCGTGGACGGCGTAGACGGTGGCGGCACCCGGGCCGTCGCCGAGGGTGCGGGCTTCGCGCGCGATGCCGATCACGTAGCTCGCGGCCTCGCGCGCCCCGCCTTCCGTGCGGAGGTCGTTGAGCAGCGTGGCGCCGTCCCAGTAGAACTCCGTCACGCTGCCGGGCCCGCGCTCGGACTCGCCCGCGCCGATGGCGACCCGCGCCCGGTCGCCGGTCGCCCAGTACGCGGTTTCGATCACGTCGCCCGCCGGCGTGATCTCCCGGACGGGGCGGTTCGCGGCGTTGTACACGTACCGTGTGCCGTCGGCGGCGTGCGTCTGCCGCCCGAGCCCGTCGTACTCGCGCACGGTACCCGCCACGGGGAGCCCGTCGGCGCGCATGCCCGAGGTGGCCGTGACCCGGCCGTTCAGGTCGAGGTGCTCCGTCGTCACGAGCTCGGCGTCGGCGAGATCGCCGGTCATCGTGTATCCGGTCGACCGGGTGCCGGCGATCTCGTCGTACTCCGTGATCTGCGTGAGCCCGCTCGACACGGTGGCACGAGTCACCCGCCCGAGAGCATCCTGCTCGGTGGTCGTCGACCAGCCCCAGGCGTCGGTGACGACGACCGTGGCCGGCGTCGGGTAGGAGCGGACCTCCGCGACCCTGGCGACGGTGTCGTCGACGACCCCCGCCCGGACGTTGTCGAGGACGCGGACGATCCGACCGAGCACGTCGTGCTGCTCGGTGACCGTCACGCCGTCGGGACCCGTCGTCACGGTCGCGTTCACGCCGTCGGCGGCTCGCGCCCGGTAGGCGATGTGCGTCGTCCGGCCGGCGGCGTCGGTCATCTCGATCGGCCGGCCGACGGCATCGTACGTCGTCGTCTCGGTGCGGCCGAGCTCGTCCGTCGCCGCGACCTGCCCGCCGTGCAGCAGGTCGGCGACGACGCTCGTCGTCACCGCGAGGCCGGTGCCCGCGGCCACCGTCTGCGTCGTGGTCACGGTTGCGGCGGCGAGGTCGACGACCTTCGCGTGCTCGGTGGTGAGCGGGGTGCCGGCGCCACCCTGCGGGAAGACCCGTTCGGCGGTCACGAACCCGTCGGTCGCGACCTCGAACTCGGAGCGGTCGGTGCGGATCAGCTCACCCCCGGCTCGGCCCGTGAACGTCTCGGTCGCGGTGACCGCGCGGTGGGCGTCGTCGAGCGTGTGCCGGGTCTCGGTCACCGACCCGTCGGGCGCCTCGGTGCGCACGAGAATGGGGAGTCCGATGGGGACGAGCGGTTCCGCTGAGGCATCCGCGGCGTCTGGAACGCGCGAATCGTACGTCGTCGACGTGACCGTGCCGTCTGGAGACCTGCGCTGTACGAGCCGACCGAACTCGTCGAAGCGGTAGGACTCCGATACCGTCCGGCGTCGGCCGGACGTGTCGGCGAACGTCAGGTGCATCTCGGTCGGGCGATCGCTTCGGCTCGACGGCGCAGCCTCGTCTGGGAACTCGAACCGCCGCTCCTGCACCAGGCGCTCGCCATTCGGCGTGCGCACCAGGGTCTCCTGGCCGGTCATCACTCGTCCGCTCGTGTAGCTGGACACCACGCGCGCGAACCCATCGGTGACGGCCGTCTGAAACGCGGCATCGGCGCTCGGCGACGCCACCGCAGACGTCGTCGCGATCCCGGGCCATCCGGATGCCGCGCCCGCGACCGGCTCCCAACGGCGCTCGGCCACCTGCTCGCCCGACACCGGATCGACGACCGCGATGCGGTCGACCGCGGTCGTGCCGTCGGTGAGTGACTGCCAGCTGAGCGCGGTCACCGCGCCGCTCGGCGTCGCGACTCGGGAGACCAGGCCCGAGTCGGCGTACTCGAACGTGCGGCGTGCGCCCGAGGCATCCACCACGCCGGAGACCCGGCCACCGGACAGCTCGACCGTCGCGATGTGCCGCCCCGCGGCCCCTCCGGCGCTCGCACTGACGCCGACCCGCCCCGGGTCGGCCCAGTCGAACCACGTCGTCACACCCGTCTCGGCGACGATCCGGCGGAGTCGGTGGCCGCGAGCCCATTCCCAGTCGAGCCGGTTGCCATGCACGTCGACCTTCGCGATCGGATCTCCCTCGCCGTCGAAGTAGGTGGCCGAGCCACCCAGCTCTCGGAACACGAACGCGTACGGCCGCTCACCCAGCACTCCGTCGGCCCTCGCAGGCAACGCCCCCGAGATCTGCGAGAAGCGCGCCTCGTCGCCCGCGTACCCGGCGAGACCCGAGGGGACCGAGGCATCGGCCTGGTAGGCGGTGTGCGCGCTCTTCGTCGGGAAGACCCGTACCCCGCCCCTGAGGTCCACGAACGGCAACCCCGCGACCTGCCAGCCGGATCCGAGGCCGAACCGATTCGCACCCCCCGCGCGCGAGTCCCATGCCAAGCCGAGGCCGCCGACCGCGACCTCCAGCGAAACGGCGCCAGAACGCTCGTCGATCGCGCCGTGGACCCCGGCGCCTAAACCGACCTCCGCGAGGAGCGGCGAACCCCCGGCCCCGCTCTCGGGTTCTGCGGCCCATGCCGACTCGACCACGCCCGCGAGGATCCCGACGCAGACCGCGGCGCTCACCGCGCGGGCCCGCCACGGACGGCGTGCTGCGCGCTCCGGTCTGGACACCATGAACTCCTACGTTCGATGAATCGGTCCCTCATTCTGACATATCAGTACAATGGCGGTCGACGTGGCGCGAGGGTGTGGAATACCGCCGACCGAGCCGTTCAAAGCTCCGGTTGAGGGCGACTTCAGCCGGCTCTCAGGCGCGGCTGCGAGGCTACCGAGGTTGTGTGTCCGCTAGAATCGGCCCATCTCCGCGTGAACGCTCTGCCCTCTGGCGCAGGCCGCGCTCGCGCGGTGGGGAGGGCTGTCCGAGCGGCCGATGGAGCTGGTCTTGAAAACCAGTGGGCAGCAATGCCTCGTGGGTTCGAATCCCACGCCCTCCGCAGCGCAGACGCTTCATCGCCCGTCCACCGTTCGAGAGGAGACCGGTGAACCCTCAGGTCCCCCGTCCCACCTCCCGCCGTGCCGCGAAAACGCCCTCCGTGGCCCGTCACGGCCGGCTCCGTACGCACAGTGCCTGGAAGTCCGTGGCGAAGGTCGTGGCATCCGTCGCAGCCGTCGTGCTCGTCTCGGGCACCGCGGTCGCGGCCTACGCGGCCTGGGACCTCGCGAACACCGTGCAGCCCACGATCAAGCTCGAGAGCGAGAAGGTGCTCGAAGGCGTGCCTGATGTGGGTGCCATCGAGGGCGGTGTGAACCTGCTCATCATCGGCAGCGACAGTCGCGCGGGGCAGGGGACGGGTTTCGGCGATCCCGATGAGGAAACGGCCGTCCTCAACGACGTGACCATGCTCATGCACATCGCCGAGGACCACTCGCACGCCGAGGTCGTCAGCTTCCCGCGCGACATGCTCGTCGACGTGCCCGAGTGCGATGACCCCGAGAACCCCGGCGAGACGCTCTACCCGCAGTCCGACGTGAAGATGAACACTGTGCTCTCGTACGGCGGCATGGACTGCGTCGCGAAGACCATCGAGAACCTCACCGGCGTCACCATCCCGTTCGCGGGCATCGTGCAGTTCTTGGGCGTGGCCGGACTCTCCGAGGCCGTCGGCGGCGTCGAGGTCTGCGTCGCCGAACCGATCGAAGACGAGTACACGGGCATCTTCCTCGACCCGGGCACGCATACGCTGGCCGGCATCGATGCCCTGCAGTTCCTCCGCACCAGGCATGGCGTCGGCGACGGCTCCGACCTCGGTCGCATCTCGAACCAGCAGGTGTTCCTGTCCTCGCTCGCACGCAAGCTGCAGTCCGACGGCACCCTCAACGACCCGGTCAAGCTCTACTCGATCGCGAAGGCCGCGCTGGCGAACATGCAGCTGTCGAACAGCCTCGTCGATCCGACCAAGATGATCGCGATCGCCAAGGCGCTGAAAGACACCGACCTCAACAAGATCGCGTTCATCCAGTACCCGACGGCCTATGTCGACGGCGGTGGCGCGGTCGCGCCGACCGACGCAGCCGACGCGGTGAACGCGGCGCTGCAGAACGACCTGCCGGTCGTGTTCGACCCCAACGCGCAGAACACCGACTTCGGCTCGGCGGCCGACCCGAACGCGCCCGCGCCCGAGACGCCCGTCGAGGAGGCGCCCGCCGAGGACGCCCCGGTCGAGGGCGAACCCGCCGACGGCGGTGAGGCGCCCGCCGACCCCACTGCGCCGACCGTCGAGGCGCTGCCGAGCAACGTGGCAGGCCAGACCGCAGCCGAAACCCGCTGCTCGTCGGGCCGCACGCTCGGCGACCAGTAGCCTCGAATCGTCATTCCCGGCATGACCGGGTTATGATGACAGTCGCGTGTGCGAGCACGCGAGGAGACGTCGCATAGTCCGGCCGAGTGCACCACCCTGCTAAGGTGGAGTCCCCGTAAGGGGACCGCGGGTTCAAATCCCGCCGTCTCCGCGCTGTGATGTGTCGGGACATCGACTACGGATGTCTCGGGACATGCGCGACAGAAAGCCCCTCCTTCGGGAGGGGCTTTCGTGGTTTCTGGGGTTGGTAGTCCCGTTCGGGGTTGATGGTGTGTTCGGCGAGGATCTCGCCGGTGTGGCGGGTGGTGACGAGGACGTCTGGCCCGCTGGTGA
>Ga0180223_1000403_pt1 | contig 57575 bp, 56 predicted proteins | sample eDN5th30CKraftOP_FD_151337 | JGI IMG/M metagenome (GOLD analysis project Ga0180223, IMG submission 151337) | Enriched Organic Plus compost microbial communities from Emeryville, California, USA - eDNA 5th pass 30_C Kraft OP (version 2) (version 2) ... | reverse complement strand
AGACGGTCTCGCGCTCGCCGCCGGCCCGGCGCTTGATCTCGACCTTGCCCTCGGCCAGCCCCTTCGGGCCGACGATGATCTGCCACGGCACGCCGATCAGGTCGGCGGTGGCGAATTTGGCGCCGGGCCGCTCCTGCGTATCGTCGTAGAGCGCGTCGTAGCCCTTGGCGAGCAGCTCCTTGTAGATGCGCTCGCTCGCCGCGTCGGTCGCGGCGTCGCCGGCCTTGAGGTTGATGACGGCGATGTCGAAGGGGGCGATCTCCTCCGGCCAGACGATGCCGGCCTCGTCATGGCCGGCCTCGATCAGCGCCGCGACGAGGCGGCTCGGGCCGATGCCGTAGGAGCCGCCGTGCAGCGGCATCTGCTGGCCGTCCGGCCCGGTCACGGTCGCGCCCATGGGCTCGGAGTACTTCGTGCCGAAATAGAAGATGTGGCCGACCTCGATGCCGCGCGCCGAGACGCGCTTGTCTTCGGGAATCGCCTCGAAGGCGGCCTTGTCGTGCATCTCTTCCGTGGCGGCATAAAGGCTCGTCCATTTGTCGACGATGCCCTGCAGCCCCGGCACGCTGTCGAAATCGGTGTCGGCCGCCGGCGTGCGGAAGTCCAGATAGTCCTTGTGGCAGAAGACCTCGCTCTCGCCGGTCGAGGCGAGCACGATGAACTCATGCGAAAGATCGCCGCCGATCGGGCCGGTATCGGCCTTCATCGGGATCGCCTTCAGCCCGAGCCGCGCGAAGGTGCGCAGATAGGCGGTGAACATGCGGTTGTAGGCGTGGCGCGCCGCATCCTTGTCGAGGTCGAAGGAATAGGCGTCCTTCATCAGGAATTCCCGCCCGCGCATCACGCCGAAGCGCGGACGGACCTCGTCCCGGAACTTCCACTGGATATGGTAGAGGTTGAGCGGCAGGTCCTTGTAGGACTTGACATAGGCGCGGACGATCTCGGTGACCATCTCCTCGTTGGTCGGGCCGTAGAGCATGTCGCGGTCGTGCCGGTCCTTGATGCGCAGCATCTCCTTGCCATAGGCGTCGTAGCGCCCGCTCTCGCGCCAGAGATCGGCCGACTGGATGGTCGGCATCAGGATCTCGATGGCGCCGGAACGGTTCTGCTCCTCGCGCACGACCTTGCAGATCTTGTCGAGCACCCGCAGGCCCAGCGGCAGCCAGGCGTAGATGCCGGCCGATTCCTGGCGGATCATGCCGGCACGCAGCATCAGCCGGTGCGAGACGATCTCGGCCTCCTTGGGCGTGTCGCGCAGGAGGGGCAGGAAATAGCGGGAAAGGCGCATCGGAAAACCTGTCGGAAGGCAGCGCGCGAGGGATCGCGCCGGGAAACTACGCAACGAGTCGCTTCACCTGAGAGACACCATCGCTCTCGGCAAAATGCAAACCAAAATCAGCAGAAAGCGGCGGAACATGGCGAAGTTGTGGGCCCTTCGCCGTGTCCGCCTCAGCGGCGAGCGAAGCGGGCCTTCAGCGCCGCGAGAACCGGAGCCGGCACGAAGGCCGAGACGTCGCCGCCCATCGCCGCGATCTGCCGGACCAGCGTGGCGGTGATGGGCCTCACCGCCGGCGAGGCCGGCAGGAAGACCGTCTGCACCTGCGGCGCCATGGCGGCGTTCATGCCCGCCATCTGCATCTCGTAGTCGAGGTCGGAGCCGTCGCGCAGTCCGCGGACGATGATGCCGGCCCCTGCCCGCTTCGCCGCATCGACGGCCAGATCGTCGAAGGTGACGACCTCGAGCGCGGTCCCGCGCGGCGCCAGCAACGGCGCGGCGACCTCCCGCAGCAGCGCCGCGCGCTCCTCGGCCGTGAACATCGGTGTCTTGCCCGGATGCACGCCGATCGCCAGCACGAGCCGGTCGCACAGGCCGGCGGCGGCGGCGATGACGTCGGCATGACCGTTGGTCACGGGGTCGAAGGAGCCGGTGTAGAAGGCGGTGCGGATCATGGACGCAGCGTTAGAGCATCCGGCCGGAAAGAGGAAACCGAATTTCCCGCGCTGCCCTCGCGGAAGCCCCTCCCCGCGGCGGCGATGCGGTCGCCAAGCCGGACATCGGCGCCGCATGTGTCCGCTGCACCTCCCCGGTTTCACCGCGGCGCGGATTGCAAGGCGACCGCCGGACGCAGCGTGAAGGATCTCAGGGAAGACGACGGGCGGGCGGAGGGAGCCGGAGCGTCAGGACAGCGGCATGAAGGTCGCGAGCGCGGCGAGGCTGGCCGCGACGATCGAACCGCAGACGAGCAGCGAGGCGCAGAGCGAGACGCGGCGCGGGAGAGCATAAGGCTGGTCGGCGAACATGGGCATGATCTCGACGAATCACAGAATACTTCCGTTCCGCTAGGTGACCGTCCCGGCGGGCCGCGCAAAGGCGAGAACGTGACGAAACGGTGACATCGCGCCGTATCCGGCGGCTTTCGATTGGCTTTTGCGCCATACCGCCCTACATCGCCCGCCATGCTGACGATCAACGACATCACCTACCGGCTCGGCGAGCGCCTGCTGCTCGACCATACCGGCGCCGCGATCCCGGACGGGGCGCGCGTCGGCTTCGTCGGCCGCAACGGCACCGGCAAGACGACACTGTTCAAGATCATCACCGGCGACCTCGGCACCGAGAGCGGCACGATCAGCCTGCCCCGGGGCCGGCGCATCGGCGGCGTGGCGCAGGAAGCCCCGGGCGGGCCGGAGACGCTGATCGAGGTGGTGCTGGCGGCCGATACCGAACGCACCGCCCTGATGGCGGAAGCGGAGACCGCGACCGACCCGCACCGCATCGCCGAGATCGGCACGCGGCTCGCCGATATCGGCGCGCATTCGGCCCCGGCCCGCGCCGCGATGGTGCTGCACGGGCTCGGCTTCAACGAAGAGGCGCAGCAGCGCCCCTGCTCCGATTTTTCGGGCGGCTGGCGGATGCGCGTCGCGCTGGCGGCCGTGCTGTTCTCCGAGCCCGACCTGCTGCTGCTCGACGAGCCGACCAACTATCTCGACCTCGAAGGCACGCTCTGGCTCTACGACTATCTCGAGCGCTACCCGCACACCGTCATCGTCATCAGCCACGATCGCGAACTGCTCGACACCTCGGTCGACCACATCCTGCATCTCGACCAGGGCAGGCTCACCCTCTATCGCGGCGGCTATTCCTCCTTCGAGAAGCAGCGCGCCGAGAAGCAGATGCAGCTCGCCCGCGCCAAGGAGAAGCAGGACGCCGAGCGCAAGCATCTCCAGTCCTTCGTCGATCGCTTCAAGGCCAAGGCGACCAAGGCCCGGCAGGCGCAGTCGCGCGTCAAGCGGCTGGAGAAGATGCAGACCATCGCGACCATCGTCGACCGCGACGTCCAGCCCTTCGTCTTCCCCGGCCCGGAAAAGCCGCTCTCGCCGCCGATGATCGTGCTGGAGGATGCCAGCGCCGGCTATGGCGAGCGCAAGGTGCTGTCGCGGCTCAACCTGTCGCTGGCGCCGGACGACCGCATCGCGCTGCTCGGCTCGAACGGCAACGGCAAGTCGACCTTCTGCAAGCTGATCGGCGGGCGGCTCGACGCGATGTCCGGCGAGATGAAGAAGTCAAGCAAGCTGGAGACCGCCTATTTCGCCCAGCACCAGCTCGACGAGCTCCGCATCGAGGACACGCCGGTCGGCCATCTGCGCGAGCTGATGCCGGACGCGCCGGAAGCCAAGGTCCGTTCCAAGGCGGCGCAGATCGGCTTTCCGGCGAGCAAGGCCGACACGCCGGTGAAGCTGCTCTCCGGCGGCGAGAAGGCGCGGCTGATGCTGGGCTTGGCCACCTTCCACGGCCCGCATCTGCTGATCCTCGACGAGCCGACCAACCATCTCGACATCGACAGCCGCACCGCGCTGGTCACCGCGATCAACGACTATCCCGGCGCCGTCATCCTGGTCAGCCACGACCGCTTCCTGATCGAGGCCTGCGCCGACCGGCTCTGGCTCGTCGGCGGCGGCACGGTGAAGAATTTCGACGGCGACATGGACGACTACCGCGCCTATGTGCTCGGCGCGGCCAAGGCGGAGAGGCGTGGCAAGCCGGCGCCGGAACCCACGGCGCGGCCGAAGGCCGACGAGCGCAAGGAAGCGGCGACGAAGCGCGTGGCGCAAGGCCCGCTGCGGCAGAAGCTCAACCTCGCGGAAGCCCGCATCGCCAAGCTGACCGGGCTGATCGGGAAGGTCGACGAGGCGCTCGCCAACGGCGCCTTCGCCCGCGATCCGGAGAAGGCGCTGCAGATCTCGCGGCAGCGTGCGGAACTGTCGGAAGCGCTGACCGCCGCCGAGGAGGAGTGGCTGCTGCTGGGCGAGGAGCTGGAGAGCGCCTGAGCGCTCAGGGCTGCGGCGAAAGCACTTTCCGCAGCCCCTCGGCCTGCTCGGCGGGAATCCGCTTCAGCATCACCCGCGTCGTGTAGTTGCCGTACATGCGGCCACCGCGCCGATAGCCCCAGTCGCTGATCATGCTGCTGGCCGCGCGATACGGCGACCCCTTGACCAGCGGCGCCAGGCGCTGCGGCTCGTTGGCGAGCCGCCCGACGAAGCTGTCGCCCTCGATCGCGTCGAGGCTCATCCAGATGTGCTCGCGACCGTCCGCTCCCTTGATCGGGATCGCCACCTTGACGACGAAGCGCTCGCCGCGCCGCTCGTGAAAATCCGCGCGGAACCGCGGCAGGCTGGCGCGTGCGGCGTCGATGGCAGCGCCCATCTCCGGGTCGCCGGTGCGATAGTCGTAGGTCGGGTCCTGGGCCTGCGCCGGACTGGCGACGGGGCCGGCCAAGAGGGCGAGCAGAACCGCGGCGAGAAAGCGGGCCTTCATCGGCTCAGCCTTCACCACCCGGTTTCACGATCCGCCCCAAGCGGTTGTCGGTGAAGAGATAAAGCTCGCGGCCGCCGGGCTCGGCATAGAGCACCTGCACCTCGCGCTGGCCCTTGCCGCTCGCGCCGATCAGCACGTCGGTCGGGGGCTTGCCCTTGAGCTTCACCAGCTCGCATTCGGTGATGCCCGGTGCGATCTCCTTCGGCAGCGGCCGGGTCGAGGGATCGAGCGAGACGCCGACGCTGCATTCGCCCTCCGGCGTCAGCACCGGCTCGCGGGTCGAGATGCCGGCGCTGCCCGAGGTGGTCGTCGTGGTGGTGACGCCACCCTTCGTCTCCGACTGGAAGGCGAAGCCGCCCATGTCGACCGAGCAGCCGCCGAGCGCCGCGGCGCAGAAAAACAGGATAGGCAGTCTCACGCTTTCTTCTCCCAGCGGCCGGCCTCGTCCTGCTGCCAGTAGCTGGCGGCATGCCCGGAAGCCTTCGCCTTCTTCCAATCCGCGCGGGCGGCGTCGAGCGCCTCGGGATCGTCACCATCGAATATCAGAACGACGCGCTCGTAATCCTGCAATGCGTCTGGAATGCGGACGCCGTCGGCGCAGATGCGGACCTGCGCCGCGTTGGGGTTATGCGCCTCGGTCGTCAGCACGATCGGGTTCTGGGCCGCATCCGCCTCCATCGCCGTGACATGCGGCAGGAAGCTCTCGTCGGCATAGGTCCAGAGATGGTCGTCGACCGCGCTCATGCGCTCCTGGCTGGAAACCTCGACCACGACCTTCTGGCCGCGCGCCAGCGCCCGGTCGAGAATGGTCGGCAGGACCTGCTCGAGCGGGCGCGACTGCAGATGGAAGAACAGGATCTCAGCCATGTGCGGCAGTCGGCAGACGGCAGGAGGCAGTAGCCGGGCTCCCGGCGCAGGCAGCATCCGACGGCCGACGGCCGATTGCCGACTGCCAAATGCAGCATCGTCCGGTCCGAAGCGAGAGCGTCACCGATCCAGCCTCACCGCTCGTAATGGTCCTTCACCAGCCGGTCGAGCAGGCGCACGCCCCAGCCCGGCCCCCAGGAGCGGTTGATCTCGCTGTCCTTGGCCGCCATGCCGGTGCCGGCGATGTCGAGATGCGCCCAGGGCGTGTCGTTGACATGGCGCTGCAGGAACTGCGCCGCCGTGATCGAGCCGGCATAGCGGCCGGCCGAGTTCTTCATGTCGGCGAATTTCGAATCGATCATCTTGTCGTAGGCCTTGCCGAGCGGCATGCGCCAGACCGTCTCGCCGGTGGCGAGGCCGGCCGCCGTCAGGCGCCCGGCCAGTTCGTCGCTGTTGCTGAAGAGGCCGGCATTCTCCTGCGCCAGCGCGACCAGGATCGCGCCCGTCAGCGTCGCCAGATTGACCATGAAGCGCGGCTTGAAGCGGTCCTGCGTGTACCAGAGCACGTCGGCCAGGACGAGGCGGCCCTCGGCATCCGTGTTGATGATCTCGATGGTCTGGCCAGAGAGCGAGGCGACGATATCGCCCGGACGCTGGGCGTTGCCGTCCGGCATGTTCTCGACGAGGCCGATCACGCCGACGGCGTTGACCTTCGCCTTGCGAGCGGCGAGCGCGTGCATCAGCCCGACGACGGTAGCCGCGCCCGCCATGTCGCCCTTCATGTCCTCCATCCCGGCGCCCGGCTTCAGCGAGATGCCGCCGGTGTCGAAGGTCACGCCCTTGCCGACGAAGGCGACGGGCTCATCGCCCTTGCCGCCGTTCCAGCGCATCACGACGACGCGGCTCTCGCGGCGCGAGCCCTGCCCGACGCCGAGCAGCGCCCGCATGCCGATCTTCTTCAGCTCCTTCTCGTCGAGCACCTCGACCTCGACGCCCAGCTTCTCCAGCTTCTTCGCGCGGTCGGCGAATTCCTCGGGATAGAGGACGTTCGGCGGCTCGTTGACGAGGTCGCGCGCCAGCAGGACGCCGGCCGCGACCGCCTCCGCCGCCTTGAGCGCCTTCTTTACGGCCGCCGGGTCGGCGACGCGCAGCGTCACCGAACGCGAACCGGCGTCGTCCTTGTCCTTGCTCTTCGTCTTGTAGCGGTCGAATCTGTAGCTGCGCAGCCTGAGGCCGAGCGCCAGCTCGGCCGCCTGCCCCGCATCGACCTCGCCATCCGGCAGCACGAGCGCGACATCCGCCTCGCGGCCGGCGCCGAGCCGCCCGGCGATCGCCCCTCCGAGCTTCACGAAATCGAGATCGTCGCGCTCGCCCGCCGGCCCGACGCCGATGGCAACGAGCCGCTCATAGGGCGCGCCCTCCGGCGAAGGCAGCGTCAGCGCGGACAAGGCCTTGCCCTTGAAGCGCTCGGCCGCGGCCGCCCGCATCAGCAGAGCCTGCGCGCCCGGACCGGCCAGCGCCTCCGCCCGGCCGGGCAAGGCCAGTTCGTCGGAAAGGAAAACCACGAGATCGCGCCCTTCGACGGCGTCCAGGGGTTTGATCTCGAGCTTCGGGTGCTGCGACATGACCGGCTCACAATCTTGCGAAAACTGTCGGGAAGGGACAGTTGGGGGACGCGCCGCAGACGATTCCCGTTTGCGCCGCAAATCCGCCTATACCATAGGGTGTGTTCGCCGAACCACCTGAGGGAGCTCCGGTTCCCTTTTCCCGGAAAGTGACGCGTGTTCCTCAACCGCCTCGACCGATACATCCTCAAGATCGCGGCGGTCGCGGCGATCGTGCTGCTGCTTGGCCTCACCGGGGTGATCTGGGTGACGCAGGCGCTGCGCGAGGTCGACCTGATCACCGGCAAGGGCCAGACGATCCTGATCTTCCTGACGGTGACGCTGCTCTCGCTGCCGGCGCTGATCGCGGGCATCGCCCCGGTCGCGCTGTTCATGTCGACGCTCTACACGCTGAACAAGCTCAACGGCGATTCCGAGCTGATCGTGATGAACGCCGCCGGCGTCGCGCCGCACCGCGTCACCCGCCCCTTCCTCGTGCTGACCGTGGCGACGGCGCTGATCGTCGCCTGGATGACGGTCTCGGTGATGCCGGCGAGCTTCCGGATGCTGCGCGACCTGATCACGCTGATCCGCGCCGACTTCGTCGCCAACGTCGTCAAGGAAGGGCAGTTCGTCTCGCTCGATTCCGGCGTCACCTTCCATTACCGCGAGAAGGTCGGCGACGCCCTGGTCGGCATCTTCATGCAGGACCGGCGCGACCCGACCCAGCCCTCGATCTATCTCGCCGAGCGCGGCCGCACCGTCGAGGCGGAAGGCCAGAGCTTCCTGATGCTGGAAAAGGGCACGATCCAGCGCGAGGCCAAGAACACCGACACGACCTCGATCATCTCGTTCGAGCGCTACGCCCTCAACCTCTCGGCGCTGACCGGCGACACGACCGGCGGCCCCGGCGAGGGCGACGGCGACAAGGTGATCTACAAGCCGCGCGAGCGCTCGACCTGGGAGCTGATCAACCAGAACCCGAACGAGCCCTACTACCAGATCCAGGCAGGCCGCTTCCGGGCCGAATTGCACAACCGCCTGTCGGCGCCGCTCTATCCCTTCGCCTTCATGCTGATCGCCTTCGCCGCCATCGGCGAGGCGCGCACCACCCGCCAGGGCCGGGCGCTGGCGATCCAGGCCGCGATCCTCATCGTCGGCGGCACGCGGCTCGCCGCCTATGCGGCGTGGACGGCGAGCGTGCGCTCGCCTTTCGCCGCCGCGCTGCTCTATATCCTGCCGCTCGCGGCGATGGTGCTCGCCGTCGCCTTCATCTTCTACGGCGAAAGGATGCGGCCGATCCTGGCGCGGCTGACAGCCCCGCTGACCATGCCGCTCGTCTCCCTCATGGCTCGATTCCGGCGCGCCTGATGCTGCTCTTCACCACCCTCGGCCGCTATCTGACGCTGCGCTTCACGCGCGCCATCCTCAGCGTGTTCAGCACCTTCTTCTTCCTGATCGGCACGCTCGACTTCGTCGAGCTGATGCGCCGGGCCGGCGACTCGCCGATCGCCACCACGCCCAAGATCATCATGCTGGCACTCTATCGCGTGCCCAGCGTCGCCGAGCAGATCTTCCCGTTCGCGGCGCTCTTCGGCGGCATGTTCGCGCTGCTGACGCTGAGCCGGAAGCTGGAGCTGGTGATCGCGCGCTCCGCCGGCGTCTCGGCCTGGCAATTCCTCCAGCCGGCGGCGGTGGTCGCGGGCGTGATCGGGCTGGTCTCGATCATGGTCTACAATCCGCTGGCCGCCGAGATGAAGCGCCGCGCGACGGCGCTGGAAACCCGGCTCTTCGTGCGCGCGGGCGGGCAGTCCTCGGCCAGCGTGCCGGAAGTCTGGCTGCGCCAGGCCAGCGTCGACGGCCAGGCCGTCATCCGCGCCGCCGGCGCGCTGCCCGACGAGGACGGGCTCTCGCGAGTCGCGATCTTCAACTTCAATCCCGACGGCTCCTTCCGGGACCGAATCGACGCGCGCCAGGCCGTCCTGCGCCCGGGCCATTGGGAACTCAGCGACGCGCGCATCACCTCCGCCAAGGAGGAGCCGCAGAGCTACAAGAGCTACATGCTCGCGACGACGCTGGAACCGGACCAGATGCGGCAGAGCTTCACGCCCCCGGAGGCCGTCGGTTTCTGGTCGATGCCCGCCGTCATCGAACGGACGCAGCGCGCCGGACTCGATACGACACGCTACGAGCTGCGCTATCAGTCCCTGATGGCGCGCCCTCTGCTGCTGATCGCCATGGTCCTGGTGGCCGCATCCGTTTCCTTAAGATTTTTCCGGTTTGGTGGTGTCACCAAACTGGTGGTGGCTGGCGTCACGGCGGGGTTCGTGCTCTATGTGGCGACACAGCTGTCGGAGGAACTGGGATCGTCGGGAATCGTCAATCCGATCGTCGCGGCGTGGCTGCCTGCAGCATTGGGGACGATGCTGGGCGCCCTCGCTCTCCTCCATCAGGAAGACGGGTAGAACGTACTGTGCCTATGGTTAATTTTGCGTTTAACGGACGGATCAAGGCGTGACCAACGTAGCGCGTTTCGCTGCGGCGACGGCACTCGCCTCCAGCCTCGCCTTTCTGCTGGCGGGCCCGGGCTTCGCCCAGGGCAAGCCTTCGGCTGACGGAAAGCCGGCGGCCACGGCGACGAAGCCGCAGGACCGCATGGTCGTCGATGCCCGCGAACTCGTCTACGACAACGACAAGAAGACGGTCGCCGCCGTCGGCGACGTCCAGATTCTCTATCAGGGCCGCACGATCGAGGCGGACAGGGTCGTCTACGACCAGGCCAACAAGCGCGTCACCGCAGTCGGCAACGCCCGCATCATCGAGTCGAACGGCTCGGTGATCACCGGCGACCGCTTCAACCTCACCGACGATTTCCGCGACGGCTTCATCGACTCGCTCCGGGTGGTCAATCCCGACAAGACCCGCTTCTCGGCTCCCCGCGCCGAGCGGACCGACGGCGAAACCTTCATCTTCGACAAGGGCATCTACACGGCCTGCGAGCCCTGCAAGGACAATCCCGAGCGCCCGCCGCTGTGGCAGGTGCGCTCGGCGCGGATCATTCACAAGAAGTCCGAGCAGACGATCTACTACGAGGACGCCCGGCTCGAATTCGCCGGCATTCCGATGGCCTACATCCCGTATATGTCGGGCCCGGATTCGACCGTGAAGCGCAAGACCGGCTTCCTGGCGCCGAAATTCATCAACACCTCGGCGCTCGGCTTCGGCGTCGGCCTGCCCTATTTCATCAACCTCGCACCGAATTACGACCTGACGCTGACGCCGACCTATCTGACCCGGCAGGGACTGCTGGGCCAGGTGGAGTGGCGCCACCGCCTGCTCAACGGCTCCTATTCGATCCGGGCCTCGGGCATCTTCCAGCAGGACAAGGACGCCTTCCTCGCGGCGCCGCTGGGGCCGCGCGACAAGGAGTTCCGCGGCTCGCTCGAGAGCAGCGGCAAGTTCTTCATCAACCCGCGCTGGACCATCGGCTGGAACGTCTCGATGTCGACGGACCGCTGGTTCTACAAGAACTACCGCATCCTCAACACGACCCTGAGCAACACCACCTATCTGCAGGAGTCGATCTCGACGGCCTATCTGAACGGCCAGAGTCCGACCGCCTGGTTCGACCTGCGCGGCTACTACTTCCAGCCCCTCAACTATCAGGACTGGCAGAAGCAGCAGCCCGTCGTGCTGCCAGTGCTCGACTACGACAAGCGCATCCACAAGCCGGCCTTCCTCGGCGGCGAGCTGGCGTTCAACGTCAACGTCACCAGCCTCAACCGCGACACCGCGGCCTTCGCCGAGCTGCCGCAGCAGAAGAGCTACCTGATCTCGACGCCGAGCTATTCGCTCTATGACGGCTGCGCGGTCTACGACAAGACCCACTGCCTCGTGCGCGGCCTGGCGGGCAATGTCTCGCGCGCATCGGCGCAACTGTCCTGGCGGCGCAACGTCATCGACTCGTTCGGCCAGATCTGGACGCCCTACGCCTCGCTGCGGGCCGACGTCTTCGCGATCAGCCCCGACACCAGCGGGATCATCAATTCGCGCGTCGCGACCATCGCCGATGCCTCGGACGACGTCTTCGGGCGCGTCATGCCGGCCGTCGGCCTGATGTACCGCTATCCCTTCGTCGCCAAGACGGATTGGGGCACGCACATCATCGAGCCGGTGGCGCAGATCGTCGCGCGGCCGAACGAGACCAACAGCCTGCGCGTCGCCAACGAGGACGCGCAGAGCCTGGTCTTCGACGCCAACAACCTGTTCGAGTGGAACGGCAAGTTCTCCGGCTACGACCGGCTGGAAGGCGGCACGCGCGCCAATGTCGGCGCGCTCTATACCGGCCGCTTCGGCAAGGAGGCCTATGCCAACCTTCTCATCGGCCAGTCCTTCCAGCTCGCCGGGCGCAATTCCTATTCCTCCGGCGATCTCGTCAACACCGGCCTCGATTCCGGGCTGAACACGGACAGCTCCGACTACGTCGCGCGGGCCCAGATCTCGCCGATGAAGGGGGTCTTCCTGACCGGCGCGACCCGCTTCGACCACAGCACCTTCGAACCGCAGCGGATCGACGCCGCGGCGACCTATTCGAACACCGTGATCTCGACCTCGGTCGGATACGGCCGCTACGAGCCCCAGCCCGATCTCGGCATCTTCCGCCGCCGCGAAGGCCTGTCGCTGAGCGGTTCGCTGCGCGTCGCCGAGAACTGGCGCGTCCGTGGCAGCGTGCTGTTCGACCTCGACAAGTACAAATACGATCGCGAGCAGTGGCGCGCGGCCTACGTCGCCGGGACGGCGACGGTCGCGACCTATCCCAATACCGGCCCGTTCCAGACCGCCTCGACATCGCTCGGCCTCAACTACACCGACGAGTGCACCGTCTTCGACGTCAGCTATTCGCAGAGCTATGCCGATCGGCAGGCCGGCGCGACGAAGGACACCCGCACCGTCATGTTCCGGCTCGAGCTGCGCACGCTCGGCGAGATCAACTACTCGCAGAACCTCGGAGCCACGACCGGCGACGGGGTGAGCAGCAGCAATTGAGGCGATGCGGGCCGCCGCACGGCCCGCACCCGTCGCGATATCGGAGCATCCCTTGCCGAGCCTGCCGCTAGCGCTGACCCAGGGCGATCCGGCCGGCGTCGGACCGGAGCTGAGCCTGCGGGCGTGGCAGGAACGCCGGGAGCGCAGGCTTCCCGCCTTCGCCTGCATCGCGGATCCCGGTCATCTGAGGCGGATGGCGGAGCGGCTGGGCTGGCAGGTCCCGGTTCGCGAATGCGGCTGGAGCGAAGCCCTTGCGGTCTTTGCCGAGGCGTTGCCGGTGATCCCGCTCGAGCAGGCGGCCGAAGCCGTTTCCGGCGAGCCCGACCCGTCTTCGGCCGCGGCGACGATCGCCTCGATCGACCGGGCCGTGGCGGCCGTGCGAAGCGGCCAGGCCGGTGCCGTCGTGACCAATCCGATCGCGAAATCAGTGCTTTATGCCGCCGGCTTCAAGCATCCCGGACACACCGAATACCTCGCTCACCTGGCCGCCGACGGCGAAGTCGAGCCCTTGCCGGTGATGATGCTGTGGTGCGAGGAGCTCGCCGTCGTCCCGGTGACCATCCACGTCCCGCTGCGGCAGGTCCCGGATCTGCTGACCACGCCATTGATCGTCGAGACGGCCCGCATCGTCGCGGCGGGGCTGCGTCGGCAGTTCGGCATCGCCGCGCCGCGGCTCGCCCTCAGCGGGCTCAACCCGCATGCCGGCGAGAACGGCACGATGGGGCGCGAGGACGAGGAGATCGTCAAGCCGGCCATCGCGCAGCTTCGGGCCGAAGGCATCGATGCGCGCGGCCCCTATCCGGCCGACACGATGTTCCATGCCCTCGCCAGGGCCGGCTACGACGCAGCGCTGGCGATGTATCACGACCAGGGACTGATCCCGATCAAGACCATCGCCTTCGACGAGGGCGTCAACGTCACGCTGGGGCTGCCCTTCATCCGCACCTCGCCCGACCACGGCACGGCCTTCGATATCGCCGGCCGGGGCGTCGCGCGCCCCGACAGCCTCTGCGCGGCGCTGAAGCTCGCGGCGCGCATGGCGGAGCGGCAGGAGACGGTATCCCGCGCATGAGCCAGATCGACGACCTGCCGCCCCTGCGCGAGGTGGTCGAACGCCATGGGCTGATGGCCCAGAAGGCGCTCGGCCAGAACTTCCTGTTCGACCTCAATCTGACGGGCCGGATCGCGCGCGCCGCCGGCCCGCTTGAGGGCGAGACGGTGGTCGAGATCGGCCCCGGCCCCGGCGGGCTGACGCGCGCCCTGCTCGCCAACGGCGCCGGCCGCGTCATCGCGATCGAGCGCGACCGGCGCTGCCTGCCGGCGCTGGCGGAGATCGCGGCGCATTATCCGGGGCGGCTGGAGGTCGTCGACGGAGACGCCCTCGCCACCGATCTGGTGCCTTATCTCCAGGGCAGGCCCGCCCGCATCGTCGCCAACCTGCCCTACAATATCGGGACGCCCCTGCTGGTCGGCTGGCTGAGCCAGGAGCCCTGGCCATCCTGGTGGACGTCGCTGACGCTGATGTTCCAGCGCGAGGTCGCCGAGCGCATCATCGCCTCGCCGGAGGAGCGGGCCGACTACGGCCGTCTCGCGGTTCTGGCCAATTGGCGCTGCCGGACGAAGATCCTGTTCGACGTGCCGCGCGGCGCCTTCGTGCCGCCGCCGAAGATCACCTCCTCCGTGGTCCAGCTCCTGCCGCGCGAGGCGCCCGAGCCGTGCGACCGCCGCCTGCTGGAGCGGGTGACGCTCGCGGCCTTCGGCCAGCGCCGCAAGATGCTGCGGCAGAGTCTGAAGGCGGTGCTGCCCGATCCGGCCCCGATCATCGTCGCCGCCGGCCTCGCGGAGACGGCCCGCGCCGAGGAGGTGCCGGTCTCCGGCTTCGTGAGGCTCGCGAACGCGCTCGCGGCGGAGCTTCAGGCCGGCTCTTCGGCGAGAAGCTGATCGACGAAATCGCCGAGGCCGACGGCGCGGCTGCGCTTCAGCCGCTCGGCGGTCAGGATCGCCTTGATCGCATCATAGGCGGCGGTGAGGTCGTCGTTGACGATGACGTAGTCGTACTGGCTCCAGCGGGCGATCTCGTCGCGCGCATTCGCCAGCCGCTTGGCGATGACCTCGGGCGCATCCTCGGCCCGGCGCACGAGGCGCGAGCGCAGCTCCGCCATCGAGGGCGGCAGGATGAAGATCGTCACCACATCGGCGCGCGCCTTCTTGACGATCTGCTGGGTGCCCTGCCAGTCGATGTCGAAAAGCACGTCGCGACCGGCCGCCAGCGAGGCCTCGACCTCCTTGCGCGGGGTGCCGTAGCCATTGCCATGGACCTCGGCCCATTCCAGCAGGTCGCTGTGCTGGCGCATGGCGTCGAAGCTGCCGCGGTCGATGAAGCGGTAATGCACGCCGTCGATCTCGGAGGGGCGGCGCGGGCGCGTCGTCACCGAGATCGAGAGATCGAGATTGTTCTCGTTCTGCGAGAGATTGCGCGTCAGGGTCGATTTGCCGGCGCCCGAGGGCGAGGACAGGATCAGCATGAGGCCGCGGCGGGCCGGGCGGGTTGTCTCGGCCATCCGGCTCACTCCACGTTCTGGACCTGCTCGCGCATCTGGTCGACGACCGTGCGCAGGTCGAGGCCGATCCGGGACAGGCCGGGATCGTTGGCCTTGGCGCAGAGCGTCGAGGCCTCGCGGCCGAATTCCTGCGCCAGGAAATCCAGCTTGCGGCCGATCGGGCCGCCCTTCGCCAGCAATTCGCGCAAGGCCGCGACATGGGCGTGAAGCCGGTCGATCTCCTCGCGGATATCGGCGCGCACAGCGATCAGCGCGGCTTCCTGGTGAAGGCGCTGCGGGTCGAGCCCGTTGGCCGCGCCGAGCAGGGCCTCGAGCTGGGCCGCGATGCGGGCGCGGATCGCCTCGGCGCTGCGGGCGGGATGGTTCTCGGCTTCCGAGGCGAGACGCGCGATCGTCTCGACATGGCCGAGCACGATCGCCTCGAGCGCGCGGCCCTCGCCGGCGCGGGCCTCCTTGAGCGCCTCGGCGGCCGCCTCGAGCCCGGCGAGCGCCGGCTTCTCGATGGCGCCGAGCGCATCCTGCGCCTCGTCGGCATAGTCGACCACGCCGCGGATGCCGAGCAGCCCGTCATAGGTCGGCGGGTTGATGCCGGCCGCCGGCGGCAGCTTCCCGATCGCCTCCAGCAAGGCCTCCAGCACCGCCTCGTTGACGCGGGGGCGCGGCGGACCGGCATCGCTGGTGACGCTGAGATTGACGTGCAGGGTGCCGCGCGCGAAGGCGCCGGTCAGGCGCTTGCGGGCCGCCTCGGCCAGCACCTCGAAGCCGGGCGGGACACGGACCCGCAGATCGAGCCCGCGGCCGTTGACGCTGCGGATCTCCCAGGCCCAGCCGTGAATGCCGGCCGTCCCCGCCGCGCGGGCAAAGCCCGTCATGCTCTCGATGGCCATTCAACCCCCGCTTCACGATCCGTCTGCCGCGCCTTTCCCGGGCGCGATGCGGCGGGACCGTAGTGGCGCGGTGCGGCCATCGCAAGCGCGGCGACGCGGAAGATGGGGACGACGGGCCGCCGTCCCCGGCCGCGTCAGGGAACCTTGAGCTGCGGCACCTGCTTGGGCGAATTCAGATCGAAGCTCTTGTTCAGCAGCGGGTCGCGCGCCGTGCCCTCCGAGGCGTCGAAGGCGCGGGCGCGGGTGCCCGCCACGCCGCCGGGCTGGGCGACGGCCGGGGCGGCGCCTTCGGCCGCGCCGGTGTCCGCCGCGGGCAGGGTCGAGGCCGGCGCCTCGGTGCGGTTGTCGGGAGACGGCGGCGGCTCGACCTTGTCGATGGCGTCGGAAGGCGGCTTGCCGTTCTGCTGCGAGCGCGTCGTCTCGATCTGGCGCCAGCGCGAGACGTTGCGGTTGTGCTGATCGAGCGTCTCGGCGAAGACATGGCCGCCGGTGCCATCGGCGACGAAGTAGAGCTCCCTGGTGCGCGAATGGTTCACCACGGCCTCCATCGCGGCGCGGCCGGGATTGGCGATCGGGCCCGGCGGCAGGCCGGGGATGACATAGGTGTTGTAGGGCGTCGCCTGGGTGATCTCGTTGCGCTGGATCGGACGTCCGAGCGTACCCTTGCCGCCGACGAGGCCGTAGACGATCGTCGGGTCGGACTGCAGCCTCATCTTCTGGTTCAGGCGGTTGATGAAGACGCCGGCGACGCGCGGGCGCTCATCGGCCCGGCCGGTCTCCTTCTCGACGATCGAGGCCAGCACCACGAGGTCCTGCGGGGTCTTGATCGGCAGGTCGGCAGGGCGGCGTTCCCAGATCCGGGCCAGCACGACGCGCTGGTCGCGCGCCATGCGGTCGATGATGGCCTGGCGCGAGAAGCCGCGCGGGAAACGATAGGTGTCCGGCAGGATCGAGCCTTCCTTGGGAACCTGGGCGATCTCGCCGGTCAGCAGGTCGTTCTCGCGCAGCCGCTCGACGATCTGCTCGCTGGTCAGCCCCTCGGGAATGGTGATCGAATGCTCGACCACCTTGCCGCTCGAGATGATGTCGAGGATCTCCTGCGGGCTGACCCGGGCCTTGAACAGGTATTCGCCGGCCTTGAGCCTGTGCCAGTCGCCGCTGACGACAGCGGCGATGCGGAAGGAGAGCGGATGCTCGATCAGCCCTTCCCGCTGCAGCAGCTCGGCGATCTCGGTGAGGCCGCTCTCCTTCGGGATGATCAGGGCGCGGTCGCTGGTCAGCGGGCCGGGCGCCTTGCTCTGATTCGAGACGACGGCGATTCCGGCGCCGACGACGCCGGCCGCGACCAGCAGCAGCGTGAACAGGCCGCTGAGCATCGCCAGGAAGGGGCTGCGCCGGCGGCGGCGAACCTTGGGGGGCGGCGCCGGCGGCGCCACCGGCTTGAGGGCCTCGCTCGGGCTCTTGGGGGCGACGCGGGGCGTATCGTTCACAGTTTCAGCGCTCGCAGAACGGGAGAGACGACCTCGGCACGACGCGTCCGGAGCGCATCGGCCGGATGGAACACCGGGCACGGCGGACTCCGGAGCCGCGCCATTAGAGCCGGTTTCGTCACGGCTGTGAACGCGGAATCACGCATTCGCCAGCACCGGGCGGGAACTCTACCCAAGATTATGGCGAAACCGCGCTGCGCGGTCGGAGTCGGACAGCGATGCCGAGCCCGAAACGGCGGAACGGACCAGGAGGTCGTTCCCGCACAGCGCCCGGCGGCCCGGGCGTGACGCCCCTTTTTCGCGGAACCGCGGATTCGGCCCGCGAAGCCTTCAGCCGGCCTGCTGGAAGCGCTTCAGCACCAGCGAAGCGTTGGTGCCGCCGAAGCCGAAGGAGTTCGACAGGGCGTAGTCGATCTCGCGCTTGCGGGCGACATGAGGCACCAGGTCGATCTCGGTCTCGACGGAAGGGTTGTCGAGGTTGATCGTTGGCGGCGCGATCTGGTCGCGGATCGCGAGCACGGTGAAGATCGCCTCGATCGCGCCGGCCGCGCCGAGCAGGTGGCCCGTCGCCGATTTCGTCGAGGACATCGACGGGCGCTTCGGCGCATTCGCCAGCAGCCGTTCGACGGCGCGCAATTCGATCTCGTCGCCGAGCGGCGTCGAGGTGCCGTGGGCGTTGATGTAGTCGAGGTCGGAGGCCGCGATGCCGGCCCGGTCGAGCGCCATGCTCATGCAGCGATAGGCGCCGTCGCCGTCCTCGGCCGGCGAGGTGATGTGATAGGCATCGCCCGACAGGCCGTAGCCGACGATCTCGGCATAGATGCGGGCGCCGCGGGCCAGGGCATGCTCCAGGTCTTCGAGCACGACGACGCCGGCGCCCTCGCCCATGACGAAGCCGTCGCGGTCCTTGTCATAGGGGCGCGAGGCCTTCTCGGGCGTGTCGTTGAAGCCGGTGGAAAGCGCGCGGCAGGCGCAGAAGCCGGCGATGCCGATGCGGTTGATCGCCGATTCGGCGCCGCCCGCGACCATGACGTCGGCGTCGCCCAGCGCGATCATGCGCGCGGCGTCGCCGATGGCGTGGGCGCCGGTCGAGCAGGCGGTGACGGCCGAATGGTTCGGCCCCTTGAGCCCGTGCTCGATCGAGACATAGCCGGCGGCGAGGTTGATCAGGCGGCCGGGAATGAAGAAGGGCGAGAGGCGGCGCGGGCCGCGCTCGTGCAGCAGCAGCGAGGCGTCGTAGATGCCGCCGAGGCCGCCGATACCGGAGCCGATGGCGACGCCGGTGCGGGTCTGGTCCTCGTAGCTTTCCGGCTTCCAGCCGGCATCCGCCAGGGCCTGCGTGGCCGCCGCCATGGCGAAGACGATGAAATCGTCGACCTTGCGCTGCTCCTTGGGCTCCATCCAGTCGTCGGGATTGAAGGTCCCGTCGCTGCCGTCACCCCGCGGGATGTTGCAGGCGATCCGCGCCGGCAGGTCGCTGGCGTCGAAGCTGGTGATGGGGCCGGCGCCGCTGGCGCCGGCAAGGAGGCGGGTCCAGGTCGGCTCGACGCCGCAAGCGAGCGGCGTCACCATGCCGAGCCCGGTCACGACGACACGCCGCATCGAAACACTACGAGGAGCCATGATACCTTCTGCGGGAAACGGCCCCGGAGGGCCGATCGGGAGCCGGGACCGGCGTTCTTGATCAGGCGCTGTCGATCAGGCGCTCTTGGCCGACAGGAACTTGACCGCGTCGCCGACCGTCACGATCGTCTCGGCCGCGTCGTCCGGGATCTCGACGCCGAACTCTTCCTCGAAGGCCATGACGAGCTCGACGGTGTCGAGGCTGTCCGCGCCCAGGTCCTCGATGAAGTTGGCGCTATCGACGACCTTCTCGGGCTCGACGCCGAGGTGCTCGACCACGATCTTCTTCACGCGCTCGGCGACATCGCTCATGAGTCTCTTCCTTAGAAACTGGAAACGCATCGCGGATTCGCGACGCGCATATGGATCTTCATTCCGCCCCGCCGCGCCATCGGAATGATGCCCGCGATCCGGAAAGCTCGAAGCCTGCACAAACGCAACAACCGGGTTTTCGTCAAGTCCCCGGGCGTCCGAAAGGCAGAGCGACGGCGCTAGTTAACACACCCTGTCCACAGTGGCGAGAGCGTAAAACCGCTTCTGGAGAGCGTCCAGAATGCACCGTAACCCATTCAGATCATGGCCATTCCGCCATTGACATGAAGCGTCTGGCCGGTGACGTAGCCGGCTTCCTCGCTGGCGAGATAGGCGACCGCCGCCGCGATGTCGGCGCCGGAGCCGAGCCGGCCCATCGGCACGTCGGCGAGGATGCCTTCGCGCTGCTTGTCGTTCAGGACCTGCGTCATCGGTGACTCGATGAATCCCGGCGAGACGACGTTGACGGTGATGTTGCGGCTCGCGACCTCGGCGGCGAGCGCCTTCGACATGCCGATCAGCCCCGCCTTGGCGGCGGCGTAGTTGCCCTGCCCCGGGTTGCCGGTCGTGCCGACGACGGAGCCGATCGCGACGATTCGGCCGTAGCGCCGGCGCATCATCGACTTCACGGCGGCGCGCGAGAGGCGGAACGCCGCGGTCAGGTTGACGGCGAGCACGCTGTCCCAATCCTCGTCCTTGAGGCGCAGGAACAGGTTGTCGCGGGTGATGCCGGCATTGTTGACGAGGATGTCGAGCCCGCCGAGCTTCTCCTCGGCGGCCGGCACCAGCGCCTCGACCGAATCCTTGTCGGCGAGGTTGCAGGGCGCGACCACGACCCGCTCGCCGAGCTCGGCGGCCAGCGCCTCCAGCGCATCGGCCCGCGTGCCCGAGATCGCGACGCTCGCGCCCTGGGCGTGGAGGGTCCGCGCGATGGCGCCGCCGAGGCCGCCGGTCGCGCCGGTGACCAGGGCCTTGCGGCCGGTCAGATCAAACATGTCTACTCCCCTTCTGCGGCCTTCTGCCGTGCATGCGCATCCGCCTTCCGAGGCGGGGCGCGGTCGTCAGCCCTTGCGGGCCTTGTAGGCCGCGATGTCGTCGGCGCTGCCGACCGAAGCCGTGGCGACACCGGCGGCGATGCGCTTGACCAGCCCGGCGAGCACCTTGCCGCTGCCGAGCTCGACGAAATCGTTCACGCCGGCCGCCGCCATCGCCTGCACGCATTCGCGCCAGCGCACGGTGCCGGTGACCTGCGCCACCAGCGAGGCCCGGATCGCCTCCGGATCGCTCAGCGGCGCGGCACCGACATTGGCCATCACCGGCACGACGGGCGCCTGCATCGCGACCGCCGCCAGGGCCTGCCGCATCGCCTCGGCCGCCGGCTGCATCAGCGCGCAGTGGAAGGGCGCCGAGACCGGCAGCAGCATCGCGCGCTTGACGCCGCGCTCGGTCGCGAGCGCGATGGCACGGTCGATCGCCGCCTTCGCGCCGGAGAGCACAACCTGGCCGCCGCCATTGTCGTTGGCCGCCTCGCAGACCTCGCCCTGCGCGGCAGCCGCCGCGATCTCGCGGGCGAGGTCGAGCTCGGCGCCGAGCAGCGCCGCCATGGCACCCTGCCCCGCCGGCACCGCCTGCTGCATGGCGTCGCCGCGGATGCGCAGCAGGCGCGCGGCATCAGCGATCGAGAAAGTGCCGGCCGCCGCCAGCGCCGAATATTCGCCGAGCGAATGCCCCGCGACGAAAGCGGCGTCGCGGGCGAGATCCAGCCCGACCTCCGATTCGAGCACACGCACCACCGCCAGGCTGGCCGCCATCAGCGCCGGCTGGGCGTTGGCCGTCAGCGTCAGCTCCTCGGACGGCCCCTCCCACATCAGCGCGGAGAGCTTCTGCGACAGGGCCGCATCGACCTCGTCGAACACCGCCTTCGCCGCCGGGAAGGCCTCGGCCAGGCTCTTGCCCATGCCGACGACCTGCGAGCCCTGGCCGGGGAAGATGAACGCTGTGGTCATGTCCGGAACGCCTCGTGCTTCATAATTTCGTATTATGACGCGGCTGTCACAACGGTTTCGTCGCCAAGTCAAGCACGCAGCCCGTATTTTCCGCTCTCCGGGCGGGTTTTACCGCCAGATTCCGGTTGCTATTGCGGCGCAGGCACTGTAACGACCGCATCCTGCTTGTTCGGCCGGAGGCTGAACGGATGGCGCTCGCCCGCAGGGCCGGCGCAGGTTTTTCGGATCGCCGCGCGCCCGGCAGGACGCTGGTGATCCGGGCTTTGTCGTCGCATCGGGTTTCCCGAAAAGTGCAATCCACTTTTCGGCCGAGGCGACGGAACCGGCATCCCGTGTCTCCGCCTTCGAATGAAATCCTGTCGGGCCTTATCCAGGGCTCGAAGGGCTCCGCGCCGGACGAAGCAGGGTGAAACAAGGAAGGCCACATATGGCATTGTACGAGCATGTGCTGCTCGCGCGGCAGGATGTCAGCGCGCAGCAGGTCGAGGCTCTTGTCGAGCAGTTCAAGAGCGTCATCGAAGCGAATGGCGGCGCCATCCGCAAGGTCGAGTACTGGGGCGTCAAGTCCCTCGGCTACCGCATCCGGAAGAACCGCAAGGCGCACTACACGCTGCTGAACATCGAGGGCCCCTCCGCCGCCGTGCTGGAGATGGAGCGCCAGATGCGCATCAACGAGGACATCCTGCGCTTCATGACCATCAAGGTCGAGGAGCTGGAGGAAGGCCCGTCCGCCATGCTGCAGAAGCGTGACCGCGACGATCGCCCCGAGCGCGGCGGCGACCGTTTCGAGCGCGGCCCGCGCCGCGACCGTCCGCGTCGCGAAGACGAAGCGACCGAAACCGCCGAAGCGGAGGCCTGATCCATGTCGACTGCATCCGCCGGCGCCCGCCGCCCCTTCTTCCGCCGCCGCAAGTCCTGCCCGTTCTCGGGCGAGGGCGCGCCGAAGATCGACTACAAGGACGTGCGCCTGCTCTCGCGCTACATCTCCGAGCGCGGCAAGATCGTCCCGTCCCGCATCACGGCGGTCTCCGCCAAGAAGCAGCGCGAGCTCGCCCAAGCGATCAAGCGCGCCCGCTTCCTCGGCCTGCTGCCCTACGTCATCCGCTGATCCGCTGGATCATCGCTCGTCCTGTCGGACGCGGTCACGATGATCTATCCAATAGCTATTGCATCGGATTTATCCGGTGCAATAGACGGATTTCGGAATTTCCGGAGGCGCCCCGGCGCCTCCGGCTCTCGCATTCAAGACCAACCAGTCGCCCGGCGGTGAGACTCCTCCGGGTTCGTTGAGGCCAGGAGCCTCTCACCCTGCCGCGCCGGAAGGCGTGCGAGCAGCGGGACAGCAGGACGGACCATGATTCCGATTGTCGGCATCGGCGCGGGCCTCGTTGCGGCCCTGCTCTTCTCAGTGGTGATCACCGGATCGCCGCTGTCGGCGCTGCTGTATTCCGCCGCTCCCCTGCCGATCTTCATCGCCTCGCTCGGCTGGAACCACCGCTCCGGGCTGTTCGCCACGGTTGCGGGCGCGCTCGCGGTCGCCGTGGCGCTGGCGCCGACCGGCGGCATCGCCTTCGCGCTGATCATCGGCCTGCCGGCCTGGTGGATCGCCTATCTGGCCTTGCTCGCCCGCACGGATGCCCAGGGCGCCGTCGAATGGTACCCGCTCGGCAACCTCATGGTCTGGATCGCGGCCACGGCGGCGCTCGCCACCGTCGGCAGCGCGCTGGTGATGACCACCGATTACGAGACCTACCGCTCGGTCATCGCACGGATGATCGAGAGCCTGCTGAACGAGATGGTGCGCGGGCGGCTGATCTCGCTGCCGGCGGATCTCGAGGTCGGCGAGCTGGCCCACAGCCTGGCGCCGGCCGTGCCGCTCGGCATCGGCGCCTCCTTCGTCACGACCATCACCGCCAATCTCTGGCTCGCGGCGCGGGCGGTGAAGGTCTCGGGCCGGCTGCCCCGGCCCTGGCCCTTCATCCCCGCGACGGCGCTGCCCCGCAAGGCGCTGCTGCTGCTCCTGCTCGCGGCCGCCCTCGCCTCGCTGGGCGGCTTCCTCGGCCTCGCGGCCACCGCCTTCGCCGGGGCGCTGCTCGCCGCCTTCATGTTCAGCGGGCTTTGCCTGCTGCACGACATCTCGCGCGGCCGCCCCTGGCGGGCGCCGATGCTGATCTCGGTCTATGTCGCGCTCGTCGTGATGCAGGCCGTGCTGACACCGCTGCTCGCGCTCATCGGGCTGGCCGACTCGCTGTTCGGCCTGCGCAGGCGGGCGGCGTTGCCTCCTCCGCCCAGCCGAACCTGACATCCGAATACGAACTCAAGGAGAAGACAAAATGGAAGTGATCCTGCTCGAACGCGTCGCCAAGCTCGGCCAGATGGGTGACGTCGTCCGCGTCCGCGACGGTTTCGGCCGCAATTTCCTGCTCGCCCGCGGCAAGGCGCTGCGCGCCACCGAGGAGAACAAGAAGCGCTTCGAGAGCCAGAAGCTCGAGCTCGAGACCCGCAACCTCGAGCTGAAGTCGGAAGCCGACGCGGTCGCCGAGCGCCTCGACGGCCAGACCGTCGTGATCCTGCGCCAGTCGGGCGAGTCCGGCGTGCTCTACGGCTCGGTCTCGACCCGCGACATCGCCGACGCCCTCTCGGCCGAAGGCTTCAAGGTCGGCCGCAGCCAGGTGACGCTGAACCACCCGATCAAGACGCTCGGCCTGCACACCGTCCCGGTCGTGCTGCATCCGGAAGTCGCCGTCACGGTCACCGTCAACGTCGCCCGCTCGGCCGAGGAGGCTGACCGTCAGGCCGCCGGCGAGAACGTCACGGCCCGCGAGGAGTTCGATCTCGACGATCTCGGCCTCGAGGTCGGCGCGGCGCTGGCCGAGGCCGGCGACGACGACGATCGCTGAGCCGAACCGCACGGACGACGAGTCAAGGGCGCCGTGGCAACACGGCGCCTTTTTCGTTCCATGGCCTGTGCAAAGGGGTGGATCGCGCAAGACCCTACTGGCAGGAGCTGGCGCGGTGATACTCTAGGAACATCCCGACTCAGTTGCTGTCGTGCGCCCGTCCCCGGCGGGCACATGGCGGCGCCAAAAAGTAAGTAAACGCTTACTTATCAAGGCAGTCATGGCCACCGCTACCGCCCTCGTCGCCCGCCTAGACAACCGCGAGGCCGAATACCGCGTCCAGCCTCACAACATCGAGGCGGAGCAGGCGCTGCTCGGCGCGATCCTGGTCAACAACGACGCCTTCTACCGCGTCTCCGACTTCCTGCTGCCGGAGCATTTCTTCGAGCCGATCCACCAGCGCGTCTTCGAGCTGACGGGAAGCCTGATCCGTGCCGGCAAGATCGCGACGCCGATCACGCTCAAGACCTTCGTCAACGACCTCGACCTCGGCGAGATCACGCCGAGCCAGTATCTCGCCCGCCTCGCCGCCGAGGCGACGACCGTCATCAACGCCGGCGATTACGGCCGCACGATCTACGACCTCGCGGTGCGCCGCCAGCTCATCGGCGTGGGCGAAGACCTGGTCAACGTCGCCTATGACGCCCCGGTCGAGATGGCGCCGCGCGAGCAGATCGAGGATGCCGAGCGCAAGCTCTACGAACTCGCGGAAAAGGGCCGCTACGAGGGCGGCTTCCAGAAATTCGACGGGGCGCTGCGCCTCGCCATCGACATGGCGGCCAGCGCCTATCAGCGCGCCGGCGGCCTCTCCGGCATCTCGACGGGCCTGCGCGACGTCGACCAGCGCATGGGCGGCCTGCAGCGCTCCGACCTGCTCGTCCTCGCCGGCCGCCCGGCCATGGGCAAGACCTCGCTCGCCACCAACATCGCCTTCAACATCGCCAAGGCCTGGCGTGGCGAGCGCCAGGAGGACGGCTCGATCAAGACGGTCGACGGCGGCGTGGTCGGCTTCTTCTCGCTCGAAATGTCGGCCGACCAGCTCGCCACCCGCGTCGTCGCCGAGCAGTCGGGCATTTCCTCCTACAAGATCAGGCAGGGCCGCATCACCGAGGCCGACTTCGCCCGGCTGACCGACGTCGCCGCCCAGATCGAGAAGCTGCCGCTCTATATCGACCAGACCGGCGGCATCTCGATCGCCCAGCTCATGGCCCGCGCCCGGCGCCTCAAGCGCCAGAAGGGGCTCGACGTCCTGTTCATCGACTATCTGCAATTGCTCTCCGGCTCGTCCAAGAACAACCAGAACCGCGTGCAGGAGCTGACCGAGATCACCACCAGCCTGAAGGCGCTGGCCAAGGAGCTCAACGTCCCGATCGTCGCGCTCTCGCAGCTCTCGCGCCAGGTCGAGAACCGCGACGACAAGCGCCCCCAGCTCGCCGACCTGCGCGAATCCGGATCTATCGAGCAGGACGCCGACGTGGTGATGTTCGTCTATCGCGAGGAATACTACCTCAAGGGCAAGGAGCCGCGCCCCGGCACCGAAGAGCACAACAAATGGCAGATCGAGATGGAGGCCGCCCACGGCCTCGCCGAGCTGATCATCGGCAAGCAGCGCCATGGCCCGACCGGCACCGTCGCCTTGCAGTTCGACGCCGATGTGACACGCTTCTCCGACCGCGCCGACGAACTCCATCTCCCGGACCGTGAATGATGTCCTTCGATTCGCCCGATCCCGCCGCCTATGGCGCGACGCTGACCATCGACCTCGCGGCGCTGGTCTCGAACTGGCGGCTTCTCGGCCGGCGCGCCGGCACGGAAGCCGGCGCCGTGGTCAAGGCCGACGCCTACGGCATCGGCATCGAGCCGGCGGTGACGGCGCTCGCCAGGGCCGGTTGCCGCAACTTCTTCGTCGCCCATCTCTCCGAGGGGGTGCGCGCCCGCAAGGTCGCGCCCGAAGCGACGGTCTACATCCTCAACGGCCTGCTTCCCGGCAGTTGCGGCCTCTACGCCGAGCATGCGCTTTCGCCGGTGCTCGGCTCGCATGAGGAATTGCTGGAATGGGCCTCCTTCCGGCAGACGGGGGCGAAGGTCAGGCCGGCGGCGCTGCATGTCGACACGGCGATGAACCGGCTCGGCCTCTGGCCCGGCGAGGGGCTGAACCTCGCCCGCGAGAAGTCGGGCGCGATCGCCGCCGCCGATATCGGGCTGGTGATGAGCCATTTCGCCTCCTCGGAAGACGAGGCCGATCCGGCCAATGCCCGCCAGATCGCCGCCTTCGCCGAGATCGCCGCAGCCTTCCCCGGCCTGCCGGCTTCGCTCAAGAACTCCTCCGGCCATTTCCTGAAGGACTGCCCGTCCTACCAGCTCACCCGGCCGGGCTATGCGCTCTATGGCGGCAACCCGACGCCGGGCAAGCCGAACCCGATGCAACCCGTCGTCGGGCTGGAGGCGACGATCATCCAGACCCGCGCGATCGAGGCCGGCACGCAGGTCGGCTATAACGGTCGCTGGACGGCCGGGAGCCGGCGCAGGCTCGCCACGATCTGCCTCGGCTATGCCGACGGCTATCCGCGCAATGCGAGCTGGACCGACACGGTGACGGGCGGCTCGGCGCTGGTCGGCGGCGTCTCCTGCCCCTTCGTCGGCTCGGTCTCGATGGACCTGATCATCATCGACGTGACGGAAGCCCCGGAAGGGTCCGCCGTGCGCGGCGCGCCGGTGACGCTGATCGGCGGCCCGCTCGATCTCGAAGCCGTTGGCGCCGGCGCCAAGACGATCGGCTACGAGATCCTGACCAGCCTCGGCCGCCGTTACCGGCGGCGCTATGTGGGGCTGTAGAGAGCGTGGCATCCACCACCGTCATTCCGGGGCGCGCCGCAGGCGCGAGCCCGGAACCCAGAACCGATGCGGCTTCAGGAAGGGTGGCTGTAGGGGTGCCAAGACGAATGCGTGCATCGGTTCTGGGTTCCGGGCTCATCGCCGCGCGATGCCCCGGAATGACGACGGAGTTTCTCTGATGGCCAAGCGCGGCCCGACCTATCACTGCCAGGCCTGCGGCGCGGTCTATCACCGCTGGCAGGGCAAATGCGACGCCTGCGGCACCTGGTCCTCGCTGGTCGAGGATGCGCGCGCTGCGCCCGTCCCCGGCGGCGGCCGCCCCTCCTCCGGCGGCAGGACGCGCGGACGCGTCTTCGCGCTGGAGACGCTGAAGGGCGAGACGCAGGACGCGCCGCGCATCGTCTCACGGATCGGCGAGCTCGACCGCGTCACCGGCGGCGGCTTCGTGCCGGGCTCGGTGCTGCTGATCGGCGGCGACCCCGGCATCGGCAAGTCGACCTTGCTGATGCAGGCCTGCGCCGCGCTGGCCAAGGCCGGCAGGCGCGTCGTCTATGTCTCGGGCGAGGAATCGACCGGGCAGGTCAGGCTCCGGGCCGAGCGCATGGGGCTGGCCGAGGCGCCGGTCGATCTCGCGGCGGAGACCAATGTCGAGGACATCGTCGCGACGCTGGGCCAGGGCGAGCGCCCTGCCCTCGTCGTGATCGATTCGATCCAGACCATGTGGTCGGGCGAGGTCGAGAGCGCGCCCGGCACGGTGACGCAGGTGCGCGGCTCGGCCCAGGCGCTGATCCGCTACGCCAAGACCAGCGGCGTCTGCCTGATCCTGGTCGGCCATGTCACCAAGGACGGGCAGATCGCCGGCCCGCGCGTGGTCGAGCACATGGTCGACGCCGTGCTGTCCTTCGAGGGCGAAGGCGCGCATTCCTTCCGCATCCTGCGCGGCCAGAAGAACCGTTTCGGCGCGACCGACGAGATCGGCGTCTTCGAGATGACCGGCAAGGGCCTGTCGGAGGTGACGAACCCCTCGGCGCTGTTCCTGGCCGGCCGCGACCAGCCGGCGCCGGGCGCGGCGGTCTTCGCCGGGGTCGAGGGCACCCGCCCGGTGCTGGTCGAGATCCAGGCGCTGGTGGCGCCGACCGCGCTCGGCACGCCGCGGCGCGCCGTGGTCGGCTGGGAGAACAGCCGCCTCGCCATGGTGCTCGCGGTTCTGGAGACCCATGGCGGCCTCAGGCTCGGCCAGCACGACGTCTATCTCAACGTCGCCGGCGGCCTGCGCGTCAACGAGCCGGCCGCCGATATCGCGGTGGCGGCGGCGCTCGTCTCCTCGCTGACGGGGGCTATCCTGCCGCAGGAAGCGGTCTATTTCGGCGAGATCGCGCTGTCGGGCGCGATCAGGCCGGTCTCGGTCGCGGCGGCGCGGCTCAGGGAAGCGGCGAAGCTCGGCTTCGAATCGGCGCTGATGCCCGCCGGCGGCGCCGATCATGGCGACGGCAACGGCCTCAGCCTGCGCCGTTTCGGCCATGTCACGGAGCTCGTTGCCGATATCGCCGCCCGCGCGCCGCGCAGAGATGTGAAATGACGCCCGCGCATGGGTGACGCAGAAGCCCGGAGCGCGTATAGCAAAGCCGAACGGTGGTCCGCCTGCGGGCCGCCGCGCCTTGAGTCATCAGCAAAGCGGCCCTCCCATGCCTGTCACCATTCTCGATCTCGTCGTCATCGGCGTGGTTCTGATCTCGGCTTTGCTGGCGGCGGTCCGCGGCTTCACGCGTGAAGTCCTCGCCATCGTCTCCTGGATCGCCGCGGCGGCGGTCGCCTGGGTGTTCCACCCGCAGCTCGTGCCCTTCGTGAAGCAGTACATCCCGGCGAGCTCGGCGCAGGACACGATCGCGCTCGTGGCCTCGATCGCGGCGCTGTTCCTCGGCACGCTGATCGTGGTCTCGCTGATCACGGCCCGGATCTCCGATTTCGTGCTCGATTCGCGCATCGGCGCGCTCGACCGCACGCTCGGCTTCGTCTTCGGCGCGGCGCGCGGCCTGCTGCTTGCGGTGATCGGCTACCTGTTCTTCGCGGCGCTGGTCGGCAACGAGAAGATGCCGGTCTGGGCGAAGGACGCCAAGGCCAAGCCGATGCTCGAGGAAACCGGCCGCTCGCTGATCGCCCTGCTGCCGCAGGATGTGAACGCCGATTTCATCAAGAACCTGCTGAAGAAGCCGGTCGCCGAGACCGCGCCGGAGGCCCCGGCCGAGGAGCCGCGCACCCCCGCGGCGCCGGCCCCCGTTGCACCTGCCCCGACCCGACCCTAATTAGCGCGTAGAAAGTCCGCTCAAGCCCGCCGCGTGGAGCTCGCCATGATCTCGCAGACCGAGACGGAAACCGCCTTCGACCCCGACGCCGACCGGCTGCGGGAGGAATGCGGCGTCTTCGGCATCTATGGACATGCCGATGCCGCGGCGCTGACCGCGCTCGGGCTGCACGCGCTGCAGCATCGCGGCCAGGAGGCGACCGGCATCGTCTCCTTCGACGGCAAGCGCTTCCATTCGGAGCGCCGGCTCGGCCTGGTCGGCGACGCCTTCTCGGAGGCCGGCGTCATCGAGAAGCTCAAGGGCCAGCAGGCGATCGGCCATGTCCGCTACTCGACCACCGGCGAGACGATCCTGCGCAACGTCCAGCCGCTCTTCGCCGAGCTGCATGGCGGCGGCTTCGCCGTGGCGCATAACGGCAACCTGACCAACGGGCTGACGCTGCGCCGCAACCTGGTGCGCGACGGCGCGATCTACCAGTCGACCTCCGATACCGAGGTGCTGCTGCACCTGGTGGCGCGCAGCCGCAAATCCCAGTTCGTCGACCGGCTGATCGAGGCGATCCGCCAGATCGAGGGCGCCTATGCCTTCGTCGGCATGACCAACAAGAAGCTGATCGGCGTCCGCGACCCGCTCGGCATCCGCCCGCTGGTGCTGGGCGAGCTCGACGGCTGCCCGATCCTCGCCTCCGAAACCTGCGCGCTCGACATCATCGGCGCCAAGTTCGTCCGCGAGATCGAGAACGGGGAGGTCGTGATCATCTCCGACAGCGGCATCGAAAGCCACAAGCCCTTCCCGCCAGCGGCGGAACGGCCCTGCATCTTCGAGTACATCTATTTCGCCCGGCCGGATTCCATCGTGAAGGGCCGCAGCATCTACGAGCGCCGCAAGGCGATGGGCGCCGTGCTGGCGCAGGAATCGCCGACCGACGCGGACGTCGTCGTGCCGGTGCCGGATTCCGGCGTGCCGGCCGCGCTCGGCTACGCCCAGGCGAGCGGCATCCCCTACGAGCTCGGCATCATCCGCAACCACTATGTCGGGCGCACCTTCATCGAGCCGACGCAGAAGGTCCGCGAGCTCGGCGTCAAGCTGAAGCATTCGGCCAACCGCTCGGTGGTCGAGGGCAAGCGCATCGTGCTGGTCGACGATTCGATCGTGCGCGGCACGACCTCCTTCAAGATCGTGAAGATGATGCGCGAGGCCGGCGCCAAGGAGGTGCATTTCCGCATCTCCTCGCCGCCGATCACCCATCCCGACTATTACGGCATCGACACGCCGGACCGCGAGAAGCTGCTCGCCGCGACACATTCGCTCGAGGAGATGCGCCAGTTCGTCGGCGCCGATTCGCTGGCCTTCATCTCGGTCGACGGGCTCTACCGGGCCATGGGCCATGAGCGGCGCGACCCCCAGAGGCCGCAATTCACCGACCACTGCTTCACCGGCGACTATCCGACCTCGCTGACCGACGTGATCGGCGAGAGCGCCAAGCAGCAGATCTCCCTTCTGGCCGAAGCCGGCTGAAGCTTTTCCACCCTCAACCGTCATCCCGGGCGCAGCGAAGCGAACACCCGGGATCCCTGCCTGAACCTTTGCTGGAAGCGCTCCGGCATGGATCCCGGATCGGCGCCGCTGACGCGGCTTGTCCGGGATGACGAGCGCTTGATGAGACCGGGGCCGCGTCCGTCATGACCAAACCACTCCAGGATCGCATCGCGCTCGTCACCGGCGCCTCGCGCGGCATCGGCCGCGCCGCGGCGCTGGCCTTCGCGGCCGCCGGCGCCCATGTCGTGGCGCTCGCCCGCACGGCGGGCGCGCTCGAGGAACTGGACGACGAGATCCAGGCGCTCGGCGGCAGCGCGACGCTGGTCCCGCTCGACCTCTCCGATGCCGGCGGGCTGGAGAAGCTCGGCCCGGCCCTGCTGGAGCGCTGGGGCCGGCTCGACATCCTGCTCGCCAATGCCGGCGTGCTCGGCCCGCTGACGCCGCTCGGCCACGCCACTGAGAAGGAATGGGCCAGAATCCTCGACATCAACGTCACCGCCAACTGGCGGCTGATCAAGTCGCTCGACCCGGCGCTGCGCGCCTCCGATGCCGGGCGCGTCATCCTGCTCTCCTCGGGCGCGGCCCATAAATGCACGGCCTATTGGGGGCCGTATTCGATCTCCAAGGCGGCGGTGGAAGCTCTCGGCCGGACCTATGCGGCCGAGACGGCGACGACGCCGGTCAAGGTCATGCTGGTCAACCCGGGGCCGCTGCGCACCAAGATGCGCGCCGAGGCGATGCCGGGCGAGGACCCGCTGACCCTGAAGACGCCGGAGGAGCTGGCGCCGCATCTGGTGATGCTGGCTTCGCCCGGCTGGACCGAGAGCGGCCGGATCTTCGACTTTCCGCAGGGCAAGGTGCTGACGCCGCAGAAGCCGGCCTGAGCCGGCGGCGGCGGCCTCTCAGCCCAGCGACGCGCGCGCGAGCCGGATCAGGTCTGGGATGGTCAGGTTCGGCAGCGCCGCCATCTCCTCCAGGCTGAACCAGCGGATCTCGTCATGCTCCTCGACGAGATTGACCGCATTGCCGCCTTCCCAGTCGCTGACGACATAGATGTGGTGGAGGGCCGCGCCGTTGCGCTCCGGGAAGCGCTCGGCCTCCGACAGCACCAGCTCGTAGCGGGTCGGCGTCAGCCCGACCTCCTCGCGGCATTCGCGGATCAGCGCCTGGTCGAGCACCTCGCCCGGCTCGACATGGCCGCCGATGGCGTCCCAATGGCCGGGCCAGGCCCGCTTCCAGACGGCGCGCAGGCCGAGCAGCACCTTCCGGTCCCGGTCGACGAAGAGCGCGCTCACCGTCTCGGGCATCGGCCGCTTCGGCCGGGTCACGCGACGACCGACCGGCGCATCAACCCTTGCGCTCCTTGTCGTAGGGATTGTGCCCGCCGCGGCGATGCAGACGGATCGGCGTGCCCGGCAGGTCGAAGCCCTCCCGCAGGTTGTTCACCAGATAACGGATATAGGACACCGGCAGGTGCTCGAGCTGGTTGCCGAACAGGGCGAAGGTCGGCGGGCGGGACTTGGCCTGCGTCATGTAGCGGATCTTGATCCGGCGCCCGGCCACGGCCGGCGGCGGATGGGCCGAGAGCACGCCCTCGAGCCAGCGGTTGATCCGCGCCGTGGAGACGCGGCGGTTCCAGACGTCATAGGCCTGGAACACCGCCTGCATCAGCCGGTCGATGCCCTCGCCGGCGAGGCCCGAGAGCGGCACGATCGGCACGCCGCGGACCTGGGCCAGCAGATGGTTCGCCTTCTCCTTCAGCTCGGCCAGCAGGCCCTGCTTGTCGGCGACGAGGTCCCATTTGTTGAGGCCGATGACGACGGCCCTGCCCTCGCGCTCGGTCAGGTCGACCAGCGTCAGGTCCTGCTTCTCGAAGGGGATGGTGGCGTCGAGCAGCACGACCACGACCTCGGCGAAGCGGATGGCGCGCAGGGAATCCGCGACGGAGAGCTTCTCCAGCTTCTCCTCGATGCGGGCGCGCTTGCGCATGCCGGCGGTGTCGAACAGCTTGACCTTGCGGCCGCGCCACTCCCAGTCGACCGAGATGGTGTCGCGGGTGATGCCGGCCTCGGGGCCGGTCAGCAGGCGCTCCTCGCCGATCATGCGGTTGACCAGGGTCGACTTGCCGGCATTGGGCCGGCCGATGATGGTGACGCGCAGCGGCCGGTTCGGATCGAGATCCTCTTCGGCCTCATCGCCCGCAACGTCGTCCCAGCCCGCCTCGCCCTCTTCTTCCTCGGGCTCGTCGTCGATGAAGGGGGCGAGCGCTTCCAGCAGATCCGAAGTGCCCTCGCCGTGCTCGGCCGAGAACGGGACGGGGTCGCCGAGGCCGAGCGAATAGGCGTCGATGATGCCGTCGGCGCCCTTCTTCCCCTCCGCCTTGTTGGCGAGCAGGATCACCGGCTTGCCGGAACGGCGCACCAGATCGGCGAAGGGCTGGTCCATCGGCGTCAGGCCGAGGCGGGCATCGATCATGAACAGGATGACGTCGGCCTGGGCGATCGCCGTCTCGGTCTGGGCGCGCATGCGGCCGGCGAGCGAATCGCGGTCCGCCTCCTCGAGGCCGGCCGTGTCGATGACCTTGAAGCGCAGATGGCCGAGCGTGGCGTCGCCCTCGCGGCGGTCACGGGTGACGCCCGGCCGGTCGTCGACCAGCGCGAGCTTCTTGCCGACCAGCCGGTTGAACAGCGTCGACTTGCCGACATTGGGGCGGCCGATGAGGGCGACGATGGCAGTCATTTCGGTCCATCACTTCCATCGGCCGAGGAAGCGTCGACCGGAAAACGCAATCAGATCAGTTCTGCACCGTCACCGGTCCGCCGCGGACCAGCGCGAGATAGAGGTCGGCCCGCTGGCGCTCGGCCTGCGGCGTCGCCGGATCGGTGACGATGGCGTCGAACCAGCGGCCGGCATCCTCGAACAGATTGTGCTTCAGGGCAGAGACGCCGAGGAATTCGCGGGCCGAATGGCGCCAGACGCCGGTGGGCGTCGCCAGCGGCTCCAGCGCCTGCTTGATCTCGGCATAGGGAACCAGATCGACGCGCAGGATGGCGGCGCGCAGGCGGGCGAGGTCGCGATAGGCCTGGTCGAGCGAAGCGTCGCCGGCGAGCGCGTCGAAAGCCGCGGCGCCCGCGGCCGGGTCGCCCTTGCCGGTCTCGGCGGCGAGGCGGAAGCGGGCGATCTCGCGATAGCCGGCCGGGGCGCCGGCGGCGAGCTCCTTGAGGATCGTCTCGGCCTGGCCGCTGTCGCCGTCGCGCGAGGATTTCAGCGCCGCTTCGAGACGCGCGCCGACCCCGGCCGCGGCCTGGTTGCGCTGGTGCTGCCAGAACTGCCAGCCGGCCACGCCGACGACGGCGATCACCGCCAGAGCCGTGATGAGCCAGCCATATTTCTTCCAGAGCTGCGCCGCCTTGTCCCGGCGGACCTCTTCATCGATCTCGCGAAAAATATCGGCCATTTGACTGTCAAAATCCCTGTTGGGAGCCCGGTAGCATTTTCATGCGGGGAATGCGAGCCGGAACAGGCCGATCGCCCATCGCCGTCGTCCCGAGGGCCGGCAGCGGCGAATTTCGGTCCGATGCGCTAGCCGCGCGATGGCGGGGGCTGCGGCGCGGCCGCCCGGAACAACAGGCTGCCGTCGCCGTAGGAATAGAAGCGATAATTCGCTGCTATCGCATGGGCATAGGCGCGTTTCATCATGTCGAGTCCGCAGAAGGCGGAAACCAGCATGAACAGCGTCGAGCGCGGCAGGTGGAAATTGGTCATCAGCACGTCGACGGCGCGGAAACGATAGCCCGGCGTGATGAAGATCGCCGTGTCGCCCGCGAAGGGCTTCACGGTCCCCTCCGCGTCGGTCGCGCTTTCCAGCAGGCGCAGCGAGGTGGTGCCGGCGGCGACGATGCGCCCGCCCCGCGCCTTCACCGCGTTGAGCGCGGCGGCGGTCTCGGCCGGGACGGTGCCCCATTCGGCATGCATGCGATGCGCGGCGGTATCATCCGCCTTCACCGGCAGGAAAGTGCCGGCGCCGACATGCAGCGTGACGAAATGGCGCGAGACGCCGCGCGCCTCCAGCGCCGCGAACAGCTCCGGCGTGAAATGCAGGCCGGCGGTCGGCGCCGCGACGGCGCCCTCGTGCCGGGCGTAGGCGGTCTGGTAGTCGGTGGCGTCGGCGCCGTCGGCCGGGCGCTTGCCCGCGATGTAGGGCGGCAGCGGCAATTCGCCGAGCCGCGCGATCGCCTCGTCGAGATAGGCGCTGGTCAGGCTGAAGCGCAGTTCGACCTCGCCGCCCTCGCTCTTGCCGACGACCTCGGCCTGGAGGCGGCCGAGCTCGCAGGCGTTGCTGGCGCCTTCGGCGTCGAACACGACCGTCTCGCCCAGATCGAGCTTCTTGGCCGGGCGGGCGAAGGCGCGCCAGCGATCGTCGCTCTCGCGCTTGTGCAGCATGATCTCGACACGCGCCGAATCCCCGCCGCGATAGCGCCGGCCGCGCAGGCGGGACGGGATGACCCGCGTGTCGTTGAGGACGAGCGCGTCGCCCGGCTGAAGCAGCGCAGGCAGGTCGCGGATTCCCATATCCGCGAAGGGCTCGGGAGCGTCCGGACGCACGACGAGCAGGCGTGCCGCATCGCGCGGGCTCGCCGGCCTCAGCGCGATACGCTCCTCGGGCAGGTCGAAATCGAAGAGATCGACATTCATGGCGAGTGTGTCTCTTCCAAAAGCAGCGAGCCCTCATCCTGAGAAACGAGCAGCGCTCGTGTCTCGAAGGATATTCCAGTTCTCACCGGAACCATCCTTCGAGACGCCGCGCAAGCGCGGCTCCTCAGGACGAGGGCTCGCCCAATGTCGAAATCTCAGGCCGCGTCGGCCATGACCTTCATCGAGACGATCGAATCGGGATCGCGCACCGGCTCGCCCCGCTTGATCTTGTCGACGTTCTCCATGCCTTCGACGACCTCGCCCCAGACGGTGTACTGCTTGTCGAGGAAGCGGGCGTCGTCGAAGACGATGAAGAACTGGCTGTTGGCCGAGTTCGGGTTCTGGGCGCGGGCCATCGAGCAGATGCCGCGGACATGCGGCTCGGCGTTGAACTCCTGCTTCAGGTCCGGATAGCTCGAGCCGCCCGTGCCGGTGCCGTGCGGGCAGCCAACCTGGGCCATGAAGCCGTCGATGACGCGGTGGAAGACGATGCCGTCATAGAAGCCCTCGCGGGCGAGCGTCTTGATGCGCTCGACATGGCCGGGCGCCAGATCGGGGCGCAGCTTGATGACCACGCGGCCCTTGGTCGTCTCCATGACGATGGTGTTTTCCGGATCGAGCGACATCAGCTCTGCCTTTCGTTGAGCGGCCCATGGCCGTGGAAGCGTATGGTGAAGGGGCGCCCCGCGATACTCGCTCCGAGGCCCTTCGACAACCTCATCGGCGTGCAGGCATGCACGGCGGCAATGGCGGAATCGCCGAAGCGCTTCTGGAACGCCGGATCCCCGCGCCGGGTTTCCCAGGTCACGCGCGGCTGGCCGAACAGCGTGCCGTCGCGGCGCAGGCTGAAGCGCAGCGAGACCATCGCGCCGGTGAGATCGCCGGGCAAGGGCGGCGGCTGCCAGCAGCGGCGCAGCGCCGGCGCGATGTCGGCGAGCCTGTCGACGGTGTCGCCCTCCTCGTCCGGCATATCGGGCGAGACGTCGCCGACCAGCCCGATCTCGCCCGCCCCGCCCCTGAGACGCGGCGGCCCGATGCGGCGCTGGTCGATGCCGGGGATGTCGTTGCCGCCGAACGGCCCGCCGACGCCGGGCGCGTAGCGCTGGCCGCTCTGCGGCGGCAGGATCGGGTTCTGCGAGCCGGAAGGCGGCGGCAGGACCGGATTCTGCGAGCCCGAGGGCGGCGGCCTGCCGAGATCGAGCGTTTCCTGCGCGGCGGCGGGGGTGAACGTCGCGCAGAGGAGAACAGCGGTCAGGACGAGATGGCGCATGACGCACTCCTTTGCACCGAAACGCCCTTTCCGGCAGGATGTTCGCTGCGCCTTACTTGGCGTCCGACTGCATCCGCATCGAGACGATCTTGTCGGGGTTCGTGACCTGGCCGCTGCCGGACGCGCCCTTCTTGATCTTGCGTACCGCATCCATGCCGGAGACGACCTCGCCGAACAGCGTGTAGCTGCCGGTCAGCGAGCCGCAGCCCTCATAGCAGATGAAGAACTGCGAATTGGCCGAGTTCGGCGATTGCGAGCGCGCCATGCCGACCGAGCCGACCTTGTAGGGCGTCTGGCTGAATTCGGCCGGGATGTTGGGCAGGTCGGAGCCGCCGGTGCCGGTGCCGGTCGGGTCGCCGGTCTGGGCCATGAAGCCGTCGATGACGCGGTGGAAGACGATGCCGTCATAGAAGCCGCGCTTCACCAGAGTCTTGATCTGCGCGACATGCTTCGGCGCGAGGTCGGGCCGCAGGCGGATGGTCACCGGGCCGTCCTTGGTGGTCAGCACCACGGTGTTTTCGGGGTCGGCCTTCTGGGCCTGGGCGAAACCCAGCGAGGCGAGAAGGGCCAGGGCGGCGAGCGAGCTGCGCAGCATGAAGATCTCCATGGCCGCATCGGGGACAGCGGCAATCCCGCGCTGAGTAGCGATATCCTTTGACCGGAACAAGGCATCGCGCGGGCACGAATTCAACCTTGTTGCACCGCACAAGTGCAGCCGAGAATGGATTTGCAAAAAGTTGAGGCTCGACATGCCTAAACAGATGACAACTGCGTCACAATCGGCTAATCCTTCTCCCGCTGGGCACGCTTTGCTAGCCAAGGCGCCGCGGACCAGGTCTCGGGAGGAACGAACGCCCGCACGTATACAAGGCGCACGCACCTAGACGTATGCCGATACTGCGGAAAAAAGCGTACTAACCAAGGCAGGGCATTGGCCTTGCCTTTTTCTTTGGCAGCTTCCCCACCAGGTGACGTTAGGGCCGTTCCGGCTTGCGCCGATGCTGCAGCCGCGATGATCTGCCTTTCCGGACAGGCTGTTTCCGGCCTTCAAGCGTCGGGCCGGGGCCGCGCCTGCTTCCGCGCAAGGCCGGCAGGCTCCGGCCGCAGGCGGAGCGAGACCCCGAAGCGAGGCAAGGCTCTCCGCCCAGCCGGCGGCGGTCCTTTCTCCCTCCCCGCTGATGCTTCGTCTCGGCCCGGCGAAGCGGCCCGCCTGCATGGACAGCCCCGCCTGCCCGAAAGGCGGGATCAGAAGTCGTAATTCGCCCAAATGTACCAGACGAAGACGAAGATGATCGCGGCGATGACCGAGGTGATCGCCGCCTTCTTCAGCAGGCCGGGCAGGACCGGGGCGCCCGGCTCCGTGCCCTCGACCACCTCGCCGCTCTCATGCTGGCTGCGGATGCCGAAGGGCAGCACCGCGAAGAGCGTCGTCCACCAGATGATGAAATAGACCGCGAGCGCGCTGGCGATGGTCATGCTGCCGCTCCCGCCAGCGCGATGCAGGAAAAGGCGACGCGCGCCTCCGTCGGCACGCCGAAGCGGGCCGTGTGCCGCGCCGGCAGGCCGGCCGGGAAATGCTTCACATATTCGGCATTGCAGGCGGCGTAGTCGGCCGGGTCGGTGATCAGCATCGTCATCTGCACGACGCGGTCGAGCGCGCTGCCGGCCTCGGCCAGGATCTCGGCGATGCGGCCGAGCGCGTTGCGCACCTCCTCGGCCGGCGTGGCGCCGCGATGGACACCGCGGGCCGGATCATGCGGCGCCGAATGCCCCGAAACGAAGACCAGGCCTCCGGCGACGGTCGCGGCGCTGAAGGGGCGCGGCGAACCGGGTTCGGGCTGGCCGAGGAAGCGGATCTCGGACATGATTCAAGCCTGCTCCAGTTCGACCAGCGTGCCGAGGAAATCCTTGGGGTGCAGGAACAGCACCGGCTTGCCATGGGCGCCGATGCGCGGCTCGCCGGAGCCGAGCACGCGGGCGCCCCGCTCCTTCAGCCGGTCACGGGCGGCGAGGATGTCGTCGACCTCGTAGCAGATGTGGTGGATGCCGCCATCGGGATTGCGCTCGAGAAACTTGGCGATCGGGGATTCGGCGCCGAGCGGCTCCAGCAATTCGATCTTGGTGTTGGGCAATTCGACGAAGACGACGGTGACGCCGTGCTGAGGTTCGGGCTGCTGCTGCGAGACCCGCGCCCCGAGCGTGTCGCGGTAGAGCGCCGTCGCGGCCGCGAGGTCCTTCACCGCGATGGCGACATGGTTCAGGCGTCCGATCATGGGGGCTCCGCTGGGCAATGGGCAGTCGGTAATCGGAATCCGTGCCCTCCTGCCGCCTGCCTACTCCCGACTACCCTAAACCTCAATCACCAGCGCATGCACCAGCGGCTTCTTGCCCCACTCCTCGTTGACCGCGCTGCGGACGCCGCGCTCCAGCGCGTTGCGCAGGGCTTCCGGGTCGCGGCGGCGGGCCTTGGGGATGCCGTCGAGCAGGTCGGCGACGGTATCGGCGACGTATTCGTCGAAATCGGTGCCGTCCTGGGTGCGCGGCGGCAGGCCGAGGATCGCGATCTCGGGCTCGCCGGCGATGCCGCCCTTCTCGTCGACGGCGACCGCGACCGACACCATGCCGGCGGAGGACAGGCGCCTCCGCTCCTGGATCGTCTTCTCCAGGGAATTCACCAGCAGGCTGCCATCCTGGTAGAGCCGGCCATGCGGGGCCTCGTCGACCTTGCTGGCACCGGCGGCCGAGATCGCGACGACGTCGCCATTGCCGGCGCGCAGGACATGCTTGACGCCGAGGCTGCGGGCGAAGCTCTCATGCTCGGCCAGATGCAGATCCTCGCCATGGGCGGGAATCGCGATCTGCGGCTTCAGCCAGCCATAGAGCCGGGCCAGCTCCTCGCGGCGCGGATGGCCCGAGACATGGACCAGATGGGTGCGATCGGTGATGATCTCGATATTGTCGCGCGCCAGTGCGTTCAGGATGTTGCCGACCGACTTCTCGTTGCCGGGAATGGTGCGCGAGGAGAAGATCACACGGTCGCCCGGCGAGAGCGCGATCTCGGGGTGGTCGTCGGCGGCGATGCGCGAGAGCGCGGCGCGCGGCTCGCCCTGGCTGCCGGTGAGCAGCGCCACGACCTTGTCGCGCGGCAGGTAGCCATAGGCGTCGACCGGACGGAAGGCCGGGATGCCGTCGAGATAGCCGCATTCGCGCGCGACGTCGATGACCCGCTCCATGGCGCGGCCGACGACCACGACGTCGCGCTCGTTCGCCATCGCCGCCTCGGCGACGGCGCGCAGTCGGGCGACGTTCGAGGCGAAGGTGGTGACGGCGACGCGCCCCGGCGCCGACTGCACCAGCTCCTTCAGCTTGGCGGCGACATCGGCCTCGCTCGGGCTGATGCCCTCGCGCATCACGTTGGTCGAGTCGCAGATCAGGGCGAGCACGCCCTCCTCGCCGAGCTCGCGCAGGCGCTTCTCGTCGGTGGGCAGGCCAACCCGCGGGGTCGGGTCGATCTTCCAGTCGCCGGTATGGACGACGAGGCCCGCCGGGGTGCGGATGGCGAGGGCGTTCGATTCGGGAATCGAATGCGCGACCGGGACGAATTCGATGTCGAAGGGGCCGAGCGTGATCGCCCCGCGCTGCGGCACGACATTGATCTCGACCTTGGGCGCGCCGGGCTCCGAGAGCCGGCGCGTGCCGAGCAGCCCGGCGGCGAAGCGCGTGCAGTAGACCGGGGCACGCAGGCTCGGCCAGAGCGCCGCGAGCGCGCCGATATGGTCCTCATGGGCGTGGGTGATGACGATACCGAGAAGGTTCGCCCGCTCCTCGACGATATAGCGCAGGTCGGGCAGGACGATATCGACACCCGGCGCCTCCGGCCCGGCGAAGGACAGGCCGCAATCGACCAGGATCCATTTTCGCCTGCCCTCGGGCCCGAAGCCGTAGAGAGCGGCGTTCATGCCGATCTCGCCGAGGCCGCCGAGGGGAACGAAAACGAGCTGGTCGCTGGAGCGGGTCACTGGCAATCCTGAACGGCACGAAGGCGGCCGCGGGTACGGGGTCGTACGCCGCCGCAGCCTTCTGGACTGAAATCACGAAGAACGCGGGTCATCCCGGACGGAGCGAAGCGAAGACCCAGGATGACCGCGTTGAAAACGGCAGCCTCCCTTAGCATGGCCGCGCCGCGGCAGACCAGCATAGAGGCTGGCGCCTCAGGACGGCCGGCCGAAGAACAGATCGCCGGCATCGATCAGCCGCCTGCCCCCCTGCGTATCGAGCTCGAGGCGCCCGGTCGGGTCGAGCCCGGTGAATGTGCCGGCGAGCGGCCCTTCCGGCAGGCGGATGGTGATCGTCTCGCCGAGGAAGGCGGCACGTTCCAGCCAGGCGGCGCGGGTCGGACCGAAGCCGCCGGGCTCCGACCAGATCGCGAAGCGCCTGGCCCAGCCGTCGCTGAGAGCGGCGAGCAAGGCCTCGACGCTCGCCTCCGGCGCCAGCGCCTTGAGATAGGTCGCCGGATAGGGCGTGTCGGAGGGGCAGGAGGCGATGTTGACGCCGCAGCCGAGGATGACGTTGAGCCGCCCTGCCCGGCTCCCGCCCTCGAGCAGCAGGCCCGACATCTTGGCGCCGCCGAGCAGCAGGTCGTTCGGCCATTTCAGCCGGAGCGTCGCGGCGGCGGGGCCGAGCAGCCTGGCCACCGCGTCGTGCAAGGCGAGCCCGGCCACGAAGCCGAGCTGCGGCGCCAGCGCCGGCTCGCACGGGTCGGTCAGGAGCAGGCTGGCGTAGAGATTGCCGGGCGGCGAGCCCCATTGCCGGCCATGCCGGCCGCGGCCGGCATTCTGGCTGCGGGCGACGATCCAGAGCCGGCCGGGCTCGCCCTGGTCGAGCGCGCGGCGGGCTTCCTCCATGGTGGAGGCGACCACGTCGCGGACGATCAGCCGGTAGCCCGCGGCGCGGGCGGCTTCGCCGAGCACGCGCCGTCAGCTCAGAACAGCGACTTCGCCGCGGCGGCGGCGGAATTGAACAGCGGCGCCGGCACGAGCGAGAGCGCCAGCACGAACAGCGCCGAGACGAACAGCACCGTGCGCACGCCGAGGTCGCCGTTCTCGAAGGCCGGCTTCGGCTCGTCGAAATAGATCAGCTTGACGATGCGCAGATAGTAGTAGGCGCCGACCACGCTGGTCAGAACGCCGACCACGGCGAGCACGTAGAGCTTGGCGTCGATCGCGGCGAGGAAGACATAGAATTTCGCCCAGAAGCCGGCCAGCGGCGGGATGCCGGCGAGCGAGAACATCATCATCGAATAGGCGAAGGCCATCCAGGGATTGGTCCGGGACAGGCCGGCGAGCTCGGACATGTCCTCGACCAGCTTGCCGTCGCGGCGCATCATCAGCACGCAGGCGAAGGCGCCGAGCGTGGTGGCGAGATAGACCGCCATATAGGTGATCACGCCCTGCACCCCGTCGGGCGTGCCGGCGGCGAGGCCGACCAGCGCGAAGCCCATATTGGCGATCGAGGAATAGGCGAGCAGGCGCTTGATGTTGCGCTGGCCGATCGCGGCGAAGGCGCCGAGCGCCATCGAGGCGATCGAGATGAAGACGATGATCTGGCGCCAGTCGTGGATCGCGCCCGGGAAGGCGCCGATGAAGATGCGCACCACCATCGCCATGGCGGCCATCTTCGGGGCCGAGGCGAAGAAGGCGGCGACCGGGGTCGGCGCGCCCTCGTAGACGTCCGGCGTCCACATGTGGAACGGCACGGCGGAGATCTTGAAGACGACGCCGGCGGCGATGAAGACGATGCCGAAGATCAGGCCGAGTCCGGCATGGCCGCCCTGCGTCGCCGCGGCGATGCCGGTGAAGCTGACCGTGCCGGTGAAGCCGTAGACCAGCGAGCCGCCATAGAGCAGCATGCCGGAGGAGAGCGTGCCGAGGATGAAGTATTTCAGGCCGGCCTCGGTCGACCGGGCGCTGTCGCGGTCGAAGGCGGCGACGACATAGAGCGCGAGCGACTGCAATTCGATGCCGACATAGAGGCCGATCAGGTCGTTGGCCGAGATCATCATCATCATGCCGATGGTGGCCAGGACGACGAGGACCGGGAACTCGAAGCGCATCACCCCGTCGCGGCGCAGCGGGCTGGAGGCGAGCAGGATCGCGGCGCCGGCGCCGATCAGCGTCAGCACCTTCATGAAGCGGGCGAAGGCGTCGACGACGAAGCCGCCGTTGAAGGTCGTGGCCCTGCCCTCGCCGGTGATGACGAGCACCAGCGCCGCGGCCAGCAGGATCAGCGCCACGCCTTCGAGCAGGCGGGCGGCGCGCTCGCGCTGGATGGCGCCGACCAGCACCATGGCGATGGCGCCGATGGCCAGGATGATTTCCGGCAGGGCCGGGCCGAGAGCGGGCAGAGCCATGTCCGAGACCTTACTGCGCGGCCGCCAGCGCCGTCTTCGCGACGGTGAGCGCGGCCTGATAGTTCTTGATCAGCATTTCGGTCGGCGCCGCGAAGGCGTCGAGGATGGTGTGCGGCTGGATGCCGTACCAGATCGTCAGCAGGACCAGCGGGGCCAGGATCAGGACCTCGCGGCCGTTCAGATCCGAGATGTCCTTGAGCTCGGGCTTGGTGAGCTCGCCGAAGACGACGCGGCGGTAGAGCCAGAGCGCATAGGCCGCCGAGAGAATGACGCCCGAGGTGGCGAAGAAGGCGACCCAGGGATTGGCCCGGAAGGAGCCGAGCAGGGTCAGGAACTCGCCGACGAAGCCCGAGGTGCCCGGCAGGCCGACATTGGCCATGGTGAAGATCATGAACACCACCGCGTAAAGCGGCATCCGGTTCACCAGCCCGCCATAGGCGGCGATCTCGCGGGTGTGCATGCGGTCGTAGATCACGCCGACGCAGAGGAAGAGCGCGCCCGAAACCAGCCCGTGGCTGACCATCTGGTACATCGCGCCCTGGATGCCCTGCGGGGTCATCGTGAACAGGCCCATGGTGACGAAGCCCATATGCGCCACCGAGGAGTAGGCGATCAGCTTCTTCATGTCCTCCTGCATCAGCGCCACCAGCGAGGTGTAGACGATGGCGACGACGGAGAGCGCGAAGACCAGCGGCGCGAAATCATGCGACGCTTCCGGGAACATCGGGATCGAGAAGCGGATGAAGCCGTAGCCGCCCATCTTCAGCAGGATCGCCGCCAGAACGACGGAGCCGGCCGTCGGCGCCTCGACGTGGGCGTCGGGCAGCCAGGTATGCACCGGCCACATCGGCATCTTCACCGCGAAGGAGGCGAAGAAGGCGAGCCACAGCCAGGTCTGCATGCCGGCCGGGAACTTGTGGGCGAGCAGCGACGGGATGTCGGTGGTGCCGGCGTTCCAGTACATCGCCATCACGGCGAGCAGCATCAGCACCGAACCGAGCAGCGTGTAGAGGAAGAACTTGTAGGAGGCGTAGACGCGCCGCTTGCCGCCCCAGATGCCGATGATCAGGAACATCGGGATCAGGCCGGCCTCGAAGAACAGGTAGAACAGCACGAGGTCCAGCGCCGCGAAGACGCCGATCATCAGCGTCTCCAGCACCAGGAAGGCGACCATGTACTCGGCCACCCGCTTCTCGACCGAAGTCCAGGAGGCGAGGATGCAGAACGGCATCAGGAAGGCCGTCAGCACGATGAAGGGGAAGGAGAAGCCGTCGACGCCGAGCTTGAAGCGGATCGCCTCCGAGATCCAGGCATGGCTCTCGACGAGCTGGAAGCCGGGATCGGCCGTGTCGAAGCGGCTCCAGGCGACGCAGGCGAGCACGAAGGCGAGCGCCGTCGTGAACAGCGCGATCCAGCGCGCATTCGAGGAGACCGAGGCCTCGTCGCCGCGCAGAACGAGGATCAGGGCCGCGCCGACCAGCGGCAGGATCAGGAGACCGGTGAGGATACCGAAGCCGAACATCATCTCACCCGCGGGTCACGAGATACCAGGTCACCAGCCCGGCGACACCGATCAGCATGGCGAAGGCATAGTGATAGACATAGCCGCTCTGCAGCCTGACGACGCGGTTGGTCACGTCGACCACGCGGGCCGAGACGCCGTCCGGACCGAAGCCGTCGATGACGAAGCCGTCGCCCTTCTTCCAGAGGAAGCGGCCGAGCCACTTCGCCGGACGCACGAACAGGAAGTCGTAGATCTCGTCGAAGTACCACTTGTTGAGCAGGAACTGGTAGAGCGCCGGGTTCGCCGCGGCGATCCTGCCGGGAACGTCCGGCCGGCGGACATACATGTACCAGGCCAGCGCGAAGCCGATCAGCATCGCCAGGAAGGGCGAGACCATCACCCAGACCGGCACCTCGTGCATCTCGTGCAGGATGTGGTTGTCCTTGCCCATGAACAGCGCCGACTTCCAGAAATGCGCGAAGTCGTGACCGATGAAGGCCTCCTTGAAGGCGAAGCCGGCCGCGATCGCGCCGATCGAAAGCAGGGCCAGCGGCAGCAGCATCACCCAGGGGCTCTCATGCGGCGTATGGTCATGGCCGTGGCCGTGATCGTCATGCCCATGGTCGTCATGGCCGTGCGCGGCATGGGCGTGGTCGTCGTGCCCATGCGCGGCATGGCCCCAGCGCGGCGCGCCCTCGAAGGTCAGGAAGTAGAGGCGCCAGGAGTAGAAGGAGGTCATGCAGGCCGCGACGACCAGCAGCACGAAGGCGTAAGAACTGGCGAAGCCGCCATGCGCCACCGAGGCATAGGCGCTCTCGATGATCGCGTCCTTCGAGAAGAAGCCGGCGAAGCCGAACACGGTGCCAGGGATGCCGAAGCCGGTCAGCGCCAGCGTGCCGATCGTCATCGTCGCCGCGGTGAAGGGGATGTACTTCCTCAGCCCGCCCATATGGCGCATGTCCTGCTCGTGGTGCATCGCATGGATGACCGAGCCGGCGCCGAGGAAGAGCAGCGCCTTGAAGAAGGCGTGGGTGAACAGGTGGAAGACGCCGGCGCCGTAATTGCCGACGCCGAGCGCGACGAACATGTAGCCGAGCTGCGAGCAGGTCGAATAGGCGATGACGCGCTTGATGTCGTTCTGCACCAGGCCGACCGTGGCGGCGAAGAAGGCCGTGGTGGCGCCGATGACGACGACGACCGTGAGCGCGACGGGCGCGTATTCGAAGACGGGAGAGAGCCGCGCCACCATGAACACGCCGGCGGTGACCATGGTCGCCGCATGGATCAGGGCCGAGACCGGGGTCGGGCCTTCCATCGCGTCCGGCAGCCAGGTGTGCAGCAGGAACTGCGCCGACTTGCCCATGGCGCCCATGAACAGCAGCAGGCAGGTCAGGGTCAGCGCGTTCCAGTCATAGCCGAGGAAGCGGAAGCTCTGGCCGACCATCTCGCCGGCGCGCGGGAAGATCGCGTCGAAGGTGATCGCGCCGAACAGGACGAAGATCAGGAAGATGCCGAGCAGGAAGCCGAAATCGCCGACGCGGTTGACGATGAAGGCCTTCATCGCCGCGGCATTGGCCGAGGGCTTCTGGTACCAGAAGCCGATCAGCAGATAGGAGGCGAGGCCGACGCCTTCCCAGCCGAAGAACATCTGCAGCAGGTTGTCGGCCGTCACCAGCATCAGCATGGCGAAGGTGAAGAGCGAGAGATAGGCGAAGAAGCGCGGCCGGTGCGGATCCTCGTGCATGTAGCCGATCGAGTAGAGGTGCACGAGCGACGAGACGGTGTTGACCACGACCAGCATCACGGCGGTCAGCGTGTCGATGCGGAAGGCCCAGTCGACCTGCAATTCGCCGGAAGCGATCCAGCTCGCGACCTGAATGCGCGTCGTGCCGGCGCCGAAGCCGACCTGGAAGAAGGCGATCCAGGACAGCACCGCCGAGACGACGAGCAGCGAGGTCGTGACGATCTCGGAGCCGCGCGCGCCGATCAGCCGGCCGAACAGGCCGGCGATCAGGAAGCCGATGAGAGGGAGGAAGACGATCGCGTGATACATGGTCGTGAGGTCCAGGCGCCCGGGAAGCGCTCAGCCTTTCATCATGTTGATGTCTTCCACCGCGATCGAGCCGCGGTTGCGGAAGTAGACGACGAGGATGGCCAGCCCGATCGCGGCCTCGGCCGCCGCCACCGTCAGCACGAACAGGGCGAAGACCTGGCCGAGGATGTCGCCCAGGAAGCTCGAGAAGGCGACGAAGTTGATGTTCGCCGAGAGCAGGATCAGCTCGAGCGACATCAGGATGACGATGACGTTCTTGCGGTTGATAAAGATGCCGAGCACGCCGAGCGTGAACAGGATGGCGCCGACGGCGAGATAGTGGCCCAGTCCGATCATCATGCCATCTCCTCGGGAACACCGGCGCGCGAAGGCACCTGCTTGACCTCCATGGCGGCCTCCCTGGTCCGGGCATTCTGGGTCGGGACGTCCTGGCGCTTGATGCCCTTGCGGTCGCGCAGCGTCAGCACGATCGCGCCGATCATCGCGACCAGCAGCACCAGCCCGGCGGCCTGGAAGTAGTAGACATACTGGGTGTAGAGCACCCGGCCGAGCGCCTCGGTGTTGGTCATGCCGGTCGGGATCGCCGCGACCGGCGCCTTGACGAGCTGCGGGTCGATGACCCAGGCGCCGAGCACCATCAAAAGCTCGACGGCGAAGATGAAGCCGATCAGCGCGCCGATCGGCAGGTAGTTGAGGAAGCCCTGGCGGAACTCGGCGAAGTCGACGTCGAGCATCATCACCACGAAGAGGAAGAGCACCGCGACCGCGCCGACATAGACGACGACCAGCAGCATCGCCAGGAACTCGGCCCCGAGCAGCACGAACAGCCCGGCCGCGTTGACGAAGGCCAGGATCAGGAACAGCACCGAATGCACGGGATTGCGCGAGGTCACCACCATGAAGGCGGACGCCACGGTCACCCCTGCGAAGAGATAGAAGAAAGCCGCTGCGGCATTCATCTCGGCCAGCCCTTCCCGCCCCTTTCCGGAGCGGTCCTCGTTTGGTTCGTGCTCCGGGACTCAAAGGACCCGCAGCAATTTGGAGCGTCTATAATCAGGGCAGTCGGCAGTAGGCAATCGGCAGTCGAAGGGTTGTTCCACGACTGCCCATTGCCGGCTGCCCATTGCCGCCCTTACCGATACGGCGCGTCCATCGCGATGTTGCGCGCGATCTCGCGTTCCCAGCGCGCGCCGTTCGCGAGCAGCTTGTCCTTGTCGTAGAACAGCTCCTCGCGGGTCTCGGTCGCGAACTCGAAATTCGGCCCTTCGACGATGGCATCGACCGGACAGGCCTCCTGGCAGAAGCCGCAATAGATGCATTTCGTCATGTCGATGTCGTAGCGGGTGGTGCGGCGCGTGCCGTCGTTGCGGCGCGGACCGGCCTCGATGGTGATGGCCTGCGCCGGGCAGATCGCCTCGCAGAGCTTGCAGGCGATGCAGCGCTCCTCGCCGTTGGGATAGCGGCGCAGCGCGTGCTCGCCGCGGAAACGCGGCGAGAGCTGGCCCTTCTCGAACGGGTAGTTCAGCGTCGCCTTCGGCTTGAAGAAGTAGCGCATCGAGAGGCCGATCGCCCCGACGAACTCCTTCAGCAGCAGGCCCCTTGCGGCTTGCGCGAGTGACATCGCCTTCGTCCTTTACATCCTCAGCCGGACAAAGCCCGGCCGATCACGAAACCCAGGACCGGCGTGAAGCCGATCGTCATTGCCATCAGCGCCCGCCGCAAGATGCGGATGCGGCGCTCGTAGTCGTCCTTCTCGGCCCCGGTCGTCGAGCGATCCGTGCGCCTCAGCGCCCCGATCACCACCGCCGACATCAGCCGGTACTCCAGCAGGCCGAGCCCGAGGCCGATCAAGGCGCCGAGCGGGCCGGCCCAACTCATCCCGCCACCGGCGCCCAGCCCATCACCTGCAGCACCAGGGCCACGACGATCACGCTGGCGAGCGAGAGCGGCAAGAAGACCTTCCAGCCCAGGCGCATCAACTGGTCGTAGCGGTAGCGCGGCACGAAGGCCTTCACCAGCGCGAACATGAAGAACACCAGGCAGACCTTGAGCGCGAACCAGAACACGCCCGGCAGCCAGGTGAAGGGCGGAAGCTGGACCGGCGGCGCCCAGCCGCCGAGGAACAGGATCGTGGTCAGCGAGCACATGGTCATGATCGCCACGTATTCGCCGAGCATGAACAGCAGGTACGGCGTCGAGGAATACTCGACCATGAAACCCGCCACGAGCTCGGATTCCGCCTCGGCCAGATCGAAGGGCGGCCGGTTCGTCTCGGCCAGCGCCGAGACGAAGAAGACGACGAACATCGGGAAGAGCGGGATGAAGTACCAGTTCAGGATCGAGAGCCACGGCACGCCGAGCGCATGCGCCAGACCCCGGTTCTGCTGCGCCTCGACCACGGCCGAGAGGTTGAGCGAGCCGACGCAGAGCAGCACCGTGATGATGACGAAGCCGATCGAGACCTCGTAGGAGACCATCTGCGCCGCCGAGCGCAAAGCGCTCATGAACGGGTATTTCGAGTTCGAGGCCCAGCCGGCCATGATGATGCCGTAGATGCCGAGCGAGGAGATGGCGAGGATGTAGAGGATGCCGACATTGATGTCGGCGATCGCCCAGCCCTCGGCCACCGGGATCACCGCCCAGGCGCCGAGCGCCAGCAGGCAGGAGACGAAGGGCGCCAGCAGGAAGATGCCCTTGTTGGCGCCGGCCGGGATGATCGGCTCCTTGAGCGCGAACTTGATCAGGTCCGCGAAGCTCTGGAACAGCCCCCAGGGGCCGACGACGTTCGGGCCGCGGCGCAACTGCACCGCCGCCCAGACCTTGCGGTCGGCCAGCAGGATATAGGCGATGAAGACCAGCAGGCAGACCAGCAGCAGCAGGCTCTTGCCGAGGATGATCGCGATATCGAGGACGAGGTCCCAGTTCATGGCCGGTTACTCCGCCGCCTGCTGGTGCCGGCCCGAGGCCAGCGCCGAGCATTCCGCCATCACGGCGGAGGCACGCGCGATCGGGTTGGTCTGGTAGAAATCGCCGACGGGCGAGACGAAGCCCGCCTTGTCGGTCTTGCCGCCGCGGCCGGCAAGGCTGCCGATGGCCGCAGCGTCGTTGGCCGGCAGCCCGTCGACGGCGGCGAATTGCGGATGGGCCTCGTAGAGCGCCTTGCGCAGGCCGGAAAGCGAGTCGAAGGGCAGCGTCTTGCCGAGATGGCCGGAGAGCGCACGCAGGATCGCCCAGTCCTCGCGGGCGTCGCCCGGCGGGAAGGTGGCGCGCTCGCCGATCTGGACGCGGCCTTCGGTGTTGACGTAGGTGCCCGACTTCTCGGTATAGGCCGCACCCGGCAGGATGACGTCGGCGCGGTGGGCGCCCTTGTCGCCATGCGTGCCCTGGTAGACGACGAAGGCGCCTTCCGGCACGTCGATCTCGTCGGCCCCCAGCAGGAAGAGCAGGTCGAGCGCGCCCGGCTGGAGCATGCCCGCCACGTCGAGCCCCCCCTCGCCCGGCACGAAGCCGAGATCGAGCCCGCCGACGCGGGCGGCGGCGGTATGGATCACGCCGAAGCCGTTCCAGCCTTCGGTGACGGCGCCGAGGGCCTGCGCCGCCTTGGCGGCGAGCGAGAGCACGGCCTCACCGTCGGCGCGGGCGAGAGCGCCCTGCCCGACCAGCACCATCGGCTTGGCCCCAGTGGCCTGGGCCGATTTGACGACATCGGCCAGCGTCTCCGGGCCGGCGCCGAGATAGTCATAGGTATAGGTCAAATCGGCCTTCTCGCCGATGAGGCCGATCTTGAAGTCGCCGCGCAGCCAGCGCTTGCGGATGCGGGCGTTCAGGATCGGCGCCTCGCGGCGCGGATTCGCGCCGACGATCAGCAAGGAGGTCGCCTCCTCGATGCCGGCGATGCCGGCGTTGAGGACGTAGGAGGCGCGGCCGAACCGCGGATGCAGCCTGGTGCCGTCCTGGCGGGAGTCCAGATTGGCGCTGCCGAGGGCGGCGATCAGGCTCTTGAGCGCGAACATCTCCTCGACCGCGGCGAGATCGCCGGCGATGGCGCCGATCTTCTCAGGCGCGGTCGCCTTCACCCTGGCGGCGATGGCGGCGAAGGCCTCGCTCCAGCTCGCCGGCCTGAGGCGGCCATGCTCGCGGAGATAAGGCCGGTCGAGGCGCTGCGTCTTGAGCCCGTCGGCGACATGGCGGGTCTTGTCGGAGATCCACTCTTCGTTCACCGCCTCGTTGAGGCGGGGCAGGATGCGCATCACTTCCTTGCCGCGCGAGTCGACGCGGATCGCCGAGCCGACGGCGTCCATCACGTCGATGCTCTCGGTCTTGGAGAGCTCCCACGGCCTTGCCCGGTTCTGATAAGGCTTCGAGGTCAGCGCGCCGACCGGGCAGAGATCGACGACGTTGCCCTGCAATTCGGAGGTCATCGCCCGTTCGAGGTAGGTGGTGATCTCCATGTCCTCGCCGCGGCCGATAGCGCCGAGGTCGGAGGCGCCGGCGACCTCGGTGGTGAAGCGGACGCAGCGCGTGCACTGGATGCAGCGCGTCATCGTCGTCTTGACCAGCGGGCCGATATATTTGTCCTCGACGGCGCGCTTGTTCTCGGCGAAGCGCGACGAATCCGTGCCGAAGGCCATGGCCTGGTCCTGCAGGTCGCATTCGCCGCCCTGGTCGCAGATCGGGCAATCGAGCGGATGGTTGATGAGCAGGAACTCCATCACCCCTTCGCGTGCCTTCTTGACCATCGGCGACTTGGTCGAGACGACCGGCGGCTCGCCGTTCGGGCCGGGGCGCAGGTCACGCACGCCGATGGCGCAGGAGGCCTGCGGCTTCGGCGGGCCGCCCTTCACCTCGACGAGGCACATGCGGCAGTTGCCGGCGATCGAAAGCCGCTCGTGGAAGCAGAAGCGCGGGATCTCGGCCCCGGCCGCCTCGCAGGCCTGGAGGACGGTGTAGTCGGCCGGAACGTCGACCTCGATGCCGTCGATGACGATTTTGGTCATGGTCTCACTCCGCCGCCATCAGCCGCACAGGCTCGCTGTGCGGGTTGGCGGCATAGTCGTCGATGCGCTGCTCGATCTCGTGCCGGAAATGCGCGATCAGTCCCTGGATCGGCCAGGCCGCGGCGTCGCCGAGCGCACAGATGGTGTGGCCCTCGATCTGCTTGGTGACGTCGAGCAGCATGTCGATCTCGCGCTTCTGGGCGCGGCCCTCGGCCATGCGCTCCATGACGCGCCACATCCAGCCGGTGCCCTCGCGGCAGGGCGTGCATTGGCCGCAGCTCTCATGCTTGTAGAAATGGCTGATGCGGGCGATGGCGCGGACGATGTCGGTCGACTTGTCCATCACGATCACCGCCGCCGTGCCGAGGCCGGAGCGCAGCTTCGAGAGCGAGTCGAAATCCATCGGCGTGTCGATGATCTGCTCGGCCGGAACCATGCGCACCGAGGAGCCGCCGGGGATGACCGCCTTGAGGTTGTCCCAGCCGCCGCGGATGCCGCCGCAATGCTTTTCGATCAGCTCGCGGAACGGAATGCCCATCGCCTCTTCGACATTGCAGGGCTTGTTCACATGCCCCGAGACGCAGAAGAGCTTGGTTCCGACATTGTTCGGGTTGCCGATCGAGGAGAACCAGGCGGCGCCGCGGCGCAGGATGGTCGGGGCGACCGCGATCGACTCGACGTTGTTCACCGTGGTCGGGCAGCCATAGAGGCCCATATTGGCCGGGAAAGGCGGCTTCAGCCGCGGCATGCCCTTCTTGCCCTCGAGGCTCTCCAGCAGCGCCGTCTCCTCGCCGCAGATATAGGCGCCGGCACCGTGATGTACATAGAGATCAAAGGGATAGCCGTGGACATTGTCCTTGCCGATGAGCTTGGCCTCATAGGCCTCGTCGACGGCGCGCTGCAGCGCCTCGCGCTCGCGGACATATTCGCCGCGGATATAGATATAGGCCGCATGGGCGCCCATGGCGAAGGAGGCGATCAGGCAGCCCTCGACCAGCGTATGCGGGTCGTTGCGCATGATCTCGCGGTCCTTGCAGGTGCCCGGCTCCGACTCGTCGGCGTTGACGACGAGGTAATGCGGACGCCCGTCGCTCTGTTTGGGCATGAACGACCATTTCAACCCGGTCGGGAAGCCGGCGCCGCCGCGCCCGCGCAAGCCGGACTTCTTCATCTCGTCGATGATCCAGTCCCGGCCCTGCTCCAGGATGAACTTGGTGCCGTCCCAGGCGCCACGCTGGATCGCGCCCTTCAGGGTGCGGTCGTGCAGGCCGTAGAGGTTGGTGAAGATGCGATCGCGATCTGCGAGCATGGTCTCGTCCTCACTCCGCCGGCTTGTCGCCGAGCTTCGACTCGGGGCGCCAGCCCGTCGCGAGCTTCTTCGACTGGGCGATCCAGTCGTCGCGCAGCGCCCGGCCCTTGAAGCCGGTCAGCCGCGCATCGACCCAGGCGAGCTCCGCCGGTGTCCATTTGGCGATCTGGTCGAAATGCCAGACGCCCATCTCGTTCAGCATCTTCGCAAGCTTGGGGCCGACGCCCCAGATCAGTTCGAGATCGTCGCCCTTGCCGCCGCGCGCGGCGCTGAGCAATTCGGGCTTGCTCTCGTCGGTCGCGGCGGCCTTATCCGCTGCCGCGGGCTTGGCCGCCTCGGCGACGTCCTTCTTCTCGAGCTTGCCCTTGGCGGCCGGCGTGTCGTTCGCAGCGCTGGAGGGCTGCGTCGGTTCGGACGGCTTCGGACGACCGGCGGCAGCCGTTTCGGTCGCGGGCTTCGCGGCAACGGCGGCGGGCGTGGCCTCGGCCTTCTTCGCCTCGGCTTCGGCGGCCTTCTTGGCCTCCGCCTCGGCAGCAGCCTTGGCGGCGGCGGCCTCGGCCGCGGCCTTGCGCTGCTCGACGACGCGCTTCTGCCAGTCACCGGCGCCGATCATCGAACCGTCATAGAGCGCCTTGTCGGTCAGGGTCTGCGGCCCGCCTTCCGGCTCGGAGCCGGCGCGGCCGTTCTGCGGCCCCGGCTTGGTCGGACGGCCATGGCGCAGATCGTCGAGGAGCTGGCGGAAATTCGCTGGCGTCAGGTCCTCGTAATAGTCGACATTGATCTGCGCCATCGGGGCGTTGCAGCAGGCGCCGAGGCATTCGACCTCGAGCCAGGAGAGCTTGCCGTCGGCGGTCACGGTCGATTGCGGGCCGATGACCTCCTCGCAAACCTTCTTCAGCGCTTCCGCACCGCGCAGCGCGCAGGGCGTCGTGCCGCAGAGCTGGACGAAATACTCGCCCACCGGCTGCAGGTTGAACATGGTGTAGAAGGTCGCGACCTCCATCACGCGCATCGGCGCCATCCCTAAGCGCTTCGCGACGGTCTCGATCACGGCGCGCGAGACCCAGCCCTCCTGCTCCTGCGCCTTCCACAGCAGCGGGATGACGGCCGAAGCCTGCCGGCCTTCCGGATATTTGGCGATCTGCTGGTCGATCCAGTTCTCGTTCGCCGGGGTGAAGGCGAAGGAGGCGGGCTGGACCGGATCGGGGGCGAGACGACGGACGGACATCAGCGGTCCACTTCACCAAAGACGATGTCGAGGGAGCCGAGGATCGCGGAGACGTCGGCGAGCATGTGCTTGCGGCACATGAAATCCATGGCCTGGAGATGGGCGAATCCCGGGGCCTTGATCTTGCAGCGATAGGGCTTGTTGGTGCCGTCGGAGACTAGATAGACGCCGAACTCGCCCTTCGGCGCCTCGACCGCGGCATAGACCTCGCCGGCCGGCACCTTGTAACCCTCGGTATAGAGCTTGAAATGGTGGATCAGCGCTTCCATCGAGCGCTTCATCTCGCCGCGCTTGGGCGGCACCATCTTGCCGTCGAGCGAGGAGACCGGGCCGCCGCCATCGGCCGCCAGCAGCTTGTCGCAGCACTGCTTCATGATGCGCACCGACTGGCGCATCTCTTCCATGCGGATGCAATAGCGGTCGTAGCAGTCGCCGTTCTTGCCGACGGGGATGTCGAATTCCATCTCCTCGTAGCACTCGTAGGGCTGCGACTTGCGCAGATCCCAGGGCGCGCCGGAGCCGCGCACCATCACGCCCGAGAAGCCCCATTTCCAGCAGGTTTCGAGATCGACCACGCCGATATCGACGTTGCGCTGCTTGAAGATGCGGTTGTCCGTGAGCAGGCCTTCGAGGTCGTCGCAGACCTTGAGGAACGGGTCGCACCACTCGGCGATGTCGTGGATCAGCGAGACGGGCAGGTCCTGGTGGACGCCGCCGGGGCGGACATAGGCCGCGTGCATGCGCGCGCCGCAGGCCCGCTCGTAGAAGATCATCAGCTTCTCGCGCTCCTCGAAGCCCCAGAGCGGAGGCGTGAGGGCGCCGACGTCCATCGCCTGCGTGGTGACGTTCAGCAGATGCGAGAGGATGCGGCCGATCTCGGAATAGAGCACGCGGATGAGTTGGCCGCGGCGCGGCACTGTGACGCCGGCGAGGCGCTCGACCGCGAGCGCGAAGGCATGCTCCTGGTTCATCGGCGCGACATAGTCGAGCCGGTCGAAATAGGGCACGGCTTGGAGATAGGTCTTGGCCTCGATCAGCTTCTCGGTGCCGCGATGCAGCAGGCCGATATGGGGATCGACGCGCTCGACGATCTCGCCGTCGAGCTCCAGCACGAGGCGCAGCACGCCGTGCGCCGCCGGATGCTGCGGGCCGAAATTGATCGAGAAATTGCGGATGTTGTGTTCGGTCATCGTACCGGCCCCGCTCACGCCGTCTTCGCCTTCTCATCGCCCGGAAGCACGTAATCCGTGCCCTCCCAGGGCGAGAGGAAATCGAAATTGCGGAATTCCTGGTTGAGCTTCACCGGCTCGTAGACGACGCGCTTCTGCTCGTCGTCGTAGCGGACCTCGACGAAGCCGGTCAGCGGGAAGTCCTTGCGCAGCGGATAGCCCTCGAAGCCGTAATCGGTGAGGATGCGCCGCAGGTCGGGGTGGCCCGAGAACAGGATGCCGTAGAAATCGTAGGCCTCGCGCTCGAACCAGTTCGCCGCCGGGAAGACGTCGACGACGGAGGGAACGGGCGTCGCCTCGTCGGTCTGCACCTTGACGCGGATGCGGCGGTTATGGTGCGGCGCGAGCAGGTGATAGACGACGTCGAAGCGCTTCTCGCGACCGGGATAGTCGGCCCCGGCGATGTCGGTGAAATTGACGAAGCGGAAGCGCGGATCGGCATAGAGCGTCCTCATCACCCGCACGATCGACGCCGCCTCGGCATGGATCGTCAGCTCCTCGAAGGCGACGACCGCCTCCGTGACCGCGCCGGGCAGCGCGGCCTTGATCTCTTCGCCGAGTTTCACGAGCGCTTCGCTCATCGCTTCACCTTCTCACCCGCGTCATGCCCGGGCTTGCCCCGGGGCATCTCGTGCAGGATTGAACCCAATCCTCGTCCGGCGCCTCTCCGTCGGGAGATGCTCGGGTCGGGCCCGAGCATGGCGCCGCTTCACTACCGTTCGATCGTGCCGGTGCGGCGGATCTTCTTCTGCAGCAGCAGGACGCCGTAGAGCAGCGCCTCCGCGGTGGGCGGGCAGCCCGGGACATAGATGTCGATCGGGACGATGCGGTCGCAGCCGCGCACCACCGAATAGCTGTAGTGGTAGTAGCCGCCGCCATTGGCGCAGGAGCCCATCGAGATGACGTAGCGCGGCTCCGGCATCTGGTCGTAGACCTTGCGCAGTGCCGGAGCCATCTTGTTGGTCAGCGTGCCCGCCACGATCATCACGTCCGACTGGCGCGGTGAGGCGCGCGGCGCGAAGCCGAAACGCTCGACGTCGTAGCGCGGCATCGAGAGCTGCATCATCTCGACGGCGCAGCAGGCGAGGCCGAACGTCATCCACATCAGCGAGCCGGTGCGGGCCCAATTGATCAGATCGTCGGTGGCGGTGACGAGGAAACCCTTGTCGGCCAGCTCGTTGTTGATCTCGACGAAGAAAGGATCGCGCACGCCGACCGGCTTGCCGTCGGGGCCGAGAAGCCCTCTCGGTGCCGGCGCGACGAGCGGGTCGCCGCGATCGATCGCTGTGACTGCCATGACCTAATCCTCGTGAACTTCAAGCCTGTCAGATAGGAAGCGGAAAACCGTTTCGCGACCGGACAGTTAGTCCCACTCCAGCGCGCCCTTGCGCCACTCGTAGATGAAGCCCACGGTCAGCACGCCGAGGAAGATCATCATCGACCAGAAACCATACCAGCCGAGGCTGCCGAAGGCGACGGCCCAGGGGAACAGGAACGCGACCTCGAGATCGAAGATGATGAAGAGAATCGCGACCAGGTAGAACCGGACGTCGAACTTCATGCGGGCGTCGTCGAAGGCGTTGAAGCCGCATTCATAGGCCGAGAGCTTTTCGGCATCCGGCTTGGAATAGGCGATGGCGAAGGGCGCGATCAGCAGCGCCAGACCGATCACCGCCGAGACGCCGATGAACAGCACCAGCGGCAGATAATCGGTCAGAAGGGAATGCATCGGGAAAGCTTGCATCGTCGAACTCGCTTCGCACGGCCGCACCGAGGCTTGCCGCCCCGTTCGCTTAGACCGTCGATTAGAATGAAGCAAGACTCCGCCGCGCCGCACAATCGCGCAGGCGGGTTGTATGCGGCGCAGGATGAGGCAAAATCCCCCGCCCCGGCCTGCTCCGACAGCCGCGAGGCGAAATTCGGCCGCAAATGCGCATTTTTTTGCGCGGTTGGCCCCTATGCATTCATTCACCCTGCCCGAATCGCCGGCGGCAGGACTGCTTTTCAAAGGTCGCCTTCATGCCTTCATCGATCCGGACCGCCCATGCCGCACTGCCGATAGCGGCCCGTGCCGCGTGAGGTCCGCCTGCCT
>Ga0180223_1000402_pt1 | contig 57581 bp, 102 predicted proteins | sample eDN5th30CKraftOP_FD_151337 | JGI IMG/M metagenome (GOLD analysis project Ga0180223, IMG submission 151337) | Enriched Organic Plus compost microbial communities from Emeryville, California, USA - eDNA 5th pass 30_C Kraft OP (version 2) (version 2) ... | reverse complement strand
CCGGAGGTCTTCATCCCGGCATTCGCGCGGGCGGCCCTGCAACCCCAACCAGCGATGCCGCCCGCGCTGGCGCCACGACCATCATTGCACTAACAATCAAATTGGACCCGTCCGTGGGGGCCGATCAACCCTTCTTCGGCTCCTTCTCCTTCGGAAACTTGAAATATTCGTCCCAGCCCGTGCGCTGGGCGAAAAGAAACGCTCGGCGGGCGTCCTCGACGGCCTTGTCCATCGGCGATGCGCCGAGGCGATCACCCTTCCCTGTCGACTCGTCGAGAGTGAACGTGCGCGTCCCGATATTGATTGTAACCGTCGCCTGCTTGCCGTCGAGCTTGTCGATCTGCTCCGCGACGCCTGCAACTTCACCTCGGGCGGCATCGGCCTCATTCGCGGCCTTCTGCATATCGTTGATGAAGGGCGCGAGGTCGGGACGAGCCTGCGCGATCTTGTCGGAGGCGGAAGCGAACTCTTCCGCGGAGATCGTTCCCTCGCGAAACTTGGCGACAAGCTTCTCCAGTTCCGCCGTGAGGCTCAGACCGCCAAATCCGGCCCGCGTGCCGAAGTTGAGTAGTGCTTCCGACATCTCACGGAGCTTGACCAACTCGCGGGCCTGTGCCGCCGCAAGCGATACCTGTCGAGCGGCCGCAGTTGCGCCAGCGCCGACTGAGAACAGGTCCGCCGCGACCTGCTTGATCCCCGGCGAAGCACCAGACGAATTCTCGCCTGCCTTCTTGATGGCCTCAGCGTAGCGATCCGACGCCTCGCTCGACGCCGCGGCGCGCTGCGATACGACATACATGATGCCGCCGAGCGCGAGGAACGCGACACCGAGCGGCCCTCCAACGAGCGACAACAACGACGAGCCAGCCTGGCGAAGAGCGCCCAGCGCGACGCCGTGCACTCGTGCCGCATCACTGGCCTTCGTCAGCGCGACGGTCGATTGTTCAAATGCTGCCCGCGTTCGCAGTTCCGTCTGCAACGCTGCCTGCAACTCGCGCCCGAGCCGCTTCCTCGTAGCTGCCGATACAGTGTTGGCCTTGGCCATTTCGTATGCCGCACGAGTGCTCGCAAGCGTTCTCTGCGCGGCAAGGTGCTGTGTTCGCGAGAAGGCTTCATTCTCCTGCGCCGCGTCGAGTGCCGAGATGCGTGCCGCCTTCAGGCCGGATACCCAGCCGGTGACAGCCTGCATCCGCCGTGCCGCGAAGGTTGCTGCGAGCGCCGCCCCGAGAGCGAGAACGATGTCGACAAGGCCCGACACGTTGTCGGAGATGAGGTTGAGACCACCCACCAGCGCCGCGGAACCGGCAGACGCTTTCTCCGAATCCATCGCATACTTGGTGACGGCGTTGCCGACGCGAACCCACGCCTGCTCGATCGTCGACGTGGTCTTGGCGAAATCCTCGTCGATCTTCCTCGAAGCATCGAGAATGGCCTTCGTGACGACATCGGCCGTCAACTCGCCGGCATGCGCCATCTCGCGGAGCTTGCCGATATTCACGCCAAGGCTCTCAGCCATGCCGCGCAGGAGCACAGGCGCGTTCTCGGCGACGGACCTGAACTCCTCGCCAGAGAACCTGTTCGAAGCGATACCCTGAGAGAGTTGGATCGCGGCGCCCTGCGCTTCTGCCGTCGAAGCGCCGCCGACCGCGAAAGCCTTCTGCACCGTCTCGGTGATGCGCAGGAGTTTCTGCTGAGAAAGCCCGAGGTGCTCGGTCGCTCGGGCCGTGCGGGCGTAGATCGTCGTCGTCGCCTCAAACGAAGAGCGCGTCCGTTGCGCCACCTCGAACAGCGCGTTCTGCGTGTTCTTCAGATCGTTCGCATCGGTAGTGACGGTACGAAGCTGGTTGCTGAGGCGGTGGGCGCCGTCGACCGCGCGGATCATATTTGCCGCGAGAGCCGCAGGCAGAAGCCCACCCACGGCCACGCCAGCCGCAAGAGCCGCGCCACGGAGCGCGTCGATCGAGCTTTTCGCCTGTAGAGCACCGAGACCGAGGCTCGTCATACCGCGCGTGTGGATGCCCGCAATCGAACGGTTGAGCCCGCTGATGGAACGGTCGATGCCCGCGACGCTTCGCGAGACGCCTGCGCCAGTGCGATCGACCTGATTGGCAAACGCCGCCAACCCAGCCATGCCGGGGCCGAGCTGCGTTTGCAACAAAATGTTGATGCTGCCAACGCGGGCCGCTGTGCTAACCATCTGATACCTCAAAGAAAAAGGCCCGCCGAAGCGAGCCTTTCTTTATGTGCCGGCCGTGCCGGGCAATGCCTTGCCGGGAAACGACTTGCCCATCCCTGTCTCTCCCTGTCCGCAAGCGAACAGGTTTCTAAAACAACATACCCGAATTTCGTTGTCTTTCCAACATCAGGGCTAGGCTTGTTCGGAGGTAGGCTTTGACCGGATGCGCTCGACGACTTCTCGGAACGAGGGTGGCTTGTTCTCGCGGGTCAGCTTTTCGAGCTTGGGGATCGTCTTCGCCCGCTGGAGCTTGGCGTTCAGCCATGCGACTGTGATCGCCTGCTTGAACTGCTGTGCTTCTTTCTCCGACCGCGCTTTCGCGATGCGGAATATCTCGTTTGGCGTCAGTTCCCAGACGGTGATTGGGTCGATGCCAGATGCGTCAGCAACCGATAAAGATTGCTCTGCAAGGCTTCGTCGAAAGGGATACCGTTCTCCTCCGCCGCCTCCTTGGCTCGCTTTAGGTTCTCGGCATCCTGCTTCTTGCGGGCCTCGATTGCCTCCTCGACGAGCTGGGCATGCGTCTTGCCGAGCCACGATTTCGAGATGGCGTCCATGATCGGCTGGCAGACGCAGGCAAGGTCGAAATCCTCGCGCTGAGTCAGGTCGTGGAAGAACTCCTCGTCATCGCCGACCTTCTCGACCTCACCCTTGCTGGTCCGCTTGCGCAGGCCAATGGCGAGAATCTTGGTGAGATCGGGGAAGGCGCGATCGACGCACGCCTGTTCCATGTCGTTGAAGTAGTCCCGGCCATACTCCGCTTCGAGAGCGGCAATATCGGCCAGGGTGAAGGCGACGAAGTAGCCCTTCCCGATTTCAGGGATGGCTACCTCGCCTTTCAAAGGATTGACTGCCACGGTTCACCTCACGGAGCCTGGGTATAGGAGTCCATACCCGTCTTTTTCAGCGTGAACGTGATCTGCTGAACCCCTTGGACGGGGAACGACTTCGTGACCCCCATGACGAGGGCCGAGAAGTTGTAGATCTCGGTCTCGCCGGGCGCGAGAATCTGGAAATCCAGCACCTCGCCGATCTTCCCCTGAAGGCCCGTGGCGCGATTGTGCGTCGCATGGCCGGGGAGATAGTTGCAGGTCAACGTCATCTCGGCGCCATCCTTCAGCGCGGCGATGTACTCGCGCCGGCCGTTGGGCGACTGATGATTGGTGACTTCGACAAGCTCGATGCTGTCGCCGTCCTCGAAATCGCCGACCTCGCCGATCTCGGTGAATGTCTGAGGGCTGCCGCCGTCGCCTACGCGAATCTTGGTTCCGTAGCCAAGCATGGCTTCCGAATTGGGATTGGCCATCTGAAGTTCCTTTCTTCAAAGAAAAACCCGGCGCGATGGCCGGGCTGGTTTTGGTTGTGAAGGCGGCCTCAGTCGGCCAACCCCTCCTCGTCGGCATACTTGATGCGCTTGCAGACGTGGACTTTCGCTTCCTGCGGGGAGAACGTGGTTCCGAGGCACTTGGGACATTCCCACATCGGCTTGCCCGCCCACCGCTTCTCGACCATGCCGCCCACGCCGGGCACGTCCGCCGCGGTCAGGCGCTTCTTCTTCTCGGGCTCAGGCATGTCCGTCGGCTTCACCGCCGGCGTCGAGCGGCGGCGCTTGGGCTTCTCGTCCGCCAGCATGTTCTCCTCGAACACCTCGAACTTCTCCGGGTGTGCGGAGACGGGATTGTCGTCCTCGGTCATGTCGTCCTCGTGAAGAAAGCTGTGTACTCGGAGATATGGCGGAACACGTTTGGCCCGGCTTCGAAGTCCGCCGCGGTGTTAAAGTGCTCGGTCATCTGGACGCGGCATCCGGCGAGCGTTCCGCGCCAGTCCTGAAGGCGAAGGATCGTCGCCTCGCCAAGTGCAAGAGCCTGCGTGTCGACATCAGCGCGGCACGTCACCCGGATATGAGCATCGAACAGGCCGACCGGCCCGGAATGAGTGTAGTCGCCGCCCTGCTCGATCAACTCCAGAAGGATGTTCGGCCGCTGCGCGTTCTGGTCGACGCGAGCCACGAAGATGCGCGGCGAGATGGCTGGCGCCAACGAAAGCGCCGCCTTGTAGCAGGCCAAAATCTGCATCTACCTGCCCCTGTAGGCGACCTGACTCGCGTAGCTGATGAGCTTGGTGCCGAGTTCGTGCGTCATGATCTTCACAGCCTGATCGTCGTGGGCGAAGAACGCGGGCTCGAGGAACGGTCTCGCCTTGGCTCCGGGATGCATGACGCCCCGCTTTGGCTGCCAGTGCGGCGCAGTGCCCGCCTCGACAAGATGCGCGATCCCTACGCCCCTGCCCGTCGCTGCGATCACCCACTGCGACATCGAGGTCGTCGCCTTCAGCGCGCGGATGCGCATCGAGCGGTAGAGCACCCCGCGCTTGTAGGACTTGTTGACCTTCAGGTTCGCCTTGGCCTTCGCCAGCATCGGAGTCAGAGCCTTGCGGGATGCCTGTCCGACCTTAGCTCGCGGGAACTGCGCAACGCGGCGGATGGCGCGCGCTGTCTGGCGATAGCCCGTGACCTTGCTCATGGCTGCATCGCTGTTCTGACGAGTTCCCACGCCGACCCGTCCTGAATCTCTCCGATCGTCCACTGGCACCACGCCATGCGCCGGAACCATTCGCTCCGATCCGGCGTCACGAGCGGCTGGCTGACATGGTGCGACGTTATGCTGAAAGCCATCGCGCCCTCGTCGCAGGTCACGGCCGGGATACCGGCCAGCACCGCATCCACCGTCGCGTTCGAGTTGTAGGCGATGACGCAGGTCGCCCCAGCAAGGTCGTCAGCGAGCGTTCCGGTTGAAACCATGTACGACGGCACCGGAAACACCTGTCCGCGCCTCACGGCCTCTGGATGGGGCCGGAAACGGGCATCGACGCCCATGCGATCCAGTTCGTCGATCGTGTCCTTCAACCATTCGAGATAGTTCACGTTGAGAAGCGATTGGTCGCCGAGCACCTGCCCCGCGATCAGCCAGTAGCCGTCGAACCGCTCCCATTCCTTCGCAAGATGACCGTGGTTGCTCCAGAACCTTTCGCCCCCGTCCTGCGGCTTAGGAAACCGCGCTCTGCCGTTGAGGCCATCCCAGCCGAGCGAGGTCCAGACGTTCATCCTGTCGCCGAGATAACCGCGCTCCATGACGAGGATCGGCTTGGCGAACCCGGATGATCGAATCCGCAATCCCTTTCTCCAGCCCCAGCAAACCGCGAAGTCCGCAGTCACCTCGGGCCGCTCATGGAATGGCGAAACGGCCACCCCATGCCGCGACAGGCCGGCGCACATTGCTCGGACATGATTGGAGACGTCGCCGGTGCCGGTTCGGCTGAGAAAGACCGCCGCCTTCACGACTTGACGACGCCCCACACTTCCTCACCGTAGGCGACGTGATCGGGGAACATCTCTCGGACGACGCGACCAACAGTAGACCACCAAAGATCATGCCCAAGGATCATCCCGCCTGACCGCACCTTCGGCGCCCATGCCTCGATGTCCCGCCTGACGCCATCCTCGGTATGGTCGGCGTCGATGAAGACGAAGTCGAGCGATCCGTCCTCAACCCTCTTTGCCTGCGAGACGCTGTCGCCTTTGAAGATCAGGCAGCGGCCGTTGTAGCGGCCCATCTTCCGGCACACGTCGAGTTCGATGGCCGACATGTCGAAATCGGAGTAGGTTTCTGCGTTCTCGACATCGCGCAGCGGCAGAACCTTCCACTGGTCCACGCCGATCATGTGAAGCTCGGGACAGGCATCGAGGACGGAGAACAGCGTCTTGCCCTTCAACACCCCGATCTCCGCACCGCGCTTCCATCCGTTCTGCCGAACGAGGTCGATGATGACGCTGCGCTGATCGGTCGGCTTGACCAGATGCGCGAGCCGTGCCCGGTCGCTCAACACCACGCCTTCCTGACCCATTTCGACCTCTCGCGTTCCTTGATCGGATCGTATGGCCCCGACATGAAGCCTGCGATCATCCCCGCCGGCCGCTCCTTGCGGTGCATTGGGCGGTATTGCATGACGCCGCTGTCTTCGCCGAACGTCGGCTGGTTGGGGCCGAGCACATGAGCAACCCACGACTGATCGCCGGTCCAGTACGCGGCGGCCTCTTTCGCTTGTTCAAGCCGATCCGGCGTCAGGGTCGTCCAGACCTCTTGATGAAGCCCAGGCTCCAGAACGAACAGTGACGTGTTGTAAGGCTCGTCGTCGGCACGGTCCCAGATGCGGAACGGCCCGGTCAGCACCGGCGCCAAATCGCCCAGGACGACGACGTCGAGGTCGATCGATGCAAACCGCCCGCCAATCCGCTCATGGAACTCCGGCGACCAGCCCCACAGTTTCGGCAGATAGTCCGGCAGCGCCGAAACCTCCCTCGGCATCACGATCGAGCCGGGATAGTCGAAACTGCCGTCCTGCACGCAGATCAGTTCATGTCCGCCGTGGCGCCGCAGCATCGAGGCGAGCGTGTGGACGTGGCGCTCCTGATACTGCACAGTTCGCTTCCAGAAGCCCTTGCCGCGCCAGAGCCAGCAGACAAACCTCAAAGCACACTCTCCAGAGGCGCCTGCGGCAGCCATGTGATCGTTGAAGCCGGTGAAGCGTTGAGCACCGCTACTCCAAGCCGATCGAGTTCATCGGTCAGCCCGCGGAACTTCCTGCGCCAGTCCGCCGTATCCGACACCATGTCCATCCGCCCCTCGTGCCGGCCGAACCAGTGATCGCGGGCGAAATCCTTGTCGGTGAAGTCCATGCCGACGATGACGATCTCCCGCGCGCCCAACTGCGCCGCGAGGTGGACCGCTTGATAGCCAGAGTTCGATCCGTGCCTCATATGGCCGGGCTCCGGATCGTAGCCTTCCGGCCCGGTATCCCGCATGTGCTGGACGTCGTGGCGACCGAGTCGGTTGAACGAGACCTTCGGCTTCATGAATGACCGGACGCCATCATGAAAGTCCCACCATTTCGCGTCCGCAGCGTAGGCCAGATCGGCGAACCAGCATGGGAATACGGCATCGTTGACCGCGATCACCCGGCAGCGGTCCTTGTCTCGCGCCATGCCGATCGTGCGGACCTGCGCCAGCGACACCGACGGCCCACCGGCGACAACGACAACGCGCTCGCCCTCCCATATGCGCCCCGGCGCGAACAGTGTGCTCATTGCGGGACGTTCGGGTCCAGATCGCCGTAGCGCAGCGGGTTTAGGTTGGCCTGGATCATCACATCGTCCCGGCCGTCCAGATTTGGCATCACAGCGAGAATGTCGAACACCAGCGAGTCAGCGCGGATGCCATGAGGCCCGTAGTCGTGGGTATCGTTGAAGACGATCCTGTGTGTCTCGTCGATGCCCTCAAGCTCAAGGAAATCTCCACGCAGGGTGTGCGACACGACACTCTGAAGCTCGTCGCCCTTGAACACTTCCCTGCCGCGATTGGGCTGGATGCTGATCCAGACCTGCCCGAACTCCACCCACATTACGATGTCGTTCAGCGGGCCGGGCACCGTCACCTTGTGCTGGACGAGAACGAGGTTAGGCGCTTTGCCGGAGCGGATCATCACCAGCCGCCGTTCAGGTCTGTGCCGTTGGGCACGCGCAGTTCCTTCACCAAGGAGTCCACGCCAAACTCAATTTTTTTGGCAACCTGCATGATACGCGGTTCATTGTAGGTAGCCTCACGGCTACTGATCCACGATGCCGCTAACAGGTACGTCGCCTGACGAAGCGCGGCGGGTACTTTCTCGGGGTCATCGGCGCCGACGACGTATTCGATCTCCATCGTGCCAGCCTGCTCGACCAGTCCGGTGTCGATCGTCGGGAGCATGCGGTCGATGCGGACACGATCGTTAGGATCAGAAAGAACCTGCTCAGTTCCACCGGCGGCTGCATACTTGATCGAGGTGATCGTCTTCAGCGGTGGGCGAGGAAGCTGCACGGAAGGCAGGATGCGGCGCAGGCGCAGAACGAACGTCTGCTGCATGAGCGCAAGGTTCGCCCGCTTCTCGACGTACTCATCGGCGGCCTTGATCCAGAACTCGATCAGTTCGTCCTCCGACCCGTGCCTGATCCTCTTGCCGGCCTTCACCAGGTCGACGCTGATCGACGTCGCGGTGGCCGGCGTTTTCAGCGTCAGATCCATTTCGACCTCGATCCAGATAATCGCCCGGCCGGATCATGCGATCGGCGTAGCGTGCGCCCTTGTTAGGCATCGGCCGGCTGCTCGGCAGGCTTGGTGGCGGCTTCCATCGCCTTCTCGATCTCGGCGGCCAGGCGGGCCGCGCCCCAGCGAGAGTCGGCATCCTTGCCGGTCATCTCCTTGAACTCCTTGCGGAGACTGTCGGTGGCCGATCCGGGAACCACCTGATCCACTTCCTGCTTGGCCGGATTGAACTTGCGGGTGGTGATCTCGGCGCCATCGCCATCGGCCGGCTTCTCGGCAGGCGCGTCCTGTCCGGGCAGCATCGCATAGCCCTTCTTCACCAGTTCCTTGGCGATGGAGGGCAGGAAGCCGGCGCTCTCACCGGCAACGTTGCTGGCGTAGTTCTTGGTCAGCTTCACGACGACGAGGCCGCGATGGTTCGGCTGAAACGGCTTGCTCATGTGCTTGATCCTTGCTGGAGGGAGCGAGCGGCCCGGAGGCCGCCCGCGCTCATGCCTTCAGGGCTTAGTAAGCGCCCCAATCGACGCCGGTGATGTTCACGACGGCGCCCGTGTGCCGGATGTCGGCGTCGTGGTGCGTCAGCGCCCGAACAAGCGTCACGTTACGCTGGAAGGCCGAATGAACGGTGCCAGACACGTTGTAGGACGCTTCCTCCGACACCTTGAACGACAGGCCGGAAGCCTCGCCGAACAGGACATGGTTGAAGTCGATCAGGTGGATGTCGGTCTCGTCGCCGCTGGTGCCGAGGTTCGCCGGCATGACAGTGGTTTCGTAGACCGGCTTGCCACGAAGACGCGGACCACCGGCGTCCGGGCCGTACTGGATTTCGGGATAGACGCGGTTGCCGTTCCCGTCGCGGAGGCCGGACAGGAAGATGCGGGTGCGAGGGTGCATGATCCACGCGGCGCGACGGCCGTTGACCTTGCGGTTGCGCATTTCCGTCTCAGCCCTCGCCAGCGTCGCCTCGATGTTGTGGATGATCGAAGTGAGGTTGGTGATCGCGGCGAAGGACGGAACGCCCGAGATGCGGGTGATGCCGAGCGGCGTGTTGGACAGGCCAGTGCCGCGGAGCAGGTTGAGGTCCATCAGTTCGCCCAGCGCGCCGCGCATGTCGTCCTGGATGAAGCTCTCCATGCCGCCGATCGACCACGCCAGCAGTTCGTTCGAAGCGGGAACGATGACGGACAGACGCTTGGCCGAGAGCGTCACTTCGCGGAAGGTCTGCTGCTCGACGCCGATGTCCGATGCTTCCGCGCCGTAGCCGCCGGTCACGCCGGTATCGCCCGCCGGGATGGTCAGGTTGCCGTTCGGCAGGCCGACGCGACGAGGGCCACCGGCCAGAAACGCCGAGTCCTCGCGGAGGATTTCGATGATCTCGTCCTTCAGGGGCGTCGGCACTGCATATCCACCGGCGGAGGGCGTGGTCGAAACCAGTTCCTTCACCATGCCGCCGAAGCCGTGCTTCTCAAGCTGCTCCATCGGCGTCGAACGCTCGTGGTGCGCCGCGATGATCGACGTCACGGCCAGGCCGAGCTTCTGAACGGCGGTGAGCGCCTTCTTCGGATGGGCCGGCGTGGCGGGGGCCTCGTCAACCGGCTGGGCAGCGGCCTTCACCGCGTTCTCGGCGCGCTCGGCCAGCGCGATCTTGGCATTGATGCCGTCGATCTCGTCCAGCGCCTTCTGAAGCGCGTCGGTGTCCTCGGCAGTTGCGCCGTCGGCGAACGCCTTGGTCTGGAGGTCGCTCAGGCCCTTGGTCTTGTCCGCGAGGGCCTTGCGAAGTTCGGCGAGAGACATGTCTCGGTCCTTTCTTCAAAGAAAAACCCGCCTCGTGGGGCGGGTCGTGGTGGTGATCCTCGCGGATCGTGGATCGGGTCGCCCCGATGGTTTACGCGGCCTCGGGAGCCGCGATCTTGGCAAGGCGCTCTTTCAGCGCCTTCTGGACTTCGGGGTCGGCCGGGATGGGTGCCGGGTCGGGTTCGGGCTCGGCCGCCTTGAACATGCCGCGGATGCCGTCGACCAGCTTCGTCAGCGCGCTCTTGCGCTCCGGCTCGGCGATCTCCTCGACCTTTGGCTCGAAATCCTTCAGGAACTCCTCGACGTTGAGTTCGAGTTCCTGCGCGACGGGATCGGGCGCGATGGCTTTCGTTTTGCCTTCATCGTCGATGACAATCTCGACGGAAACGGGCTTCTCGACGGCGCTGGCTGCCTTCTCCATGCGTTCGGCAATAGCTTCGAGCCGGTCCAGTGACTTCTGGTCGAGTTCGATGGTCGTGGTGAGGATCGACGTCTTGTCACCGGTCGCGGCTTTGTGCGCCGCCTCAATCTCGGCGCGCGGCACGATCAGGCCGGCTGCCGTCTTGGTGTAGGTGTCGAGAACTTCCTCGAGGAAGTCTTTGGCGAGCATGTTTCCCTCTTTGATCGACCGCGCCAACGCCGCGGGGTTAGAGGGAACAGCGACGATGCTACACTCGTACATTTCCCATTCGAGGATGTCGTAGGCCCAGGTCGGCTCACCCTTGTCGTCGAGCTTTCGCTCAAGCTTCGTTGGCATGAAGCCGATCGAGGCAGCGCGCAGGATGCCCTGCTCGAGAAGGCCATAGGCCATGTCGATATGCGGCGCCGTTCCCTCGGCCGCGAGCGTCGCCTTGCCCTCAATCCGCTTCGGCTTCTTCTGGACATCAGACCAGTTGCCGAGGATCAGATCGCTGCGGTGGTTAAGAAGGCAGATCGGGTTGCCCTCGAACCGGGTCAGGTCGGCGCCCTTGGCCCGCACCGTGTCGCCGTAGCTGTCCGTGGTTTCGTCGGTCATGACGAAGACGGCTGAGCGGGTCTGGCCATCAAAGGTCTTCGGCATCTTGGCCGCGCGGTAGACGATGCCGTCGTTCACGCTCAGCGAGCGCTTCGACAGGTATTCGTCGATCGAGATATTCGGCATCGCTGCCTCCTCAGTTCTTCACGAGAGAGAGGACCGGCGCTTTCGCCTTGTCCTTGTCGTCGGTCTTCTCGGCATCCTCGTCGCCGGGCGCATTGCCGCCGGCCTTCAGGATCACCTCGTTGTTGGTGTCGGTCATCACGAAGTTGCCCGAGAACAGATAAACCTCGCCGGCCGGGCCGATGGTGTTGAAGCCCAACTCGTCGAGCGCCTGGTTCTTCGTGATGAGCCCGGTCTTCCACTGGTCGTTGATGACCTTCTGGCGCTGCTCGGGATCGGCCGCATAAGCCTGATCCTTGTCGAACATGATGAAATACTCGGCCTGCTCGTCCTCGGTCAGCAGGACGGGGTGCAGCGCCTCGGTGATCGCATCGAAGATCGGCACGAGCGAATCCGTGACATACGCCCTCTCATAGGGCGTCACGTTGTCGTACTTCACGCCGTCGAACAGATAGACCTTGTGCGGCGGCACGCCGTAGAAGCGGCAGACGTCGGTGAAGACCGCGTTGTTCGCCTTCAGAAATTCGGCGTCGGCCGCCGTCTGGCTCATCTTCTCGACCTTGGGCGACTGGCCGCTGATGCCCTGCCCTTCGAGGATGAACGGGACGCCTTTCTCGCGCGCCTTCTTGGCCTGCGCCTGCAAGTCCTTGTTGAGCCGCTGCCACTGTTCGTCGGTCAGGCCGTCAGGGAACGTCAGCGCGAGGATCGGCATGCCGCCGTTGCTGAAAAGATCGCTCTGGAACTTCTGCATGTTCGAGATGAGGTCGAACGCGCCCTTGGCAACGGCCGAGGTGGCGATCGGGTCGAGACCATTCATCGACCGCAAGCGGATATGAGCCATCTGGTCGTCGAGAAGGCCACCGGCCGCCCAGCCATACTGCGCCTGCGCGTGCTGGCCGTTGGCCGTGACGTCGTAAACGTAGCGGCGCTGCTTGGGCTCGACGCGCACCGTCACGTCCGGGTGCGGGATTCCCTGAATCTCCAGCAACTCGCCGGTGCGCTTGCGGCGCGCAGCTACGTAATACTGCGATGCCGTGACCAGATGCGCCGTGGCGATGCGCAGGAACTCCTTCACGCCGTAATAGCGGCTCGTGCGGCCGGCGAGCATCTTCGCGACCGGGTGATCCGTCGGCTCAACGATCTCGGCACCGCCCTTCTTGCGGCGGTAGAGATATGCCGGCGTCTTCGCGACGTCCCGCGACAGCACATCGATGCACTTCAGGCTGATCGCCAGACGAAGCATCGCAGAGCGCGAGCCCGCGGCGACATAGCCCATCTGGAACAGGTCGCCCAGATTGGTCGTCGTCCAGAGGTGGTCGTCGCTGGCGCCGAACGCGCGGACGGCCACCGGCGGCTTCTTGTCGGCGTTCTCAGACATCGACCATCCTCAAACCGCGTGTGACCATCGGAGACGGTCGCCTGATCTTGCTCATGTCAGCATGTTCGAGCGCCAATGCGTGCGCCTGGACCATCGCATCGAAAGAGTCGATCTTCAGAGGGCTATGCTCGCTGACCTTCTTCGGCAGGATCAGCCCGGCGGTGTTGATGCCGCCGATCACGTTGTCGACGCACCAAGCGAAAACTGGATCGCCTTGGTGGACCAGCCCCTTAAACTTGCCCACAGCGCGGGCGATCACGTCCTTTGTGGGCTCAGAGTAGTTGGGCGCGTTCTTGCGGAACGAGAGAACCGGCTTGCCCTTCTTCGCCAGCGCAGCCATCAGCGCGTTGGCCTCACGGTCGTCGATGGCGATCGCCTCCACCTTGAACTTGTCGCACAGGTCGAGAAGATCAGTCTCAAGCTCCTCGTAGGTGTGGTGGCTGCCCGGTGTGAACTCCAGCCAGCCGTCCTCGTGCCACTGCTGGTAGTAGTCGCGCAGTTCCTCGTCTTCCCGCCACGGGCCGAACTCGGGCACATAGTGCCGGGCGAAGAAGGCGACCTTCCCGTCCAGAACGAACTCGATCACCCAAGCGACCATGTCGTTCCGTGTGGCGAGGTCGACGCCGATCCATGCCCGCTCGCCGGTGAAATCGTCCATCGACAGGGCGATGTCCTTGCAAGCCTCCCAAGCATCACGAGGAATGAGCTTCTGCTCGCCCATGCCCCAGATGTTGAACCGGGTGCGCAGCAGTTCGGCCTTCTTCACCGGATCGCGGCCGTGAAGGTCGAGCATTTCCTCGGCCACGGCCCCCTCGATCAGCGATACGCCGTAGCAGGGATTGGCCTTGCGGATCGCAATCTCGCGGTCGAGATGCGCCATATCCTCCTGATCGACCGTCCAGATCGCGGCGAACAGCCTGTCGCGACGTAGTTCCCCCTCTAGAACTCGGGTCGCTTCCTGCCGCTGGTCCCAGCCGGGCCCGAAGGCATTGTAGCCGGCCGTGCCGATCTGAATGAACAGCGCCTCGGGCCGAGCGCCCTGCGCACTCTTCATCACCTTGAAGATGTCGACCGGGACGCTATGAAATTCGTCCGCGACAACAACTTTCGGATCGTGGCCGTCCTGATGCTTGCCTTGCGACGTCAGCACCAGCGCGTAGGAGTTGGTCTCGCCGACGTTGAGCTTCTGGCTCGTGGCCGTGATCCCGTAGTGGCTTTCCAGAGCGGGCTGGATTTTCACCATCTCCCGCATCGGCTCCAGAACCTTCTGTGCCTGGTTGGCCGTCGGCGCGATGATGAACAGGTCGTCGCCGTGCTTGGCGTTGACGCAAAGCTCGTAGAGCGAGATGCCAGCCGTCAGGAACGACTTCCCGTTCTTTCTAGGCACCTCCAGCATCACCGTGCGGACTAGGCGGGCGCCGTTCTCTCGCTTGTTGGCTGAGACTACCCGGAAGCCATAGACCGCGATGACAACCCACATCTGCCACGGCTCGAGAACGACGGTGTCGCCAGCAAGGTCTCCTTTTACGTGCGGCAGACGCTCGATGAACGCGCAGGGCTCGATCGCGCTGGCATCGCACCAGTAGAACCCAGCCGAGCCCGAGTGCGCTTCCTCGTACATCCGCAGAAACCGCTTGGCGGCCTGCACCATGTAGCGGCACGACGGGATGCGTTGCGCAGCGACGAGCTTGGCGTAGGCGACGCCCATGCTGACGTAATCGGGGTATTTTCTGCCCTCGAACTCAACCTGAGCGCCCTGATCGAGCGCGTTTCGCGAAGCCAAATCCTTCAAAGGGATTTTCGTTACTCGCGCCCGGCGACTGGATTTCATCGTTCAAGCCCAACCTGTCGAGCTTCATCTTGGCAGCGCGCATCATTTCCGTGGCATAGCGCGGCGGGCTCTTGCCTGCGGCATATGCCTTGATGACGACGTCTTTACCGATTGCATAATTTTCGGCGTGCTCGCGGTTCGGGATCGTCAGAAGCCCGCGCTTGAGCAGCATCCGGCAGTAATTTTCGTAAAGCTCCTGCGCCGTCTTACAGAGAGGCACGGAGCACGGCGGGATGTCGGAATACCCCTCCATGAACAGCTTTTCAGCCGTATCCAGCGCATCGACGAGGCGAAGCTCAGCCTTCTTTCTCGGAGTCTTCGCCATCGAACAGCGCCTTGAGAGGCCCGAATTTCATGATCTGGAACGCAATCGGCCTCGTCTCGGGATGCTTCATCCAGATCGGCAGCATCTCCAGAGCGTTCGTCTTCCGGGCGTAGTCTTCGATACGTCGCTTCAACCCATTATGGTGCTGGTGGCACTGAGCATCGAGATTGGACCAGTCGAGCCGCCTATCGGGAGCGTCAGCTACTGGAACCATGTGGTCGATCACGTCGCACAACGTCAGGTATCCCCGACGTCTGCACTCCTCGCACTGCCCCTTCACCGACTTTCGATAATCGGCGGCCAGGAGTTCCCAATCCCTGTCATACCCACGGGACTGCCGGCTGCCGCGGAAACGTTCGCGCTTCCTGTCCCGCTTCGCTTCCTCGCGCTTCGGGGCGCTGCTACGCCGAAATGACGGGATGGTCATTTGGCCGCAGATTGCACGTCTCGCGCCCGCCGCAGCAAACCCTCCAGATAATCCACCGGCAGCATGCACGGTCCATCCGACAGTGCATTGTCAGGGTCGTCGTGCGTTTCGATGAACAACCCGTCTGCCCCGGCGGCCATTGCGGCCAGAGCCAGCGGTGCGATCATCGCGCGGTTACCGCCAGACGACGTGCCGAGTCCGGCCGGCGACTGCACCGAATGCGTCGCATCGAAGATCATCGCGCTGACGTGGGGCCGCATCACAGCGAAGGACCGCATGTCGACCACGAGATTGTGGTAGCCGAAACTGGATCCACGCTCTATCGCCCAGACCGGAGCAGGCCCCGCCTTTCGGGCGGCATGCTCGATGTCCTCCGGGGCCATGAATTGCCCCTTCTTAATCGAAACCACCTTCCCTGACCTGCCCGCGGCCGCGATCAGGTCAGTTTGTCGAGACAGCAGCGCCGGAATCTGGATCACGTCGACGACAGGAGCGATTTCGGCAACCTGCCACGGCTCATGAACGTCGGTGGTAATGCGCAGTCCCATAGCCCGGATTTCAGCGAAGATCAGGATCGCCTCGTCAAGCCCGACACCGCGCGGCGATGCACCAGATGTCCGGTTCGCCTTGTCGAAGCTCGCCTTGAAGATGATCTCCTGCCCAACGCGCTGCGCAATTTCGGCAATTCGCTCTGCCATCATCAGGCAGTGGTCGCGACTCTCGATTTGGCAGGGTCCAGATATGATGATCATACCGGGAATGCGTCCGTGGGGGCTTCGACGACGCCACCGGCGTCAGCGCGAACAATGTCCGCGTGGTTCATCTCCGGCCAATAGAGCTCGATCAGTTCGCAGTCCTTAAGGCACTCGAAACGGTGCTCGATGCCAGGGGCAACCTTCGTGTAATCGCCGGGACCAAGGATGGTCTCATCCACCAGTCCTGACGGCTGCCAGACGCGAACCAGAAGCTCGCCGGAGATCACATAGAAACCATTCCACTTGAACGAATGGCAATGCCTTGAACATCGCATGCCCTTCTTGATCGAGGCGTGGTGCATCTCGGCAAAGCCGTTTTGCTCTACCGCGATGGTAGAACCCCACACCTTCCCGCTAACCTGCATGGAGACACCCTGCGATCTGCCGTGCCTCAACCAGATCGGCCGGCGTATTGATTTCTGTCGGGAACGTATCGACGTCAACAACGCGGATCGAGAAGCCAGCTTCAACCGCTCGAAGTTGTTCCAGCCTCTCGTCTATCTCTCGTGGCGACTGTGGGAGGGCCGCGAACCTCTCAAGCGCCTCGCGACGATAGCCGTAAATGCCGATGTGCCTATTAGCCGCAACGCGATGAAACACAGCGGCATCTACGAACTCACCACAATGAGCGGCCGTCACCATGTCAGAACTGCCGGACTCTATAGCAGACGCGACCATCCGAACGATTGAAGGGCTGACGAACGGCATGTCGCCCTGCTGGTTGATAACGAACTCGTGGCTCCTATTGGGGTCCACCAGTGCCGATGCCTGAGCAACGCGATCCGATCCGGTGGCACACCGCTCACTGGTAACGACCGCATTCCCACCGGCATCTGCGATCAGACCGCCGATCAAAGAAGAATCCGTTGCCACCCAGACCGGCCCTACATCAGCTTCAACTGCACGGCGCCAGCAATGGAGGATCAGCGGCACTCCACCGATCAGCGCAAGCGGTTTCTCCGGCAAACGCGACGAGCCTAGCCGTGCCGGGATAATGACCAGCATGATTGCCTACCGATGGATAAGGACCGGCGCCGCCGCTTACCTGGCCACAATGAACCGCCGCAAGACGGCCGCCCCGCACCAGATGCTTCTCAGGACACGAGCGAGCAGCCTTTGACCTCGTAGCCGGGATCAGAGGAGGAGGTACGCAGGGCGATGATGTGGGGATTTCTTGCGTCCGGTGACACGAATCGGACGATGCCTGCACTAATCCCGCAGAAAATCGCAAAGATCAAGCGCCCATCGGGAGATTTTCGGCGATTTCATGCCCAAAGCATTCACATGATGCATGAAGTTTGCGCCGCATGACTTTGATCCCGTAAAACTTTGCGTCATTCATGCCAATGATGAAATTTTTATGCGAGAGAACAGCGCCAAGTCTGGCTGTTTCCCTCCATGCCGAAGAGTGAGTCGCCAGCCTCATCAAGCAGCGGCCCGCCGTTGTGGCCGAGCATCGCCTGCTGCATCACGGCGTCGTCTACAGGCTCATAGGGATCGTCGAGCCACCAGACGCGATCTCCGCCGGCAAAGCCAATGCGGACGATGTCGCCGCGGAGAATACGCTGGCGGACGTGGTCGACGGACACGTCACTCGACAGCTTCGAAGACTGGCCGGTTCGCCAGAACCAGCAGCACGTCGGCGTGGCACGTATAATGGGGACCGTCCGGACACCAGCAGGCAAGATTCCGTCCGCGCAGTGGGGACACATCAAGCTTCAGCGCGCCAGTCCGTAGATCATAGGCGAAAGCCTCGACTGCTTGCTCTCGGCACCACTGCTTGCGTTCATGGGCGAACCACAGCTCGTCCTTTTGAGAGTTCGCGTCGTCGAGCCAGTCGCGCCAGTCATACGGGTTGCCCCACTTCGTCGGCCGCGCCACCACGACCGCCGGCAGACCGTTCACGGCAAGAGAGTGCTCCTGAAGATTGAACCCGGCGCGTCGCGAAAGCTGAAGGCGAACCGGCTTAGGCATGTCCTGCCACCTCCCCGATCGCATCCCTCGGATACATGGCGCCGACCTCGCGACCGAACGAGCACGCTTCCGATGCCGAAAACACAGCCGTCGCGAAAATAACGCCGCTCTCGTCATGCAAGCGCAGGATGAACTGGTCGCATCCGCAGGTGCAGCGATAGTAGGTGACGTGGTGGGCGGCCTCGCAGTCATGCGCGATGCGATCCTGCTCAGACATCGGCTTTCTCCTTCACAACCTTGACCTTGGTGACGACGCCCGTGCGGCGCTCCTTGGCGATCTCGCGAGCCTGGGTGGGGTTCTCGGCGTCTACGTCGAGCGTGGTGCCGTCCGAGTAGTGAAGCCGGAAGATCATGCGAACCTTCCCTCGTAGGGCGACATATCGCCATTGTACGGACGTGCATTGGAATGGACCGGGCCAAGCTCTTCGGTGCATCGGGCGCAGCGGTAGTGCTCGTAGACGCACTCCATCGCCACGAAATCGTACTTGTGCGCCCATGATGCTCGCGCGTCGAAGCGCATGAACCGCCCACAATCGTCGCATTTGCCGTTCGCGTCACTCACAGAAAGTCCTCCATGTCCAACTGCCCGCCCCTGTTTCGGCGCGTGCGAGCTGCGTTGCGTGCGTGGTGTTTGGCGTCGAGGCGGAGGTGATGCCGCTGGCAGAGGTGCGCCAGGTTGCCGTCCTCGTTGCAGGTTTCGTCATGGTTGATGTGCGCGACCGTCAGAACGATCTTCAGCACCTTGTGCGCGCCGAACTCCGACGTGCAGCGCATCTTCGCCATGTGCAGGCCAGTCTCAGCGCAGAAGACTTCGCAGGACTCGAGCACCATGTATGCGTCTCGGCCGCGGTAGGAGCCGCGAGCGATCATCGTCATGTGCGGGGCGCCGCAGGTCTCGCAGCGCCAGCCCGATCGCTCGCCGATCCTCTTGCGGATCGCGCGCCACTCCGGAGACTTGATCGAGCCGCCGGGATACCTCGCCATGTTCTCGGGCTTGATAGGCATCAGTCAGCCTTGATGACGACGATCTTCTCTGGCGGCACCATCCGGCTCAGCGTGTCGACCGGGCTCTCGCGACGGCCGTGCGTGCCCTCGGCCACCTCGACGGTATCGCCATAGGCCGCAACCGCCTTTGCCGCAGCAGCCTTGAAATCAGCCTCGGCTTCGGCCTGCGACGGCATGTCGGGGAACTGGCGATAGCCCTCCTCGACATAGGCGTCCTTGGTCGGCTCGTGGACGAGTTCATGCGTCCAGAGCGGCGAGCCGAAGAGATGTGAGGCTATCTCCTGCATGTCGGAGAACGTCATGTCGTGCGTGAGCGCGATGCCGGTGATCGTCGAGGCAACGCGCAGGGTCGGAAAGGTCTTCGTTCCCATCTATGCCTCCTCCTCGCTGTCGACCTTGCCATCGAGCGGCGCGGGCGGAGGTTCGACGGGAACCAGCGCGCCCGGCCCTTCGGCCTTGAGGCGATCGAGCGTTTCGATGTCGACCGGGCCGTCGATGGTGATGACCTTCGGAGGAACGACCGTCACCTCCTTTGCCGGCCAGATCACGTAGCTGCCGTCGGCCAGCTTCACCCAGAGCTTGTCGACGTCGCTGGCGAGAACCTTGCCCTCGCTGCCATTCGTCCACCGCACGCGCTCTCCAACATCGATCCGCGGAGCGATGAGCGTGACTTGCTCCAGCTTCAGCCAAAGAGCCGAATGATGTCCGTCGATGTCGACGAACACGCGGCCGCTGTCTTCATCCGGGCGGCAGTCGTGTCGGACTTTGCCGGTCAGGCCGACAATGTCGCCTTCTCGAAGGAGCGCGGTCATGCCGCCCTCCGGACATAACCGATCTTCTCCGAGGTGCGGTCGAACTTGCTGCGTACCGCGGCAGGCAGATCAACGCCGGCCGCCTGCGCGAGCAGATCGAGGTAGATGAACGCATCGGCCAGTTCGTCCGCGAGCATCGCCCGAAGCTCCTCCGGCGTCTCCTTGTTGCCGGGGATGCCATCGCGCACGCGGTTGAGCTTCTTCAGAACATTGGCCGCCTCGCCAAGCTCACCGAGCGTGGCCGTCATCCAATCCGACAGGCTCCAGTCCGACAGCGGATGATTGAAGCCGTTGCTCGCCTCGCAGCGCGCCCGGTTCTCTATGCTGAAGTCTCGCAGGTTCATTTCAGGCTTCTCCATTGAGGTTGAGGGGTTAGGCGGCGCGACTTTTCACGCAACGCAATCCAAGCGGTCTTGAAACCGCCGGCGGGCGACATCAGATCAAAGCAAGCCGCAGTGAACTGGCGGCTTAACCATTGGAATCGTTCGTCAAAAATGAGGGAGATATGAATACCGGAGACTTCGCGAAGCCCGTCTACCTGAAGGACGGAAAGTACCTGATCCGCGAGATTTCCAATGTCATCGACGCGATCGAGTTCCTTGAGGAATGGCCCGAAAAGAGCCGGGACGTCCTCCACGAGGCCGCGCTTCGAACCTGCATCATGGCCCACGATGGCCTGAAGCCGATCAAGGTCGCACGAGACGCCATCCGGGCTTTCGGCAAGAAGAAGGGCATCCTTGAGAAGGAACCTGCGGTTAAGCCGTGGATGGTCAAGCCCACGTCGGGCGGCCGGGCTACCGCATAGCCGACCCGTGTGGGTGGTGCAGGTGGTCATGCGTCCTGCTCCACCCATAGCCGATCGTCGATGACGGCGTCCGACCATGGACGAAGATCGGCCGCCTCAAGCGCAGCGCGGTTCTCAGGCGTGTCGAGGACGATCTTGATGTCGTAGTTGTCTCCGAGGGCGCCGACGCAGCGGGTTTGCTGAAGCTGCTCACGTAGGTCCGAGTTACCCTCGAACGTCAGGCAGTGACCCTCGACTGACCAAGCGCCGAACGTGTCCTGGCGATAGAACTTGCCGGACTTCCACAGTTGCTCGCGAAGCGCGGATTGCGGATCGACCTTCGTGATGTGGCCGTTCTTCCGATTGCGCCAGACGAATTGGCCGTTCCGGTTAATGGTCTCCAGCACCACCTTGCGCGACAGGCCGGCAGTCGAGGCAATCTCCGATATCGTGGTGTGATCCTTGAACTTCAGGAGCGCGCGGATCGTGGCGAGGACGGGCATGCTCATGCCGCACCTCGCGCGAAAAGCGGAGCGTCGCCATCTATCCGACGCCGAGCCATCGCCGCATATTCCGGGTTGAGTTCGATCAGGACGGCGTCCCGCTGAAGACGGTCGGCGACAAGGCCCGTGGTTCCAGCGCCGCCGAATGGATCGAGGACCGTGCCGTCATCTGGGCAGCCGGCTTTGATGCAAATCTCGGCCAGATCTTCCGGCATCGTAGCGAAGTGCGCCTCGCGAAAGTTTGGCGGGGCGAGATGCCAGACGCTACGCAGGTTTGCGCCGCCGGCCATTTGCTCAGCCTTGGGCAGCGCATCCCATCTCTCATTGAACCCGGCATGTCGCCTGGTGTGACCACGCTGCTTGTCCGAGCGAGCGACAGCCTTCATTGAGCCGTTCGTCTTGCCGGGAACGCGATTACTTCCGGCTTGGGCGTCAACATTCTGCGCAAGCCGGGAAACCGAACTTGGTGCCAATTGCGTGCGAACGGCTTCAGCGTCGTAGAAGTACGTTTCCGACTTGGAGAAGTGAAAGACGAACTCATGGGCGCAGGTGGTTCGATCGCTCACGCTTTCCGGCATAGGCCGCTTCTTGAACCACACATTATCCTGGCGCAGCACCCAGCCGTCAGCCTGAAGAGCCAACGCCACCTTCGCGGGCATGAGCATCTTCTGCTTCCCGGCTCCATAGCTATCGCCGAGATTGAGCCAGAGCGTGCCATCGTCACGAAGGACGCGACGCACCTCACGGAAGACGGCCACCATCTCGTCGACGAAGGCATTGGGCGTCTTCTCCAGCCCGATCTGTCCGGCAACGCCATAGTCGCGAAGGCCGAAGTACGGCGGCGAGGTTACGCAGCAGTGGACGGACTGGTCGGGCAGCGACCGCAACACCTCACGGCAGTCGCCGGTGATGATCTCGACACTCATGCCGTCTGTTCCCACGGCTGGTCCGTCTGCTTCCGATAGAGCGCGATGCAGGCCAGAGCGACCGTTCGCGGGCATCCGCGCTGCCGGTAGTTGCTGATCGAGTTGTCGGAGACGCCGAGCGCCGCAGCCGCCTTCTGGCCGCTCATTCCGATGGCGTCCTGCCATGCTCGGAACTGCGCTGCGGACCAGAATGACCGAGTTTTCGCGCCTGTTTCAGCCTGATTACCAATCGCAGCCATATCGAGGGGTGTTTCCTGCCGTCTCGTTGGGATTGGCATCACACGTATACGCATTATGGCCGTTTGGCAATACGTATCGTAGCGATCATCGCAATCATGGAAGATGCGCCCACCCCACCAGCCAGAAGGGTGTTTTTTAGATTGAAGAATAAATCTCTCGCCGCGCCGGTCCTGAGCTAACCGACTGTTTTTTTAACCGCGAATGGGGTGGGGGTTCATCGTCGAGGGCCTGGCCGCCGAGATGCTGGCGTCACTTGGCACGCGGCTTGCTATCGTGCGCGCCCGTGCTGTTCATGGCTTGGGTGGCGTCAATATTTTTTGCCGTTTGGCATTTTTATTATTGCCAGAAGGCACCGCTCATGCTTCTATGTGTTCAGGCAATGGTGCCTACCGATAGAGGAACCCCTTTCATGTCTCATGGTCTCAATGTCCGCGATGCCATAGCCCAGGCATACGTAGCCGAGGCGGCTTGGATGGATGAGCTGCGCCGCGTTCATCCGCGCCTTGCGAACGCGCGCTATCTGCCCGAGGGCAAGGGCGAGCCGGGCACGCTGCTTGCCGCGCTTCACGCCTTCCATCGCGCCGCCAGCGACGGCATGCACCAAGCCTTTGAGGCTGCGCGCGAGGCTGACCGCAAGGCGAGGGCTGCGACATGAGCAAGCCCGACCTCACCTATTCCGCGCCTGATGGCATCTGGACGCGCTTCTACCCTGAAACGGATGCAGGCGAGGAAGCTTGGCAGGTCATGGCTGAGGCAGACCCGCAAGGCGTGGTCGCGTTCCTCGCGCCGCAGGTTCCGGGCGTGCTGGCGCAACTGCGCGCCGCCGGCCTCACGGTTCACAAGGCGAAGCCGCACAAACCCATGACCGATGCCGAGCTAGACGCGCTTCTAGCCGAGCTGGACGGACCCACAACCTAGCGCCTTGCGTAACCGGCGCGCGCCGCCGGTTATCTGGTCGCTAGACCTGCCGATTGTGGCAACCGATGAAAGGAAACCGACATGTCGAAAGTAGTGAAAGTTGACGCGAAAGCCCTCGCTCTTTGCGCCGTGAAAGCCGAACGCGCCGAAGACCTGACGCTTGAGGAAATCGACGCGCTGGTGGGCTGGTGCGACTGTCAGAACGCGGACCTGTGGGACGGCATGGGCCTACAGGAAATTCTCAACGTCTACCGCGCAACGGCCGAATACGTGACGTTCGAGGCGTGGGCGGATGAAGATTGGCGCGCGGCCTACAAGGCATGGAACGCCGCTGTCATCAAGCCCGGCAACAAAATGAAGCCCCGCAGTTTCTAGCGCCTTTTTCAGCGCCGCCGCGCGTGGCGCTGCGATGGTCGCTAGACCGCCACAGGGCAATCGTGCCCGCCTATCGAAGGAGTCGACTATGAGCAAGCTCGAGACAGCCACGCGCCGCGATACGTTCGCCAACAGGCCGGAAGGCCGAGTCCGTCGCGATGAACGCCGCAAGGCAATCGGCGGCAAGCGCGCTTTCGCCTTTATGGCGTCGGTGTAGGGAGGCGAGGAAATGCCTACATTCAAGATCGACGTCGCGATGGACGTTCGCGCTTACGGATATGTCGAGATCGAAGCCGAGAACATCGACAAGGCCGTGGATCTGGCAACGCCGGATTTCATCGCCGAGAACTTCGACCTTCGCGGCTCCCCTCACGATTACATTGACTATTCGTCGCCCCGCGACATCTGGCTTGCGGACTTCGAATGCGAGGAAACCGGCGAGGAAGGCGCAATCGAAATCGATCTGCCCAATTCGCACTACCCCGGCGGTCTGGCGCATGACGCCGCGCCCGACATGCTGGCGGCGCTGAAAGAGGCGCAACGAATGATCGGCGCCTATGTCCTCCTGCTGGAGCGCGGGCGCAATGAAACCGACGCCTCCCATGCCCGATACGTCGAGCGGCAGATTGCTGAAATCGTCGCGAAAGCCGAGGGCGCGGCCTAACCCGCCGCCCCTGCCCTAACCCGAACCGAAACAGACCGCTTGCCGCGCGATTCAGCGCCACGGCGGAGCTATGTCGAAAGGAACTGTCATGAGACAGGCAATCGTCACGAAGTACCACGGCCCGACGAACACGCGCGGAAGCTGTATCACCGCCCGCGCCGAGGCCGGTGCCGTCACCGTCGATTACGACCACGCCCTGAACGCTGGCGAAAATCACCTCGCCGCCGCGCTCCGCCTGGCTGAAAAGCTCGACTGGCAAGGCGAATGGTTCGGCGGCGGGCTGCCGAGCGGCGGTTACTGCTTCGTTTGCGCCGATCACGCGCCGGACTCGGCCTTCAAGGTGGAGGGCTGACCGATGATCCGTGCATATATCGGCGTCGATGGCGTCACCTATCGCCAGTTGATCGAGCCTGTTTCGATCGAGATCACCCGCCGGGAAGGCCCGGCCCATCGTTGCGACCGGACGCACAAGGCGACTCGCTGGTCCGAGTGCTGGGCCATCTTGCGAGGCGAGGCCAGCACCGCGCCGGAAGGCGGGGGCTATGACAAGCACGATTTTGTTGTGACCTTTGCTGACGGCTTCACCTATCGCGGTCGATACGATCTGAAGCACTGGCGAGAGGACTCGCTTGATCTGGCAGCGCATTGCCGTGCGCATCTGCAATGGCTTGCGACCGATAAACGCGCCCCGGCGCTGGCCGGACCGGGTGCTGTAGCTGACGCCCGACAACTGCTGAAAACCCACGATTTCCAGCAAGGTCGCGTCCCCGTGCCGGAAGGCGAGCGGGTCGAGATCGTGCGCAACTACCAGACAAACCCGCTCACGCGCGAAGAAATGGAGGCTCGTTACAAATGACAACGCCCCTCGCCCCTATCCGCTCGATACCGGCCTTTGCCGTCATCATCCGCGCCGTGCATTGCCGTGGTGCTGCCCAGGCCGAAGCTATGGCCGAATTGCGAGCGCGCGGCCTCTGGTTGTCCGACGAACAAAAGCGCATGGCCGCTGGCTCGATCGACGGCGGCCCCGCCGGGGAGGTGCCGGCATGAAACAGGTCATCATCTACGACCGCAACGGATGGCGCGTGACCAGCTTCGGCAACGGAATCGCCTACGTTCTGGAGCACCTATCCGCCGCCGGCCTCAAGGTCGCGACCTTCCAAGGTGACGACGCGATCACGTTCGAGGCGGACACCATGTCCGAAGGCTGGTTCCTCGACAACTGCGAAGACCGCTTCGGCGATTACTCGGAAATTATGGAGGTGATGCAGCCATGAGAATCAAATTCAAGTTCGGCGGCTGGACATACCACGGCATGATCGGCCACCTCGATTTTACATGGTCGATTCAGCGGGCTTGGAAGGGCGATAGCAGCGACTATCCGACATGGCGGCATATCACTATCGGATTGCGCTCGCCGCTCCTGCGTCAACCTGGTGCGCTCTACAAGGACGGCAAGCCGCGTTATGTCTGGTATCGCCCGCGCTTCGGTTTCGGATGCGGTAATCTTTATCTCGGCGTCGTCTACATCCTGACGTCATTCGGCCGCCAGCACCCGCCGCTTAAGTATTCCAACTACGGCCCTATCGAATTGGCGCGGCAACCCTCTATGGGGGAGCATCTTGGGCGAGCACGCCCATGATCCGCGCCGTTCTCGACACCCTCGCCGAAACGACATGGCGCGACTGGCTCGCCACCATTGCCGAATTTGTCGGCGTCGTCGTCATCGTCGCTTCAATCGCCCTTATCTGCGTCGGGTTCGCGCCCGGCTAGCAGCCTCCCCAGCGGACGCGGGCTGTTCTGCGCCCCTCTACACCAGAAACAACGCCAGCGCCTGCCACCGGCCGCGCATGGCTGAACGGGAAAGGATCCTCACGATGCCTATGGAAGACCTGATCGAGAAGGACGCCGCTGAACGCGCTGCCGATCCCATCAAGGCTGCGCTGCTCGACTGCATCGGCGCGCTGTCGGCCTGTATGGATCAAATCCACCAGATGCGCGGCATGTTCGATGATGCAGATGGCACGATTCAGGATGCGCTAGACGCCGCCGAGGATGCGCAGGCAAAGGCCCGCGAGGCTATCGGCTGACACCACCACGGATTCCGCTATCATCAACCAAGAGGAGACAACAGAAATGACCAAGACCATAGACCGCACCAACCTTGAGGCCATCGAACTTTCCGCGCTGGACAAGGGCCTTGCCGCGGAGATGGACGCGGACGGCTTCACCGCTTTCTTCGCCGCCGAGTTCGACGGCGATTTCCGCACCGGCAACGGCATCCATATCGCCTGGCACGAGGATTCTGGGCGCGCCGGGCTGGTCTATGTCGGATCGGGATCGAGCGGCATGACCTCGTGGACCGATGCCGACAGCCCCGAAGACGCACTACGGCGCTATCTTGATGACGAGATGCGGCCCTGATGCCTCACAAGGACCGAGAGCGGCGACTGGCCTATATGCGCGAGTGGAAGAAGCGCAAGAGGCCGTCGCCACAGCCCGAGCCACAGCCCGACCCCACATTGCCGCCACGCGGCGTCATGAGCTTCTCGGCTGATGGGACGAAGGTCCAATGTCACGCCTGCGGAAAGTGGTTCGGAACTCTCAACACGCATATGCGGGTCCACGATCTTGACGCCCGCAGATACAAGGAAATGTTCGACCTGCCACGTACAATTTCAATGTGGCCGCCTGCGACCCAGGATAAGCAGCGGAAGGCCGCGATCGACCGGGATCAGGGCAGCATAGGCCGCGCCCATATCCCGCCGGCAGTCGGGCGGCCTTCTGGACAGGATTCCCGTTTAGGCGTCCGCATCAAGGCAAGCGAAGACCGCAAGGGCGTCTATACGCGCGGCGGAGGGAGGACAAAGAAGACATGACTCGCGTTTTCGATATGCTGCGGTCGCCTATGGGGGATCGCATGCGAAGATACACCTACCGAAAGATGACGCCGGTCGAGATTTCGGCCGCGCTCCAACGCACCGGCCTATCCGTCGGCCAGTTCTCGCGGATCATCGGCGCCAGGTACAACGGGCCGGACGATTCCACTGTGCAGAAATGGCTTGATGGCCGACAGGATGCGCCGACCTATCTCCCGGCCTTCTTCGCGCTCCTTGCCCTTCCTGGGGGTGTGGAGACGGCACGGGAGGCTGCGGAACGCTACATAGAGGAGGATTCCTGATGGCCCGCGGCTGGAGAGGAAACGCGCTCGGGCTCCAGAAATGGGAGGTGGAATGCGCTCACAAGGCGAGACTCGACGCAACCGACGCAGTTGCGCATCTGATGCGACAGGGGAAGTCCTTCGCCGATGCCAAGGCCGAGATCATGCGCCGCGCCCGGTCGGTCTACAAGTTCAGCCGGCCGGAGCTTTACGAGGGCTATATACGCTGTGTCAGCGACGTGCAGTTCAGCGACATGCCGCGCGACATCTTCCGCAAGATCGAGGACGATTTCCAAGCGTCGATCGAGAAGCAGCGCGGGAAGCCGTTCAACTGGCTGGATAGGCTGCTCTGGCGTGCGTTTGGAATCGTCTGGTAGCGAAATTTCAGCTTGCCAGACATGGTAAAATGTCCTAGTATTAGGACATAGGGAAGGGCACAGGCCCGCCCAGCAGTGTCAAAGGAGACCGCTATGAAGACTTTCAAGAATCTTGCAGACCTCAATTCCAGCCTCGCCTTCGACGTAATCGAGCGCCTTTCGGGCGTCTCCGGCATTGCCGCCGATTTCAGTGCGTCGAACATCTCGGAAAGCGCCTATGTGCACGTCGCGATTCTGGGCGAGGACGAAAACGAGTATCTAAAGCTGCGCTTCTCGTGCCACGGCGACCGGCATGGCTCGGATCATACTTTCCGCACCGACGAAGACGCCCGCGTCATGTTCGTGTGGTACGAGGCCGGCGAGCCGACCTATTTCGGTGACGACGGCGAGCCCGTCGAGTTCGACATGGTCCGGCGCGACGGAACCGACGACGATCGCAACGACGCCGGCGTCCCCCGCGACGAAGCCGAGTTCGATCACGTTAAGTTCCCGGGCGCGCGCTACGAGGAGATCGTCACCGAAGCTGCCGCAATGGCTACGGCAATGCTGAAAGAGGCTGCCTGACATGGACGCGCAGAAGTTCACCGCAACCTCAATCGCCATCCTTCGCACCGCAGTCGGCTGGCAGTCGGAGATTGCCCGCCGCCTCGATGTCGAGAGCCGCACGGTTCGGCGCTGGCTTAAGCAGGGCTCCACCCCGGATTGGGTCGACGACAAGCTCGCCGAGATGATCGGCGCGACCGACATTTCTCCGTGGCCACGCGACGAATGGCTGATCGGCGACGGCATCAGCCCGGATGGCACGGCGCGGCGCGAGTACATCATGCACATGCAGCCGCCACGTTTTATCGCCCGCGTCGTCTCCTGCGACGACGACGGCGAGCCGGAAACATCCGAGGAACCTGTCGATGCCGTGTCGGGAACTGTGTATCAGGCGTCCGAGGAAACGATCCTGTGCGAGATCGAGTGGATAGACACCGTTGCGCCCGGTGAGCATGTCATGTGGCTGGAGGCTGCTTCGGATGCTCTTGACGATCAGCGCCTTTATCCGAGTTGACTACCGCTATTGCGGCGCTCGGTCCATCTTGAAGGATTCCGTTGCCGCGATGTTTCTGAGGATCGCGGCGACCTCTTCCGAAACGAACTCGTCGAAGGACCGCGGCAGCTTCGCGCGCATCTCGATAAGCTTCGGACGCGCGGCCTCAGCCATAACCGAAAACGCCTCCGCGTCGATAGGTAGACGCTTCCGCAATTCAGTCGGCCGCTCGCCGGATTCGTGGAGGAAAGCCGGTGCAGTCTCCGCTATCTCGCGAAAGTCGTCGATCGTCATGCTGCCACGACCAAGAATTCGGCCTGCGCATACGGCCATCGCGATCCGCCTGTTCTCCGCCCTCTCGCCGCTGACAACGGCCGCCAAGACGAGGGTTTCAGCGATCTCTTGTGCCTGCATGGGCTCTACTCCGGCTTCCTGTCCATTTTGAACGCGAGCGCGGATTCCGCAAGCCTTCGCGCCGTGAACCAATCCTGCGCCGCCGGCCAACGCCGCACAACCTCATCCTCGGTCATCTCGCTCCGTCCGTGGTGCTTATCGAGGCTGAATGAAGCGAAGTCGATAGCCATCCGGATTTCAGCCATGATGCGCCTCTGATCGGCCTTGCCTGCCCCGTGCCACGGGAACTCGTTCCGGCAGATGATCGCCTCCAGAAGCCGCAGGCAAGCCGGCGGGATGTCCCTGCCAAGCTCAGCAAGGATTCCAATGCACTGAAGCTTGGTGAGGCTGATCGAGCGAGGGCCGAACGAACCTCCAGGCACCGCCTCGAAGTCTGGACTGCGCAACGGAGCGATAGCCGCCTTCTCGAATATGCCGGCGAGTTTCTGCGCCGTGTCGGTTCGCTTGACGGCCTCGGCATGGGAGATCGTCAGTAGCCGGTCCCGCTCGTTCAGCCGTAGGTTGTGCGGCACAGGCGAGCGCAGATGGTCCTTGCGGATCAGCCATTGCAGCGCATCGGCGGCGTGGTTGATGGCTTCCCCTGCCCCTGTCCGCGCGATCTCGACAGGCTTGCCGTCGATTTCCGTCTGCTCCGGCTTGGTCTCGGCCTTCTTGTCGCGCTTCTTCTTGCCCTTCGCCTTCGATGGTGTCGGCGGGCAATCGCGCAGATGGCGCTCGGCCATGTCGTAGAAGCGGCCGCGGATGAAATCGAAGTCCTCGTCGCCGGCTCGGTAGGTGTCGCTCACGATTCCCTCGCCGTGTAAAATTCGTCGGGAAGCCCCTCCTGCCCGTAGGCGCGGTCGAGCCGATGCGCCTTGAGGCGATCAAGGAAACGCTGGCGCACACGTACAGGCATCTCCGCCCTGCGATAAGGCAATTGGCTCACGATCCAACGCACGGTGCTGTCGGTCATCGGCACGCTGTAAAGGCGCATGACGACGGCGATGCGCTCGTAGGACAGGCCGTGCAGATGCAGGACATGCACCATGAACCTGTGGCGCTCCGTGTATCGTGGCGGGCGGCCGCGCATTAGGATTCCGCCTCCTTCACCTTCACTACTTTCTCGATGGTGGTGACGCGAGCGCCGCAGGATACGCACTCCTTGCGCCGACGGATTGCGCCGTTGACGGGGCGCGAATCCACGGTGCGAAGCATCCGTTTGCCACATGCGACGCAGTGAAGGCCGACAGGCTTGCTCATGCCGGCTCCTCTTGGCGCTGATTGTTGAGCATCGCCGTGAAGATGCTGATGTCGGTCTTGCGAGGCTGGACCGGGCGGAAATGACAGGCGCCAAAACCGGGCTCACGAATGCCGTGCCCTCTTACGGCCGCTGGCCGGTTCACCACTTCCTCGACTAGAATGGCGAGGCGAGTTGTCATGTACATTTCGCGTATTGTGTAGACCGACCCCTTCTTCACATAGGTGAACCCCATGTGCTCATAGGTTCGGTTGCTGTCATCAACGCACACGACCTTCATCCCGACATGCCAGTCGCGATAGCTCATGCCCGCCCCCGCATCACGATCACCTGCTTCCGGCCGGGCTTACGGATCGTCGTCGCAGCCTGCTTGTCCTGTCGGGAGGATTTAAGCCAGGCTTCCGCCTCGGCCTTCATCTTCTCTGCCATGCGGTCTGGATCGGCCGGCAGAGTGGCCCGGATTTCCGGCTCCAGCGATCTCAGAAACCGCTCCTTCGCCGCCCGCAGCGCCTCGCGCGCGGTGGGGAAGGTCTTCACCTTTCCTGCCTCGCGAAGGATGCGCCATGAATGTTGACCGACCGGCAGCCACTCCGCGGAATACCCGGCTCCGAATTGCCTGGTGCGCCAAGGATCAGTCATAGGAGACCTCCAATGGGTTCTTGTTCTGCCGGGGGGCGCTGCGACTTGTAGCGGGTCAATCTGGCCTCGAAGATCAGCCGCTCACGAATATGGGGGGAGCCAAACCTGACCTTCACCGCTCCAATCTCGGCGATGTCTATTCCATCGATCCGAACAGCCGTCGGGAACGCCTTCTCGATCTTCTTCCAGTCAGAATCGCTACTGGCGATGGCCTTCCGCTCCTCAAGGAACTTCAGGAAGCGATAGAGGTAGAAGATCGCGTCGAACGGGGTCTTGGCCGGATCGCCGCCGAACAGGTCTATCGAGATCGGCCGCGGGTTGTCGCGCTTCATGCCGAAGCTGTTGCGCTGATTGAGCACCAGCCACGCCGCGTCGGTCATCTCGGCGCCGGCCTTCAGGATTTGCCCGATTCCCTTTGCCTTCGTGCCCTCGTCCGCCCGCCGATCCTCCGGCTTCACGACCCCGATGTGGTCAACCACCACGAACGGAACCTTGTCGTTGCCCTTCCGCTTCACGAAGGTTCGCGCCAGCCCGACAAGTTGAGGTGCCGATTGGTCGGTGCATTTGATCACCTCGAATGGAACAGATCCGATCCATTGAGCAAAGTTCATGCACGTCTCGAACTCCTTCTCGGAAAGCAGCTTGGCATCGCGCTGCCGGCGCGCCTCGATCTCGTGCTCCTGCGCCACCATCTGCCGGATCACCTGATCCGATGACTGGTCATAGGAGAGGAAGCAGACCGGGTGCCCCTTCTTCAGCGCGTAGAGCATCAACTGGATCGTGAGGGAGGTTTTGCCCTCGCCTGAACTGGAGAGCAGACCGTAGAGGTTGCCGGCCTCGAAGCATGGTTCGGAGATCACCTCGGCGATTTCGTCGAGCGCGATCGGTACGCCGCGAACTTCTCCTCGCTGGTAGGATGCCGACAGGCTGTCGAGGTAGGACTGCCCTGCGCCCTTCCCTGCCTCACCCTTGATGCGCTCTGCACGAAGCCGGGCAAGCTGGTCCTCCAGCGGCGCAATTTCGGCAAGAATGTCTTTGTCGGGAGGGAGATTGAACGCGACGTTGACGACGTCCTCGCATGCCACGATCGCCTGTCGCCTGATCCACATCTCATGGATCGCGAAGCCGTAATCTCTAATGTTGATGATCGTGACGGCTGACGAGGCCAGCATGCCGAGATACTGTGCCACCGTCATATCCTCGGAGACCTTCTCCTGCTCTGGCAGGTAGCTCTTGATGGTGACAGGATTCGCGCCTTTTCCCGCGCGGATCATCTGGCCGATCACCTCGAAAATCTGCCTGTGGATCGGCTCGAAGAAGTGGTCTGGCTCGAGAAATGCCGAGACGCGGTGGAACGCCTCGTTGTTGACGAGCAGCGCGCCCAGCAAAGCCTGCTCGGCTTCGATGTTCTGCGGGACGACTCGCTCGGGCGGTGTATGCATGTTCACGCCACCACACCCGCCGCCATGAGCCGGAACTGGTCACATTTCTTTGCCGTCCAATAGGCGATGATGCAGGCGTCTCGTGCGTCCTGGTTGGTGGCGACGATTTTCAGACGCGCACACATCTGCTTGGCTCGCTCCTTCGACGAACCCTTGATGTCCTTGTCGATCACCGAGAGCCACGACTGAGGACGCACCTCGACGCATGGGATGTTCTGGCCGGTCACGCATATCTGAGCAGCACCAGCAAGCCTGTTGAGCTGCATCACTGTTCCCGGATTGATCGTCGAGACTTCCTCCTCGTCGCCGAACATGGTCTTCGACTTCTTGGTGAACGTCGGCACGATTGAGAGAGGCGCTTCGATGGCGCAAAAATCAGGCCGGTGCTCGCGGATCAGCTTCGGAAGCTTCCGGCGCATGTCCGCGACTTTCTCGAAGGCGTTATCTCCGGTGAACTGGAGAGCGCCCGAAAGCATGGACGACGGTGGCCGATCTGCGTCCCAAACCGCGTATCCACATTTCGTCGCAACATCGAGGGCGAGGATTTTCATAACCGCGACTCCCCTATGGCAGCCCGCGCCTCGGCGATGATCGGGTCATCCTTCCCGATGAACCCGCTGCACTGGACGGCGTCGAGGATGCGCTTGAGGTGGAAGTCCGGGCCACCGACGATCTCAATGCCGCGCGCCCTGCCCGCCAGCTTGCGAACCCGGCCGCGCTGCTCCAGCCCTGAAACGAGCCGGTTGACGCCGCTTTTCGAGGCAAGCCCCAGATCCGCGGCGATCTCGTCATAGGTCGGGCTGATACCGTTCGCCGCGATGTACCGCTCGATGAACGTGAGAGCGCGGCTCTGCATGAGGGTAAGACCGGCGGTCATGCGATTGCCCTCGCTCCTGAGAACATATCTGGTCCGGCATGGGCAGCGCGGAGCCGCGCCACGGCCATGTCGAAGAACGGTTCGTGGATCTCGATGCCGATGAACTTCCTGCCGAGACGCATGCAGGCGACACCAGTAGTGCCGCTGCCCATGAAAGGATCGAGCACCACCTGTCCCGGCGCCGAGGAGTTGCGGACATACTCCTCCATCAGTGCAACCGGCTTTTCAGTCGGGTGCCCGGCTTCCTTATCGATGCCGCCGCGGAGAAGCTGCTTGGAGGAAGGATCGTTGATCGTCTTCGCCCGGCCCTTCCAGAGATAGGCCGTGAACTCCAGGTTCTTCATATACCAGCGGTTCGCCGTAGGCGTGACCTTGTCCCAGACCAGCACGTTGTGCAGCCCGAACCCGGCCTCCGTTGCCGCGTTGAGGATCGGCCGCAGGTTCTTGTCGTTCGACATCACGTAGCAGTCGGCGTCGTCGACGAGCACGTCATGCAGGGCCGACATCATCTCGGGGAACGGCACCGTCGCCATGATGAGTTGGCCGTCGTTCGCATAATTGTGCGAGGCGAAGATGCCCGACATCGTCTTGGAGGATTTCGAGACGCCGCCGCTGGTGAGCGCATAGGGCACGTCGCTGACGACAAGGTCGACCTTTGACAGGTGAGGCATGATCGCCATCGCGTCGCCAAGGAGGAGACGGGCGTCGCCTATCGTTTCTTCGCGGAGGATCATACCGCCCTCGTATCGGGGAACGCTTGTCAGCCGGCGCTAGCTACTCGACGGAAAGGAAGGCCCGGCACTTCGTCAGGATCTTCTCGTCCATCTCGATCTTCCGAGATGCGCCGGCCTTGGCCTCCGCGATCTTCCGCTCGATCTCCGCAATCTCGGCCTTGAAGCCTGCCACGGTCTTGCGAAGGTCTCGCTTGGTCTGGGCGATCCGCTGCTCAGTTTCCGCGGCCTGCCTGCGGTGGACGTCATCGAGCCTGTCGACGCGATCCTGATGGTCTGTGCCGGTGAACGAGAGCACGTTGCATTCGCGCTCGACGGAGTCGGCAAGGTTCCGTGCCAGTGAGTTCATGTCAGATTCCCTTCAATGAGAAGCAGACGCCAGCGATGCGGATATGCACTCGGGGCTGGCGACGGCGGAGGTATCGGAGGAAGCGGGTCAGTCCTCGTCCTCGTCGAACACGTCGTCGTCAGCATCGGATTTGATGAGTTCATCGCCGGCCGGCTCCATTGAAAGGATCAGCGCACGCTCCTTGGCGCCGTCTCCATATGCATCGAGCCATGCCTGACCGAGATCGCTTTCCACCGCATACGGGTTCTGATCGTGCCCCAGACCCATGATGCCGCAGTAACGGCCCTTCTCCCGCGCTTTCGCCTCGCCGTCCCGGCTGTTGCCCTCGACGCGGAACATGTCGAGCTGCTTCTTGTCGATCGGCGAGCCCAGGATCATCAGGTACTCGGTGAGCGCCTTCAGATACTCGACCTTCTCGTCGACCTTGCCAGACTTCTTGATCGAGATGGCGTCCTTCGCCGCAGCGAGGTGGATGCCCTTTGCCTCGACGTGCTTCAGCGTGTTCCGGTAGTTGCCGTTGGCGGTCTCGAACTCCGCCTTGGCCCGCTGGATCTTCCCAAGATTCACGGCGATCACCGCGTCCTCAGCCGGCCCGTTCTTCCTCAGTTCGACGACGTTGTCGTCCTTCTTCGCTGCTGCCTTCGCCATCACTTTCTCCTGTTCCGACGCCGCTCAATCGCGAGCAGCATCCGCTCCCACGCCCTGACGAGCGCGCTCCAAATCAGCCGCATGACGTTTCCTCTGGAGTTCTTGGCGCTCTTCCCGATACTCGCGGGCGGCTGCCTCGTTGCGCTGGACCAATTCCTCGTAGGCCAGCATCAGTGCTCGATACTGCGAGCCAGCGACTTCCCCCATCTCGCGCCACTTGTAGCGGAGGCGTTTCAGGTAGCTTTCTGCAATCCCGGTCTGCTGCGCGACGCGATACCGCGCGGCCTCGCGGGTATCGCCGAGACCGCGGAACTCCGCCTTCTGAAGCTCTTCGGCCCAGAAGCGCGCTTCTTCCAGCGCGACCTCGGCATGGTTGGTCCGGCGCAGAGAGTTTCCGGAACCGGAAATTGATTGTCCCTTCATGGAAGCGGCTCCTCGATAGGTTGAACCCATCGAGGAAGCGCGCCGGTCGCCGGAGCGCCGATCAGGGAAAGGAAGAACAGATGCACGGTCGACATCGCCGCCAAGCAGAGACGAACGGGCAACTGGATATGTTTCGAGACACACGTCCATCAGGCGCCAACCTGACGGGCAAAGTCTTCCGCCGTGAGATCGACCTGCTGCGCCAACAGCAGACGAAGAGCTTCGGCCTTACACTCGCGGATGCGGTGGCGCGCCAAGGCCCATGCCAGACCCGCGCCTATTGCCGCCGCTGAAATGTGGGTGATGGCCGTCATCATGCGACCATCCTTTCAGCCTGCCGAAGAGCCCTTGCAGACACCCATCCGACCTGCCTGCCACAGGCTTCGCAGATCATCCTCCCGGCATGGTTCGCCGGCTCGATCACAGGAGCCTTCTCAATGCGCCCGCTCTTGCCAGCGCACCACATGCACGGCTTGAACACCCCCTTGAGGCGCGTCAACGGGACCGATGTAAGGGGGAGCGACAATGGCATGTCAGGCCACCGCCATGCTTCGGCCTTCGGCCTCAAGAGCGTCGGCGTGTTCTCCGAACGTCTTCGCGGCGCGCCGAAGCCTCTCGACGTTCCATGCGCGATCTTCCGGCGTCAGACGCTCACGCAGCTTGTACTGCGGCTCTTCACCCCGCTTGTGCGGGATCGGGTATCGCGGCTGCAATTCCTTCGAGAACTCGAAGGCGCTTTGCTCGACCTCTCCGTCCTTGGCCTCCGTCGGATCGTTGCGCTTCCGAAGGAATGTCCTCGCCATGCTCTTCATGTGTTCGAGGCTGGTGTATTGGATGTGCGGATCGACGCTCTTCTTGCCGCGGAAGTGCTCGTAGACCTTCACCGCGAGCGCCGACGGCGCAATCAGAACGGCTCCGCCAAGCGCCTCGTAGTGCTTCTCCAACTCCTCCATGATTTGCTGATGCTGGTTCATGCCGCACTCTCCAGTTGCTCAAGGAAGGCGCGCACGAGCGGGACAAGCCGCTTCACGTCGGCGCGCATCGGTTCGGTCATTTCGGAAACAAGGAAGGTGGGATCGGACGCGAGGATTCCGTCGCGATCGAAATCGTTCAGCCGGCCCCAGAGCCACAGAGCCTTCTGGTCCATGATCTTCTTGGGGGCAGGCTTCGGCTTCACGATCTCGCGATTGAGCTTCGCCTTCGTCGGCTCCTCGCCGCGCTCGACGAGCGTGTTCAGCGTGCGCGCGGTGACGCCGGGATCAGCCTTCTCCGCGTCCCTGATCTGACGGGCTTCATGGATGTCCTTCCGAGAGATGCCAATATCAGCGGCCGTTGCAGGGCGGGTGTTCCCATCCGAAACACCCAAATCTGACTGGTTGGTGCCAAGCTTGGCTACCTCACCCCGATCCTGCGCCGCGTCGTACTCCTCGGCCAGCCGCATCTTGGCGCGGGCCTCGATCAGAAGCGCATCAGCCTGCGCGCGGTACACCTGCGCGAGGACGGTATCGTGAGCCTCTTTTGCCCTCGCCAGCCGGCCGGCCGACTTCGCCGCATCGTATGCGATCCGCGCCATGTCGCGGGCCTCAAGCACCTCTGCACTGTCGCGCGCCCCTTCAAGAGCTTTCGTGGCACGGTCGATCAGAGCCGGCAGGGCGTCGGCCGACATGGGCACGACCGAAACGGCCGACGAGGTATGAGCGTTCAATCGGCTCTCCGGTTGTGCTTTGGATTTGGGCGCCTTCATCGGCACCGCCCCGCCCAGCAGCGCCTTCTGCTGCTCAAGCTTCGAGGGAGTGGACGTGGTGCGGATCATGCCGACACCTCGGGCGCCACGCCTGCAGCCTTTGCCTCACGCCTCTCGTCGAGGAAGTCCTTCGCCGTGACCTCTCCGCCGGTGCCATCCTCAATCGCGATGATGACGTCGAGTGACGGCACGCGTTCGCCGTTCAGGATGCGCGTGATCGTCGAAGGGTTGACGCCGATCTGCGCCGCGAATTTCGTCGGCTTGATCTTGTGCGTGAATAGGTACAGGTCGAGCTTCATGCCATATACTTGCCATACGGCAATTCAAACGGCAAGAGGCAATTGCCACAATTTTCCTTGGTTAAATCATTGCCGTCTGGCAAATTCGACCAATGGCTAAACCACCAAATCCTTTACTCGATCTCGCGAAATCCAAGGGCTTCACCCTCAAGACCTTGGCTGAGGCGGCCGGCGTCGACCCCGGCAAGCTGACCAAGGCCGGCCAGGGTAAGCAGAGATTGCAGTACGCAGATGCTCTCGCCATCTCGCGTATGATGGGTGTCGAGGTGCGCGAGTTGCCCGTGGAAGTGGTGAGGGCGCCCGCCTCCGATACCACGCCGCCGGACACGTTCACACCGCAGGTCATCGTTCCGAAATCCGCGCTGGTCGGTGAGCGCGACTTTCCCATCTTTGCCGCGGCACGAGGCAGCCAGGAAGGCCACCAGATCGTCACGTTCGAGGCGATCGACTATGTGAAGCGTCCGTCATTGCTGGAGCGCGTGAAGGATGCCTACGGGCTCTACATCGAGGGAGAGTCCATGATCCCGGCGTTCGAGCCCGGCGATATGGCGCTGGTACATCCGCACCTTCCGCCGGCACGAGACAAGAACGTGGTGCTCTATCACGTCCCGCCTTTCACGAACGCGGAAGCCGAGGCGATGGTCAAGCGACTACTACGTTTCGATGACCGCGATTGGCACCTGCGTCAGTTCAATCCTCCGGAGGGAGAGGATCGGGATTTCTCCGTAACCCGATCTGACTGGCTCTACTGCCATCGGATCGTCGGCAAGTATGAGGCGCGCTAGGATGCGACGGGCATCTCTCGAACCTCGTCCGGAACTTCGCCATGAGCCGCGATAAGCCGGGCCTCGTCGAATTCACCAGTCTTGGCGTCGCTTTCCCTCATGAAGGCGATGACCAGCGCCTTCTGCACGGCCAAGCGTTCCGCCACTCGGCGCGCATGGGCCGTGTTCTGGACCTGGATCGGAATGTCGGGACGAAGCCCCCCACGGCTGCCTTTGGTGAAACTCTGTACGACGAAGTACGCACTCATGATCGGCTCCCTGCCCTTTTGTTGTGCGACAGAATGACTCACGAAAGAGAACATCTCAAGAACAAATTGATAGGACGCCACTGATTCGTGGAGGGTGCATTGGGCGCAGGTAGGATCGCATTGTTCGGCATGGCTGCCGTCGGCGCGCTTGCGCTCGGGATTGGGGCGGCTGAGATGCAGGAGCGGTTTTTCTCCTCCTCGCAGGAGCCTTCCATGTCTGAGCGCGCCGCCGCGGCACAAACTTCAGCCCCGGAAACGGCCGAGCAGGAGAGAACGGCAAATCTGGTTCGCGAGATGAATGGTGCGTTCCGCCGCAGCCGAAATGACATCGTAAAGGACATTCGGGAGGACTGCCTTTACCGCCATCCAGGCCGCGATAACTGGAGCATCCGAGATGCTTGCGTCAGAAGGCAAACAAGCTTGCTCGACAAGATGAAGGAAATGTGGGGAAGCACCTCCGTTCCCAACGCGCGAGCAATCGTCATGATCTGCATGGACCGTAGCCGAACACTGCATGGCTTCGACTGGCAGGACGTAAGTTGGTGCTTTGAACGCACGGCAGTTGAGGTTCGGCGCGGCACATGACCCCTGACCAGCTCGACGCCGCGCTTCACGACATCCGCTGGACGCCGGACATTCTAGCCCGCGCTCTGGAGTGCGAGGTGTCTCTGGTTCATGCATGGCTCGACGGAAATGCCGAGATCCCCATGAAGGTCGGCGTCTGGATCAAGGTCATCGCCGAGCACCATCAGGCGTTTGAACAGACGATGCCAAAGACCGTCAAAGGCAAGAGGTATCGCTTATGAAGATCGCGCTCGACCTCGCCACGGATGAAAGCCTCGCCCTGCGCCGGTTTGCAAATGAGACCGGCGGGGATCTGGAGGCCGCTGCGCACCTCGCCGTCCGCGAATTTCTCATCGGGATCGGGATGCTCGAGTTGCCGGAGAGCGATAACGACAACGGGGATGGGTAGGGAGGCATTGGGACAACCCGTTAACGAAGTGATCGGGTAACGGCTTGTCAACCTGTGTTTGTTGACATATATGGCAACACTAGAACAGCTTGTCGAAAGTGGGCAGCTAATCAAGCTGGGCGGGGGGTTAGACGGGCATGAGCTACCAGAGCGGCTTCTGTACGCATTTCCGCATGTGGTTGATTGGCTGGATCGAATGTTGCCGGACTTGGAGCCGGAGCTTGGAGATGGGAAGCAATCTCCCATCGAGCAGATCGACGATCTTTTTCACGATTTTGTCTCCGGCGCTGACTTGGCGTACTATGAACGGTCTCATTCCATGATGCCGACCGACAGGGGCATTTGGGAACTGAAAACGCCCGATGCGCGCCTCTTTGGCTGGTTCCCCCAAAAGGGCACATTCATAGTCGCAGAAGCCGACACGGCGTTCCGATGCAAAGAGCACGACCTATACGCGGGCTACCGTGACAGTGCGGTGCGGCGCAGGGACTCGCTCGACCTTGATGAGCCGAAGTTTGTAACTGGAGACTATACCGATGTCCTATGAACTGAGAATCGATCCTAAGCCTCGGGCGGCTGGACGGTTCATCGGCCAAGTGCGCAAGGCGCTGGTATCCGCCGCGATCGAAGAGAAGAAGGAGACTGGAATCAGCCAGCAGCAGATAGCCTCGCGGCTGGGCGTAAATCGTTCCGTCATCAACCGCCTGCTCCGTGGCGAAGCAAACCTTACGCTTCGTAGCGTCGCGGAGATAGCTTGGGCGCTTGGGCTGGAACCTGTCTTCACGCTGCGTCGCAGGGTGCCGCAAAGCCCGACTCGAAATCACTTCGATCCCATTGAGGCGGACCGCCCAATCACCAAACCTGCCACCAGCACGACAACAATTCACACCGTGCTCCAACCTACCGCGGCGACAACACGCACCAACATTTTGGAGATGGCAGGTTGACTGGTTGGCGTGCTGAAACCGTTTTTTGTGACGATATTCGGCAGGAGATTACGGGGAAGCATATCCTCATCGGGGTGTACGGCAGCGATCTAGTTCCTGGCATGCTTCCGGCGACGTTCCCTATCGCCATCTGGGTACGTTTCTGGGGGCTGCAAGCGGGCCGCCGGAGATTTGAGTTACGGCTTCTCGACCCTTCGGGCCGGCAGACTGGTACGCTTGGCGGAGATACGGAAGTTTTGGCCAGTGACACGCCAACCGTATTTGCCATGTCTGGTCTCCCGGTTGAATTGCAGAAGCCTGGCGACATCGTAGTGCAGTTCGCATTTGATGGTGGTGATCCAGTCGAGATCGGTCGGCTTAAGGTTTCACCACCGCCGGCCACGGCGCGGCCATTCCCGACTCAGTCATCCTGACCGACCCCGTTCCGGCGGGTTTCTTTTTTCAGGCTCGCCGTGCTCGGTTCGGCCACTTCTCAGCGGCCTCGAACATCCGCTCGTCGACATTGTTCAAGTGCGCCACCTCCTCGCGCTGTGGGATGCGCGATCCGAAGAACGCCAGCACATCAGGAAATTCCCATAGGATGTCGGCGCGACCGGCGCTGATGACAGCCGACACAACCTTGCGAAGAAGCTGGGCCGGATCGATATCCAGTTCCCCCACGCAATCGAACGGTTCGCCGTCGACCATCTCTGGCTTGCTGCGGTCAATCATCCGCTGGAGCGATTCTTCCGGGATGCGCGTCAGGCCGTCGGCATCCTTGCCCCAATCCGGCGAGAACCGGCCGGCGTCGCCCATCACCGCCTTGATGTTCTTCTGAGCCAGCGCCTTGCGCCCCTTCGATCCCAACGCTTCGATCTCGCGCATCATGCGTTCGGGAAGCCCGGAGTTGTCGACCTCGAATATTCGCGATGCCAACTCCAGCAAGTGATCGGTGTCCACGATGTCGCCAGTCTTTACGCCCCATGCACCGATGAACGCCTCAATTTTTCGCTCCGGCGAGCCATTCTCCCAACGCATAGCCATTTTCGATTTCCTTTCGTTGCTCAGAGCCAACCCCTGCTAAGTCTCAGAACTACCTTTCTTGGCTCCCGTGTTTTCCACCAGTGTCAGGTCTTGGCAGATGGTGAGGAAGCGGTTCCGGCCAATAGACCCCCTACCCCATGAGCCGAGCCCATGAGGCGGGGAATCGATCGGCCAGTGTCGTGGCTGACGGAGCCGGAATGGGACACTATGCCAAGGGCGCCTCACAGCTAACCCGTCCTCAGTTTCAGGCGGCATCGTAGGACTTTCGACCCCCACGCCTGCGGCTTCGCCTGCACCGGAGTTGCACCGGGTCGCCGCTCGACCGGTCTGAAAATCAACGTTTGGCTTGAGAAATCTTGTGGGACGCTATATCTTGTGCCCACTGGATATTCCCGGTCGCCAAACCAGTTTCTCATCCAGTCATGCCCCCGGCCGTCGCGAAACGGTGCGGGGGCTTTCTTTTTGCGCCCGCCTCCCCGTCGGCGTCAAGAAATAATTGCCGTTCAGCAATTTTATCATTGCAATCATCATTGCCATGTGGCAATTATCTCCTCGTTCACACCAGCCACGCAAGACGGCTCTGCCTGATCTGGCTGGTTTCCCAAGACGAGGAAGACCGATGCGTTTTTCGATCACAGGAGGCAGCGATGTAACTGGCAGCGCAGAGCGCGCGCCCTTTGTGGCCCGCCCTTTCGATCGCCTGGCCGTGGGCGTCATCACGGTCGCCAATTCGCCCGAACGGGCAAACGAGAACAGGGACGCAGTCACGGGCGTCGTGTTCGCTGCTGGCAAAGCCGATAAACCGTACTGTGCAGCGTCACCCCTCTCCGGAGGGCCTGTCCCTTTCCTTTCACCTGACCCGCAAACCTTGGCTGGCGCCGACGGCCGCCGGAGCACACCAAGATCGAATGCCGCGGGCGCAAAAAGCGGGAGTTCTCATCGGCTCTCGTTGGTCGGGCCGGCAACTGAGCCGGGGTATAGATGCCGCAAATTCGGTCAAGCCGTCACCAATTCCCATTCGCAGGTTCCCGCCCCCCGGCCTGCGGATAAGCCCGAGGCGGATACCCTCCTCCCATCCGTCTCGGGCGCCTATTCCCCGTGGGCCGTCCGCCGGTCCAGCAACTCCCTTCGGAGCATCTATCCATGAACGCGATGACCAAGCCCTCGTTTGAGGAGCAGTTGGCGGTGGCCGAGCGCGACCTGATCTGCGCCAAGATGATCGACGACTGGACCCGGTGCCAGCGAGAGACCGCGGAGTGCGAGCGGCGCATCGCTTCGATCAAGCGACAGATCGCCGAGCGCGACGAGCGCCAGCATCTTGAGAACGCCGTTTCCAGCCTCGGTGATCGCCATGCCGGTTGAGCACCATCCCTCTTTCTACCTCACCGAGGAAGCGGCGCAGAAGCGCATCGCGCGCCTTGTCGAGCGCATCGCCAAGGATGGCCGGTCGAGCGCCGACTACCGCCGCGTGCCGCCCAGCATCCGCAAGATGGTCGACGCCCTGATCGACGGCCGCCTGTTCTTCGCAGATCAGATGGAGGCGGCATGAGCGGCATCGTCCAATCCGTCGCTCTGGCGATCTACGGCACATGGAGCCGAGAACGTGACCCGGCGCGCATCGAATCCCGGTTCAAGCGCCTTCCGCAATCCACCCGAGAGAATTTCGAAGCTGAGGCGCGTGCCGCGATCCGCGTGTGCGAGGCCCATTTCACAGGAGCCTACGCAGGATGACGATGGAGCAGATTGGAGACATTGCGGCGCGGGTCGTCGCAAATGCCGATCCCTACGCCTACTGGAACAAGGCGCTCGCCCTTGGCGGCGGCCGCCAGCTCACCCGCGAACAGTCGAAGTCGCTGAACATCACTACAGAACCGAAGTGCGGCTTCTACCGCAAGCGGAACAAGGATGGTGCCGACATCCCGGTGGCGATCTGGGTTGATGACAGCGGTTTCGTCGCCAAGGCGGGCGAGCGGATGGTCGACCCCGACGACATCTGGACGTGGGTTTGCTCATGGCCGATCTCGCACGAGACCTACGAAACGATTATGGCCGGCGGTGCATGGGCCGATGATGCGCCCGTCGCCGATCCTGTCATTGGCCACAACCTGCCGGACGATCCCCACGAGGCCGCGAAGATCGAGTTCGCGGGCGAGAAGGAACTTGCCGAGGAGTTCCTGAAGAAGCCAGTCACGACCCAGGCGCAGGCCGATCAGGCGGCAGTTTGGGCCAAGAAGCTGTCCGACCTGCACAGCAAGGTCGACAAGATGTTCCGCGCCGAGAAAGACCCGATCGTGGTCGCCGGCCGCGAAGTCGACGAGAAGTATCGCTGGCGTGAGGAGCCGAAGGCGCTCTCGACGAAGTTGAAGCGAGCGCAGGACGATTTCCTGCGCGAGCAGGACAGGCTGGAGCAGGAGCGCCAGCGCAAGGCGCGTGAGGAAGCCGACCGTGTCCGCCGGGAGGCGGAGGAAGCAGCGCGCAAGGCCGCCGAGAGCGACCAGCAGTCGGCCAAGGAGCGCGAGGCGGCCAAGGCCGAGGCGGAGCGGCTTGCCGCTGAAGCAGCGGCCAAGGAGCGCGAGGCGCAGGCGCAGAAGGTCTCTGCCGGCCGCACCGGCGCCCGCACGTCGCTGCGGACCTACGTGTCGGCACGGATCATCGACTACGACAAGGCCGTGGTCGCCTTGAAGGATCACCCCGACATGCGCTCGCTCGTCGAGCAGCTTGCGAACCGTGCCGTCAAGGCAGGTGTGCCGGTGGCCGGCATCGAGCGCGTCGAAGAGAAGAGGGCCGCGTGATGAAGGTCGTCTCCGTTCTCTTCTCCGGTTCGCAGAACCGCTACGACTACATCGATCCGTTCGGCGCGAAGGTTGGTGACGTCGTGGTCGTGCCGACGCGACGCGGAGACGCTGAGGTCGTCGTGGCCGAGGTCAAGGAATCGTCCGACCGCGCCACCGTCGAAATCCTTCGCATCGTGGGGAACCCCTTCTGATGGCGAAGTGGGAGCGCGGCGGAGTGATCGAGGACGTCGACACGGCGCTCAGCATGATCGCGCGTGGCGAGCCGATCTACGAGCGCCACAAGCTGCAAACCGCCGGCTGGACGCAAAGCTGGCCCATCCGCCTCGTCATGAACGCCGTCGCGCGCCGTCATCTTTTCATCGCCCTTCCAACTGACAGGAACCCGACGCAATGAACGCGATTACCACGACCGACGGGAAGCTGATGCTTCTCGATGCTATGGCCGACAAGGCCGGCCTGCGCACCGAGGAATTTGCTGCTACCGTCCGCAAGACCTGCGGCATGGTCAACGCCAGCGCCGAGGAGTTCGCCGCGTTCCTTATGGTGGCGCGCGAATACAACCTGAACCCGCTGACGAAGGAAATTTACGCCTTCCCGGCCAAGGGCGGCGGCATCGTGCCGATCGTCTCGATCGACGGCTGGGTGAACCTCGTCAATTCACATCCCGCCTGCGACGGTTTCGAGTTCGACGTCGAGCACGATGACAAGGGCGAGCTCGTCTCGATCACCTGCCGGATGTATCGCAAGGATCGGAACCGGCCGGTCGTCGTCACCGAGTATTACGACGAGTGCAAGCGTAACACCGAGCCGTGGAAGATGAAGCACCGGATGCTTCGCCACAAGGCGATGATCCAGGCTGCGCGCTACGCCTTCGGCTTCTCCGGCATCTACGACGAGGATGAGGGCGCCCGCATCGCAGAGATGAAGGACGTCACGCCGAAGGTCGCGCCTACGCCTCCGAAGCCGCCAGTGCCGCCGAGGGAGACAATCGAGCACACCAAGCAAGCCGACGTCAGCACGGAGACCGTCGACATCAAGACTGGCGAGATCATCGACGCCGAGGTGACGGACGAGCAGCCGGTCGACGAAACCGACGGCGACTATTTCGAACGCATGGACGCTGCGATGGCCGAGGCCAGCGATGCAGCCTCGATCGCCGAGGTATGGAACGAGTTCGATCCCCTCGCGAAGTTCGAGGGCGACGAGGAGAGCCAGGCGCTCGCCACCTCGATCAAGCGCCGCCACGTCCAGCGTGTGGGGCAGAAGAATGGCTAAGGCAGAGCACAGCCCGCCGTTCAAGATGAAGATCAAGAACGGCCATCTCGTCCCGGCTGCCGCATGGGATGCCGAGCGCCTTGCCTCCTATCGCAACGGCTCGGAGGTCAACTGCATCATCACGCAGGAGGTCGCATCGTGGCGGAGGCGCAAATACTGGTCGATCCTCGGCAAGGTCGTTAAGACCTGCCCTGTCCGCCAGAAGCGCGCCGAGGATCTACACAAGGCGATCCGGCTCAAGCTCGGCATCGTCGAATCCTTCACCACCATGAGCGGGGCCACGAAGGTCGAACTGCGCAGCACGTCCTTGATGGATGAGCTGGAGTTCGAAGCCTACTACCACGAGGCGATGGACCTTCTCCGCGACGTCACCGGCGTCGACGTCGAGACGCTTCACAAGGAATCGGCAGACGTCGGCCGAGACGAGACAGAACAGCCCGAGGACCAAGCCCCCCTGCCCCTCTCGGGCTCAGGCAGCAGCGATGTGGGGACCGAGCCCTCGCTCGCTGCTGCCGATCAATCCGCGGGAGCGGCGGACCAGGAGGAGGGTTCCGATACCGGGGCCACGGGTGACGAACCCTCCTCCGACCCACGCGATCCGAAGGTGATCCTGAATCTCAAAGCCGAGGCCGTCGCGAAGTTTCTTCAACTCGCGACTGACACCAAGCTCGTTCCTGATCCCAACGAACGCCGCGGCGCGCTCGTGATGGCCGCGAAAGCGTGGAAGGTAGAAATGCCCCACCATCACGATTTCCTGAAGACGTGCTTCCTCAAGGCTGAAGCCGTCATCAAGGGCGAACTGCCTGCCACGGATGCGCGCGAGTATCTGGAGGGGCTGGTGAAATGAGCCACGCCGCCTATCCCCTTCACTGGCCCGCCGGCCGTCCGAGGACAGCCGTGGCGGCGCGCCAGTACGGCCGCTTCAACAAGAAGCAGCACAACGGCCGCTGGACCGAGTCAAAGAGCCTGACGGTCGCCGACGCGCTGGCGCGGCTCCAGGACGAACTCGACCGCATCGGCGCGCGCTACCCTGTCGTCAGCAGCAACCTCGAAACGCGTCTCGACGGCCTGCCACGATCGGGCCAGCGCGAACCGGATGATCCCGGTGTCGCGCTCTACTTCGACCTGAAAGGCGAACCGCACTGCCTGCCCTGCGATACCTACACCCGCGTCGCGGACAACATCGCCGCTATCGCCAAGCACATCGAGGCGACCAGAGCGATCGAGCGATACGGTGTGGCGAGCATCAGGGAGATGTTCGCAGGCTTCGCAGCCCTGCCGGCGCCCGGAAAGGCCGAGAGCGCCCTGTGGTGGAAGGTGCTGCGCGTCGAAAAGACGGCGACTGAAGCCGAGATTCAGGCCGCCTATCGCAAGCGTGCGGCCGAAGTTCATCCCGATCGTCCCGGCGGCTCGGCCGCAGCGATGGCCGAGGTCAATGCCGCTCGTGACGAGGCCCTGCGTATCGTGAGGTCGCGCTGATGGCCTTCGCAATCCGCCGCGCCCCCACCGCCTTTGCCACGTCACGTCGCGCCCGTGAGGTCGAGCCTGTCCATGCTCCCGATCATCTCGCATGGATCAGATCGCTACCGTCGGTGATCTCTGGGCAATTCGGCTGCGAGGCTGCGCACATCAATTTCGCGGACGCCCGGTTCGGAAAGCCAGAGCGCGCAAAGGGCAAGAAGGCGGACGACCGTTGGGTGCTGCCGCTGACCGCTGAGGAGCACCGCACCGGCCCTGCCGCCCAGCACAAAACGGGCAAGGAACGTGACTGGTGGGATAGCCAGGGCATCGACGCTACGACGCTCTCCAACGACTTATGGCGGATTTCCGGTGATACCGAGGCCGCTGTCCACATCATCATGAACGCGAGGCGGAGATGAGCAGGGCCGATGCTCCGGCATTCCCGCCGCGTTTCATGACGGACCAGCAATTGCGAGAGCACTTCGGCCTGACCGAACGCGCCCTGACGAGGCTTCGCGCCACGCGACGTTTTCCACAAAAGGACGGGCTTATCAACAGAACCGACCGCCGCGCGGTGGAGCTTTTCTTTGACCAGCGCGCCGGCATCGCCTCTCCTTTCGGCCGCGGCAATGTCGCCGTGATCGATGGAGAGGAAAACTTCAATGGGTAAACTCCGAAAAGACCGGCCCGGCTACCAGTATCGAAAGCGATCAGATGGCTCGATCGCGCATTACTGGAGCCCGAAGCGCGCGTGCAGGAAATCGCCGGATGGGTTGCCAATTCGGCCGATAGACGACGGAACCGATGACGATGAGATAGCCCGCATCTGCCGTGCGTGGACTGATGAACTGCTGGCTGACCTTGAGAACATGGAGGTCGGCCCAGTCTACAATGGAACCCTTTCCTCGCTCATCCTCGTCTATCGGACCGATGATGAATCTCCGTTCAAATCGCTGAAGCACACCACGCGGATACGTGACTACGAGCCGTCGTTGAGGCTGATCGACAAGACAGTGGGAAAGCGAGCGATCGCCAACCTCAAGGGCGACGACTTCCGACGCTGGTATCGGGAGTGGGCGGCGGGCGGCCACATGAGACGCGCTCACGGCGCAATCCGCAAGTTGAGGGCCGTTCTATCCTATGGCGTCCAGCAGCGACTTCCGGGCTGCTCGGCGGCAAGGGAGATTCTGTCGCTGATGACGTTCTCAGCTCCAGAAACCCGAAAAGTGAAGATGGAGTACGCGCAGGCCAAGGCGATATGCGACGCCGCTCTCAAGGCCAAGCGTCCGTCGATCGCACTTACGCAGGCTTTCCAGTGGGACACCGGACTTCGCCGCATCCATATCATCGGCGAATGGATTCCAGTAGAGGAAGGAGACAAAGGCGGCATCATCCGCGGGAAAACAAAGTGGCAAGGGCTTACGGCCGCCGACATCGTCGACGACATCCTCACCGTACCGCTGACGGCAAAAATCAAGGTGGCGACACGTCATGATCTGACTGCCTGCCCGCTGGTCCAGCACGTCTTGAAGAAGGCATCATTGCCGAAGATGGGACCGCTGATTGTCTCTGAGACCACCGGACTTCCCTATCGAGAGAACTACTATGCGACCGACTGGAGAGCCATCGCCGAAGAGGCCAAGGTTCCGAGGGAGGTTTGGAGCATGGACACCCGGGCCGGAGCCATCTCGGAAGCTGAAGCGGCGACGGGAAGTCTCGATGCCGCCAGGAAGCTAGCGGGCCACACCAACGCCAGAACGACACTCGGTTACGTCCGAAACGACGATCTGGACAACAATAGAAAAGTCGCCAAGGCACGCTCGAAATTGAGGAAGTGACACGACACTGACACGACAGTGACACGGCTCAAATGCTGAATCGTAGAACAGCAATGTTTTCAAGCGGTTGTCTGGAGCGGGTAGCGGGAATCGAACCCGCGTATTCAGCTTGGAAGGCTGCTGCTCTACCATTGAGCTATACCCGCGCCGTGGGGCGTCCGGGCGAGGCGATGGTGGAGGGGGCTGGATTCGAACCAGCGTAGGCTAAGCCAACGGATTTACAGTCCGTCTCCTTTAACCACTCGGACACCCCTCCGTTTGCCGCCGGAGCCGTCCAACGCCGCAATTTCCGTGAGGCCAGCAGGCCACCCGAAAACCGCGAAGCGCCTTATGGCGGCAAGGCCGATGCCTGTCAACCGAGAGACAGGGCAATCCGCCTGCAATTTGCGGCTTCAGCCATATCCTTCGCCCGTGCCCCCGGCTATAGACAAGCGATGACCGACGATCGCAAGAGCCATACGCCCAAGGATAGCCATTACGCCCGGCTGCGCCGCACCTTTCGCGACCAGAAAGCGGCCCATGAAAGACCCAACGCCACGGAGCGCCCTCGCCCCGGCCAGACCTCGCCCGGCGAACCGGCGCCGCATGGGCTGGTTCGGATCTACGGCCTGCACTCCGTCCGCGCGGTCCTCGACAATCCGCTCCGCCGCATCTCGCGCCTGCTCGTCACCCGCAACGCCCTTGCACGGCTGGAGCTGCCGGAATCTCTCGAGCCCGGCTTTCCGGTCGAGATTGTGGAACCGCGCATGCTCGACCGGCTCCTGGGCGGAGATGCCGTTCACCAAGGCGCAATGATCGAGGCGGAACCGCTGACGCCGCGCGCCCTCGCGGAACTGCGTGACACCCCGCTGCTGCTCGTGCTGGATCAGGTCACCGATCCGCATAATGTCGGCGCCATCATGCGTTCGGCGGTTGCCTTCGGCGCGGGTGCGCTGGTGACCACGGCGCGTCACAGCCCATCCGAAGGCGGGGTGCTGGCCAAGGCCGCCTCGGGCGCGCTGGAGCATATCGACCTGATCGAGGTCCGAAACCTGGCCGACGCCCTCATCGAGTTGCACAAGGTTGGCTTCACCACCATCGGCCTCGATTCCGAGGGCCCGGCCGAGCTTGAGAAAAGCCTTGCCGGCGAACGCATAGCTCTTGTGCTGGGTGCTGAAGGCAAGGGGCTGCGGCAGAAGACGCGGGAAACCGTGAACGTGCTCGCGCGTCTCGACATGCCGGGGGCCATACGCTCCCTCAACGTGTCGAACGCGGCGGCGATCGCGCTCTATGCCGCGCGCCTGCATTTGCGCGGCGCTGCTGCCCTTGCGGTGTCGTGAAGTCGGGTTAGTCTGGCGGCACAATCGAGGACCGAACCGTGGGCGAAATCGTCACGCGTGCATTCCGCTGGGGCTTGGCCGGCATGTTGGTGGGGCCGGCTGCCGTCTACAGCCTTATGCTGCTGGTGCTCTATACCGACCCGTCCTGCAAGGCGGGCGTAAGCGAGAGCTGCAAGCTCGACATCGCGATCAATTTGACGCTGGGCGTCATATTCGGCTTTCTGCTGTTCTTCCTCGTCGTATTCATGCGCGGGCTGCTTGCCCGCATCCGCTCCGAGAAAATTTAGCCGATCCCTGTCACATGACGCAGGTAGAACGCCATCGCGACAAAGCCGATGGCGAAGGTAATGCCTGTCCAATCGACCTTCGCCGCTCGCGCCGACCGCGCGATCTGCATGAGGAGAAGGCCGATCAGCAAAACCAGAAGCAGGATAAGCAGAATCCGGATCATGGCGCACTCCGCAGGATGAAACGTCTTCCGGCTTGATATGGGCATCTACCCGCGCCGTTGCGAGTGGTACCCTTGATCCATGTCAAGGCATCCCCAAACGGGATTCAGCAGAGTGACGACAAACGTCACGGAGTTCCCGAAAATGCCTGCTGAAACCATCTTCACGCTTTGCCTCGTCCTCGGCGCATTCGTCTTTTTCGCGGGCGTGGTCGCCTTCACCGACCTCACCTGGAACAAGCAGCCTGCAAGGATCGACAAGCGGTAAGCCGCTTGGCGGAAAGGTTCGCCATATGACCAATCAGGAACTCATCTTCCTGCGGTTGTCCTGGGGATGGAGCCAGACGAACATGGCGGATCATCTGGGGCTGCCGCTGGGTGCCTATCAGGATCTCGAAAACCGCAAGGGCGATCTGCTGCCCGTCTATGCACTCGCCATCGAAAGGCTGGGGCTTGCCCACGCGTCCGCGATGCGCGACCCCGGCGCTGCATCGGGCACCGTCCGCCGCGAGGCGCTCGAATTGGCGAGGTTGCTGGCAGCCTGACATGGCCCAGCAACGCCGAATGGTTTTGAATGGAGGAGGACCATGAAAGCCAGCGTGGTTCCGGCGGATCGGGCGATCGCGCTCGTCGCCAGATGTCATGCAAGCCAATTGGCGCTGTGCGAGGAGCTTGAGGCGGTCGCCGACAGCCTTCCGTCCAATGTAGACCGCCAACGCTGCCTTCATCTGGCACGTGCAATCCGTTCGGTTCTGGCCGATGCCCATAATATCGAGGAAGCGATTCTCTTTCCTTCCATAGAGCGGCTTCAGCACCGCCTCATCGATGCGACCGCTACGCTCGAACGGCTGCGCTTCGAACACTACGAAGATATGTGTTTTGCGGAGGAATTGCGGGAAACGCTTCTGTGCATCGGGCGTGGCGAGGGCGACCTCTCCGCCGACGCTACAGGCTACATGCTTCGCGGCTTCTTCGAGAGCATCCGCAGGCATGTCGCCTTCGAGCGCGAATTGCTGTTGCCCCTGCTCCGGCCATTGCAGCCATATTGACAGGTTCTGACCCTAGCCGCAGCGCGCGTGGAGCCTTTCGAGGTTGGGCACTTCAACCCGCCTTATATCGGTGATGCTGATGATCTTCTCGGCGCGAAGCCGGGAAAGCTGGCGCGACACGGTTTCCACCGTCAGCCCCAGGAAATCCGCGATATCGCCCCGCGTCAGCGGCAGGTCGAATATTCTCGTCCCCGCCTCGCCTGCGTTCGGGTCGATATGGGTGGCGAGAAGATAAAGGAAACTTGCGACCTTTTCCGCAGCGGTCTTGCGGCCGAGCGTCACCATCCACTCCCGCGCTTCGTCCAGTTCCCGCAGCGTCTGCTCCATGAGCTTGTGCTCAAGCGCCGGATTTTCCGCCACCAGCCTCTCCAGAGCCGCTTTCCCGACATGGCAAAGCTCGACGTCGGAGGCGGCTTCGGCCGTCACCGCGCTCTCCGAGCCGAACAGTCGCCCGAGGAAATCCGGCGCGAATTGCAAACCGACGATCTGCTGACGTCCGTCTTCCAGCACCTTGCTCAGCTTGACCACGCCGCGCATTACATTGGCGTAGGACTTGAGCGGCATGCTCTCGGCCAGAAGCTCTTCGCCCGCCTCATGTCGCGCCACGCGCGTATAGCGCGACAGCGACAGCAACTCGCCGGCATCGAGAACGCCGCACATGCCCCTGTGGCGCGCTTCGCAGCTCCGGCAAAGCACGGGAATGTCTGAATTGTGGATATCCTTGCGGTCTTCGCTCATCCCGGCGCGAAGCATCGGACAAGTCCGGCTGAAAGACCAGCGCGCCCGTTGCCGCATGGCGCAGGCATCAGCTTTCTGCATCGGCAATGCCAAGCCCCGTTTTACAGCGACCGCAAATATGCTAACGCCGCTGCCGTGCCCTTGTAGTTCAGTTGGTAGAGCACCTGATTTGTAGTCGGAGGGCCTTGGAGTCAAAAGACGAGTCGGATCATGCGCTTAAGGAGCGCGCGGTCTGCGTGAGTACCGAATAGGCACCGGAAATCGGTGCCAGAGGGCCGGATTAGCTCAGCGGTAGAGCAGCGGTTTTGTAATCGGAGGGCCTGGAGGCGATAAAGCGAGTCAGATCATGCGCTTACGGTCGGCGCGGTCCGACCGAGTACCGAATAGGCACCGGAAACGGTGTCCGCCGGAGCCGGCGTAGCACAGCGGTAGTGCAGCGGTTTTGTAAACCGAAGGTCGGGAGTTCGATCCTCTCCGCCGGCACCATTTTCCCGCGTCGAGGGAATCGTGCGCCACGAGAATCCACCAAGCCAGACAACGGTTCGCGGATGCACCATTGTGGTGTAATGTGGTGCATAACGATTCGCGGAGTTTTCATGTCCTTGTCTTCCCCTGCAGAGTTGGTTGACGGCCGAACTCACCGCCTCTCTATCAGCTTAGACGACAAGCAATACGCCCAAGTCGCGGAAATCGCGCGGAGAAACCGAGTGTCGATTGCCTGGGTCGTGCGTGAGGCGGTCGAAAGATTGCTCGCGGATAACCAGCCTTTGTTGCGCCAGCACAGGCGGCGTTCATGAGCGACTCCTCTAACCCCGCTCTCTTTACCGACTTGGGGGTTGGGCCTGAGATTCTCCGGGAGTCAAAACCCTCTATTCGAAAGAGGACTGGCAGCAACGGCATACAACTCAGGATGTTCCCGGACACGGCTGATAACGTTCGGGACGGTTTCGACCTTGACCTTGCACCGCTGGACGCGACGTTCCGTGATAGCAGCGCGGCGCCGCTTCACTCTTGGTTTCCATACATCGAGGGCTATTCGCCTCGATTTGTGGAGCGCGTTCGCCATGAATACCTGGGCGACGCTGAGAAAATCATTGAACCGTTCGGCGGTACTGGGACTTCGCCAATAGTTCTTGGGCAGGCAGGTGTCACGTGCGCCTTTTCTGAAGCCAATCCCGCGATGGCTTTCATTGCCCAGACAAAACTGATAGTGCTTGGGCTCGCCAAGCCCGAAAAAGAAATTCTTGCACAGCAGATGACCACGCTCGCGCGAAATCTGCCGGAGCGTGCTGCTATCGCCGCTCCGGATGAGAGCCTTCGTGCCGCATATACGCCGTCATTCGGCACAAGCACATTCTTCAAAGAGCCCGCATTTGAGGAAGTTCTCCAGCTGCGTTCGATGAATGATGAATTGTCGGCCGAAGACAGTTTGCTTGGCGATTGCTTCGCAGTTGCCGTACTTTCAAGCCTGATACCATCCTCATTGCTCAAGAGAGCCGGCGATCTACGGTACCGCACGCCAAAGGAACTCGCAGCAGGACTGCCGTCGCCGATAGACTTGGTATCTGCCCGGCTTCTGGCCCAAGCCACCGACTTAGCGCACAGCAAGCCGCTCAAAGCGGAAGCACGTTTCGCGTGCGCTACCGCTGGGGCATTGCATGAGCACTTGGATTCAGAGTGGGGCGGCGTGATTACCAGTCCGCCATATCTGAATGGCACCAACTATATTCGCAATGCCCGGCTTGAACTCTGGTACTTGCGACACCTGAAAGAGAACGCTGACCTTCGGCGCTTGAGGGATCGCGTCATCACATCAGGCATCAACGACGTTCATGCTGAAACCCGTTGGCAACCGGTCACACCAGGTGTTGAGCGTGTTGTTCGCGCCATTCAGCAGAACGCATATGACTCGCGCATCGCCAAAATGGTGGGAGGCTACTTCCATGACATGGCAGCGGCGTTCGCTTCTCTTGGGGAATGCCTCCGACCCGGCGGGCGGCTGTGCATCGACATCGGCGATAGCATCTATAACAAGATCCATGTGCCGACAGACGACTTACTTGTAGAGGTCGCCGAAAGCATGGGTTTTCAGACTATCGAGCGCGTTCACTTGCGAAAGCGCGTATCAAAAGGAGGAGTTGCTGTCCGCCAACAACTGCTCGTTTTTGAAAGGCCGAAAACGGCGCGCAGATTGCCGGCGACGTCTGCCGCCACCCCCGAAACCAGCCCTCGAAAATCCTCTACGGTGACTGGCCGCTCAGGCTGGTTTGAGGAATGGGAGGCATTCAAGACGATGCTCCCTCACCAGCTTCAACCATATGCAAAGCGTGAATGGGGCGGCCCCGCACATTCCATGTGCTCATATCAAGGCAAGATGAAGCCGGCTTTGGCACATCATCTTGTGAAGTGTTTTTCGTCCCCAGGTGACATTGTGATCGACCCGTTCTCTGGCGCGGGCACTATCCCGTTGGAGGCGTGTCGCATGGGCAGGAGGGGATTCGGAATTGACCTATCGCGTTTAGGCCATGTCCTCACTCTGGCGAAGGTGGCAAAACCAAATCCGCAAAGGGTTGAAACGCTCCTTCAAGAACTCGACGCGGCAATCCGTGCGTATAGCCTCAAGCCTGTCGAAATTGAGCGGGCGGCGGCCGTTCGCTTCAATAGCGCCATTCCCGACTACTTTCACCCCGATACGCTCCGGGAGATTATCGCGGCGCGATCGTTCTTCCTTTCCCGTTGGAATAGCGGCGCGGAATGGGCGGTGCTGTTCGCGTGCACCCTTCACTTATTACACGGCAATCGCCCGTATGCTCTGAGCCGCCGCAGCCACCCAGTTACACCGTTCAAGCCGACCGGACCTTTCGAGCACAGGGAGCTATTACCGCGCCTCCGGGAAAAACTGTCTCGGCTTCACGACGAACTGACCGACGAAACCCGCGAGTGGGGCGGCTCCGCCCAAGGCGATTGCACGGCCCCCTGGCCGTCGGCCATTCCGCAAGCTGACGTAATCATCACTTCGCCGCCGTTCTTCGACTCGACACGCTTTTATATGACGAACTGGATGCGCTTCTGGTTCGTTGGATGGGAGCGGGAGGATTTCGATACTCGGGCATCTGAGTTTGTGGAAACGCGACAAAAGCAGAATCTCGACATTTACCGATCGTTCTTCGAATCCTCTCGGGAGCGTCTTCGCGACAAGGGGCTCCTTGTGCTCCATCTCGGATACAGCGCCAAGTGCGACATGGGGGCCGAACTCAGCAAGCGGGTCGCACCCTGGTTCTCGATTGTTGATATGTTTACGGAAGGCGTCGAGCATTGCGAATCGCATGGCATCCGAGACAAGGGCACAGTTAGTGGCCATACCTATCTGGTGCTTGCCGCTAATTGACGCTTACTCATCACTTGCGAGCACGTAGCCGCTCAAACACCGCCTGCAAGTTTACGTTCTTATGCTTCGAGCTTCGTGCAATCACCTTCTGAAGGGCCTTCACGACGAGCTCGCCCGCGATCTTGCCGTCTCTTTCTTTTGTCATTTCCTCGCGCAACAGAAACTCGCCAAAGAACCAGTCGAGGCGATCTAGGAGCAATCCGAGAGCCTCATCGTTTGGATGCGTTTTCTCAAGCTCAGAAAGCGGAAGGCCGGTGATCTTCGCCAATGCTGCTAGCTTGGCGGGCGTATAGAAATCCGACGGTGCGCGGTCGCGCTTCTCGCTATTGCACGAGCCACAGAGCGCCGTCGCGGTTCCATCAAGAGGCCAAAGAAGCGCGAGCGGTCTAGTGTGGTCCAGATGCATATCGCGAGGCAAAGCAAGCGTGACACCGCAGTTGAAACAAGCCCGACCGAATCGTTCCCATACATCATCGGCGAGCTCAGTGCCTTTCTCATGGCGATAGCGAAGCTGCGGTGTCCCTCCATACAGCTCAGCAAGCAGAAGCTCGAACGCACGACGGCGCGCACCGTCCTCCTTCATCTGCGCCGATGTGCGCTGTGGGTTGTGGGCCGCGTTGACCTCAAATTTTTTGCAGAAGCGACATTCCAGTTGGTAGCCGTAGTCAAGCTGCATTACGTCGGCCTCGTCTTCCACGTTGCGAAGCCGTCCGAACGTTGCGTGTTTGCACGGCCGCCGGTGCTCAGCAACACAATGATTGCTGAAACTCAACTGGTCGCGTTCCACGGGCACATTGACAGGCAGAAATCGGCCGCACCGATTGCACGACTTCAATATCAGCGTGTGGTCGGTCGACAAGGCGGCTTCATCGGCATCAATGGTCACTTCGCCGGCGTCGTCTTCGTTTATAAAGAGTGCCTCCGGCACGAACTGGTACATGTTGCGCATCAACTCTGGACGCGCGTCGTCCAGATACTTGTGGCGGACTATACCGCACATCGGCGCATAGAGAGACACGGTCGCGTCTTCCGCCGCAGCAAGCGTCAACGTGATCTCGACGGGCGAACTATCCTCTGCCCGCCACATACTACCTGCCTTATTCCAAGAGGCATCGCCGTACTCTGTTAGCGTCCTCTTATCGGGGCCGCCTTCCAATGTGCAGACAATCCCGGCCGTGCGCCAAAACCACAGACCATAACCGAGCAAGTCACCTTTAGAGTGGCCGTCTATGCGAAAGGTGACGCTCACCGCCTCCCCCGTTTTGAGGGGAATGGTCTTCTCGTTGTGCCGCCGAAACTCACCGCCGGTCGTATCATTGTGGACCTTAAAACCGGACGTCCTGGTCGTCGCTCGACGACGGCCGGCGTAGAGCGTTTTTCCGGGAAGCTTTCCCCCGCCATTTTGTAATGTCATTTCTTTGGCGTCCTCCCTGTAAGGAGGTGCGGGACAGAGACGCCCATGACAGAAGCGAACACCTCTAGCGTGCTGAGGGTGACGTTCCGTTCGCCGCGTTCAACCGAACCGACATAGGTCCGGTGTAGTCCGCACGCCTCGGCGAAATCTTCTTGTGATCGGCCCCCACGGACGGGTCCAATTTGATTGTTAGTGCAATGATGGTCGTGGCGCCAGCGCGGGCGGCATCGCTGGTTGGGGTTGCAGGGCCGCCCGCGCGAATGCCGGGATGAAGACCTCCGG
>Ga0180223_1000401_pt1 | contig 57817 bp, 47 predicted proteins | sample eDN5th30CKraftOP_FD_151337 | JGI IMG/M metagenome (GOLD analysis project Ga0180223, IMG submission 151337) | Enriched Organic Plus compost microbial communities from Emeryville, California, USA - eDNA 5th pass 30_C Kraft OP (version 2) (version 2) ... | reverse complement strand
TCCACGCCACCATGCTGGCCATGCAGCGCGCGGTGGAGGGCCTGAGCGTCACCCCGAAACTGGCGCTGATCGACGGCAACCGCTGCCCGAAACTCAGGGTGCCGGCGGCCCCGGTGGTGCAGGGCGATGCCAAGGTGCCGGCCATCGCCGCCGCCTCCATCCTGGCCAAGGTCTCCCGCGACCGCGAGATGCAGGAAATGGAAGCCCTCTACCCGGGCTACGGCATCGGCGGGCACAAGGGCTACCCGACCCCGGTGCACCTGGAAGCCCTCAAGCGCCTGGGGCCGACGCCCATCCACCGGCGCTCCTTCGCCCCGGTGCGCGCGCTGCTGGAAAGCCCGTCCGGCATCCTCTGAGCGCCGCAGGGCGGCAGTGGCGATCTGAAGCCTGTAGCTTTGCGGAGCGGGCCGGTACAATCGGCCGCTTATCGTTTCCGCGTTGCATAGGACCACCATGACCGCCTCCTTCGTCCACCTGCGTCTGCACTCCGAGTACTCCCTGGTCGACGGCCTGGTCAGGGTCAAACCGTTGTGCAAGGCAGTGGCCGGCGCCGGCATGCCGGCGGTGGCGATCACCGACCAGAGCAACATGTGCTCGCTGGTGAAGTTCTACAAGACCGCCATGGGCGCCGGCATCAAGCCGATCTGCGGCGCCGACATCTGGCTGGCCAGCCGCGACGAGGACGGCCCGCTCAGCCGCCTGAGCCTGCTGGTGATGAACGCCAAGGGCTACCGCAACCTCACCGAGCTGATCTCCCGCGGCTGGCAGGAAGGCCAGCGCAACGGCGAGATCATCATCGAGCGCGACTGGGTGAAAGAGGCCGCCGAAGGCCTGATCGCGCTGTCCGCGGCCAAGGAAGGGGAGATCGGCCACGCCCTGCTCGACGGCGAGGACGCGCTGGCCGACTCGCTGCTGGCCGAGTGGATGGAAGTCTTCCCCGACCGTTTCTACCTGGAAGTGCAGCGCACCGCGCGGGTCAACGACGAGGAACACCTGCACGCCGCCGTGGCGCTGGCCGAGCGCAGCGGCGCGCCGCTGGTGGCCACCAATGACGTGCGCTTCATCAAGCAGGAAGACTTCGAGGCCCACGAGACCCGCGTGTGCATCGGCGAAGGCCGCGCCCTGGACGACCCGCGCCGCTCGCGCAACTACTCCGACCAGCAGTACCTGAAATCGCCGGCGGAAATGGCCGAGCTGTTCAGCGACCTGCCCGAGGCCCTGGAAAACACCGTCGAGATCGCCAAGCGCTGCAACATCGAAGTGCAGCTGGGCAAGTACTTCCTGCCCAACTTCCCGATTCCCATCGAAGGCATGGACATCAACGACTACCTGCGCCATGTCTCCTACGAAGGGCTGGAGGAGCGCCTGGCGGTGCTGCTGCCCAAGGACACGCCGAACTACGAGGAAAAGCGCCAGGTCTACGTCGACCGCCTGGAGTTCGAGCTGGGCACCATCATCCAGATGGGCTTCCCCGGCTACTTCCTGATCGTGATGGACTTCATCAAGTGGGCCAAGAACAACGGCGTGCCGGTGGGCCCCGGCCGGGGCTCGGGCGCAGGCAGCCTGGTTGCCTACGTGCTGAAGATCACCGACCTCGACCCGCTGGCCTACGACCTGCTGTTCGAACGCTTCCTCAACCCCGAACGTATCTCCATGCCCGACTTCGACGTGGACTTCTGCATGGAAGGCCGCGACCGAGTGATCGACTACGTGGCCGACGCCTACGGGCGCAATGCGGTGAGCCAGATCATCACCTTCGGCTCCATGGCCGCCAAGGCGGTGGTGCGCGACGTGGCGCGGGTGCAGGGCAAGTCCTACGGCCTGGCCGACAAGCTGTCGAAGATGATCCCCTTCGAAGTCGGCATGACCCTGGACAAGGCCTTCGAACAGGAGGAAATGCTCCGCGACTTCCTCAAGTCCGACGAGGAAGCCCAGGAAATATGGGACATGGCCCTGAAGCTGGAAGGCGTCACCCGCGGCACCGGCAAGCACGCGGGCGGCGTGGTGATCGCGCCGACCAAGCTCACCGACTTCTCGCCCATCGCCTGTGACGAAGAGGGCGGCGGCCTGGTGACCCAGTTCGACAAGGACGACGTGGAAGCCGCCGGCCTGGTGAAGTTCGACTTCCTCGGCCTGCGCACCCTGACCATCATCAAGTGGGCGATGGAAATCATCCATCGCATCCAGCGCAAGGCCGGCGACGAGAACCTGGTCGACATCGACCGCATCCCGCTGGACGACAAGAAGACCTACGACCTGCTGCAGAAGGCCGAGACCACCGCGGTGTTCCAGCTGGAATCGCGCGGCATGAAGGAGCTGATCAAGAAGCTCAAGCCGGACTGCCTGGAAGACCTGATCGCACTGGTGGCGCTGTTCCGTCCCGGCCCGCTGCAGTCGGGCATGGTGGACGACTTCATCAACCGCAAGCACGGTCGCGAGGAAATCTCCTACCCGCACCCGGACTACCAGTATGCGGGCCTGGAGCCGGTGCTCAAGCCCACCTACGGCATCATCCTGTACCAGGAACAGGTGATGCAGATCGCCCAGGTGATGGCCGGCTACACCCTCGGCGGCGCGGACATGCTGCGCCGCGCCATGGGCAAGAAGAAGCCCGAGGAGATGGCCAAGCAGCGCGGCGGCTTCATCGAGGGCTGCGCCAACAACGGCATCGACAAGGACCTGGCGGGCAACATCTTCGACCTGGTGGAAAAGTTCGCCGGCTACGGCTTCAACAAGTCGCACTCGGCCGCCTACGGCCTGGTGTCCTACCAGACCGCCTGGCTGAAGACGCACTGGGCCGCGCCCTTCATGGCCGCGGTACTCACCGCGGATATGCAGAACACCGACAAGGTGGTGACGCTGATCGAAGAATGCCGGCACATGAAGCTGCGCATCGTCGCCCCGGACGTGAACAACTCCGAATTCCGCTTCACCGTCGACGACGACAACCAGATCGTCTACGGCCTGGGCGCGATCAAGGGCGTCGGCGAAGGCCCGGTGGAAGCCATCACCGAATGCCGCGCCGAGGGCGGGCCGTTCAAGGACCTGTTCGACTTCTGCGACCGCATCGACCTCAAGCGCATCAACAAGCGCACCCTCGATGCGCTGATCCGCGCCGGCGCGCTGGACCGCCTGGGCCCGTATTTCCACGAAGAGCCCAAGGCCTACCTGGCCGATATCGACCGCAACCGCGCGGTGCTGCTGGCGTCCATGGAGGAAGCCATCAAGGCCGCCGAGCAGACCTCGCGCAGCCATGACAGCGGCCACATGGACCTGTTCGGCGGGCTGTTCGCCGAGCCCGAGGCCGACGTCTACGCCAACCACCGCAAGGCCAAGGAACTGACCCTCAAGGAACGCCTGAAAGGCGAGAAGGATACCCTTGGCCTGTACCTCACCGGCCACCCGATCGACGAGTACGAAGGCGAGGTGCGCCGCTTCGCCCGCCAGCGCATCGTCGAGCTCAAGCCGGCGCGCGATACCCAGACCGTGGCTGGGCTGATCGTCAACCTGCGGGTGATGAAGAACAAGCGCGGCGACAAGATGGGCTTCGTCACCCTCGACGACCGCTCCGGGCGCATTGAGGCCTCGCTGTTCGCCGAGGCCTTCGCCGCCAACCAGGGCCTGCTGCAGACCGACGCCATGGTGGTGATCGAGGGCGAGGTCAGCCAGGACGACTTCTCCGGCGGCCTGCGCCTGCGCGCCAAGCGCGTCATGGGCCTGGAGGAGGCGCGCACCGCGCTGGCCGAGAGCCTGCGGTTGAAGGTCGCCGCGGATGCGCTCAAGGGCGACCGCCTGCGCTGGCTGGCCGAGCTGTGCGGCCGCCACCGCGGCAACTGCCCGGTCACCGTCGACTACAGTTCCAGCGACGCCCGCGCCCTGCTGCAGTTCGGCGACGACTGGCGGATCGACCCGGCCGATGCGCTGATTCAGGCATTGCGTGACCAGTTCGGACGCGACAACGTCTTCCTCAACTACCGCTAGCGTGGCCGGTGGCCGAACGCCGCCCGCCCGCCAGTCTCGACCCTGGGCGCCCGATACCGTAAGGTAGGGCGCCATACGGACCAGGCCCTGCCGCCATTCAGCACGACGGATAGCCCATGAACCCGAACTTCCTCGATTTCGAACAGCCGATCGCCGACATGCAAGCCAAGATCGAAGAGCTGCGTCTGGTCGGCAACGACAACTCCATCAACATCAGCGATGAAATCGCCCGCCTGGAAGACAAGAGCCGCGCGCTGACAGAGAACATCTTCGGCAACCTGAGCAGCTGGCAGATCGCCCAGCTCGCGCGCCACCCGCGCCGGCCCTACACCCTGGACTACATCGAGCACATCTTCACCGAGTTCGAAGAACTGCACGGCGACCGCCACTTCGCCGACGACGCCGCCATCGTTGGCGGCGTCGCCCGCCTGGACGAGCAGCCGGTGATGGTCATCGGCCACCAGAAGGGCCGCGAAGTGCGCGAGAAGGTGCGCCGCAACTTCGGCATGCCGCGTCCGGAAGGCTACCGCAAGGCCTGCCGCCTGATGGAAATGGCCGAACGCTTCAAGATGCCGATCCTGACCTTCATCGACACCCCCGGCGCCTACCCGGGCATCGACGCCGAAGAGCGCGGCCAGAGCGAGGCCATCGCCTGGAACCTGCGCGTGATGGCGCGCCTGAAGACGCCGATCATCGCCACCGTCATCGGCGAGGGCGGCTCCGGCGGCGCCCTGGCCATCGGCGTCTGCGACAACCTGAACATGCTGCAGTACTCCACCTACGCGGTGATCTCCCCGGAAGGCTGCGCCTCGATCCTCTGGCGCACCGCCGAAAAGGCCCCGGAAGCCGCCGAAGCCATGGGCATCACCGCGGCGCGCCTGAAGGACCTGGGCATCGTCGACACCGTGATCCCCGAACCGCTGGGCAGCGCCCACCGCGACCCGGCCGCTGCAGCGGAAAGCATCCGCAACGCGCTGAAGTCGCAGCTGGGCATGCTCAAGGGCCTGAGCACCCAGGAACTGCTGGCTCGCCGCTACGAGCGGCTGATGAGCTACGGGATCGCTTGACGGCGGCGGGAGGCTGGAAGCTGGAAGCTGAAGGCAAGAGCGAAAAGCCCGCCTCCCTCACGCTCTTCGGCTTCCAGCTCCCAGCTCCCAGCCCCCTCTATGCCCCTACCATCCCGCCTGCTCTCCGCCCTGGCCCCCTGGCGTCAGGCCCCGGCGTGGCGGGTAGGCTTCTCCGGTGGGTTGGATTCCTCCGTGCTGTTGCACCTGCTGGCGCAACTGGCCAGGACCGAATCCCTGCCGCCTCTGTCCGCCATCCACGTCCACCATGGCCTGCAGGCCGCGGCCGATGCCTGGCCGGCGCACTGCGAGACGTTCTGCCGCGAGCTGGGCGTTCCTCTGCTGGTCGAACGGGTAACGGTACCGACGGGCGCGAGCCTGGAGCAGGCCGCGCGTCGTGCACGCTACGAGGCTTTTGCGAAACACCTGAAAACGGGCGACTGCCTGCTGGCCGCCCAGCACCGCGACGACCAGGCCGAGACCCTGCTGTTCCGCCTGCTGCGCGGCGCCGGCGTGCGTGGCCTGGCTGGCATTCCCGCCGCCCGGCCGCTGGGGGCCGGCATGCTGCTGCGGCCGCTGCTGGACGTCTCCCGCGCCGAACTCGAAGCCTACGCCCGCGAGCATGGCCTGCGCTGGATCGAAGACCCGTCCAACACCGATACCGCCTTCGCCCGCAACTACCTGCGCCAGCGCGTGCTGCCGCTGCTCGCCGAGCGCTGGCCGCGGGCTGTGGATAACATCGCCCGCAGCGCCGCGCACCTGGCCGAGGCCGAGGCGCTGCTGGCTGAGCTGGCGCAGCAGGACCTGGCGGCGGCGCGGCCCGGCAATGACTTCGACTGGCTGCACGTACCCTCGCTGGCCCTGGCGCCGCTGCTGGCGCTTGGCGAAAGCCGCCAGCGCAACGCCCTGCGCCACTGGCTGGCGCCCTTCACGCCGATGCCGGACAGCGCCCATTGGGCCGGCTGGCAGGCCCTGCGCGACGCCGCCGGGGATGCCGCGCCGGTCTGGCGCCTGGGCGGCGGCGAGCTGCAGCGCAGCGGCGGGCGGCTCTGGTGGCTGTCGGGCGCCTGGTTGCAGGCGCCGGCGTGCGAGCTGCCCTGGGACGACCCGTCGCAGCCTCTGGCGCTGCCCGGCAATGGCCTTCTGCACCTCGAAGGTGCACCGCCCGTCGGGCCGCTGCGGGTGACCTGCCGGCGCGGCGGCGAGCAACTGGAACTGGCCCAACGCGGCCACCGCGACCTCAAGCGGCTGCTCAACGAAAGCACCGTGCCGGCCTTCGTCCGGCCGCGGCTGCCGCTGCTCTGGCGCGGCGGGCAACTGCTCGGCGTGGCCAACCTGCCGGCGCTGCGCCAGGCCGGCGAGACGGGCTGGCGCCTGCGCTGGACAGCCCCGACGAATGACCCGGGTTTGAGCTGAAAGGGCCTTTCCGGTAGACTACGCTCCCGTCTTGTACCGCTCCCGTCGATTCCCACGGAATCGGCGGGAGTTCGCTATTGAGCGCGGCATGCGCCGCGGTTTGGGCCGCGGCCCATTCATTCGCTTCCCCGGCGGCCCAGCCGCCTAAACGCTGACATTCAGGGCTTTTCATGACGCGCTACATCTTCGTCACGGGTGGTGTTGTTTCTTCATTGGGGAAAGGCATCGCCTCGGCTTCCTTGGCTGCCATTCTGGAAGCGCGTGGCTTGAAGATCACGATGCTCAAGCTGGACCCCTACATCAACGTCGATCCGGGCACCATGAGCCCGTTCCAGCACGGTGAGGTGTTCGTCACCCACGATGGCGCCGAGACCGACCTCGACCTGGGCCATTACGAGCGCTTCGTGCGCACCACCATGACCCAGAACAACAACTTCACCACCGGCCGCGTCTACATGGACGTGCTGCGCAAGGAGCGCCGCGGCGACTACCTGGGCGCCACCGTGCAGGTGATCCCGCACATCACCGACGAGATCAAGCGGCGCATCATCAAGGGCGCCGGCGATGCCGACGTGGCCCTGGTGGAAGTCGGCGGCACCGTCGGCGACATCGAGTCGCAGCCGTTCCTCGAGGCGATCCGCCAGCTGCGCGTGGAAATCGGCTCGCGCCGCGCCATGCTGATGCACCTGACCCTGGTCCCGTACATCGCCACCGCCGGCGAGACCAAGACCAAGCCGACCCAGCACTCGGTCAAGGAGCTGCGCTCCATCGGCCTGCAGCCGGACGTGCTGGTCTGCCGCTCCGACCACCCGGTGGACGTCTCCTCGCGCCGCAAGATCGCCCTGTTCACCAACGTCGAAGAGCGCGCGGTCATCTCCCTGGAAGACGTCGACACCATCTACCGCATCCCCTCGGTGCTGCACGCCCAGGGCCTGGACGACATCGTCGTCGAGCGCTTCGGCCTGGAGTGCGGCCCGGCCGACCTGTCCGAGTGGGACCGTGTGGTCGACGCCAAGCTCAACCCCGAGCGCGAAGTCACCATCGCCATGGTCGGCAAGTACATGGAACTGCTCGACGCCTACAAGTCGCTGATCGAGGCCATGACCCACGCCGGCATCCAGAGCCGCACCAAGGTCAACCTGCGCTACATCGACTCCGAGGACATCGAGCAGCAGGGCACCGGCCTGCTCGACGGCGCCGACGCCATCCTGGTCCCGGGCGGCTTCGGCCTGCGCGGCGTGGAAGGCAAGATCACCGCCGTGCAGTACGCCCGCGAGAACAAGGTTCCCTACCTGGGCATCTGCCTGGGCATGCAGGTGGCGGTCATCGAATACGCCCGCAACGTGCTGGGCTGGAAGGACGCCAACTCCACCGAGTTCGACAAGTCCAGCGGCCACCCGGTGGTCGGCCTGATCACCGAATGGCAGGACTCCACCGGCGCCACCGAAGTGCGCACCGAAGCCTCCGACCTGGGCGGCACCATGCGCCTGGGCGCCCAGGAATGCCAGCTCGAAGCCGGCACCCTGGTGCACGACTGCTACGGCAAGGACGTGATCGTCGAACGTCACCGCCACCGCTACGAAGTGAACAACAACCTGCTGCCGCAACTGCAGGAAGCCGGCCTGAAGATTTCCGGCCGCTCCGGCGACGGCGCGCTGGTGGAAGTGGTCGAGTCCCCGGACCATCCGTGGTTCGTCGCCTGCCAGTTCCACCCGGAGTTCACCTCCACCCCGCGTGATGGACACCCGCTGTTCAGCGGCTTCGTCAACGCCGCCCTGAAGCAAGCCGGGAAGGCCTGAGCATGAGCCAGAAGATCATCCGCGTCGGCGACATCCAGATCGGCAACGACCTGCCTTTCGTGCTGTTCGGCGGCATGAACGTGCTGGAGTCGCGCGACCTGGCCATGCAGGTCTGCGAGGAATACGTGCGGGTCACCGAGAAGCTCGGCATCCCCTACGTGTTCAAGGCCAGCTTCGACAAGGCCAACCGTTCGTCCATCAACTCGTACCGCGGTCCGGGGCTGGAAGAGGGGCTGAAGATCTTCGAAGAGATCAAGAAGACCTTCAAGGTGCCGGTCATCACCGACGTCCACGAGCCCTTCCAGGCCGCTCCGGTAGCCGAGGTCTGCGACATCATCCAGCTGCCGGCGTTCCTCTCGCGGCAGACCGACCTGGTCGTGGCCATGGCCAGGACCGGCGCGGTGATCAACATCAAGAAGGCCCAGTTCCTCGCGCCCCAGGAGATGAAACACATCCTGACCAAGTGCGAGGAAGCCGGTAACGACCAACTGATCCTCTGCGAGCGTGGCTCCTCCTTCGGTTACAACAACCTGGTGGTGGACATGCTCGGCTTCGGCATCATGAAGCAGTTCCAGTACCCGGTGTTCTTCGACGTGACCCACGCCCTGCAGATGCCGGGCGGCCGCGCCGACTCCGCCGGCGGCCGCCGCGCCCAGGTCACCGACCTGGCCAAGGCCGGCATGAGCCAGGGCCTGGCCGGCCTGTTCCTGGAGGCCCACCCGGACCCCGAGCACGCCAAGTGCGACGGCCCGTGCGCCCTGCGCTTGAACAAGCTCGAGCCTTTCCTGTCCCAGCTCAAGCAGCTGGACGACCTGGTGAAGAGTTTCCCCACCATCGAGACCGCCTGAGAACCTGACAATGTCTGCCTGCGCTTGCCCATGCTGCATTGGAAACAATCGAAAAGATGCTCATTTACTCTATGTAAACTGCGCTTTTTCGCTTGCTTCCGCCTTGCCTGAGCTGCGCTCGGCGAGACCTTGAACAGGTTCTAAAGTCTCACCAGCCGCCCCGTTTATCTATCTTCGGAGTGTTATCAAGAATGGCAAAGATCGTCGACATCAAGGGCCGTGAGGTCCTGGACTCCCGCGGCAACCCGACCGTTGAAGCGGACGTGATCCTGGACAACGGCATCGTCGGCAGCGCCTGCGCCCCGTCCGGTGCTTCCACCGGTTCCCGCGAGGCACTCGAACTGCGCGATGGCGACAAGAGCCGTTACCTGGGCAAGGGCGTGCTGAAGGCCGTGGCCAACATCAACGGCCCGATCCGCGATCTGCTGCTGGGCAAGGACCCGGTCGAGCAGCGGGCGCTGGACCAGGCGATGATCGAACTCGACGGCACCGACAACAAGGCCAAGCTGGGCGCCAACGCCATCCTGGCCGTGTCCCTGGCCGCCGCCAAGGCCGCCGCACAGGCCAAGGGCGTGCCGCTGTACGCGCACATCGCCGACCTGAACGGCACCCCGGGCGTGTACTCCATGCCGGTGCCGATGATGAACATCATCAACGGCGGCGAGCATGCCGACAACAACGTCGACATCCAGGAATTCATGGTCCAGCCGGTAGGCGCCAAGACCTTCGCCGACGCGCTGCGCATGGGCGCCGAGATCTTCCACCACCTCAAGGCCGTGCTGAAGGCCCGTGGCCTGAGCACCTCGGTGGGCGACGAAGGCGGCTTCGCGCCGAACCTGGCTTCCAACGAAGACGCCCTGGCCGCCATCGCCGAAGCCGTGGCCAACGCCGGCTACAAGCTGGGTGACGACGTGACCCTGGCCCTGGACTGCGCCTCCAGCGAATTCTTCAAGGACGGCAAGTACGACCTCGAAGGCGAAGGCAAGGTGTTCGACGCCGCCGGCTTCGCCGACTACCTGGCCGGCCTGTCCGAGCGTTTCCCGATCATCTCCATCGAAGACGGCATGGACGAGTCCGACTGGGCCGGCTGGAAAGTCCTCACCGACAAGATCGGCGGCAAGGTGCAACTGGTCGGCGACGACCTGTTCGTGACCAACACCAGAATCCTCAAGGAAGGCATCGAGAAGGGCATCGGCAACTCCATCCTGATCAAGTTCAACCAGATCGGCTCGCTGACCGAGACCCTCGAAGCCATCCAGATGGCCAAGGCCGCCGGCTACACCGCGGTGATCTCGCACCGCAGCGGTGAAACCGAGGACAGCACCATCGCCGACCTGGCCGTAGGCACCGCCGCCGGTCAGATCAAGACCGGTTCGCTGTGCCGCTCCGACCGCGTGTCCAAGTACAACCAGCTGCTGCGCATCGAAGAGCAGCTGGGCGCCAAGGCGCCGTACCGTGGCCGCGCGGAATTCCGCGGCTGAGGCTAGTCTGGTACGGTGAAGGGGTGGCGCGAGCCACCCCTTCGCACATGGAGTCCACAATTGCGTCTGAGTAAGCTGCGCAGCCCCTACTGGCTGTTCCTCGTCCTGCTCCTGGGCCTCGCCGGCCTGCAGTATCGCCTGTGGGTAGGGGACGGCAGCCTGGCGCAGGTGCGCGAGCTGGAGAAGCAGATCGCCGACCAGCAGGGCGAGAACCAGCGCCTGCTCGAGCGCAACCGCATCCTCGAGGCCGAGGTGGCGGAACTGAAGAAAGGCACCGAGACGGTCGAGGAGCGTGCCCGCCACGAACTCGGCATGGTCAAGGACAAGGAAACCCTCTACCAGCTGGCGCAATGAAATTCCGCGACATCTCCCTGCCGGCCTTCTGGGCCGTGATCCCCGCCGCGGGCATTGGTTCGCGGATGCGCGCAGACCGCCCCAAGCAATACCTCGACCTCGCCGGCCGCAGCATTCTCGAACACACCCTCGACTGCTTCCTCGGCCACCCCATGCTCAAGGGCCTGGTGGTCTGCCTGGCGCCTGACGATCCCTGGTGGCCGAACCTGCCCTGTGCCGCCGACCCGCGCATCCTGCGTGCCGAAGGCGGCCGCGAGCGCGCGGACTCCGTACTCAACGGCCTGCTGCTGCTCAACGAACAGGGCGCCGCCAGCGACGACTGGGTGCTGGTGCACGACGCGGCGCGGCCGAACCTGAGCCGCGGCGACCTGGACCGGCTGCTCGGCGAACTGGACAACGACCCGGTGGGCGGCCTGCTCGGCGTGCCGGCGCGGGACACGCTCAAGCGCGTCGGCGCCGATGGCCGGGTGCTGGAAACCGTCGACCGCAGCGTGGTCTGGCAGGCCTACACGCCGCAGATGTTCCACCTCGGCGCCCTGCACCGCGCCCTGGCCGATGCCCTGGTGGCGGGCGCGGCGATCACCGACGAGGCCTCGGCGATGGAATGGGCCGGCAACGCGCCGAAGATGGTCGAGGGCCGCGCCGACAACATCAAGGTCACCACCCCGGAAGACCTGCAGCGGTTGCAACGCAGCTTCGTTCCGCGCTGAGCCCGTGCCACCGGGGCGTCCGGCGGTGCGTTGAATCCAATCGCGGACCGAGTCCGCTCCTACAGTTCCAGGAAAGCCCGTAGGATGGGTTGAGCGAAGCGATACCCATCGCCACCGCCGCATGGGTTTCGCAAGCTCAACCCATCCTACGAAAAGCACCTCGGCGCAGCCGGCAAGACAGAAGCACTGGCGTAGGAGCGGACTCCGTCCGCGATTTCGCGCGCCAGGTGCGCTCACCCCAGCAACGGCACCTCGATGAGAAAACGGAACAGCGCCCCATGCTGTTCCACCGCCAGGCAGTTGTAACCGTGGCGCTTTGTATCCTCGGGGATGCCGTGCACCGACTGCGAGCAGTCGGTGACCACTTCCAGCAGGTCGCCCGGCTTCAGCGTCTCCAGGGTTTCCAGGGTGGCGATGGCGTTGTACGGGCAGTGCTCGCCGCGCAGGTCAAGCGACAGCGTCGGCGTCTTGTTCGCGCTCATTGGCGGTTTTCCTCGAACGGGTGAAACGGTTGGCGTTCAGCTGCACCAGCAGCATGCACAGCGCCAGGCCGGCGAAGGTCAGCAGCAGGCCGCCGCCGGGACCGAACATCTGCAGCAGGTTGAGCTTGGGATAGGGCAGGGCCAGGGCGCTGCCCAGCGCATCCCAGTACACCGCCACCAGGGTGCCGCCGATGACGTTGCCGACGCCGACCACCCAGAAATGCACCTGCCCTTCCATCGAGCGGTACATCCAGCCGGTCTCGCAGCCGCCGGCCAGGACGATGCCGATGCCGAACAGCACGCCGCCGATCACCGCGTTGGGGCCCATCCAGAAGGTCTTCGGCGCCACGCCCAGGTGGATCGCCGCGAAGGTGCCGACGCAGGCCGCGGCCATGCCCAGCAGGATGCCGAAGGCGGCCTTGGTCCGGCCGGTGGTCCAGAGGTCGCGGGCGGCGCTGGTGAAGCAGATCTGCGCGCGTTCGATCAGGCCGCCGAACAGCAGGCCGAACAGGGTGGCCAGGCCCAGCACCAGCGACACCTCGAAGCGCCAGGCGGCGAACAGCGCGGCCACGGCCAGCACCGCCAGCCCCAGGCGCCACTGCACCTTGGCGCGGCGGGCGAGGCTGGCCGCGTCGGGCAGGCTGGCGGCCTTGCCGGTGACCTTCAGCGGCGTGCGCAGGAACGGCAGCAGGCTCAGCTTCACGCCGAACCAGGCGCCGATCACGGTGGAAAGCATGAAGGCCCAGGCGTGCACCGAGAACATCGGGATGCCGGTGAAGAACGCCGCCAGGTTGCAGCCCATGGCCAGGCGCGCGCCGAAGCCGGCGATGATGCCGCCCACCAGGCCCTGCAGCAGGCGGCGCCGGCTGGTCGGCCAGCGCAGGCTGACGTTGCCGGCCCAGAGCGCGCAGCACAGCGCGCCGAGGAACATGCCGATGATCATCACCCCGTCGATGCGGTCCAGCGGGGTGCCCTGCAGGCCGATGATCTTGAAGTAGCTCCAGTCCTGCACCGGCACGCCGAACCAGGACAGCACGTGGCCGCCCCAGCGGGTGAATTCCCCGGTGACGGCCCAGAAGGTCCCGGTCAGGGCGAAGTAGTAGGCAGAGGCGACGCCGAGCGCGACCAGGGTCGGCAGCGGTGACCAGAAGCGCAGCAGGTAGCGCTCGCGGAAGGCAGAAAGAGCGGACATGGCGGCATCCTTGGCAGGGTAGCGTGGTAAACCGATAATTCTAACCGAATTGCCGGAAACCACCCTGTTTCAGGACAACCCCGGATGCGTCCGCTGCAGGCCTTCCTTGAGGAAATCCACCAGTTGCCGCACCTTCGGCGACAGGTGCCGCTGCTGCGGGTACAGCGCCCAGACCGCGGTGTTCGGTGGCTGATGTTCCTCCAGCAGGGAAACCAGCCGCCCGCTGCGCAGGTGCTCCAGCACGTAGTAGTCCGGCAACTGGCACAGGCCGAAGCCGCGCAGCGCGGCGTCGAGCACCGCCTGGCCGCTGTTGCAGCGCCAGTTGCCCTGCACGCGGTGCTGCGTCTCGCGGCTGTCCTCGAGGAAGGTCCAGATGTCGCTGCTGCCCACCAGGCAGTTGTGCTGCGCCAGTTCCGTCGGCGAGCGCGGCGCGCCGTGGCGCTCCAGGTAGCCGGGCGTGGCGCACAGGTACATCACTCGCGGCGCCAGGCGCGTGGCCACCAGGCGCGAGTCGCTCAGGCGGCCGAGGCGGATGGCCAGGTCGAAGCCCTCGTGGAGCAGGTCGAGCTGGCGGTTGGACAGCTCGATGTCCACCCGCAGCTGCGGGTAGTCGGCCATGAAGGCGTTCACCAGCGGCACCACGAAGCGCTCGCCGTAGGCCACCGCGCAGGTCATGCGCAGCAGGCCCTTGGGCTCGGCGGAGAGGTCGCTGACCGCGCGCAGCGCCTCGTCGCGGGCGTCCTGCAGGCGCTGGCAGTGCTGCAGGAAGGTCTGCCCGGCTTCGCTCAGCGACACGCGGCGGGTGCTGCGGTAGAGCAGACGGGTCTGCAGGCGTTCCTCCAGGCGGGCGATCTGCCGGCTGACGTGGGAGGAGGACACGCCCAGGCGTTCGGCGGCGGCGGTGAACTGCCCGGTTTCCGCCACCGCGACGAATTCGTCGAGGCCTTCCCAGCGATTCATCTGGATTGTCCCTGTATGGCAATAAAGTTTTGATTATTGCCTGATTATTTCTTTCCAGGCACTTTTCTACACTTCCAAGGCTGTGCCCTGCGTTTTTCGCCGGGCCACCCGGTTTCCGCCGGCATCCATCGCCGGCCGCTTCCGCCCCGAAGGCGGAGGCCCATGCATCAACCCGCCAGGAGTTCCGAGATGATCAAGTCCCGTGCCGCCGTCGCCTTCGCCCCCAACCAGCCGCTGCAGGTGGTCGAGGTGGACGTGGCGCCGCCGAAGAAGGGCGAGGTGCTGGTACGCATCGTCGCCACCGGGGTCTGCCACACCGACGCCTACACCCTGTCCGGCGAGGATTCCGAAGGCGTCTTCCCGTGCATCCTCGGCCACGAGGGTGGCGGCATCGTCGAAGCGGTGGGCGAGGGCGTGACCTCGCTGCAGGTCGGCGACCACGTGATCCCGCTGTATACCGCCGAATGCCGCGAGTGCAAATTCTGCAAATCCGGCAAGACCAATCTCTGCCAGGCCGTGCGCGCCACCCAGGGCAAGGGCCTGATGCCCGACGGCACCAGCCGCTTCTCCTACAACGGCCAGCCGATCTACCACTACATGGGCTGCTCGACCTTCTCCGAGTACACCGTGCTGCCGGAAATCTCCCTGGCCAAGATTCCCAAGGACGCTCCGCTGGAGAAGGTCTGCCTGCTCGGCTGCGGCGTCACCACCGGCATCGGCGCCGTGCTCAACACCGCCAAGGTGGAAGAGGGCGCCACCGTGGCGATCTTCGGCCTGGGCGGCATCGGCCTTGCGGCCATCATCGGCGCCAAGATGGCCAAGGCCTCGCGGATCATCGCCGTCGACATCAACCCGGCCAAGTTCGACATCGCCAGGGAGCTGGGCGCCACCGACTTCGTCAACCCGAAGGACCACCAGAAGCCGATCCAGGACGTCATCGTCGAGATGACCGACGGCGGCGTGGACTACTCCTTCGAGTGCGTCGGCAACGTGCAGCTGATGCGCGCAGCGCTGGAGTGCTGCCACAAGGGCTGGGGCGAGTCGACCATCATCGGCGTCGCCGGCGCCGGCCAGGAAATCAGCACCCGGCCGTTCCAGCTGGTCACCGGGCGCGTCTGGCGCGGTTCGGCGTTCGGCGGCGTGCGCGGCCGCACCGAGCTGCCCAGCTACGTGGAGAAGGCGCAGAAGGGCGAAATCCCGCTGGACACCTTCATCACCCACACCATGGGGCTGGACAAGATCAACGAGGCCTTCGACCTGATGCACGAAGGCAAGAGCATCCGCTCGGTCATCCATTACTGAAAAGCCGACGGGAGCGCTGGAGGCTGAAGGCTATACGTAGCGCTTTTTCGTCCAGCCTCCAGCGCTTTCCTCGTCCTTACACGGAGCTTTTTATGGAAATCGTCTCCAGCACCAAGAGCTTCGGCGGCTGGCACCAGCGCTACCGCCACCGTTCCCAGGCGCTCGGCTGCGACATGGTGTTCGCCATCTACCTGCCGCCCCAGGCCGAGCCCGAGGCCGGCCTGCCGGTGCTCTACTGGCTGTCGGGGCTGACCTGCACCGACGAGAACTTCATGCAGAAGGCCGGCGCCCAGCGCCTGGCCGCCGAACTGGGCCTGGTGATAGTGGCGCCGGACACCAGCCCGCGTGGCGCGGACGTGCCGGGCGACCCGGAGGGCGCCTGGGACTTCGGCCTGGGCGCGGGCTTCTACCTCAACGCCACCCAGGAACCCTGGGCGCGCAACTACCGCATGCACGACTACGTGGTGCACGAGTTGCCGGCGCTGATCGAGGACAACTTCCCGGTCTCCAGCCGCCGTGGCATCGCCGGGCACTCCATGGGGGGCCACGGCGCGCTGGTCTGCGCGCTGCGCAATCCGGGGCGCTACCAGTCGCTGTCGGCCTTCGCGCCCATCGCTCATCCCAGCGACTGCCCCTGGGGGCAGAAGGCCTTCGGCCGCTACCTGGGCGAGGACCGCAGCGCCTGGGCCGAGTGGGATGCCTGCGAACTGCTGGCCGGCGCGAGCGAGCGCCTGCCGATCCTGGTCGACCAGGGCGAGCGCGACGACTTCCTCGCCACCCAGCTCAAGCCCGAGGCCCTGCGCCAGGCGGCGGAAGCGGCGGGGCACCCGCTGGAGCTGCGCCTGCACCCGGGCTACGACCACAGCTACTACTTCATCGCCAGCTTCATCGACGACCACCTGCGCCACCACGCGCGGGCGCTGTCCTGAAGGCGCCGCGGCTTTCCGGTAGAATCGACGCCCTGACTGACTCAGGGCGTTTTTCTATGCGTATCGGCCATGGCTACGACGTACACCGCTTCGGCGAGGGCGACTTCATCACCCTCGGCGGCGTGCGCATCCCCCACAAGTTCGGGCTCATCGCCCACTCCGACGGCGACGTGCTGCTGCACGCGCTGAGCGACGCGCTGCTCGGCGCCTGCGCCCTGGGGGACATTGGCAAGCACTTCCCCGATACCGATCCGCGTTTCAAGGGCGCCGACAGCCGCGCGCTGCTGCGCCACGTGGTGGCCCTGGTGCACGGGAAGGGCTACGTGATCGGCAACGTCGACGCCACCATCATCGCCCAGGCGCCGAAGATGGCGCCGCACATCGAAGCCATGCGCGGCAGCATCGCCGAGGACCTGCAGGTCGACCTCGAACAGGTCAACGTCAAGGCCACCACCACCGAGAAGCTCGGCTTCACCGGGCGCGAGGAAGGCATCGCGGTGCACGCCGTCGCCCTGCTGGTCCGTCCATGACCGAGCTGGAACTGCTGGGCCCGCGCGCCCATGGCGAACCCTGCGGGCAGGCGGTGCTCAAGGCGGTGGCCGAGGACTTCCAGGTCGACGAGGTGCTGGACATCCCGCTGTCCGGCGAAGGCGAACACCTCTGGCTATGGGTGGAAAAGCGCGGGCTGAACACCGAGGAGGCCGCGCGCCGCCTGGCCCGTGCGGCTGGAGTGTCGCAACGGCTGATCAGCTATGCCGGGCTCAAGGATCGCCAGGCCCTGACGCGCCAGTGGTTCAGCCTGCACCTGCCGGGCAAGGCCGACCCCGACCTGGCCGCGGCCGAGGACGACGCCCTGCGCATCCTCAAGCGCACCCGCCACCAGCGCAAGCTGCAGCGTGGCGCCCACGCGGCCAACGGCTTCACCCTGCGCCTGACGCAACTGCAAGGCGAGCACCAGGCGCTCGACGAGCGGCTGCGACGTATCGCCGCCGCGGGGGTGCCCAACTATTTCGGCAGCCAGCGCTTCGGCTTCGACGGCGGCAACGTCGTGGACGCCCGCAGCTGTGCCGAGCGCGGCATCCTGCCGGAGCAGCGCAACCTGCGCTCGCGCCTGCTCTCCGCCGGGCGCAGCTACCTGTTCAACCAGGTGCTGGCGCGGCGGGTGACGGACGGTAGCTGGAACCGCGCCCAGGTCGGCGACCTGCTGGCCTTTACCGACAGCCGCAGTTTCTTCCCGGCAGGCGAGGCGGAATGCGCCGATCCGCGCCTGGCCGAACTCGACCTGCACCCCACCGGGCCGCTCTGGGGCAAGGGCGCCTCGCCGGCCGGCGGCGCCAGCGGCGAGCTGGAAAATGCCGTGGGCGACGCCGAAGTGGCGCTTTGCCAGTGGCTGGGCAATGCTGACCTGGCGCACGAACGGCGCATCCTGCGCCTCCCCATCCAGGCCCTGGCATGGCATTATCCGGCCCCTGACATTCTGCAACTGGAATTCGTCCTGCCGGCAGGCTGCTTCGCCACCGTCGTCGTGCGCGAGCTGGTCGAGCTGGTACCGGCAGGGCAGACGGAAAACCCATGCGCATACTGATTGCCAACGACGACGGGGTGAACGCACCCGGTATCGCCGCGCTTTACGACGCGCTGAGCGAACATGCCGAATGCGTGGTGATCGCTCCCGAACAGGACCGCAGCGGCGCCAGCAGCTCGCTGACCCTGGACCGGCCGCTGCACGCGCAGCGCCTGAGCAATGGATTCATCGGCGTCGACGGTACTCCGACCGACTGCGTGCACCTGGGCCTCAACGGCCTGCTGGACACCTTGCCGGACATGGTCGTCTCGGGTATCAACCTGGGCGCCAACCTGGGCGACGACGTGCTCTATTCCGGCACCGTGGCCGCCGCCATCGAGGGCCGCTTCCTGGAGCGGCCGGCGTTCGCCTTCTCGCTGCTCTCGCGCCAGCCGGACAACCTCTATACCGCGATGCACTTCGCGCGCCTGCTGGTGCTGGCGCACGAGCAGCTCGACCTGCCGCCGCGCACCGTGCTCAACGTCAACATCCCGAACCTGCCGCTGGAACGCATCCGCGGCGTCCAACTGACCCGCCTGGGCCACCGCAAGCGCGCCGCGGCGCCGGTCAAGGTGGTCAACCCGCGCGGGCGCGAAGGCTACTGGATCGCGGCGGCGGGCGATGTCGAGGACGGCGGCGAGGGCACTGACTTCCATGCGGTGATGCAGGGCTATGTCTCGGTCACGCCGCTGCAACTGGACCGAACCTTCCGCGAGGCGTTCAATGGACTGCAGGACTGGATCGGAGGGCTGGACCATGGCCGATGAACTGAGTCGCCGCGGTATCGGCATGACCTCCCAGCGCACCCGCGAACGGCTGATCCAGCGCCTGTACGAAGAGGGCCTGTCCAACGCCCGGGTGCTCGAGGTGATCCGCCGCACGCCGCGCCACCTGTTCGTCGACGAGGCGCTGTCGCACCGCGCCTACGAGGACACCGCGCTGCCCATCGGCCACAATCAGACCATCTCGCAACCCTTCATGGTGGCGCGGATGACCGAGCTGCTGCTGGCCGCCGGCCCCCTGGACAAGGTGCTGGAGATCGGCACCGGCTCCGGCTACCAGACCGCGGTGCTGGCGCAACTGGTCGAGCGGGTGTTCTCCGTCGAGCGGATTCAGGCCCTGCAGGACCGCGCCAAGGAGCGCCTTGCGGAGCTAAACCTGAGAAATGTTGTCTTTCGCTGGGGGGATGGCTGGGAAGGCTGGTCGGCGCTGGCACCGTACAACGGTATCATCGTCACCGCGGCAGCCGCCGAGGTCCCGCAGGCGCTGCTCGACCAGTTGGCGCCGGGCGGGCGTCTGGTGATCCCGGTGGGCAGCGGCGAAGTGCAGCAACTGATGCTGATCGAGCGCACCGGCGACGGATTCGACCGGCGCGTGCTGGATTCGGTGCGCTTCGTCCCCCTGCTCAACGGCCCCCTGGGCTGAGCGGCGGCGGGAGCGCCGTCGCGCAGCCAGGGGGAGCATAACGGCGAGATGCCGGGCACATATTCGATGGATAAGGGGGAAGGGGTGAGCCCTATCGCGGCCCAGAAACAATGGATCTGGATTCGGAGCGGCGTGCGCATGCTGCTGGCGGCAGCATTCTGTTCCCTGCTCGCGGCCTGCGCATCCTCCTCCGGGGGCAAGGTCAAGGTGGTCGACCGCAACCAGGCCGAGCGCACGCCGGCGACCACCAGTGGGCAGTACGTGGTGCGCCGCGGCGACACCCTGTACTCGATCGCCTTCCGCTACGGCTGGGACTGGAAGGCCCTGGCCGCGCACAACAACATCCCGCCGCCCTACACCATCCGCCCGGGGCAGGCCATTCGTTTCGGCGGCGCCGGCTCCAGCACCTCGGCACAGCCCGTCGTCGCCAAAACCACACCGTCCGTCGCGCCGGTGGTGGTCGGCAAGCCCGCCGCCGGTTCTCCGGCACCGACCAAGCCCGCGCCCGCGGCTACCGTCAGCAATTCGACACCCCCCGCCAGCACTGCCCCTTCGCAGGCTTCCGGCAAGGGCGTGGAGGGCTGGATGTGGCCGACCAGTGGCACTTTGATAGGCCGCTTTGCATCAAACGGGAGTTTGAATAAAGGGATTGATATAGCCGGGCAATTGGGCCAGCCTGTCCTGGCTGCGTCGAATGGCACGGTTGTGTACGCCGGTAGTGGTTTGCGGGGCTACGGCGAACTCGTGATCATCAAGCACAGCGATACCTACGTGAGTGCCTACGGCCACAACCGCAGGCTGCTCGTTCGGGAAGGGCAACAGGTCAAGGTCGGGCAGAGCATTGCCGAGATGGGCTCCACGGGCACGGACCGGGTGAAGCTGCACTTCGAGATTCGCCGTCAGGGCAAACCCGTGGACCCCTTGCAATACCTGCCTCCTCGTTGATCGACCGCCGCATCCCGCGTGGGTGAGCGGGCTTGGACGTCCCAAGGATATGGATTCGTCCGGGCTTGTTGTCGAACTCAGCAAGGGATAACGACATGGCACTCAAAAAAGAAGGGCCGGAGTTTGACGTGGATGACGAGCTGCTGTTGCTGGAGCCCGCCATCACATTCGACGAGTCACTTGCCGAAGAGCAGGTCTCACTTCAGGTCACCGGCAAGGCCAGTTCGCTGTCATCGAAGCAGCACAAGCACATCGATTACAGCCGGGCGCTGGATGCCACGCAGCTCTACCTCAACGAAATCGGTTTTTCCCCACTGCTGACTCCCGAGGAGGAGGTCCACTTCGCGCGGCTCGCGCAAAGGGGCGATCCCGCCGGGCGTCGGCGCATGATCGAAAGCAACCTGCGCCTGGTGGTGAAGATCGCCCGACGCTACGTCAACCGCGGCCTGTCCCTGCTCGACCTGATCGAGGAGGGCAACCTGGGGTTGATCCGGGCGGTGGAGAAGTTCGATCCGGAACGGGGTTTCCGCTTCTCCACCTATGCGACGTGGTGGATTCGCCAGACCATCGAACGGGCCATCATGAACCAGACCCGCACCATCCGCCTGCCGATCCACGTGGTCAAGGAACTCAACGTCTACCTGCGCGCGGCCCGCGAGCTGACGCACAAGCTGGACCACGAGCCGTCCCCCGAGGAAATCGCCAACCTGCTGGAGAAGCCGGTCGACGAGGTCAAGCGCATGCTCGGCCTCAACGAGCGGGTGACTTCGGTGGATGTGTCCCTCGGCCCGGATTCGGACAAGACGCTGCTCGACACCCTGACCGACGATCGTCCCACCGACCCCTGCGAACTGCTGCAGGATGACGACCTGAGTCAGAGCATCGACCAGTGGCTGTCCGAGTTGACCGACAAGCAGCGCGAGGTGGTGATCCGCCGCTTCGGCCTGCGCGGCCACGAAAGCAGCACCCTGGAAGAGGTCGGCCAGGAAATCGGCCTGACCCGCGAGCGGGTGCGGCAGATCCAGGTCGAGGCGCTCAAGCGTCTGCGGGAGATCCTGGAGAAGAACGGCCTGTCGAGTGACGCGCTGTTCCAATAAAGCCCCACCCGTAACGAAAGAGCCCGGAGCGTTGGTTGCCGGGCTTTTTTTCGTCTGCGCCAATTGTGGGGGCGGGCCTTGCCGCGAATGGGGTTTGCCGATGGTTGTGGTGCCGGGTTCAAGAGCGCCCTCTCCCCAACCCTCTCCCGCAAGCGGGAGAGGGGGCCGTTCGTGCCACCGGGGCGTCCGGCGTGGCCGGTGTATCCAATCTCGGACATACAGGTAGCCGGGAAGCACGGCATTCCTCCCCCGTAGGAGCGGACCTTATCCGCGATGGCCGGACGTATCGGCGCGATTCGCGGATGAGATCCGCTCCTACAGTTCCAGGAAAGCCCCGTAGGATGGGTTGAGCGAAGCGATACCCATCACCATGGCCCGATGGGTTTCGCAAGCTCAACCCATCCTACGCACTACGAAAAGCCATGCTCGCTCGTGCGGTAGGAGCGGACTCCCCGGCCGCTCGAACCAGGCGAGACAGCAGTTTTTGAGTTTGGTTTTGTAAGCCATCGCTTACACGTGCTGTGAGCCTTTGACGATTCGACTTGCCGGCAAGGGGCCCTTTTCTTCAGTTTTTATAAATAACCAATTGAATTTAAAAGGCTTTATTTTCGACTGCGCTAATCCTGGTCCTTCCGGGGTGCGACCCGCAGCCGCTTGCCGCTTTTGTACGGAAAGCTAATATCACTCCTGCGTACAGGGAATGACGCAGGCCGACAGGGATGCCGGTCAGGACGTCGCGGGATGCGATTCATCAGGATGATGGGGTAGGGAAAAAAGGGCGGGCCATCCCGCCCCTTTTTTTGCCCGCGAAAAAGTGCCGTCACAGATGGCACAAGGCCCGCGCGAGGCGGGCCTTGGAGCTTGGAGGAAGCGATCAGCGCTCCAGGTGCTTGAGCTTGTCGGCGACGCCGTCCCACTCTTCCGCATCCGGCAACGGGTCCTTCTTCTCGGTGATGTTCGGCCAGACCTCGGCCAGATCCTTGTTCAGTTCGATGAACTCCTGCATGTTCTCCGGGACCTCGTCCTCGGAGAAGATCGCCTGTGCCGGGCATTCCGGTTCGCACAGGGCGCAGTCGATGCACTCATCCGGGTGAATCACCAGGAAGTTCGGGCCTTCGTAGAAGCAGTCCACCGGGCAGACTTCCACGCAGTCGGTGTATTTGCACTTGATGCAGTTGTCGGTGACGACGAAGGTCATTTTCTAATTCTCTCCTCAGGCGGGCGGCTAAGCGCGCGCGATTCTAGCAGCTTGTTCCGCTGTCCGTCAGATTCGCGTCTTCCATGCATATAACAAATCGAGCGCCTGGCGCGGTGTCAGGTCATCGGGTTTGATGCGTGCAAGCTCGTCGATCAGCGGGTGCGGCAGGCTGGCGAACAGGTCGCTCTGCATCGGCGCGGCGGGCTGGCCGGCCTCCTGGCGCGGCGCCTCGTGGGGCAGGCTGGTGGTTTCCAGGCGCGCCAGGTGCTCGCGGGCGCGCAGGATCACTGGGCCGGGCACGCCGGCCAGTTGCGCCACCGCCAGGCCGTAGCTCTGGCTCGCCGGGCCGGGCAGCACGTGGTGCAGGAAGACGATGCGCTCGTTGTGCTCGGTGGCGTTCAGGTGCACGTTGGCCACCACCGGTTCGCTTTCCGGCAGCACGGTCAGCTCGAAGTAGTGGGTGGCGAACAGGGTGAAGGCGCGCAGGTGCGCCAGGTGCTCGGCGGCGGACCAGGCCAGCGACAGGCCGTCGAAGGTGCTGGTGCCGCGGCCCACTTCGTCCATCAGCACCAGGCTGCGGTCGGTGGCGTTGTGCAGGATGTTGGCGGTTTCGCTCATCTCCACCATGAAGGTGGAACGGCCGCCGGCGAGGTCGTCGGACGAGCCGATACGGGTGAAGATGCGGTCCACCAGCGACAACTCGCAGCGCGCCGCCGGGACGAAGCTTCCGATGTGCGCCAGCAGCACGATCAGCGCCGTTTGCCGCATGTAGGTGGATTTACCGCCCATGTTCGGGCCGGTAATCACCAGCATGCGGGTGTCTTCGTCGAGCTTCAGGTCGTTGGCCACGAAGGGCGTGTCCAGCACCTGCTCCACCACCGGGTGGCGGCCCTGCTCGATGAGGATGCCCGACTCCTCGACGAAGCGCGGGCGGTTCAGGTCGAGATTCAGCGCGCGCTCGGCCAGGTTCGCCAGCACGTCCAGTTCGGCCAGGGCGGCGGCGGTGTCCTGCAGCGGCGCCAACTGGGCGATCAGCAGTTCCACCAGTTCCTCGTAGAGCTGCTTCTCGCGGGCCAGGGCGCGGCTCTGGGCGGACAGCGCCTTGTCCTCGAAGGCCTTCAGCTCCGGGGTGATGAAGCGTTCGGCGCCCTTCAGCGTCTGGCGCCGCTGGTAATCGGCCGGCGCCTGCTCGGCCTGCATGCGCGGCAGCTCGATGTAGTAGCCATGGATGCGGTTGTAGCCGACCTTCAGACCCGACAGCCCGGTGCGTTCCTTCTCGCGGATCTCCAGGTCCATCAGGTACTGGCCGGCGTTCTCGCTGAGTGTCTGCAGTTCGTCCAGCTCGGCGTCGTAGCCGCGCTTGATGACGCCGCCGTCGCGGATCACCGCCGGCGGGTTGTCGATGATCGCGCGCGCCAGCAGGTCGGCCAGTTCCGGGTAGGTGCGGATGCTGGCGGCCAGTTCGCCCAGGTGCGGAGCTTCCAGCTCGGTCATGCCGCGTTGCAGCTCCGGCAGGGCGGCCAGGGCGTCGCGCAGGCGCGCCAGGTCGCGCGGGCGGGCGTTGCGCAGACCGATACGGGCGAGGATGCGCTCGACATCGCCGATTTCCTTCAGCTGTGGCTGAAGGTTCTCGAAACGGTAGCGTTCCAGCAGGCAGGCAATGGATTCCTGGCGGGCCTCCAGTACGGCGCGGTCGCGTAGCGGGCGGTTCAGCCAGCGCGTCAGCAGGCGGCTGCCCATGGCGGTCTGGCAGCGGTCCACCACCGATTGCAGGGTGTTGTCGCGGCCGCCGGAGAGGTTGGTGTCCAGCTCCAGGTTGCGGCGGCTGGCGCCGTCGAGGATGACGGTGTCGTCCAGGCGCTCGTGGCGCAGGCTGCGCAGGTGCGGCAGGGCGGTGCGCTGGGTTTCCTTGGCGTAGGCCAGCAGGCAACCGGCGGCGCCGATGGCCAGGGTCAGGTCCTGGCAACCGAAGCCCTTCAGGTCCTGGGTGGCGAATTGCTGGCAGAGGCTCTTGAATGCCGAGTCGCGGTCGAAGTCCCAGGGCGCGCGGCGCCGCACGCCACGGCGCTTCTCCGCCGGCAGGCCGGCGGGCCAGTCGTCGGGGATCAGCAGTTCCGCGGGGTTCAGGCGCTCCAGCTCGGCCAGCAGGGTTTCCCAGCCGCGGATTTCCTGGACGCTGAAGCGGCCGCTGGTGATGTCCAGCACCGCCAGGCCGAACAGCCGCTCGTCGCCCAGCAGGGCGGCCAGCAGGTTGTCGCGGCGCTCGTCGAGCAGCGCCTCGTCGCTGACCGTGCCGGGGGTGAGGATGCGCACCACCTGGCGTTCCACCGGGCCCTTGCTGGTGGCCGGGTCGCCGATCTGCTCGCAGATCGCCACCGACTCGCCGAGCTTGACCAGCTTGGCCAGGTAGCCCTCCACGGCGTGGAAGGGAATGCCGGCCATGGGAATCGGCGTGCCGGCGGACTGGCCGCGGGTGGTGAGGGTGATGTCGAGCAGCTTGGCGGCCTTCTTCGCGTCCTCGTAGAACAGCTCGTAGAAGTCGCCCATGCGGTAGAACAGCAGTTGTTCCGGATGCTGTCTCTTCAGCTTCCAGTATTGCTGCATCATCGGGGTGTGAGCAGAAAGGTCGCTTTGGCTCATGACTTTGGGCGGTCCGTCTTCTATATGCAAAAGCGCCTAGTGTACGGTATCCGGCCTGACGGCTTAAGCATCGGAGTACGCAATGAGCATCAGCGACGAAGGCATCACCGACCTGGCCGCGCGCCTGGGCGCGCAGTTGCAGCGGCTGGGCGCGCGGGTCAGCACCGCCGAGTCCTGCACCGGCGGCGGCATCGCGGAGGCGATCACGCGGATCGCCGGCAGCTCGGCCTGGTTCGACGCCGGCTACGTCACCTATTCCAACGCGCAGAAGAGTGCGCAGCTGGGCGTGCCTGACGAACTTTTCCCACAGGTCGGCGCGGTCAGCCGGGAAGTGGTCGAGGCCATGGCCCGCGGCGCACAGGCGCGCAGTGGCGCGCGTTTCACTGTTGCGGTCAGCGGCATCGCCGGTCCGGACGGTGGTTCGCCAGAGAAGCCTGTAGGAACCGTCTGGTTGTGCTGGGCCGATGGCGAACACTGCTCCGCGCAGCGCTTTCTTTTTTCCGGCGACCGCCTCGCGGTGCGCCGGCAGGCGGTGGCGGCCGCTCTGGACGGGGTGTTGCGACTGGCCGTCGGGGAAAATCCCGTTCGGGGGTAGGCGCGCGCCTTGCCCTGTGAAATAATACTGTCTACTTATACAGTTGTTCGTGGCCCATCCCGGCCGCCTGACTTCGCGAGGACTTCAATGGACGACAACAAGAAGCGCGCCCTGGCCGCGGCCCTGGGACAGATCGAACGCCAATTCGGCAAGGGCGCGGTAATGCGCATGGGCGACCACGAGCGCCAGGCCATCCCGGCCATCTCCACCGGCTCCCTCGGCCTGGACATCGCCCTGGGCATCGGCGGTCTGCCGAAAGGCCGTATCGTCGAGATCTACGGCCCGGAATCCTCGGGCAAGACCACCCTGACCCTCTCGGTCATCGCCGAAGCCCAGCGCCAGGGCGCCACCTGCGCCTTCGTCGACGCCGAGCACGCGCTGGACCCGGACTACGCCGGCAAGCTGGGCGTCAACGTCGACGACCTGCTGGTCTCGCAGCCGGACACCGGCGAGCAGGCCCTGGAAATCACCGACATGCTGGTGCGCTCCAATGCGGTGGACGTGATCATCGTCGACTCCGTGGCGGCGCTGGTGCCCAAGGCCGAGATCGAAGGCGAGATGGGCGATGCCCACGTCGGCCTGCAGGCCCGCCTGATGTCCCAGGCGCTGCGCAAGATCACCGGCAACATCAAGAACGCCAACTGCCTGGTCATCTTCATCAACCAGATCCGCATGAAGATCGGCGTGATGTTCGGCAACCCGGAGACCACCACCGGCGGCAACGCCCTGAAGTTCTACGCCTCCGTGCGCCTGGACATCCGCCGTACCGGCGCGGTGAAGGAAGGCGACGAGGTGGTCGGCAGCGAAACCCGCGTCAAGGTGGTGAAGAACAAGGTCGCCCCGCCGTTCCGCCAGGCCGAGTTCCAGATCCTCTACGGCAAGGGCATCTACCGCACCGGCGAGATCATCGACCTGGGCGTGCAACTGGGCCTGGTGGAGAAATCCGGCGCCTGGTACAGCTACCAGGGCAGCAAGATCGGCCAGGGCAAGGCCAACGCCGCCAAGTACCTGGAAGAGAACGGGGAAATCTGCGCGGTGCTGGACAAGGCCATCCGCGAGCAACTGCTGAACAACCAGCCGGCGCCGACCAAGGCCGAGCTGGCTGCAGCCGAAGCTGCCGAGGCCGCTGAAGCCGACCTCGACTACTGATCCCGCCGATGCCGACCGTGCTCGATACGCCCGTCGCCGTGCGGCGGGCCGCCATGGACCTCCTGGCGCGACGCGAGCACGGTCGCGCCGAGCTCGTCCGCAAGCTGCGCCAGCGCGGCGCGCCTGCGGAACTTATCGAGCCCGCCCTCGACCGCCTGGCCGAGGAAGGGCTGCTCAACGAATCCCGTTACCTGGAAGCCTTCATCGCCAGCAAGGCGCGCAGCGGCTATGGCCCCTTGCGCATCCGCGAGGAACTGAGCCAGCGCGGCCTGCCCCGCGGCGAGATCGAAAAGGCCCTGGGTGAGGCGGATGTCGATTGGCGAGCGCAATTGCAGGATGTGTGGCGACGCAAGTTCCCCCGCCTGCCCCAGGACGCCAGGGAGCGTGCCCAGCAGGGGCGTTTCCTCGCCTACCGGGGCTTTTCCATGGAAGCCATCAACCGCCTGTTCAGTGGGCGGGGCGGGGACGACTGAGCCCCGGGCCTGCGCCAGTTGACCGGCCTGTTGGCCGGAGTCCGCTTCTACGCCATTCCTCACACTATGTTTGCCCGTAGCCGCGGGCGGGCATTGGTGTTTCGGCCAACGGCGTATAACCGCGAACGGTTATACGCCCTACGGTTGGGCATGAGTCTAGGAGTAACTGTCTTGCCCATCGCACCGAGGCGCTTTTCGTAGGATGGGTTGAGCTTGCGATACCCATCGGGCCATGGTGATGGGTATCGCTTCGCTCAACCCATCCTACGGGGTGTGGTGTTTACCTGAGGCGTAGGAGCAACTGTCTATTGGGTTCCCGCGTTCGCGGGAATGGCGGGGTAATAATCGTGTTTGCGAACGCGGGACGCGGCTCCATTGCGAACAGCGCTTGCGCTGGCCCGAAGGGGAATAACCCAGAAAACAACGTAGGACTCCGTCCGCGATAGCCGGAACCACCGGCGCGGATCGCGGATAAGATCCGCGCCTACGCCACCCACCCGCGCCATCCCATGTAGGAGCGCGCCCTGCGCGCGAATCGCGGGCAGGGCCCGCTCCAGGTGCGGTGGCCTATGCCGGAACGGGGCAGGCTTCGGTCCAGTTCTGCTTGTCGTTGATGAAGTTCACCAGCTCGCGCAAGCGGCCGTGGTCGCGGCCGTTGAAGGCGAAGGCCAGGCGGGTGAGCTGGGTGAATTCCGGCTCGTCCTTTTCCAGTTCGCCGCAGGCCTGCTGGTGGAAGCCGTCGTGCAGGCAGAGGTTGCCGAATTCCTCGTGCAGGCGCTGCATGGCGCTGTCGCTGAGGCGGTGGTTGAGGCGGATGACGAAGTTGTCCTTGAGCCAGCGACTGGAGTGGAAGTTGCTGTAGAAGTGGGCGATCTCCCCGACCGCGTCCTCCACCGAGCGGGCCAGTTTCATCAGGTGCATGTCGCTGGGCAGGATGTAGCGGTTGTCCAGCAGTTGCTCCTGCATGAACTGCAGCGCCTGCTCCCAGTAATGCCCGCCGGGTTGGTCGAGCAGCACCACCGGCACCAGCGGGCTCTTGCCGGTCTGGATCAGCGTCAGCACTTCCAGCGCCTCGTCCAGGGTGCCGAAGCCACCAGGGCAGAGCACCAGGGCGTCGGCTTCCTTGACGAAGAACAGCTTGCGCAGGAAGAAGAAGTGGAACGACAGCAGGTTGTTGGTGCCGGCCACCGTGTGGTTGGCCTGCTGCTCGAAGGGCAGGGTGATGTTGAAGCCCAGGCTGTTCTCCAGCCCCGCGCCTTCGTGGGCGGCGGCCATGATGCCGCCGCCGGCGCCGGTGACGACCATCAGGTCGTAGCGCGCCAGGGTGCGCCCCAGGTCCCGGGCCAGGGCGTACAGCGGGTGGTCCGGGGGCGTGCGCGCCGAGCCGAACACCGTGACCTTGCGCCGGCGCTTGAACTGCTCGAGGGTGGCGAAGGCGTGCTCCATCTCGCGCAGCGTCTGCAGCATGATCTTGGCGTCCCAGCGGTTGCGGTCGGCCTGGGCCATGCGCGCCACGGTGAAGAGCATCTCGCGGTACAGCGGCAGGTTCGGGCTGTCGCCCGGCGCGGCGAGGGCGGCCAGCTCCTCGACCTTTTGCGTCAGGTCGGTGCCGCTGGTCTGGAAGTGCCGGGAAAGGTAGTCCTCGGGTTCATAGGGCATGGGGATACTCCTTGTTCTTCAACCCCTTGTCGTAGGCGTGCGCCAGTCTGACATGCCGCTGATGACAGTCGGCGATGACCCTGTTTCAGATTGCGATACGGTCCCCCTGTTCGGGAATGTTGGCTTTCCAGTCGAGGCGTTCGAGCAGTGCGGCCTGCAGGGCATCCATCTTTTCCCGCTCGCCATGTATCAGGTATAGCTCGGGTTTGTTCTCGAAGTGGCCAACCCACTGAATCAATTGCGATTGTCCGGCATGGGCGGAGAAGCCGCCGAGGGTGTGGACCTTCGCCCGCACGGCGATGCGCTGGCGCAGCACGCGCACGCTCTCGGCGCCGTCGACGATGGCGCGGCCCAGGGTGCCCTTGGCCTGGAAGCCGGGGAAGACGATGTGGCACTCCTGGCGCCAGAGGTTGTGCTTGAAGTGGTGGACGATGCGCCCGCCGGTGCACATGCCGCTGCCGGCGATGATGATGGCGCCGCTCTTGATGCGGTTGATCGCCATGGAGTCTTCCGGCGTCTGCGTGGTACGCAGCAGCGGCAGCCATTCGGACAGCTTCACGGTGCCGGTGCCGCGGATGTATTCGCGGTCGCTATCGGAGAATTCGCCGGAGTGGCGCAGGTAGATGTCGTTGGCCCGCGCGGCCATGGGGCTGTCGAGGAAGACCATCTGCTGCGGCAGGCGGCCTTCCTGGTAGAAGCGCCCGAGGTAGAACAGCAGGTCCTGGGTGCGGCCGACGGCGAAGGCGGGGATCAGCACGTTGCCGCCGTCCTTCTGCGCCTGTTCGAGGATGTCCGCCAGTTCCAGCAGCGTCTCGTTGTTGTCGCGGTGGTCGCGGTCGCCGTAGGTGGATTCCAGCAGCACCACGTCGGCGCGGCTCAGCGGCGTCGGCGTGCGCATCAGCGGCGAGCAGGTGTTGCCCAGGTCGCCGGAGAACACCAGGCGGCGCGTCAGGCCCTGCTCGTGGATCTCGATCTCGACGATGGCCGAGCCGAGGATGTGCCCGGCGTTGTGGAAGGTCACGCGGATGCCGGGCGCCACTTCCACGGTGCTGCCGTAGCTGACGCTGCGGCGCAGCTTCAGGGCTTTCTCGGTGTCTTCCACGGTGTAGATCGGGGTGACCGGCGGCTTGTTCAGGCGGGCGCGCCACTTGCTCTCCCACTCGGCGTCCTTTTCCTGGATGTTGGCCGAATCCATCAGCATCAGTTCCAGCAGCTCGCAGCAGGACTCGGTGGCATAGATCGGCCCCTTGTAGCCTTCCTTCGCCAGGCGCGGCAGCAGCCCGCTGTGGTCGATGTGGGCATGGGAGATGACCACCGCGTTCAGGCTCTTCGGGTCGAAGGGGAAGGGCGTGCGGTTGCCGGCCTCGTTGTCGCGGGTGCTCTTGCCGTTGCTGCGGCCCTGGCGCATGCCGCACTCGAGCAGCACGCGCGCGCCGTCCCGGGTTTCCAGCAGGTAGCAGGAGCCGGTGACTTCCTGGGCCGCGCCGATGAAGGTGAGTAGGGCCATGGGGCCTCCTTAGCAGGATTCGGTATTTCAGACTCGCGTAGCTGGAACGAAATGGCGTTGATACAGGTCAGCGCCCCTCCCATCCGGCGACCTAGACTTCCCCCATAGCCCCAGGGAGAACGTCGAGCATGTCGCAGATACTGCCCAGTCCGGACGAACTGGCCGCGCACGCGGCGGAGCAGCCGGCATTCGCCGAATGGCTGAGCGGATACGGTCCGCTTGAGCATAGCGCGCTGACCCAGGCTGCGGTCTTCCGCGTGGCTCATCAATTGGTCCAGGCCGGCCTGCAGCCGGACCTGGCGAGCGTCTACCGGATGTTCCGCGCGCTGGACCGGCTGACCTGCGCCGGGCTCTGGCTGGTGGTGCACATGACCTACGCGCGCCGCGTGCATCTGGACGGTTCGCCGCTGCAGGCCGAGGACTTCAAGGCCAGCCCCGAGGGCCACACCGGCGGCGCCCTGAACATGGTGCCAGCCTACGCCGGCTACCTGGCGCTCAATGCCCTGACCGGTACCACCCGCGGCTGGCTGATGGGGCAGGGGCACTGCGTGGCGGCCATCGAGGCGCTCAACGTGCTGACCGCCAACCTGCAGCCCGAGCAGGCGCGGCGCTACAGTATCGACGCCGCCGGCCTGGAGCGCCTGGTGCAGGACTTCTACAGCTACGCCCAGGCGCCGGACGGCAGCGTCGCCGCGCCCCTGGGCAGCCACGTCAACCCGCATACCGCCGGCGGCATCGCCGAAGGCGGCTACCTTGGCTTCGCCGAACTGCAGTACGCGCACCTGCCGCTGCCCGGCGAGACCCTGGTGGCCTTCCTCTCCGACGGCGCCGCCGAGGAGCAGCGCGGCAGCGACTGGATGCCCCGCTGGTGGCGCGCCGAGGACTGCGGCGTGGCCCTGCCGGTGATGATCGCCAATGGCCGGCGCATCGAGCAGCGTACCCAGTTGGGCACCCGGGAAGGCCTGGAAGGCTTCAAGCACCACCTGAGCGGCTGCGGCTTCGACCCCCTGAGTTTCGACGGCCGCGACCCGGCCGCCTTCGTCTGCGCCCTCTGGGAGATGGAGCAGCGCCTGGCCCATCGCGTGCACGAGAAGAACAGCGGCATCCTGCAGTACCCGCTGCCGATTCCCTACGGCATCGCCGAGACGGTCAAGGGCTTCGGCTTCTACGGCGCCGGCAGCAACGCCGCGCACAATCTGCCTCTGCCGGGCAACCCCCACGACGACGCGAACGCCCGTGAGCTGTTCAACCAGCATGCGGCGTGGCTGTGGGTGCCGGAAGCGGAGCTGGACGCCGCCTGCGCGCTGTTCACCGCGAGCCGCCAGGGGCGCCTGCTGGAGCGCGACAACCCGCTGGCGGTGCGGCGGCCCATCGAGCCCAGCCTGCCGGAATTGCACTACCGCAACGACCAGTGCTCGCCGATGCTGGCGCTGGACCGCTTCTTCAGCGAACTGTGCGCGGCGAACCCGGACCTGCGGGCCCGCGTCGGCAACCCCGACGAGCTGGCCAGCAACCGCCTGGGCGGCGTGCTCAAGGCGCTGAAGCACCGCGTCTGCCAGCCGGAGAGCGCGCTGGAGGCCGTCGACGGGCGGGTCATCACCGCGCTCAACGAGGAGGCCGTGGTCTCCGCCTGCCTGGCCAACCAGGGCGGGCTCAACCTGGTGGCCAGCTACGAGGCGTTCTGCGTGAAGATGCTCGGCGCGGTGCGCCAGACGCTGATCTTCGCCCGCCTGCAGAAAGAGGCGGGGCGCCCGGCCGGCTGGCTCGGCTGGCCGCTGGTGGCCACCTCGCACACCTGGGAGAACGGCAAGAACCAGCAATCGCACCAGGACACCACCTTCTGCGAAAGCCTGCTGGGCGAGATGAGCGACATGGTGCGGGTGCTGTTCCCCGCCGACCACAACAGCCTGCTGGCGCTGCTGCCGCAGATCTACCGCAGCCGTGGGCAGCTCGCCTGCGTAGTAGCGCCCAAGCGCGAGCGGCCGAACCTGTTCGACCGGGCCCAGGCGGAACAACTGGCGCGCGATGGCGCCATCGTGGTGGAAGAACATCCCGGCAGCGATCCGTTGCTGCTGATCGCCAACGGCAGCTACCAGCTCGGTGAGATGCGTCGCGCCGTGGAGCGTCTGGCCGAGGCCGGCTACCCGTACCGCCTGGTCTACCTGCAGGAGCCGGGGCGCTTCCGCGCGCCGAGGGACAACTGGGAACTGGCGGCGGTGGCCGACGAGGCGCTGATCGAACAACTGTTTCCGGATGCCTACGGGCGCCGCGTGCTGCTCACCCACATGCGCCCGGAAGTGGCGCGCGGGCATCTCTGGCCGATCCTGCCGGATGCGCTGCGCAGCTCGGTGCTGGGCTACCGCAACCGCGGCGGGACCCTCGACGAGCCCGGCATGCTCTTCGCCAACCGGGCCTGCTGGGGCGATGTGCTGGCGGCCTGCGCGCGCCTGCTGGAAGTACCGCGCAGCGCGCTGCTGACCGCCGAGGAGGTCGCGGCGCTGGCCGGCAAGGGGGATCCGCGGGCCCTGCGCTGAGGCGCCTCAGCGCTTCAGCGGTTTCACCAGGGAATCCAGGCCCTCGACCTTCAGTTCCAGCACAATCTGCATCAGGCGGCCCAGCTCGCCCTTGGGAAAGCTGTCATTGCGCTGGAACCACAGCAGGTACTCTTCCGGCAGGTCCACCAGCATGCGCCCCTGGTACTTGCCGAAGGGCATCGGCGTGCGGGCGATCTTCAGCAGGTTGAGCTTTTCCGACTCCAGCATGGCGCCGGCTTCACTTCTGCAGCTTGATGCGGCAACTGCCGGCATCGAAGCGCTCGACGGCCACCGGGGCGTTGCTGTGGTACTCGGTGAAGTCGTAGGTGAGCACCGCGCCCTGGGCCAGCAACTGGCGGTAGCCGGTGTTGCTGCACACGCTGTCGCCCAGTTGGCTGCGCACGCTCTCGGGGTTGGCGCGCATCTTCGCGGCGTGGCTGGCGCGCACGCTGAGGTGGTTGATCAACTGGTTGCCCTCGACGGTATAGCCCTGGTCGAGGATGTCCTCGTTGATCGCGCGCGGAGTGCCTTCGCTGCTTTCCTTGGCGACTTTCTCCAGTGTCTTGGCCAGTTCGAAGTCCTTGAGCGACGCGGCGTGGGCCGCGGGCAGGACGAGGCAGAGGGCGAGGGCGGTTAGGCGCAGCATGGGCTTCTCCTGAAACGGGTGCGTATTCGACCGCGCGACGCCGGCACGGTTCGCCGGCGCCGCAAATCCCCCATTGTCCCTGAAAACCGCCCGGCTGCCGAGCGGCCTTGGCGCGCAGGGGCTCTGTTACAATCGCCGCCCGCCGAGACTGCCCACCCGAGCCACCGATGTCGCCCGTCCATCCCGCCACCAAGAACCATGCCGTCGCCCGCCTGCGCGCCGAGCGCCTGGCCCGTTGCGTGAAGCCCTTCGTGGCCCGCGGCTCGCGTTCGCCGCGCTGCGCCGGGTGCCGCCTGCGCCCGGACTACTGCATGTGCGCCTGGCAGCCGCAGGTGCAGGCCAACGCCGGCATGTGCCTGGTGATGTTCGACACCGAGCCGCTGAAGCCGAGCAATACCGGCTGGCTGATCGCCGAGACGGTGCCGGACACCTGGGCCTTCGGCTGGTCGCGGATTGAGGTCGACCCGGCCCTGCTGGCGCTGCTGGACGATCCGCAGTGGCAGCCCTACGTGGTGTTTCCGGGGGAGTTCGTCGCCGCCGAGCGGGTGGTGGAGAAGGTCGCGCCGCAGCCCGGCAAGCGCCCGCTGTTCATCCTGCTGGACGCCACCTGGAACGAGGCGCGCAAGATGTTCCGCAAGAGCCCCTACCTGGACCGCTTCCCGGTGCTGAGCATCACCCCGGACGCGTTGTCGCGCTATCGCCTGCGCCGCTCCAAGTTCGACGAGCACCTGTGCACCGCGGAAGTGGCGGCGCTGTGCCTGGGCCTGGCCGGCGACCAGCGCGCGGGGGATGCGCTGGATGCCTACCTGGACGTGTTCAGCGAGCGCTACCTGGGCGCCAAGCACCAGCGCGGCCTGGACGAGCAGAGCCCGGCGCACCAGGCCCTGCGGCCCTACACCGCGCTCTAGGGTTCAGGCCGCCGCGGCCTTCTTCTGCGGCCACAGCTGGGCCACCAGCATGCCGGCGAGCATCAGCGCGCAGCCGAAGTAACCGCGCGCGTGCAGGCTCTCGTCGAGGAAGATCGCCCCGGCGATGGCGGCGAACACCGCTTCCAGCGACAGGATGATCGCCGCGTGGGAGGCGATGGCGTGCTTCTGCGCGATCACCTGCAGGGTGAAGCCGGTGCCGACGCCGAGCAGGCCGCCGTAGAGCAGTGCCGGGCCGGCCTGGACGATGGCGTCCCAGTGGATTTCCTCGAACACCAGCGCCAGCGCCATGCTCACCACCGAGCAGGTGACGAACTGCAGGAAGGCCAGGCGGATAGCGTCGTAGCGGCTGGCGAACAGGCCCACCAGCAACACGTGGCAGCCCCACACCAGCGCGCCGGTCAGTTGCAGCCAGTCGCCGGAGGCCACCTTGAAGCCCGGGCCGATGCTCAGCATGGCCATGCCCACCACCGCCAGCGCCGCGCCGAGCCAGGTGCCCGTGCCGGTGCGGTGGCCCAGCAGCAGGCCGAGCAACGGCACGATGATCACGTACAGGCCGGTGATGAAGCCGGAGTTGGTCACGCTGGTGAACAGCAGGCCGACCTGCTGCAGGTTGATGCCGAGGGTCAGCGCGGTGCCGATGGCCAGGCCCGCCAGCAGCAGGCCGCGGTTGAACGGCTGGGCGCCGCGCCTGGCCGACCAGGCCAGCAGCGGCAGCAGCATCAGCGCGCCGAGGGCGAAGCGCAGGCCGGTATAGAGGAAGGGCCCGATGGCATCCATCCCCAGGCGCTGCGCGACGAAGGACACACCCCAGATCATGGCGGTGACCAGCATCAGGATATCGGCGCGCAGGGCATGGCTCTTCATGGTGTTCTCGGCAGGCAAAAAAAGAGCGCAACTCTGCCGCAAGCCGGGGACTTTGAAAAGCTGTCCATTCCGTCAGCGGGTGCGCCGGGAGTCGCCCGCATCTGCATTCTCGGCAGGCATCGGCCGATGCATTTGCGTACAATGCGCCAATCAGGTCACGACCTTTCCCATGCTGGCCCCGCCGTTATCCGCGGCCGGGATCGAGCCTGGCCATCAAGGAACTTACATGGCTTCCTATGAAATCCTGATCGCTGACGATCATCCGCTGTTCCGCAGTGCCCTGCACCAGGCCCTCACCTTGGGCCTGGGCCCCGAAGCGAAACTGGTGGAGGCGGCGAGCATCGCCGAGCTGGAAGCCAGGCTCAACGAGAAGGCCGACTGGGACCTGGTCCTGCTGGACCTGAACATGCCCGGCGCCTACGGCTTTTCCGGCCTGGTGCTGCTGCGCGGGCAGTACCCGCAGATCCCGGTGGTGATGATCTCGGCCCAGGAGGACGCCGCCGTGGTGCAGCGCTCCCGCGAGTTCGGCGCCAGCGGCTTCATCCCCAAGTCCAGCGAGATGGCCACCCTGCAGCAGGCGGTGCGCGCGGTGCTCGACGGCGACGTCTGGTGGCCGCCGCAGGCCGACGCGGTGACCGAGCTGAGCGAGGAAGTGCGCGCCGCCAGCGCCGGCCTGGCGAGCCTGACGCCGCAGCAGTTCCGCGTGCTGACCATGGTCTGCGAGGGGCTGCTGAACAAGCAGATCGCCTTCGAGCTGAGCGTCTCCGAGGCGACGGTGAAGGCCCACGTCACCGCCATCTTCCGCAAGCTCAACGTGCGCACCCGCACCCAGGCGGCGCTGTTGCTGCAACAGATGGAAACGGTTCCGGGCGCCTGATCGGCCGCCCGTGACCTTGGTTTCACACTTTCCTACGGCACCTGGTTTAGAGTGCCGCGTCTTTTTTCGCAGAGAGCCCTTCGTGACTTCTTCCCCCTTCAAGGGCCAGACCGGCCTGAAGCGCATCCTCAACGCCGCCGGCTACTCCATGGCCGGTTTCGTCGCTGCCTTCCGTGGCGAGGCGGCCTTCCGCCAACTGGTGCTGATCAACGTCATCCTCGTCCCGCTGGCGTTCTTCTGCGACGTCAGCCGCGGCGAGCGCGCACTGATGATCGCCGTGTGCCTGCTGGCGCTGATCGTCGAACTGCTCAACTCGGCGGTGGAAGCGGTGGTCGACCGCGTCTCCCTGGAGCGCCACCCGCTGTCGAAGAACGCCAAGGACATGGGCAGCGCCGCGCAGTTCGTCGCGCTGAGCATCATCACCGTGACCTGGGCGGTGATCCTGCTGGGCTGAGCCCATTGGGGGCTGGCGCGTAGGGCGTATGACCGTTCGCGGTCATACGCCGCTACACCGACCTCGTGCCCGGCTCCTCGGCCGAGCCCGGAGTGCCCTGAAACAGGCACTCCGTGGCCAAACTTGGAGCGCGCCTGAAGCCAAGGCCAAACGGCGGATAACGTCGAACGTTATCCGCCCTACGCTCTACAAGGTGCGGAGAAATGCCGTCGTAGGATGGGTTGAGCGAAGCGATACCCATCACCACGGCAGCATGGGTTTCGCAGGCTCAACCCATCCTACGAAAAGCGTCCCGGCGTGGTCGACAAGACCGCCTCAGGGAATCATCGGCAGCACGATCTCGTCGCTGCGGCTGATGCCCGCCGTCTCGCTGCGGCACAGGTCGAGGAATTCGCGCATGGTCGCGGTCTGGTACTTCTGCCGGTGCCAGATGAAGTAGAACTGCCGGCGCAGGTCCAGCTGCGGGGTATCCACCGGCACCAGGCTACCGCGGCGGAAGGCGTCGCGCAGGGCCAGGCGCGAGATGCAGCCGATGCCCAGGCCCGACTCCACGGCGCGCTTGATCGCCTCGGTGTGCTCCAGCTCCAGGCGGATGTTCAGCGGCTCGATGTGATGGCGCATGGCCTGGTCGAAGGTCAGGCGGGTGCCCGAACCCTGCTCGCGGAGAATCCAGGCCTCGCTGCTGAGCCGATGCAGGTCCACGGGCCCGGCGTTGGCCAGCGGGTGCTGCGGCGCGCAGAACACCACCAGCTCGTCCTCCATCCACGGCTGCACCTCGATGTCCGGGTGCTGGCAGTCGCCCTCGATCAGGCCCAGGTCCAGCTCGTAGTGGGCGATGCGCTGCACCACGTGGGCGGTGTTGTGCACGTGCAGGCGCACCCGGCAGTCCGGCTGGCGCTGCATGAAGGTGCCGATCAGCAGGGTGGCCAGGTAGTTGCCGATGGTCAGGGTGGCGCCCAGGTCCAGGGAGCCGAAGGCGCTCTTGCCGTTGAGCAGCGTCTCGATCTCGCTGCCGCGGTCCAGCAGCGCCACCGCCTGGGGCAGCAACTGGCGGCCCAGGGCGTTCAAGGTCAGGCGCTTGCCGGCGCGGTCGAACAGCTTGCAGTCGAACTGCCGCTCCAGCTCGCCCAGGGCCGTGCTGGTGGCCGACTGCGACATCGACAGCGCCTCGGCGGCGCGTGACACGCTCTCCTGCTGGGCCACGGCGACGAAGACTTCCATCTGGCGCAGGGTGAATTTCATCGGTTCGGGTGGCTCCGTGGCGGGCGAGGGGCGCGACATTCGGTCGCCCCAGGCGGGGCGGCAGGGGGCGTAAGCTGGCGCGCGCTGGCCGCCAGGCGTCCCTTATCTGCGTTTTGGATTAGCAATATCCAGATAATTTATTTTGCGGATATTCTCGCCCCCTATAAAATGTCGCGCAATCGCGCTACGTCCGGGATCTGCTGGGGTGCGCCACGAATCTCTAGGAGTCCTTGATGAGCAACCTGTACACCGAGCGCGTTCTCAGCGTGCACCACTGGAACGACACTCTCTTCAGCTTCAAGACCACCCGTAATCCGGGCCTGCGCTTCAAGACCGGCCAGTTCGTGATGATCGGCCTGGAAGTCAACGGCCGCCCGCTGATGCGCGCCTACTCCATCGCCAGCCCGAACTACGAGGAGCACCTGGAGTTCTTCAGCATCAAGGTCCCGGACGGCCCGCTGACCTCGCGCCTGCAGCACCTGAAGGAAGGCGACGAGCTGATGGTCAGCCGCAAGCCCACCGGCACCCTGGTGCTGGACGACCTCAAGCCCGGCAAGCACCTGTACCTGCTGAGCACCGGCACCGGCATGGCGCCGTTCCTGAGCGTGATCCAGGACCCGGAAGTCTACGAGAAGTTCGACAAGGTCATCCTGGTCCACGGCGTGCGCTGGGTCAGCGAGCTGGCCTACGCCGACTTCATCACCAAGGTCCTGCCGGAGCACGAGTACTTCGGCGACATGGTCAAAGAGAAGCTGATCTACTACCCCCTGGTCACCCGTGAAGAGTTCCGCAACATGGGCCGCCAGACCGACCTGATGCGCAGCGGCAAGCTGTTCGCCGACATCGGCCTGCCGCCGATGAACCCGCAGGACGACCGCGCCATGATCTGCGGCAGCCCGAGCATGCTGGACGAGACCAGCGAAGTGCTGAACGGCTTCGGCCTGCAGATCTCCCCGCGCATGGGCGAGCCGGGCGACTACCTGATCGAGCGCGCCTTCGTCGAGAAGTAAGCTGCCCGCAATTGAAGGAGCCCGCCACCCGGCGGGCTTTTTCGTTCATGGCGGACATGGGGAAATGCCGTGCGTAAGCGGGCCCTGCCCGCGAATCGCGCGCAGGGCGCGCTCCTACAAGGTGAGGTGGCGAAACGCTGGCGTAGGATGGGTTGAGCGAAGCGATACCCATCACCACGGTCCGATGGGTATCGCAAGCTCAACCCATCCTACGAAAAGCGCCTCGGCGCGCCGTGCAAATTTATCCGCGATTAGAGGGGGCGGGTTGCACATCCAATACCCGGATCACCCCCGCCTCGGGGTAATGCCAATGCACGTCCAGGTCCCACAGCCGCGCGCCGTAGCGGCGTTCCGGGGTGGGTTGCTGGTAGGCCGGGCGCGGGTCCTGGGCCAGGCACTGTTCGACCAGCTCGACCACCGGCTCGCCCAGGCGCAGGGCCTGCTCGCGGGCCTGGGCCAGGGCGGTGTCGCTCCACTGCACCGGGATCGGCGCCGGCGGCGCCTCGGCGATGGCGTTGCGCGCGTCGGCCACGGCGTCGGCATAGGGCACGTAGGGCTTGATGTCGAGCACCGGGGTGCCGTCCAGCAGGTCGATGCCGGACAACCACAGGCGCCCGGGCTCGACCTTCTCCAGGCGCACCACCGACTGGCCGATGCCGTTGGGCCGGTGCGTGGCGCGGGTGGCGAATACGCCCAGGGAGCGGTTGCCGCCCAGGCGCGGCGGGCGCACCTTGAGCCGCGGCTTGTCTTCCAGGGCCTGGTGGAAGAGGAACAGCAGCCAGACGTGGCTGACCTGCTCCAGGCCTTCCACCGCCTCGCCGCCGTCGAATGGCGGCAGCAGCTCCAGCACGCCCCGCGCCGCCGGGGCCAGCTGCGGTTGGCGCGGGATGGCGAACTTCTCCTTGAAGCAGGAGCGGATATGGCCGATGGGGGAGACGGAGTAGGACATGGTGGCACGCGCGTGGAGCAGGGGCTGCAATGTTACCCGATCGGCACTGCAAACCCCGCCGCTTGCGTCATCGCCGGCGCCTGCGCAGCAACAGCCAGCCGTAGAAGGTGTCCAGGTCTGGTTTCGCTCCTCACCCCAGTCCTCTCCCGGAGGGAGAGAGGGAGCCGTTCGTGCCACCGGGGCCTCCGGCGTGGCCGGTGAACCCAATCGCGGACAAAGTCCTACGTTCCAGGAAGCACGGCTTTTCGTAGGATGGTGTTGAGCGAAGCGATACCCATCGCCACGACCGCATGGGTTTCGCAAGCTCAACCCATCCTACGAAGAGCACCTCGGCGCAAGACAAGTGCGTGGGCGGCCAGACCCAGGGCATGGCCGCCCGCGGCTCAGCGCCTGTCGCGCCGGACCAGGCCCTTGAGGAAATTGCGCAGCAACTGGTCGCCACAGGGACGGTAGTTACTGTGGCCGGGGGTGCGGAACAGCGCGTTGAGTTCCCCCTTGGTCATCACCAGCCCAGCGTCGTCGAGGATCGCCAGCAGGTCGTGGTCGCGCAGTTCGAAGGCCACCCGCAACTTCTTCAACACCAGATTGTTGGTCAGCGGCAGTTCCAGCGGTGGCAGCGGCCGGCTGTCGTCGCGGCCGCGGCGGTGGATGATCAGGCCGTCGAGAAAGCGCGCCAGCACTTCGTCCGGGCACTCGCGGTAACCGGGTTCGTCCTCGCGGGCCAGCAGCGCGGCGACTTCGGCCTCGTCCAGCGCCAATCCGGCCAGGCCGGCGATGGCGGCGACCTCGCGGTCGGCGATGTCGAGGCTGTAGCGCAGGCTGCGCAGGATGTCGTTGTTGAGCATCGGTAGTGTCCCGGTTGAAAGAAAAAGCCCCGCAAGGCGGGGCTTTCGGCGACTCAGGCCAGCTCGGCCCAGAGATCGTACTCGTCGGCATCGGTGATGCGCACGCGCACCTTGTCGCCCGGCTTCACGTCGAAGGTATCGATGTAGACGGCGCCGTCGATCTCCGGAGCGTCGGCCCAGGAACGGCCCACCGCGCCTTCGGCGTCCACTTCGTCGATCAGCACTTCGATTTCCTTGCCGATCTTTAGCTGCAGGCGCGCGGCGGAAATCGCCTGCTGGTGCGCCATGAAGCGCTCCCAGCGCTCCTGCTTGACGTCATCGGGCACCGACTCCAGGCCCAGGTCGTTGGCCGGGGCGCCTTCCACCGGGGAGTACTGGAAGCAGCCGACGCGGTCGAGCTGGGCTTCGGTCAGCCAGTCGAGCAGGTACTGGAAGTCTTCCTCGGTCTCGCCGGGGAAGCCGACGATGAAGGTCGAGCGGATGGTCAGCTCGGGGCAGAGCTCGCGCCACTTCTTGATGCGCGCCAGGGTCTTGTCCTCGAAGGCCGGGCGCTTCATGGACTTGAGCACTTTCGGGCTGGCGTGCTGGAAGGGGATGTCCAGGTAGGGCAGCAGCTTGCCCTGGGCCATCAGCGGGATGACGTCGTCGACGTTGGGGTAGGGGTAGACGTAGTGCAGGCGCACCCACACGCCCATGCTCGACAGAGCTTCGCACAGCTCCAGCATGCGCGTCTTCACCGGCTGGCCGTCCCAGAAGTCCAGCTTGTACTTCAGGTCCACGCCGTAGGCGCTGGTGTCCTGGGAGATCACCAGCAGTTCCTTGACGCCGGCCTTGACCAGGCGCTGGGCCTCGCTGAGCACGTCGCCCACCGGGCGGCTGACCAGCTTGCCGCGCATCGACGGGATGATGCAGAAGCTGCAGCTGTGGTTGCAGCCCTCGGAAATCTTCAGGTAGGCGTAGTGGCGCGGGGTGAGCTTGATGCCCTGCGGCGGCACCAGGTCGACCAGCGGATTGTGCTCGGCCCTGGGCGGCACCACCTCGTGCACGGCGCTGACCACCTGCTCGTACTGCTGCGGGCCGGTCACGGCCAGCACACTGGGGTGCACGTCGCGGATGCTGTCCTCGGCCACGCCCATGCAGCCGGTGACGATGACCTTGCCGTTCTCGGCGATGGCCTCGCCGATGGCGTCCAGAGACTCGGCCTTGGCGCTGTCGATGAAGCCGCAGGTGTTCACCACAACGACGTCGGCGTCCTCGTAGGTGGGCACGATCTCGTAGCCCTCCATGCGCAGCTGGGTGAGGATGCGTTCGGAGTCGACCGTTGCCTTGGGGCAACCGAGGCTGACGAAACCGACTTTGGGCGTTGCGGTGGACATGGGCGGCTAACCTCTAAGGGCGCGCTGGCGGCGCCTCTGATCAAAAAGTGCGCAATTCTAGCGGCGTCCCACGCGCTTGACCAGCCTCCGTGAGACAAGCTGCCGCAGCGGCCGGCGAAAGCGCCGGCAGACACAGGGTAAGGGCGGCAAACACCTTCTATAGTCACTCAGATCAGGTTTTCGTGGCTCTTGCATCGCCGGGCCCGTCGGCGCAGGATGCGCCGAATTTTTCCTAGAGGAATTTTGTTACATGTCCAACGCCAGCGCTGGAACCGCGGAGCAGCAGGAAAACCATTCAAGCTCCGCCCTGGGCATGATGGTGGCCGCGGTGGGCGTCTGCTACGGCGACATCGGCACCAGCCCGCTGTACACGCTCAAGGAAGTCTTCGTCGGCGGCTACGGCGTGCAGGTGGGGCACGACGCCATCCTCGGCATCCTCTCGCTGATCTTCTGGTCGCTGGTCTGGGTGGTCTCGATCAAGTACGTGATCTTCGTCCTGCGCGCCGACAACCAGGGCGAGGGCGGGGTGATGGCGCTGACCGCGCTGGCGCGCCGCGCCGCCCACGGCTATCCGCGGCTGAGCTCGGTGCTGGTGGTGCTGGGCCTGTTCGGCGCCTCGCTGTTCTATGGCGACAGCATGATCACCCCGGCGATCTCGGTGCTCTCGGCGATCGAGGGCCTGGAGATCGCCTTCGACGGCCTGGAACACTGGGTGGTGCCGCTGGCGCTGATCGTGCTGGTCGGCCTGTTCCTCATCCAGCGCCACGGCACGGCGCGCATCGGCATCCTGTTCGGCCCGGTGATGGTGATCTGGTTCGTGGTGCTGGGCGCGCTCGGCCTGTACGGCATCTACCAGCACCCGGTGGTGCTGAACGCGATGAACCCCTACTGGGCGGCGAACTTCTTCATCGTCCACCCGGGCATCGGCGTGGCCATCCTCGGCGCCACCGTGCTGGCGCTGACCGGCGCCGAGGCGCTGTACGCGGACATGGGCCACTTCGGCCGCAAGCCGATTTCCCGCGCCTGGTTCGCCCTGGTGCTGCCGGGCCTGGTGCTGAACTACTTCGGCCAGGGCGCGATGATCCTCTACAACCCGGAAGCCGCGCGCAACCCCTTCTACCTGCTGGCGCCGTCCTGGGCGCTGCTGCCGATGGTGGCGCTGTCCACCGTGGCCACGGTGATCGCCTCCCAGGCGGTGATTTCCGGGGCCTTCTCGCTGACCCGCCAGGCCATCCAGCTGGGCTTCGTGCCGCGCATGTTCGTGCAGCACACCTCCAGCCAGGAGCAGGGGCAGATCTACATCGCCGGGGTGAACTGGGCGCTGATGGTCGGCGTGGTGCTGCTGGTGCTGGGCTTCGAGTCCTCCGCGGCGCTGGCCTCGGCCTACGGCGTGGCGGTGACCGGGACCATGCTGGTGACCACCCTGCTGATGGGCGTGGTGCTCTGGCTGCACTGGAAGTGGCCGCTGTGGCTGGCCATTCCGTTCTTCTGCATGATGCTGCTGGTGGACGTGCTGTTCTTCTCGGCCAACCTGCCGAAGGTGGTGCAGGGCGGCGCCTTCCCGGTGGTGGCCGGTATCGCCCTGTTCATCCTGATGACCACCTGGAAGCGCGGCCGCCAGCTGCTGGTGGAGCGCCTGGACGAAGGCTCGCTGCCGCTGCCGCTGTTCATCGCCAGCATCCGCTCGCAGCCGCCGCACCGCGTGCAGGGCACCGCCGTGTTCCTCACCGCGCGCTCCGACGCCGTGCCCCACGCGCTGTTGCACAACCTGCTGCACAACCAGGTGCTGCACGAGCAGGTGGTGCTGCTCACGGTGGTCAACGAAGACAGCCCGCGGGTCGCCACCGACCGTCGCTTCGAGGTGGATGCCTACGGCGAGGGCTTCTTCCGCGTGCTGCTGCACTTCGGCTTCATGGAGGACCCGGACATCCCGGCGGCGCTGAAGTACTGCCACCTCAACGAGCTGGACTTCAGCCCCATGCGCACCACCTACTTCCTCAGCCGCGAGACGGTCATCCCGTCCCGGCGCATCGGCATGGCGCGCTGGCGCGAGGGGCTGTTCGCCTTCCTGCTGAAGAACGCCAACGGCAACCTGCGCTACTTCAACCTGCCACTGAACCGGGTGATCGAGCTGGGGACGCAGGTGGAGATCTGAGCGGCTTTATCGGGAAGACGAAGCGCGCCTGAGGGCGCGCTTTTTCGTTCTGGGGCCTCGCCAATCGACCGTGCATGGGATCGGCCGATCGCGGGCGGAGTCCGCTCCTTCGGTTCCAGGATGCACGGCTTTTCGTAGGATGGTGTTGAGCGAAGCGATACCCATCACCGCAACCGCATGGGTTTCGCAAGCTCAACCCATCCTACGGGACTCCGTCCGCGATTCGCGCGCAGGCGCGGGATGGTGCGGTTACTCCGGCCGCGCCTCGCCGGCGCCGGGCAGCATGCGCACCAGGGTGTTGTCGCGGCTGATGAAGTGATGGAACAGCGCGGCGAGGGCGTGCAGGCCGATCAGGAAGTAGCCGATGTTGCCGACGGTCTCGTGCACGGCCTTGACCTGCTTGGCCAGGTCCGCGTTCTCCGCCACCAGCGGCGGCAGTTGCAGGCCCCAGAAGGGGATCGGCTTGCCGGCGGCGCTGAGGATGGTCCAGCCGGCCAGCGGCAGGCCGATCATCATCGCGTAGAGCGCCACGTGCACGGCCTTGGCCAGCAGCATCTGCCAGGCCGGCGGGGCGGGCACGATCGGCGGGGTGGGGTAGATGAAGCGGCCGATCAGGCGCAGCCAGACCAGGCAGAACACGCTCAGGCCGAGCATGAAATGCCATTGGCTGAGCAGGGCGCGGGTGTCGCTGCCCTTGGGGTAGTTGCCCTTGAGTTCGATGCAGGTGTAGACGCCGGCGATCAGCACCAGCATCAGCCAGTGCAGGGCGATGGACAGGCTGCCGTAGCGGCGCGGGTAGGGGGGCTGGCTCATGGAAACTCCTTCTCTTCAGGCTGTCCCGCTCGTGGCGGCGGGTCGGGGCAGCTTGCGTCCGCAGCCTGAAGCCAGGCTGAAGACGCAGCCAATGCCTGAAGTGTAAGCCAGCCTTCGGCTCAGGACTCGTTCGGCGGCACCTGGCGCGCGCGAATGGCGTTGACCAGGCGCTTGGCCAGGGCCGGGTAGTTCTCGTCGAAGTGATGGCCGCCGGGCAGTTCGAGGTTCTCGCCGATGGCCTGGGGCTGGGTGCAGCCGCTCTCGTCCTTCTCGTCGATGCCGTACACGCAGAGCACCTTGGGCCCGGGCATGCGCGCCAGTTCCGGGCCGGTGGCGGCTTCCTGGCCGGCCTTGCCCAGCCAGCCCTGCACTTCGATCTCGAAGCTGCCGCTGCGCGCCAGGGCCAGCAGCAGCACGGCGCTGACCTGCTGCTTGTCGGCCTCGGGCAGGCGGTTGTAGATGGCCGGCAGCACGTCGGCGCCGAAGGAGTAGCCGGCCAGCACGAAGTGGGTGGCGCCCCATTTCTCGCGATAGTGCTGCATCAGCAGGGCGAGGTCGGCGGCGCTCTGCTCGGGGCTCTTGTGCTCCCAGAAGTAGCGCAGCGCGTCGATGCCCACCACCGGGTAGCCCAGCTCGGCCATCTGCCCGGCGACGTCGCGGTCCAGGTCGCGCCAGCCGCCGTCGCCGGAATAGAACAGGGTGACGGTGGGCGACGGCTTGGCGGCCGGCACCTCGACCACCGGGAAGTCGTCGCCGCTGCCCTGGATCAGGCGCTTGAGCTGGTCGTCGAGGACCACCGGCAGGCTGTCGTAGTAGTTGGCGATGACGGTCTCGGCATTCTGCTGGGTGCGGGCGAAGCGCGCGGTCCCGTCGTCCGGGTTGTCGTTCCAGGCCGCGGTCCAGTGGCCGTGGGGCGCGCTCTCGGGCAGCTTGGGCGCGGCGCAGTCGGGCTTGTCGAGGGCGAAGCCGACCGACAGGGCCTTGGCCTTGTCGCTGTTCTGCCCGGCCAGCCAGCGCCAGGCCCAGGCGCCGCCCTGGTGCACGCCGGCGACCAGGGTGGGCTGGGCGTCGAGCAGGTTCAGCGCGGCCTGCACGCGGTGCTGCTGGGCCACGCAATCGTTGTCCGGGAAGAGGAACTGCACCACCCGCGCGCCGTTGTCGTGGGCCAGGGCCAGCAACTGGGCGTCGTCCAGCTTGTTGTCCTGGGGCACCGCCAACAGCACGGTGGCGGTCGGATGGCGGGCGGGAATGGCCAGGCTCACCGGGCTGCCGTCGGGCAGCTTGCCGTGCTCCAGGCGCGCCTGGGACAGCGGGTGGAACCACAGCGCCACGGCTGCGGCGGCAGCGGCGACTATCAGCAGCAGGACGATGGCCAACAGGCGCCAGCGACGTTTCGACATATCAGCGTTTCACCAGTCCGGACAGGCCGCCCGCGATCAGGGCGGCGGTATCGGCCAGCGCCACCAGCGGATCCAGTCCGGCGGGCACGGCCAGGTAGCGGGGTTCCCAGTCGGGCTGGAACTTGTCCTTGAAGCGACGCAGCCCCTGGAAGTTGTAGAACTGTTCGCCGCGGTGGAACACCAGCGCGCCCAGGCGCTGCGTCAGCGGCGCGCCGCGGCGCGGCTGCAGGCCCGAGAGCGGCACCATGCCGAGGCTGAAGCGGGCGTAGCCGTGCTCCTTGTAGTGCAGGATCAGGCCGAGCATGAGGAATTCCATGGTCATCTTCGGCGCGTCCGGCACCACGCGCATCAGGTCCAGGCTGGCCAGCCCGTGGCTGGCGGTTTCCAGCAGGTTGACGAAGGCCACAGCGCGGCCCTGGTGGCGCACCACGGCGACGCGGAAGTAGCGCAGGTACTCGGGGGTGAAGCGGCCCAGGGAGAAGCCCTTCTCGCGGGTGGCCTTGCCGCCCAGCCAGGCGTCGGAAATCGCCCGCAGCTCGTCCAGCGGCGCCTGCCCGGCTTCGTGGAACTCGATGGCCAGGCCGTCGCGCTGGCCACGGTTCCAGGTGTAGCGCAGGTCCTTCATGTCCTTGCCCTTGGCTTCCAGGTCGAAGCGCTGCAGGTCCACGCGCGCTTCCTCGCCGAGCTTGAGGGCGGTCAGGCCGATGTCCATGTAGAACGGCAGGTTCTCCGCGCGCACCTGGTAGAACACCGGGCGCGCGTGGTGCAGGTCGCAGAGGTCGCGGAACTGCCAGATCAGCTCGGCGCGGGCCTGGGTCGGGCCGATCGGGTCGTACAGCGCCACTAGGCTGCGGCCGCGGCGGGCGTACATGAGGAAGGCGTCCTGGCTCGGGTGGAACAGCAGGGCCTTGTCGCCGGACAGCGCCAGGCCGCCATCGGGCTGCTCGGAGCGGGCGAGGATGGCGGCGGCGCGGTCCAGTTCCTCGGGCGTTGGCTCGTGGATCGCTGGCGGCGAGGTGCGCAGCAGCCAGGTCAGGCCCACCGCGGCCAGCAGCAGGCAGCTGCCCAGCAGGGCGCGCAGGCCGCGCGGGGCGTCGGCGTCGAGGGCGAACTGCCACCACAGCTCGTGGCTGTAGGGCACGTCCTGGTAGGCGAAGAGGAACAGCCAGATGGAGCTGGCCAGCACGCAGCCGGCGGCGGCCAGGTACAGCGGCGAGAAGGGCACTTCCATCAGCCGGCTGCGGCGGTAGAAGGAGCGGCGGAAGATCGCCAGGAGCAGGGCGGTGACGCCGAGAATCGACGCTTCCTCCCAGTCCACGCCCTTGAGCAGCGACAGCACCGCGCCGCTGAGCAGCAGCACCAGGGTGATCGCCCAGGCCGCCGACAGGCGCCGGCGCAGGCCCTGGGCCAGCAGCAGGCAGAGCACGCCGATCAGGCTGGCGGCGAAGTGCGAGGCGTCCACCAGGCGGTGCGGGACCAGGAAGTCCAGCTCCTCCAGGCGGGTGTCGATGGACGGGGTGGCGCCGGAGAACAGCAGGACGATGCCGGAAATGAACACCAGCACCGCCAGCACCGGCGCGGCCAGGCCGGAGGCCACGCGCATGGCCTGGCGCGCCAGGAGCATGCGCCGCGCCTCGACCACCAGCAGCAGCAGGCAGGCCAGCAGCAGCGGCAGCACCACATAGATGAGGCGGTACATCAGCAGCGCGGCGGCCAGCGGCGCGGCGCCGATCTGCCCGGAGAAGGCGGCCAGCAGGATCGCCTCGAACACCCCGACGCCGCCGGGCACGTGGCTGAGCACGCCGGCGGCCAGGGCGATCATGTAGACCAGCAGGAAGGCGCCGAACGGCGGCGCCTCGGGCAGCAGCAGGTAGAGCACGGTGGCGGCGGCGGCCACGTCCAGCGCGGTGATCAGCAGCTGCAGCAGCGACAGGCGCAGGCCCGGCAGGCGCACCGAGCGGCGGCCGATGCGGATCAGCTGGCTGTCCGGCGACGGCTGTTCCGGCTCGCGGCGCCGCTCCATGCCGATCACCAGCAGCACGCAGAAGGCCAGGATCGCTACCGCCAGGGCCGCCACCAGCCACTGCGGCAGGCGTAGCGCCAGGGCCGCGTCGGGCAGGTCGCTGAGCGCCGCCATGGCCGCCAGCACCGGCAGCGCGCAGCCCAGGGACAGGCTGGCGAACAGCGTCATGCGCGCCACTTCCATGGCGTTCAGCCCGGCGCGGGCATACAGGCGGTAACGCACCGAGCCGCCGGAGAGCATCGACAGGCCCACCGCGTTGCCGATGGCGAAGGCGCTGAAGCCGCCGGTGAGCAGCGTCGGCAGCGGCAGCTTCACCCCGGCGAAGCGGGTGGCCGACCATTCGTAGCCGAGCAGGCAGACGAAGCCGGCCACGGTGGCGGCCAGGGCGCCGAGCAGGGCGTTGCCGGGGATGTCCAGCAGGGCGTCGTGCAGGGAATAGGGATCGATGTCGCGCAGCAGGTGGTAGCAGGCCACCAGCGCCAGGGCGAAGAGCAGCAGGGTGACGCCGACGCCGATGGCCTGGCGATGGGCGCCGAGCCGTTCGATCAGGCGCGGGCGGGAAGGAGCGCTGGCAGTTTCCGGAGTCTCAGGCGCGGTGGAGTCGACGCGCATCGGGCACCTCAATGGCTGTTGCGCGACAGGTGGGGGCACCCGCGCGAATTCCCAAGTCCATGGGAACAAATGACTGCAATTATGGGGGCCGCGGCCTGGATCAGGCTCGGTCTTTTTCCGCTGTAACGAAAAAAGCCACTCCGCAGAGTGGCTTTTTTCTATGTTGGTTGCGGGAGCTGGATTTGAACCAACGACCTTCGGGTTATGAGCCCGACGAGCTACCAGACTGCTCCATCCCGCGCCGGCCATTCTACTCGGGATGAACACCCTGTCAATCGATTTTTGCTTTCCGATCAATTATTTAAATTGAGCGCAAACGAAAAAGGCCACTCCGAAGAGTGGCCTTTTCCTTGTGTCTGGTTGCGGGAGCTGGATTTGAACCAACGACCTTCGGGTTATGAGCCCGACGAGCTACCAGACTGCTCCATCCCGCGGCGGCCATTCTACTCAGGACGGCTACCCTGTCAACCGTTTTTTCAGAAAAACTGGTTTTTCTTCAGATGCTTAGCGAAGGGGGGCCGCAGCGGGCGGGCGGCGCAGGCGTTCGCGCCGTTTTGCATTACCATGGAAGCCTTCAGCTAATGCGCAGGAACGGACGGGGCATCCCCTCCGAGTTCCGGTGCTATCCCCTCCGAGCAGGTTCCGCGTTGAGTTCCCGGCAGCGAAAGATCATCCACATCGATTGCGACTGCTTCTATGCCGCCATCGAGATGCGCGACGACCCGAGCCTTGCGGGCAAGCCGCTGGCCGTGGGCGGCTCGCCGGACAAGCGCGGGGTGGTCGCCACCTGCAACTACGAGGCGCGCGTCTACGGCCTGCACTCGGCCATGGCCATGCGCACCGCGGTGAAGCTGTGCCCGGACCTGACCATCGTGCGCCCGCGCATGGACGTCTATAAAGGCGTGTCGCGGGAAATCCACGGGATCTTCCGCGACTACACCGACCTCATCGAGCCGCTGTCCCTGGACGAGGCCTACCTGGACGTCAGCGACTGCCAGCAGTTTTCCGGCAGCGCCACGCTGATCGCCCAGGACATCCGCCGGCGCGTCTGGTCGTCGCTGGGCATCACGGTGTCCGCCGGGGTGGCGCCGAACAAGTTCCTGGCCAAGATCGCCAGCGACTGGCGCAAGCCCAACGGCCTGTTCGTGGTCACCCCGGAGCAGGTCGAGGACTTCGTCGCCGAACTGCCGGTGAAGAAGCTCCACGGCGTGGGCAAGGTCACCGCCGAGAAGCTGGCGCGCCTGGGCGTACAGGACTGCCGGCAACTGCGCGACTGGTCGCGCCTGGCGCTGGTGCGCGAGTTCGGCGGCTTCGGCGAGCGCCTGTGGAACCTCGCCCGCGGCATCGACGAGCGCCCGGTGCAGGTGGACAGCCGGCGCCAGTCGATCAGCGTGGAGAACACCTTCGACCGCGACCTGCCCGACGTCGACGCCTGCCTGGCCGAGCTGCCCGGCTTACTCGACGAGCTGCAACGACGGATGCAGCGCCTGGACGCCAGCTACCGGCCGGGCAAGCCCTTCGTCAAGCTGAAATTCCACGACTTCACCCAGACCACCCTGGAGCAGGCCGGCGCCAGCCGCGACCTGGACAGCTACCGGCTGCTGCTGGCCCAGGCCTTCCAGCGTGGCGAGCGGCCGGTGCGGCTGATCGGCGTGGGCGTGCGCCTGGTCGACCTGCGTGGCAGGGCCGAGCAACTGAGCCTGTTCTGAGCGTTGCCGGCGTTGGGTAAAAGTCCGATCATGCGCAGCGCGTAGCCAGGGCCCCGAGCATGCGAATCCACGTCACCTTCACCGACCGCGTCGGCATCACCCAGGAAGTCCTGGCGCTGCTGGGCGCGCGCAACCTGAATCTGGACGCGGTGGAGATGGTGCCGCCGAACGTCTATATAGATGCTCCCGAGCTGCGCCAGGAAGTGCTCCACGAACTGCACGGCGCGCTGCTGCGGGTGCGCGGCGTGCTCTCGGTGCAGATCGTCGACATGCTCCCCGGCCAGCGCCGCAGCCTGCACCTGGACGCGCTGCTGGCGGCCATGGGCGACCCGGTGCTGGCGGTGGACGCCCAGGCCCGGGTGCTGCTGGCCAACCCGCGGTTGATCGACCTGTGCGGCCGCCAGCCGGCCGGCGAGTCGCTGTCCACCCTGTTCGATGAACCGGGCCTGGCCGAGCACCTGGTGGAAAAGGGCTTTCGCCTGCCGATGCACGAGGTCAGCCTCGGTGGCCAGCCGCTGCTGCTGGACGCCACGCCGATCCGCGGCACCGGCGATGCGCTGGATGGCGGCCTGCTGACGCTCTATCCGCCGAGCCGCATTGGCGAGCGCCTGTCGCTGCTGCACCACGACCACGCCGAGGGCCTGCAGGGCCTGATCGGCCGCTCCGCACCGCTGATGCAGCTGAAGGCGCGGGTGCGCAAGGTCGCCGGGCTGGACGCGCCGCTGCTGATCCAGGGCGAGACCGGCACCGGCAAGGAACTGGTGGCGCGCGCCTGCCATGCCTTGAGCGCGCGCCGCGAGGAACCCTTCCTGGCGCTGAACTGCGCGGCGCTGCCGGAAAGCCTGGCCGAGAGCGAGCTGTTCGGCTATGCCTCCGGCGCCTTCACCGGCGCCCAGCGCGGCGGCAAGCCGGGCCTGCTGGAGCTGGCCGACCGCGGCACAGTGTTCCTCGACGAAGTGGGCGAGATGTCGCCCTACCTGCAAGCCAAGCTGCTGCGCTTCCTCAGCGACGGCTGCTTCCGCCGCATCGGCGGCGAGCGCGAGGTGCGGGTGAACGTGCGGGTGCTCTGCGCCACCCACCGCAACCTGGCGAAGATGGTCGGCGAAGGCAGCTTCCGCGAAGACCTCTACTACCGCCTCAACGTGCTCAACCTGCAGGTGCCGCCGCTGCGCGAGCGCGGCCAGGACATCCTGCTGCTGGCCGAGCACTTCCTGCGCCTGGCCTGCACGCAGATCCAGCGCCCGCCCTGCCGCCTGGCGCCGGAAACCCACCCGCTGCTGCTGGGCAACCGCTGGGCCGGCAACGTGCGCCAGTTGCAGAACAAGATCTTCCGCGCCGCGGCCATCGGCGAGGGCGAGGTGATCGGCGTCGAGGACCTGGAAGTGGCCGGCACCGAGCTGGACACCCGCCAGGCCGCCGACGAGGAGGTCACCAGCCTGGAGGAAGCCGTGCAGCAGTTCGAGAAGTCGCTGCTGCAACGGCTCTACGCGGCCTACCCCTCGACGCGCCAGCTGGCCGCGCGGCTGCGCACCTCGCACACCGCCATCGGCCAGCGCCTGCGCAAGTACGGGATCGGCGAGCGCTGAGAGTGGAACGATTTCGCTCCGGTGGAGCGTTTTCGTTCCATTTGGCGGCGGCCGCGCCAGCCGGGGCCCTGATGCGCTAAAGGCCAGGAGACTGGTTGGTTTTTGTGGAATGATTTCGTTCCAAAGGCTGGATCGTACCTGGCGGTTATATTAATCAACTAATTGATTTATAAGTGTTTTGTTGGTTTTGGCATCACCCTTGCTCTCGTGCCGGGAAAAATCGCGAGCCACCCGACGGCTCGATTCGAGACCAAGAGGACGACCCATGACCACCCTGCGCTTCACACCCGACCATGAATGGCTGCGCCTCGAAGCTTCCGGCGAAGTGACCGTCGGCGTCACCGACTATGCCCAGGAAGCCTTGGGCGACGTGGTCTACGTCCAGCTGCCGGAGCTCGGCCGCCATGAGCAGGGCGCCGAAGTGGCGGTGCTGGAGTCGGTGAAGGCCGCCAGCAACATCGTCATGCCGCTGGCCGGCGAGGTCACCGAGGTCAACCCCGCGCTGGTCGACGGCCCGGAGCTGGTCAACCAGGCGCCGCTGGCCGACGGCTGGTTCTTCCGCATCCGCCTGGATGACGCCGCCGCCCTCGACACCCTGATGGACCAGGCCGGCTACGAAGCCTACCTGTCCGCCCGCGCCTGAACCGGGGAGCCCGCATGAGCAAGGTCCAACTGAGCACCCGCAACGAATTCATCGCCCGCCACATCGGCCCGCGCGAGGCCGACACCCAGGCCATGCTCGAGCTGGTCGGCTACGCCAGCCTCGACGCGCTGACCGACAGCGTCATCCCCAACAGCATCAAGGGCACCAGCGTGCTCGACGGCAGCGCGGGGCAGGGCGAGGCCCAGGCCCTGGCCGACCTGCGCGCCATCGCCGCGCAGAACCAGTTGCTGCGCAACCACATCGGCCAAGGCTACTACCCCTGCCACACGCCGGCGCCGATCCTGCGCAACCTCCTGGAAAACCCGGCCTGGTACACCGCCTACACGCCCTACCAGCCGGAAATCTCCCAGGGCCGCCTGGAAGCGCTGCTGAACTTCCAGACGCTGATCGGCGACCTCACCGGCATGCAGATCGCCAACGCCTCGCTGCTGGACGAAGCCACCGCCGCCGCCGAGGCCATGACCTTCTGCAAGCGCCTGTCGAAGAACAAGGCCGCCCAGGCCTTCTTCGCCTCCGCGCACTGCCACCCGCAGACCCTCGACGTGCTGCGCACCCGCGCCGAGCCGCTGGGCATCGAAGTGGTGGTCGGCGACGAAGCCGCGCTGCAGGACTTTTCCGCCTACTTCGGCGTGCTGCTGCAATACCCGGCCAGCACCGGCGCGGTCATCGACTACCGCGAGCTGATCGAGCGCGCCCACGCCGCCGGCACCCTGGTAGCCGTGGCCGCCGACCTGCTGGCGCTGACACTGCTCACCCCGCCGGGCGAATTCGGCGCCGACGTGGTCCTCGGCAGCGCCCAGCGCTTCGGCGTGCCGCTGGGCTTCGGCGGCCCGCACGCGGCCTACTTCGCCACCCGCGACGCCTTCAAGCGCGACATGCCCGGCCGCCTGGTGGGCATCTCCATCGACCGCTTCGGCAACCCGGCGCTGCGCCTGGCCATGCAGACCCGCGAGCAGCACATCCGCCGCGAGAAGGCCACCAGCAACATCTGCACCGCCCAGGTGCTGCTGGCCAACATCGCCAGCATGTACGCCGTCTACCACGGCCCGCAGGGCCTGAGCGACATCGCCCGGCGCGTGCACCGGCTGACCGCCATCCTCGCCGCCGGCCTGGCGCAGCTGGGCCACAAGGTCGAGCAGGAATACTTCTTCGACACCCTGAGCGTCGCCACCGCGCGCCCGGCCGCCGAAGTCCACGCCGCCGCCCAGGCCGCCGGCATCAACCTGCGGGTGATCGACGACGGCCGCGTCGGCGTCTCCCTCGACGAGACCTGCGAGCAGGCCGCCGTCGAAGCCCTGTGGGCGGTGTTCGCCGCCGGCCAGGCGCTGCCGGACTTCGCCGCCCTGGCCGCCAGTGTCGGCGACCAGCTGCCGCAAGCGCTGCTGCGCACCTCGGCCTTCCTGCGCCACGAAGTGTTCAACCGCTACCACTCGGAAACCGAGCTGATGCGCTACCTGCGCAAGCTGGCCGACAAGGACCTGGCGCTGGACCGCAGCATGATCCCGCTGGGCTCCTGCACCATGAAGCTGAATGCCGCCAGCGAGATGATCCCGATCACCTGGGCCGAGTTCGGCAACCTGCACCCCTTCGCCCCGGCCGAGCAGGCCGCCGGCTACCGGGCCATGACCGCGGAACTGGAGGCCATGCTCTGCGCCGCCACCGGCTACGACGCCGTGTCGCTGCAGCCCAACGCCGGTTCCCAGGGCGAGTACGCCGGCCTGCTGGCCATCCGCGCCTACCACGCCAGCCGTGGCGAAGGTCACCGCGACATCTGCCTGATCCCGTCCTCGGCCCACGGCACCAACCCGGCCACCGCCCAGATGGCCGGCCTGCGCGTGGTGGTCACCGCCTGCGACGCCCGCGGCAACGTCGACCTGGCCGACCTCAAGGCCAAGGCCGAGGAACACCGCGAGCGCCTGGCGGCGATCATGATCACCTACCCCTCGACCCACGGCGTGTTCGAGGAAGCGGTGCGCGACATCTGCGCCATCGTCCACGACAACGGCGGCCAGGTATACATCGACGGCGCCAACATGAACGCCATGGTCGGCCTGTGCGCGCCGGGCAGGTTCGGCGGCGACGTCTCGCACCTGAACCTGCACAAGACCTTCTGCATCCCCCACGGCGGCGGCGGCCCGGGCGTCGGCCCGATCGGCGTGAAGGCGCACCTGGCGCCCTTCCTGCCCGGCCACGGCGAGCAGCTGGAGCGCAAGCAGGGCGCGGTGAGCGCCGCGCCCTTCGGCAGCGCCAGCATCCTGCCGATCACCTGGATGTACATCCGCATGATGGGCGGGCAGGGCCTCAAGCGCGCGTCCCAGGCGGCCATCCTCGGCGCCAACTACATCGCCCGCCGCCTGGAAGAGCACTACCCGGTGCTCTATACCGGTGAGAACGGCCTGGTGGCCCACGAGTGCATCCTCGACCTGCGCCCGCTCAAGGAAACCAGCGGGATCAACGTCGACGACGTGGCCAAGCGCCTGATCGACTTCGGCTTCCACGCCCCGACCATGTCCTTCCCGGTGGCCGGCACGCTGATGGTGGAGCCCACCGAGAGCGAGTCGAAAGAGGAGCTGGACCGCTTCTGCGACGCCATGATCCGCATCCGCGAGGAAATCCGCGCGGTGGAACGCGGTGAGCTGGACAAGGACGACAACCCGCTGAAGAACGCTCCGCACACCGCGGCGGAGCTGGTTGGCGAGTGGTCGCACCCCTACAGCCGCGAGCAGGCGGTGTACCCGCTGGCGAGCCTGGTGGACGGCAAGTACTGGCCGCCGGTGGGCCGCGTGGACAACGTCTACGGCGACCGCAACCTGGCCTGCTCCTGCCCGTCGATCGCCGACTACCAGGACGCGTGAACCCTTAAGTCCCTGTGCCCGCTCCTGCGGGCGCCGTGGCCGCGGTGGGCGCCGGATGCGCCGGCGCGGCCTTTTTTTCGCCAAGGAGACGCCATGAGCCTCGCCAAGACGCCGCTGTACGACCTGCACCTGGAACTGGGTGCGAAGATGGTTCCCTTCGCCGGCTACGAGATGCCGGTGCAATACCCGCTGGGCGTGCTCAAGGAGCACCTGCACACCCGCGCCCGGGCCGGCCTGTTCGACGTGTCGCACATGGGCCAGCTGCGCCTGCGCGGCGCCGACGCCGCGGCTGCGCTGGAAAGCCTGGTGCCGGTGGACATCCTCGACCTGCCGGTCGGCCAGCAGCGCTACGCGCTGTTCACCAACGCCGAGGGCGGCATCCTCGACGACCTGATGGTGGCCAACGCCGGCGACCACCTGTTCCTGGTGGTCAACGCCGCCTGCAAGGACCAGGACCTGGCGCACCTGCGCCAGCACATCGGCGCGCGCTGCGAGATCGAATCGCTGTTCGACAGCCATGCCCTGCTGGCCCTGCAAGGCTCGGCCGCGGCCGAGGTGCTGGCGCGCTTCGCCCCGGCGGTGAAGGACCTGACCTTCATGCAGGTGGCGAGCGTCGAGCTGCTGGGCGCGCAATGCAACGTCAGCCGCTCCGGCTACACCGGCGAGGACGGCTACGAGATTTCCGTACCCGCGGCCCACGCCGAAGCCCTGGCCCGCGCGCTGCTGGCCGAGGAAGAAGTGCAGCCGATCGGCCTTGGCGCGCGCGACTCGCTGCGCCTGGAAGCCGGCCTGTGCCTGTATGGCCACGACATGGACAGCGCCACCACCCCGGTGGAAGCGAGCCTGGGCTGGGCCATCTCCAAGGTGCGCCGCGCCGATGGCGAGCGCGCCGGTGGCTTCCCCGGCGCCGAGCGCATCTTCGCCCAGCAGCGCGAAGGCGTGGCCAGCAAGCGCGTCGGTCTGCTGCCGCAGGAGCGCGTGCCGGTGCGTGAAGGGGCGGAGATAGTCGACGCGGATGGCGCGGTGATCGGCAAGGTCAGCAGCGGCGGCTTCGGCCCGAGCCTGGGCGCGCCGGTGGCCATGGGCTACGTGGCCAGCGCCCATGCGACGCTGGACAGCGAAGTCTTCGCCATGGTGCGCGGCAAGCGCGTGCCGATGAAGGTGGCGCGCACGCCGTTCGTGCCGCAGCGGTATTACCGCGGCTGAAGAGCATCGCGGACGGAGTCCGCTCCTACGAAAAGCGGGGTAGGGCGTATGACCGTTCGCGGTTATACGCCGTGGTTCCGAGCGCCATGGTCATGCGGGTGCGAAATGAAGCGTCCGAACGGCGGATAACGCCGCAGGCGTTATGCGCCCTACGGTCGATGTGTCCGACCTCAAGGCTCTTTCGCGAAGATAAAAAAAGGCCGCTTTCCCCTGCCTGAGTTGAAGAAAGCGACCTGGAAGAACGGATGTTTCGATGGGGTATTACATGAAGATCCGCGCGGAACCTCTCAGCGCGCCG